>LXNI01002969.1_pt1 | contig 10579 bp, 7 predicted proteins | sample 809091 | NCBI WGS metagenome assembly LXNI01 (sample SAMN04870527, study PRJNA318959) | sponge metagenome | biome: 01000161; feature: marine sponge reef; material: water | host: Sarcotragus foetidus | place: Greece: Milos, Mediterranean Sea | collected 2013-05-29 | depth 5-7 m | reverse complement strand
AAATACAAATGGTGGATAAACAAAAACCCTAAATTATTATTTGTCAGATTTGTACCTATATGGATAAACACTAAAGTTTCTAATATATTGGGTAATATTTTTGGTAAGGATAAAATTTCTGATAGAAGTTTAAATATAATAACCTCTATAATAAACAGTGCTATAACAATTATCGTAGGCTATATTTTTTACAAACTTGCGCTATAGACTAAAGACATGTCCACTTCGATCCTCAAGCGCGTCCAGGTGATCGTCAAAATTCGTTTCATGTGCTAACATACATTTCTCCTGTTGATTACGATTTAATTTTCCGAATTACCTTAACCGTCAATTCACACAAACCACAAACCGAAGCAAAAACAACACACCCCAAAACAATATTAGTCAACATCAAGATTTCTCCTCTGGAACTGGTCCATCACCAAGCTTGTAAATTTCATACACACCGAAGCAGAAAGCACAAACAATCGGATCACCCGATTCATCCTGTCACTTCCACATCGCCTCAGCGACAATAGCAGAAACCTCAAATTCACCACGACATTCCGAGCAAGTTAGCCATACTGACTGTTCCCAAATAATTTCAGACCTTTATTCACCTTCTCCTTATTACTTGACTTCAATAAAAGTAGACTATAAAATAGTGCTACATATAGTTTTATTTTTACTTGCGAAATCTAATTATCCAACAAAACATAGGTCTCCTATGTTATAAGGAGTTTGATATGTCAATGAAAAGAACTTACGAGCGTATTTTATTTATGATCATCGGTGCGTTAATTGCCTTTTTTGCTTATCTTTTAGGTGAAATGGATAGTTCAATTAGTGCCAAAGAATATCACGATCCGAGATTGGGAGATGTTGTAAGTTGTGACAATCTTTTTGTCCGAGACATTATTAAAGTTGGTGATCCTAATAAATCAGGCACAAAGATATATGAAAATGCTATTGTAGTTGGTAATCCCAATAAATCAAGCATAACACTAACAACAAATAGTGAAAGTTCTGGCATTCTCGTATCTCACGAAACAATATCTACAGATAGCAATGTTATAATAACTGCAGACAAAGATGGAGTGCTTAGCAAGCATCAATACGGAAAACCTAACAATCCTAATAATCCTGATAGCCTCATACAAATTACAGCTGAAAACGATGGTTCTACATCAATGAAATGGAGTCTTCCATTGGACATGTTAAAAGGCTCTCCTTCCGCACATTTCGTTCTGGAGCATATTTAAACATATCAGATGCTCGTGGAGAGAAAATGATAGATACCCTGAAATAATACCAATATTCACACCATTTTCTCAGGTTCACCAACGTCACCCGAATATTGCGAACATGACAAAATACTTGTTATGTCACGTACAGATTCTGACATCGCGACCATAGACTCCACAGCCGAACGAACCTTTGCATAATTCACACCCAAATAACGCTGTGTGGTGGTGACGTTCTTATGCCCAAGCATCTCCTGCACAGCATAAATATCGTCAGTAGCATCATACAGCCGTTGAGCAAAAGACTTCCGCAGCGAATGAGTCGCCAATTTTTACCATTAAAACCCGCAGCAACAAAAGCCCGTTTGAGTGCAGAATGTGCCGTTTGCCAATGCAGAAGTCTACTCCCACCTGCCAGCCGACACCCTACCAAACCGAGACAGCTGGTAATCCATCAGATCACAGATATTTCAAAATTGGCAAGCCTTGAACATACGAACACCTGCACGTGTGCACACATGTACACCTTCACACGTTCACCAGTGCATACATGAACCATTGAATACTTGCACACTCCAACTAGTGAACACCTGCACACTCTAACACCTGCACGGACAAACTATGAAACACTTGCACACATCAACACCTGCACGTGTGCAACGCATTTGGGGTTTCTATCGTTTTATTAAACACTTGAACACATTCACACCTGCACACATCAACACATGAACACTTGCACGTGTGCACACGGAGGTGAGCATGAAAACAATAGCAATAGTTAGTAGGAAAGGCGGAACAGGTAAAACTACTCTCGCTATTAGTCTATCCGTCGCTGCGGAAAAAGCGGGACATACGACCGCACTAATTGACCTTGATCCACAAGCAAGTGCTGCAGAATGGCGAGATACACGAGAGGATGATACCCCAGCGGTTATCTCCGCTCACTCATCTCGCTTGCAGTCTACACTTCACCTTGCAAAAGAAAACGGGGCAACGCTTACAATTTTGGATACTGCTCCACATACGGAATCTGCCGTGCTTGACGCAGCCGATGCTGCAGATTTTGCAGTCATACCGTGTAAACCTTCCTTGATTGATCTGAGAGCAATCAGATCAACAATAAAGATAATAAATCTCGCAGATGTTCCAGCACATGTTGTTTTGAATGCAGTTCCTCCTCGCGGAGACCTTGCTGTTGAGACACGCAAAGCAATAGAACATTACGGTGTCGTCTGCGCTCCATGTGAGATCGGAAGTCGGATTGCTTTCGTCCATTCATATATCTCTGGACTCACCGTCCAAGAGTATGAACCGCGTGGAAAAGCATCACAAGAAATAAAAGCACTCTACAAATACATCGCTAAAGAAATGGGAGTATAATCTAATGTCAAAAAAGAAGTTATCTCAGGTATTCATCGAGAATGAAAACCAACTAAAGCCACAGGAGACTACAACGGAAGTAGAGGAAACTCCTAAACCCACCGAAAGTAATGTAAGACCGTCGCGAAAAGACAAACGCCATATTGGAGGATATTTTAGTGCGGATGTTTACAAACAACTCAGGCTCATTGGTGTTGAAAAGGATATGACGATGCAGGATATGATGGCTGAGTCGTTTAATGCTTTTTTCAAGATTAACGACAAACCACCAATCGCGTAATGGAGAAATATTGTATCAAAAAATCTTTGATAATATCAATATCATTCCTTCTCATTGGAATAGATATTGGTATCCGTTGTAAACTGGACAAACGCAGAAAACAATGCTGATCCACTGCCGAGTATGTAATTCCATTTCTAATTGATCGCCTGTCATTGACAAAAACAGCGTTTGTAGTCGCGCAATTCATTCCGCCTACTACATACTTCAGCTCTGCTTGAACTGATAATTTCACAATGAAGTTTCATTTTTTAGAAATGGTATAAGTATGTAACAGTAGAAGAGTTGCCACAATACACCGGTGTCTTTGACGAAGCGACTATCACGATAAACTATCTCAAAAACGGAAGAACAAAACCATACAACTCGGAAAGGTAAAGAGATCTTTACAGCCATATCGCCAAACATCACCTGAAAGAAATTGTCCAATTTGAATAACGAGTTCCTAAAATTGATACTCGCTTTTGTAAACTAATGTTGTCCATTGGACATGTCCATTGGTATCCGATGTATCCTATTGAACATGCACATCTCTGTCAATCGTTTTCAGACCAGTGCATACGATAAACACGAATCAACTCTGGTATCTGAATCATCCGTTAACCCGCACGTATTTTCCGACTGAGAGTTTGTTTCCTTGATATGTCGGTTTAAGGATGGGAAATGGCAATAATCTTTGGGAGTGATAGAGACTCAGTTGCTGCTTTCTTTCGTTGCCTTTAAATGTTGACTTAATTCATCTTTAAGACATTCCACTGCTTTGATAGCACCTGCGACTTCTTGCCCGTGTACATTTGCAATAGTAGCATGACTAAGTGGGTTTAGGGTGATACTTCGATACATTTGAATATCATCAACGAGAGTCTGATCTAATTTGAGGATTTTATGATCACTGTAAGTTTCATCTTGCTTAGTTTCAGCTATGATCCTTACCCAGAAATCTTCAGTGTTCAACTTTTTTCGATCTTCTCGGTAGCGAACACAAATACCTCTTTTATCGCAGTAATCTTTGAGTATTGTTTCAAAAGCGGTGCGTAAGTAAATTGCACAAGCCTTGTAATCGCAAGCATTCAAATGCTCCTTTGCTTTGTCCAAATCTGCTTTATCTTCCATATAGATCGGCATTTCGTATTCTGCAATTGGTGAAAGACCTAATTCTCCATATTTCCATTCTTCTTCTTTGGTATGCCCCTTGACAATTTCATACCATGCCCTATCATAAGTCATTAGAATAATTTGGTAATCTGAGAAGTAGTCTTTCATTATCCTAAACATTGGTAAACGATTTGACATGTCCAACCCAATTAAAGCATCATCTATAACAAGAATCTGCAGTTCACTGGATGGCTGAAGTTTGAATCCTGCAAAGAAGATTGAAAGAGCAATTGCGGACAGTTTTGCCTCATTTAAAAATATATGGTGCTCAAGCAGATCATTTTCAAAGAACTTTACTTTTAAGAGTATCTGCGGAGGATCATACTTGTTATTGCTGTTAATTTTGGGATCCTGATAAATAAAATCAAGTTCAACAACATTGTTTTCGTATCCAAACTTGCGAAGTATTTCATTTGCATTCGTTTTTAGTATGTCTAATATATTATTGATACCTATATTGAAATCTTCAAGTTCTTGTTGTGGAATATCAATTACTTGTTCCGTTGCTTGTTCTGGAAGAATTATCTCTGAAATGTCTTGCCATTCCTGTGCAAAACTACGCTGTAGGTTGCTTTGCTCGTTGCTAATATTCTTCAAAAGCGTATTAACCAATAAATCGAACACATTTACACTATTTTCTGAGTGATGGAGATAATTTGTCTTCAGAAGATCTTTATAATTAAGAAATCCTTTTGTCCTTGATGCATCAACAATCGGTTGAACTTTTGTATCATTTAGAGAATTTTCTGACCACTCATAGTATTCTTCTGATAAATTAGTATCAGGTGTGAAGTTAAGTCTTACATATCCATCGTCTTTATCAAATATGTTTTGATAACCTATAAAATTTTTAGAATCACTCTCACTGGATTCAAAGAAGTATTTTAACGCTTCATAAAGAGAGGTCTTACCGCTTCCATTTTCACCATAAAGTAAAAGATTCAGTCCTTTCTGGCTAAGATCAATTACATATGGTTCTCCTCGGAAACCTTTGAAGTTTTTGATTTCAATTTTAGTAATTCTCACCACTTACCCTCAATGATACGGATAGGTCTTAAACTATCCTGAAAAAATAGGTTTTTCCGAACTGGATGTTCTCTATCATGCAGATGCTCATAGAGAGAACGGAACACGGACATTTTATTTTCGTGCATCTCATCTACTTCAGGCAGCTGCTCTACCATTAAGTGCCTAAAAATGTCTCTGTCAGCATTCTTGAGCACGTCAGGCATATAAAACTCATAAATCAACCCGTTGATGATCCACTCAAAATATCTCAGAACAGCATAGTCACGGGAATCTGCTAAATCTTTGCTATTTATCGTTGGTTGTTGCTGGAGATAAATGAGGTAATCGACGAGTTTGAGAACCAAATTTTTCTGTGTTACGTCCATATTAGGGATGGGTATCTTCTTTATATAATCAGGACGCGCCTCAAGTTCACCTGCATGTAACTGTTTAGATATCTGTGAATAGAACCATTCCACTGCAAGTGTATTAAGCAGACCACATAACCACCTTTCCTCAGTAGGGATAATATAGCAAGTGTGTCCACAAATTAAACCCTGAGTCTCAACAGCGAAAGTTTGCATATTATAGAGACGTGGACAAACCAGTTTTGGCTGATCGAAACGTTCTACCTCGTCAAGAGAAATTGGGAGTTCGTACCATTGCTGTTTGTCACTTTTTATGTTCAGAACATCTCTGTATTTTTTCAAGTATTTCAAGATAGCCGGATAATTGTTAATCTCTATACCGCGACATGTCAATATTAACCACTGATTTTGCGTCTCTACATGCCAGCGTCTAATGTCTTGTCCCTGTAAAAATGGCTTCAAAATATCAGATGATGAGGGATGCTCTGCAATGAGTTCATCTCGTGTTTCTCTATCTACTACAAACGCTTCAGTAGGTACTGTTTCTATGCCAAAATAGGATTCTATCTTAATATACTCACCCAGTGTAGTGTTAGTTTTGCGGAATTCCTTCAGCAGATTTAAAACCTCTGGAGATTCAAGGGGTTTTCCTTCGGAGTTTAAGGTTTTTTCCTCCATGGGGTACCGGTATCTAAAGCCTTGTCTGACCAAAACGACAATGTCTTCAGGTAACTTAACCTTATGCCTTTGCTCAAACGCTTCAACGTTTTTATAATCATTCCGAAATGCAGCAACAATATCTAATCCCATATCCTTAGCGGTAATTAGATCAGTTTTGGCTTTTTCCCACTCTTGTTGGTTTAGTCGAGTCCCGCCACGATTGTAATATGCATGGACAAGTTTTGGATTCAATTCTATTGCTTTGCTATAGTCTTCAATGGCACGGTCAAAATCGCCTTTGATGAGATAAGTATTACCGCGATTGTAATAGGGGTAATAATGTTTTGGGTTGAGTTCTATTGCTTTGCTATAGTCTTTAACTGCAAGGTCATACTCGCGATTGTCATGGTAAGCAATACCACGATTGTAGTAGGCTTTGAAAAAATTGTGATTCAGTTGTATTGCTTTATTATAATCTTTAATAGCAAGGTCAATTTCACCTTTGTTTCGGTAGGCGGCACCACGATTGTTGTAAGGATCAGCGTAATTAGGATCTAGTTGTATCGCCTTGCTACAGTCTTGAATAGCTTGATCATGGTCACCTTTGTCGCGATAGATAGCACCGCGATTATTGTAGGCTTTCGCGTAATCTTTTTTGAGTTCTATTGCTTTGTTAAAGTCTTTTATAGCAAGGTCGTACTCACCTTTTTCACCATAAACAATACCACGATTATTGTATGCCTCAACATAATCAAGTTCTAGTTGTATGGCTTTGGTATGGTTTTCTATTGCAAGGTCAAATTCGCCTTTAATGTCGAATATATTACCAAGATAACAATAAGCCTCAGCATAATACGGATCTATTTTGATCGCCTTGCCAAATTCCAAGATAGCAAGATCAAATTTGCCTTTTTGTACTAAATCCATTCCACGAGCGATATGTATATCTTTATCAGACGTTTCTTTTGAGTAGGATGTCAGCATTGCTGCAATGTCTGCGGGTAATTGAATGCCTGTTTTTTGTTCAAAATCTCCAACGTTTTCATAGTTGTAATTGAAAGCAGTGATAATATCCACACCAAGGTTCCCAGCAGAGGTTAAGTCTGCTTTGGCTTTTTCCCATTCATTTATTTGCAACCAAACTTCTGCACGACTATAATAGGCAATAGCAAATTTCGGATCGAGTTGTATTACGGAACTAAAGTCTTTGATAGCAAAGTCTACTTCATCTTTTTTACCGTAAGCAAGACCACGATTGTAATAGGCAATGGAATTCTCTGGATTAAGTGTGATTGCAGTATTATAATCTGCTATAGCTTTATCAATATTTCCTTTAATATCATAAACATTTGCACGATTAACATAAGCAAAGTAATAACTTTGATTCAATTCTATTGTTTTAGTATAGTCTTGGATCGCCTCATCAAAACAGTCTTTACCATTATAGGCATTACCACGATTAAAATAAGCTTCGACAAAATCTGGATTGAGTTCTATTGCATGATTATGATCTGCTATAGCATTGTCAAAATCACCTCTAGCAGAATAAATTATTCCACGGTTATTGTAGGAAACAATTGGATTTGGATCACATTCTATAGCAACACTAAGGTCTTTAATGGCACTGTCAAAATCACCTCTTAGGTAGTAGATAGCCGAGCGACTGTTATAAGCATTAGGATCATTGGGACCCAATCCTATAGCCATATTGAAGTCTTCAAGAGCCTTGTCAAATTCTCCGATAAATTGGTAGGCAATACCGCGGTTATTATAACCACCGGCATAATCACGTTTTAGTTTTATCACAGTGTTAAAATCTTCAAGAGCCTTATCAAAAGCACCAGTAGACTGGTAAGTAATACCGCGATCGTTATATGCTGTTACCAGATCAGGTTTTAATGTTATTGCTCTGTTATAATCTCTAATAGCATGATCAATATTATTTTTTGATCTATAAGCATTACCTCGATTAACATAAGCATCGGCAAATGAAGGCATGATTTTTATTGCATTGTTATAGTCTTCAATTGCAAGGTCAACTTTGCCCAGCTTACTGTTAGCAGTCCCTCGATTGTAATAAGCTACAGCCTCATTAGGTTTAAGTTGTATTGCTATAGTACAGTCCTTAATTCCTTTTTCAAAATCACCACTTTGAAAATAGGCGGTTCCACGGTTCAAAAAGGCTGTTGAGAAATGAGGGTCTAGTTCTATCGCCTTTGTAAAATCGACAATGGCAAGGTCAAACTCACAATTGTCAGTATAGGTAATACCTCGGTTATTGTAAAGATCAACATTCTTAGAATCTAATTCTATAGCTTTGCTGAAATTCGATATTGCAAGATCATACTCTCCTTTTTTACTGTGAATAATGCCAAGGGAGTTATAAGTTTTGGTATCATGAGGAGTAATGGTTACAACTTTATCATAATCTTCAACATCACTGTTAGGATCGTCTAGGTAACGGTAAGGATTACTAGGAATAAGAAAATCAAAGTTCGGTTGTAGCATCACTTTTCCTCCTGTGAACTGCGGATTACTTGAGGATATGATAACATGTAAGGGGAAAATATATCAACTGAATGCTGTGTAGTTGATGGGTAGTGATAATATTAAATAGATACACAGCAAGCCATTTCTACACGCTTTAAGGCTGATATATAGGTTCTGTTCCATCCTGTCTTGTAACGAGCAAAAAACTATATATTTCATTGTTTGCTTCTTTAGGTTTGTGTTATCTGACACAACCTACAAACTATAGATTACCCTTACCAGTTTGGCGATTGAATAATGTTGTCCATAACTTTATCCCAGTCTGGATAATCAAAAACAGGTTGAATACAGACACGGTGATAATTTTCCCACGTAGGTTCCATATTCAACTGTTCACGCATCTGATTTGCCATCCAACTACTTGGTTCCCTTTTACCGTCATTGTCTGTTCTAACAACTATTGTCGTCAGTGTTGGAATATTTACGTTAATTCCATGTATCTCTGTGTTAATACAGTCAAGGATTCCACCAAAGAGATCGTAACGTCTGAAACCGATTGCATTTCCTAATTCACGAAAGGTGATTGTATTTGGTTCTTGTGCGCGGAGGACAAGAATTGGTAAGACAGCACGTGCTCTCCCATGTTGTTTTAGATCGCCAAATACACCACTTTTACCAGTCGGAACTATTATTCCCATATTTTTCTCCTTAAATATCTCTAAAATCTACCATAGTATTGATTACTCTGATACCTCACTACCTAATTCATTCTCTGGTAGTCCAAGTCTTTGCGCTGCTTCTCCCAAAGGAAGATCTTCTACCTCACGTAATTTATCCACAACTTTCTGTGAACGGTTACCTGCCACTTCAAGATTGTTGGACGCGTGTTTTAGTTGTTTTTGTGTAAGTTGTAAAGCATTATGATACGTCCCAAATTCAGTCTTAACAGCAGCAAGAAGTTTTCTAATTTCGCTGGAATGCTTCTGAATTGCCAATGTCCGGAAACCCACACGAAGGCTAATTAAAATGGCAGCAAGGGACGTTGGTCCGGCAACTACAATTTGGTGTTTATGTAGCAGCTCAGCCACCTCACCGGGTTGACGCAGCACCTCTGCATAAAGACCTTCTGTCGGCAGAAACATAATAGCAAAGTCTGTGGTATCTGGTGGTGAAATATATTTTTCGCTAATACTCTTTGCCTCAGTCCGTACAGTTCGTATAAGTGCTTTGATTGCTGCCTGTTCTCTATCTTTATCGGCTTTTTCAGCAGCATCAACCAGTCTTTCATAATCAGCAATAGGAAACTTAGAATCTATTGGTAACCAGACCTGCTTGTTTGAATCGTCATCAATACCTGGGAGACGAATAGCGTACTCAACACGTTCCTCTCCCTCATGGGGTTGCACGTTCAGCTCATATTGTTCCGGAGTGAGTATCTGTTCAAGGATCGCACCAAGTTGAACTTCTCCCCATGCTCCACGACTACTAACATTCGTAAGAACCCGTTGAAGATTACCTACTCCTTCAGCAAGGTTTTGCATTGTTACAAGCCCATTTTGCACGGCTTCAAGTCGTTCACTGACAATTTTGAAAGACTCTGTAAAACGTTTTTGCAATGTTGATTGGAGTTGTTCATCAACTGTCTTACGCATTTGATCCAATTTTTTCTCATTGCCTTCTTGTATGGTTTGAAGACGTTTATCAACAACCTCTCTCACATTCTCAATAGAAGACTTATTAGATTCGGTCAATTCGTTAGTCACCTTCCTCACTTCCTGCAGCTGACGCGCTTGTGTTTCACCTAATTCACCAATGGTCTTTACGAGAGTGTTCGAATTGGTTTCAAGCTGATTAGTTAGGGTTTTGCTCAATTCACCGATATTAACCGCAAGCGTTTTAGTAGTGGAATCTTGCGTTGTTCTAACTTCAGATCGAATCTCCTTTTCCAAATTAGATATTTGCTCTTGTATTGTATTTAAGTCATCTTTCTTTATATCGCTTGTCTTAGCCCTTAC
>LXNI01002968.1_pt1 | contig 10580 bp, 10 predicted proteins | sample 809091 | NCBI WGS metagenome assembly LXNI01 (sample SAMN04870527, study PRJNA318959) | sponge metagenome | biome: 01000161; feature: marine sponge reef; material: water | host: Sarcotragus foetidus | place: Greece: Milos, Mediterranean Sea | collected 2013-05-29 | depth 5-7 m | reverse complement strand
CCCAGGTGAGCACCTATCCGCTAAGGCTCTTAAACTTAATATCGCTCGCTGCGACGCATTCTTTCCAGTTCCTCAGACAATACTCCTTCATCAGGCTGTCTTGGTTCGGGTGGAGGCAATTCGCTCAACTCCCGAAGAGCCGGACGGGCCACACCCGCGGCGATCATGGCCTCAAGCCGGCCGGCAGCGTACGGCACCATCCGGGCGACCGGACGACCACGTTCGGTTATCGTCACCGGCTCGCCTGCAGCAGCCATAGCAACCACAGATGCCGCGTCCCGCTCCAGGGTTTGTATCCCTACCTCAGCCATAGTGCCTCACAGACTAGTGCGGAGGTGATCAATGTGGGACCGGCCGGTCATGTGTTGAGGCCTTCGATCTGTAGGTGGTCGCGCATCGGAATAGGCCGGGTAGTGCGCATCCCGAGCCAGGCGGCAACCTCGGCAAGCTCCGAGGACAGGTCTCCCTGCGCCACCGCGTAGTGGTGCTCGCGGCCCTGCACCATCACGGTGTTGACCAGGTCCATCAGCTCGATCGGCTCGCCGTTGAGCCGGAAGCGGGTGAACCAGCCGCGGGTGCCGTCGAACCCGGCCTTCCCGGTGTCCACCACCTCGGCGGTGGCAACGAAAAGTTCGCTGAAGTCGTCCCCCGCATAGGCGATGGTGGTCTGCTGGGGAGCGAACAACAGGTCGCCAGACACCCCGTAGCGGACATCCGATTTCCGTCCCAGCGTCACATGATCCACCCAGCGGATCCCGTTGCCGGCGCCGAAATGGCGGGGCGTGACCCCGCAATGCCAGAGCAGGGCGGCATCGGATTCCAGGTCGAGGGTGGTGAGGTCCAGCAGGGTGGCGGACCCATGATTGGGCGACATCGAGTTCATCAGGAGCATCGACACCGCTCCGGGTACGTCCCCCTCGCAGGAGACCGCCACCCCGTCCTCCGATCCCAGCAGGCTGTAGGCCATGCACGGGGCCATCTCGAAGTCCTCCTGGAAGCTGGGCCAGCACTGGACCGCCAGGGCGTCGTACCCCTCCGTCTCGATGATCCGGCGGAGCGCCAGGTAGAGGCGGGCGTTGCGTTCCATACCGATCGATGGGGCGGTCACTTCGGTGGCCAGGTCCGTGGCCATCCGCACCACGGAAGCGGCCGGCCTGGTCTCGACGGCCCGAGCCACCCGGACCACCTCGTCGATGGTGTGGGTGCCGACCGTAGTGCCGAACCGGCTCTCGAGCCTGGCCTCGTCGAACAGCATGTTGTAGAAGCCGGGAGAGATGCCGCCGATCCAGCCGATCCGTGCCGAAGCCATCGCCTTGATCCCCTTCAGCGCCCGGAATGTGACGCGGAAGCGCCGTTCCGTTTCCGGTTCGTCGATGTGGCCCAGGAACCACTTGTAGGGCACCCCTCTCTCTCGCAGGTAGCGGCGGATTATCGAGGCGAAGTGGTTGGTCGAGACCAGCGAGTGGAGCTGGATGGATCCCTCCAGTACCGGCTCCGGTGTAGCCCAGAGCCCGAGCCGGGGAGCGGCCGCAGCCAGCGGTTCGAGCAGCTCGCCCGAGGCGCAGGCAGCAGCCTGCAGGACCAGGAAGTCGAGCTGTTGGGATGACAGGTGGTCGGCGGCCTGGCGAGCGGAGTCGAGATCGCCGATGCCGTGGTCGATGGCCACCAGGTCGAAGTCCAGCTCCTCCGCTAGACGGCCGAGGCCGCTGATGGCCCGCCGGTACTGGTCGTGCTCTTCGGCGTAGTAGCTCTCGAACGCCACCCCCACGTACCCGACCCGGAGTCGCCCTCCGCTCATGCTCTCACCTCACTGCTTAGCTGGTCCGCCCATGACTCGAGGACCAGGGCAACCGTGTTGGCGCCGGGATCCTCCGTTCCCAGGCTGTGATCCGGGGCGAAGCGGGCCCGTCCTGCGGAGGGCCGCATGCCGGCGGTCGCCCTGGCGCCCCGGCGCGCCGCCCGGGCCGCCGCCGCCATCACCGACCCCAGGTCATCGTGCCTATCCAACGACTTCCTGGCATCGCTAACCGCCGGCGCCAGGGCGTCGATCATGGTCTTATGCCCGGGCTCGGCCTTACCCACCCGGGCCACCCGGGCCAGACCCTTCTCCATCCCGGCTACCAACAAGCTCGCATCGGGGGCCGCCGACCGGGAGAGGCCGGCGGCCAGAGCGCCGAAGAAGGAGCCGAACAGGGCGCCGGCAGCGCCGCCCACCGTCTCGTGGAAGGCGGATCCGGCGGCTCGCATCACATCGGCGGCCGTGCTGTGGTCGCCTTGCTGGGCGCGACGAGCCGCTTCCGCCAGGGCGGTCGCCATGTTCACCCCGTGGTCACCGTCACCGGCCACCGAGTCGAGCCGGGACAGCTCGTCCTGGTGGGCGTTCACCCGTGTGGACGCGGCGACCACCAGTCGCACCGCCAGGTCCCGATCGATCATGCCCCGCTACCGACCTACCATCGTGAATCCCGCTCCCGTGGCAGGCCGGTCGTAGAGATCGAGCAGCTCGCGATCCATCTGGCAGATGGCGAACGAGAACCCCGCCATATCGAGGGTGGTGGCATACGGACCCATCCAGGACCGGACCGCCTCGACCCCTCGCCGCTCCAGGGCGGCGCGAGCCCCCCGGTACAGGACCGAGAGTTCCATGAGGGTGAGCGATCCGGCGTTGTTGAGCAACAGTCCCACCTGCGTCCCGGGTGGCAGGTCGGCGTCATCCAGCAGGCGGTCGATCATCAACCCCGAGATCTCGTCCGCCCGGACATCCTCGCCGAGGCGGTCACCCGGCTCGCCATGGACCCCCATGCCCACCGACAGGGTGGTGTCCTCGGGATCCCCGAGGGGCTGCCCGCTCACCGGATGGGCCACCGTGCCGGTCGCCGCCGAGAGTGAGCGGGTGCGATCCCGGACCTTGCCGGCGACTGCGGCGCACGCTTCAAGGGAGTCGCCCCGTTCGGCCGCCGCCCCCACCATCTTCCACACGAAGAAGAGCCCGGCGCCGCCACGGCGTTCGGTGATCCGCTCCTTGGGCGCCGAGGCCACATCGTCGTAGAGGACCACCATCTCCACCCCGTCGATGCCTGCATCCTCCGCCTCGTCAATGGCAAGCTCCGCGTTCATGATGTCCCCGGCGTGGCTGGAGACCAGTAGCAGCACCCCGCCGCCCCGGTCGGCGGCCTCGATGCCCCGAAGGATCGCCGTCGGGCCTGGTGAGGAGAAGATCGGACCTGCCACGTTGACGTCGAACAGCCCCTCCCCGACCCAGCCGATCATGGCCGGCTCGTGGCCCGAACCGTTGCCGATCACCAACCCCACCTTGCCCTCCGCCTTGGGAGCGGTGCGGACCACCAGACCGTCCCTCGACGAGATGACGCCTGCGTGAGCTGAGACGTATCCTTCCAGCATCTCCGCCACCGCCCGGGCCGGATCGTTGAGGAAGCGTCGGGTGCGGATGCTCATGCGATGTTCTCGCGGATGAATCGGGCCGCACCTGCCGCATCCTGATCGGGGCGGTCGGTCAGGTCCCGCCAGGCATAGGTGGCCCGGCCGGTCTCGACCTTCGAGTTGGGGAACGTCTCGAACACCACCCAGCCCTCGTAGCCGGCCTGGTCCAGCGCCTGGCTGAAGGAAGCCCAATCGATGTGGCCGTACTGCGGCGCCCGCCGGTTGTTGGCGGCCACCTGGACGTGGCCGATCCGGCTCCCAGCCAGGCGAACGGCGCCAGCGAGGTCATCCTCCTCCATGTTCATGTGGAAGGTGTCCAGTTCCACCTTGACGGATGGATGGTCCACCATGTCCATGTATTCCAGGCAATCGGCGACGGTGTTGAACATGAAGGTCTCGAAGCGGTTGAGAACCTCGAGGCAAATATCGATGCCGAGTGTGGAGGCATAGCCGGCGACCTCGCGGAGGGCGGCGGCGGAGCGTTGCCTATGGCCGTCGTGGTCGCCATCCGGGAAACCCATCCAGGTGGCGTAGGTCACCCCTCCGAGGATCGGGCTGCCGAGCCGGGCGGCGTCATCGAGGCACCGCCGCAGATGGTCGATACCGGCTCTCCGAACGGAGGCGTCCGGGCTGGAGATGTCCATGGTCGGGCTCAGCCCGGTGCTGCAGAGAACGTCGAGTCCCAGCGATCCGGCGGTACGCGCGATCCGCTCGACGCCGACATCGAGGCCGGCCACCAGGGAGATCTCCACCCCGTCGTAACCGGCTTCGGCGGCCTTGGCGAACACCGAAGACTGGTCGTCCGACCATCTGTCGAGCCAGTAGAAGATCTCGATACCGACTGGTCGGGTCACGCGGTCACCTCCTTGACTGCGAACGCTATCCGCAAGAGCGGATGGGCGGGTTGGCGGTTGCTGAACGTCACCGCCACCACGGTACCCCGCTCCGGTATGTCCTCGGCCACCACCCGGTGGGTGATACCCCCGTCCACCCCGTCGAGCCGGATCGAGGCGAGTATGTACGGTACCTCGATACCGCCGAACGGAGGCGGGCTGTGAACCCGGGTGGCTGCCACGATCCTCCCCGTGCCGGCCAAGTCGTACCACGTGGTCTCGGACAGGTCGGCGTCGCAGAACTGCCGCGGGGGGAACCAGGTCGACCCGCACTCCGGGCACTCGGTGGCCCGGAGCACTCCGTTCTCGAGACCCCGATAGAACGGATCAGCCGATCCGACCGCATGGCGATACCGCTGGGCCATCTCGATATGGAGCAGCATGGTGGCTGACTCGGGAGGTTCCTCCGAGCGCTCGATCCCGACTACCCGCACCTTCCAACTCCTGTTAGACGAGACCTGCGGGCGACGGAGCCCGTCACGGTCCCCGACTTCATCGTTTCCTGGACCGTCCCGCTGGCGGTTCGGACGTTAGTCAAGGTCGTCGCCCATGTGTCTCCGTCCATCGCGATACTGGGCTGGACCGGCTACCAGCATGGTGTTTGGCATCGCTTGCTCGCTCAGATGGGCGTTTCGGTTCACCGGAGTGAGTGTTCATATCCCTCAATGGCAAGAACTGGTTGAGGGTTGTATTCCACATGTCGACTGCATAATCATCTACTCCACAGTGGCCTATGTACGTCATTGCTCCATGACACTCCTTGCTCGATCGCCGCTGCCTAATCGACCAAAGGGAGTTGACAGAGCCAGTGATCATGTAGTAGCGTCAAGGGCCATAGAGCCGACAGATACCCGACGAGTAACCGGGTGTTTTGGAAAAAATAGTTCGGAGAAATAAACGGACTCATTATCGATAAGAAGAAAAATACGGACAAATAATAGTCTCAAGAATAAGGGCAAGATATACGGCTAAGAAAATCTGTCACAGATTTAGGAGGAACAAAATGAGGTCAAATCAAACCTACGGAGAAAACGCTCCAGTCAAGAAGAGCTACTACCGACCGGGGCGGGCACTCCATCTGATCGATCCCGAGAACCTGATGGGTGGACCGGGCAACGGGCTAGCTGCGCTCAGTCGCACTCTCTCCCGCTACCGCGGAGTGGCTCGGGTAGCTGACGGAGATCACGTCACGATCGGAGTGAACCTGGCTTTCCACGCCCCTGCCAAGGCCTACTGGCCATCGGCGAGGGTTGTGTCCCAAGGAGGTCCTGACGGCGCCGATATACGACTCATCGGGGAGGTGGGGAACCCGAGGTGGACCGCGCCTCGCTACGACCGCCTCGTCATCGGTTCGGGAGACGGAGACTTCGTCGAAGTGGCACAGGTGTACCGAGACTACGGGCTTGAGGTCGACGTAGTGGCCCGCCGGAGGAGTCTGTCGGCCAAGCTGGCCGCCGTGGCGAATCGTGTCAGGATCATCCCTGAGATCGCTCTGCCGGAGGCAGCATGATGGCTCAAGATCAAAGGCATCGTCCGTCTGGGTAGTCCGCAGGTTGCGGGGCCGCGGCGGAGACCCGGTAGGGTCACTTGCTGCGGCTCCGGCCACCCTCCCAAGTACATTCACTACGATTACCGAGCGGACCCCCGGCGCGGGTGTCGGTGATTCCACTCCGCGCATCCGGGACGGCTCGGGCGCCCGACACCTCTCCCCTCAGTTGGCGTGTTACTTCCGCTGCCTAGGCGATACCGGTCGCGCCGCTCGCCCCGGAAGGGCCGAGAACGCGAAAATCATCCGGCAGACCGGCGCACCGCACCGGGCCCCCCACCACCACCTTTCCTGTTCGGAGCGTGGTCGGCCGTGCCCGGCTGGCTGCCGGGAATCGGCGGTTCGCTCCATGAAGCCTTGGATATTCCCTCGGGCTGGTCGAGCCAATCGGCAGAGCTCCCGACCAGCGCAGGTGCTTGGTGATGAACAACGCATATCGGGGGTGTGACAGATTCAACCCCCTGGTTCTTGCCGTCTCGGAAACCGCGAGGGCAGCGCATCGTTCGGTCGCGTTCATGCGGTGCGTCCGAACACGTTCACCACCGCCAGCGAGCCGACCCCGGCGTGGGTGTCGGTGATTCCGATCCGCGCATCCGAGACGGCTCGGGCGCCCGCCACCTCTCCCCTGAGTTGGCGCACCACCTCCACTGCCTGGGCGATACCGGTGGCGCCTACCGCCGATCCCCGCCCCAGCAGCCCGCCCGAGGTGTTGACCCAGACATCTCCGCCCAGATCGAAGCGGCCCTCGGCAGCCGCCATGCCTCCTTCTCCCACCGCGCACAGGCCCAGATCTTCGTAGGCCTGGAGTTCCGCCCCGCTGAACGAGTCGTACACCTCGGCCACATCGATCTCTTGCGCCGGGTCGTCGATGCCGGCCATCCGGTAGGCGTCCCGGGCCGCCCTCCGCTTGGCGGCGAAGTGGGGGAACATTTCATCCGACCGGTCGGAGAGGCGGGGATGGTCGGTGGATGACCCGGAACCGAGGATCGCCACGGGGGGACGCTCCGGGAAGCTCGACGAGTGCTGCTCGGCCCATTCCCGGGTGGCGAAGAGCACGGCCGCCGCGCCGTCGCTGAGCAGGCTCGCGTCGAACAGCCGATAGGGATCGGACAGCGGCGCCGAACCACGCACGTCCTCCACCGTGATCGACATGCCTTTGTGGGCTTCGGGATTCTCCAGGGCGATGCGCCTGTTCTTCACCGCGATCTCGGCGAACTGCTCGGCTGTGGTTCCGTACCTTCGCATGTGCTCAATGATCATCAGCGCGTAGGGAGCGGCGAAGGTCCCGAATACCGGGGTCTCCCACTCGAAATCGGCGGACATGGCGAGTATCTCGGTTGCGGTGGCCCGGTCGACGGACTTCCCGTTGGTCTCCCCACCGAACACCAGCACCGACCGTGCGGCGCCCGAGGCGATCGCCATCACCGCAGTCCTGATGGCCAGTGCCCCGGTCGCGCCGCCACCCTCCACCCGCAGCGTGGGTTTCCCGACGAGTCCCACGCTGTCCTGGAGTATGTGGCCAAGGCTCATCTGGCGATTGAAATGGTCGCTCTCGTAGGCCGCCACGCCCATATCAATCGATCCTGCCCGTGCGCCGGCGTCGGTCAGGGCCTCCCGGGCCGCCTCGACCACCATGTCCCGGACGCTCGCGTCGGCGCGGAACCCCACAAACGGGGTCATGCCCACCCCGGCAACTACCGGCACAGCCTCGCTCATGGAGATGATCGTCCCGCCGGATCGGCCTGATCTACCTCGCCCTGTGAATCGGGATGGCGTGACCGCCAGGGCGGCACGTCACTCCGGAAAGAGATTCTCGCGGGCTGCCCATTTTCTGAACTCACCGGGGCCAAAGGGTAGGCGATAGTCGGTCCTGATCATCTCGTCCGCGATTTCACTCACGAAGCCAACGGTCAAGAGTCGGCTGTGAATGGCTTCGCACAGCAGGTTGAGTGTGCGGGAGAAAGCAACACCCTCCTTGCTTGCGATGTCGCAGGCATCCGAATCGTCGATAACCGCTCGTGCCGGTGCTGTCTGGGCAACGGCTAGAACAGCGGCGTCGCCGACATTCCGATCACCTGACACCAAGCGGCTTGAGAATGTCGCAAAGGCTTCCGTCTCGGCATCTGTCGTGATCGCATAGGGCTCGATCCAGTCAGCGTCGAGCACCGTCTGGATTCGCGGGTGGAGGTGCAGTCCCTCCCTCAGTTCCGTCACGACTGCTTCGGGAACGACCGCGCGGCGCGTACCTACAACAACCTTGAGAACACCGAGGATGTCGGCGCGAGCGAAGTGACTCAGGGGACCGTTGTCGAATACCAGCATGTCCATCGGCTAGGCGGTCAGGACACGAACGACCATATAGCGTCCGGCGGAAGCATCGGCAGCTCGGGGAGGTCGTCCTCACCCCACGTCTCGGGTAGGAGCGAGCAGGCGCGGGCAGCTGATATCTCCCGGGCACGGTAGGCATCCAGCACGGCGTTGACGTACACCCTTGGGAAATCCGGAGGATTCATCTCATTGGGCACGAAAAGATCGTGTTCCACGATGTCGGACTTCCGTATGCGGGTAGCCCGGACCGTTGCCATATCGGCGGGGGAGGCCAGCTCGAGCTCGTCGAGCCTCTGGGCCAGGGTTGACATGTCCACGCGGAAGTAATGGCCGATCAACACCGCGTCGGTCCGGGTGTCCTCTCCCCCGCGCCACCGACCCGCTAGAGCAGCGGACGGGAGGAGCAGCGCCCGGGCGAAGCGGTCGATCAACGCTTCGGTGCGTGGGGCGGAGTGATCGAGCACGTTCCAGTCGGTCGAGTACTCGTCGGCGAACACGTAGTGGCCGATCTCGTGCGCCGCCGTCAGCCGCCTCCGACCGAGGTCTCGCTCGCCGTTGACCACCGCCACGCCGCCGCGGTCCAGCAGGACGGATGCCCCGTCCGCGTCGGCGGTGCCGCAACCCAGCGAGAAGATCAACAGCCCGATCTCTGCTGCACTCTCGACCAGATCGATGGCAGGCTCTCCGTCCTTGTAGCCGAGTAGGCCGCGGACCTCGTCCGCGGCCGCCTCTGCGGCTGAGGGTGACGACGGAACCGGTAGCTCGGGGGTAGCCCGCAGGTCGAACTCATCGAGGATCGATCCAAGGAAGGTGACCTCGCGGGCCAGCCGTTCGACGGTGCGGTCCAGAATGGTTGGGAGCACGCCGGGCTCGGCGGTACCACGTCGCGACACGACGGCCGGCGGGGCGTCCTCGAAGAACCATTCGATCCGCATGTCCAGCGCGGTGGCCAGCCGGGCCAACTCCATCGCCTGAACACGCCGCGCCCCGGTCTCGATCTTCGCCAGGACGGTGCGCCCCATCCCCGCCGTCAACGCGCACTCCTGCTGGGTCATCCCCAGGTTGCGGCGCGCTTTGCCGATCCGGTAACCCAACTCTTCAAACCCGATGGCCATGTGTGCGATTATAGCACACCGGGTTGTTCCCAACTACCTGCTCAAGAGTATCAAGCGAGCAGCGTTCGGGTTCCGGAACTTCGCGAACTACCGAATACGGGCACTGCGCTACGCCGGGAAGCCCAACTGGGACCTACTCGCCACCCTCACTCCACCACTGAAATCCGAATGAGCCAGCAAAACTGGAACCGCTATTCCAGCCCATAGCCACGGATAATCTGCTAGCTCAAGCGTTACATCGGAATTACCGAAGAATTACATCGGAATTACCGAAGGAAAGTTCTGATGATGAAACGCAAACGGCGGCACACTGTCGCTCTGGTCATGGCTCTTGCCTTGTCCGCTGCCCTCGCTGGTGGCGGCCCAGCGCATGGGACCGACAAATCGGAGCATCCGATTCCCGCTCCTGTGGAGAACCTGAGGTTCGAGTTGGACGTTGAAACCGTCGATACGCCGCAGGCTATGCCGGACGGTGTGCAGGCCTACAACGTTGAGACTTGCACGATGCTATCCGCCCGGTTGAAGGGATACGGACTTATCACTGGCCACCACGTCTACACCTACTACCACGAACTGGAATGGTGCTGGGACGGTGATACGATCACCGAGATCGCTCACGACTATGACGATGGTGTGACGTATGGGGCGACTTACTATTGGCGGGGCAACATCGCCCATTCTAAGTCATGGTCGAATTGGAGTGGCACCCGGCATGGCAAGTACACGACCAAGACCACGGGCGACTTCGAACAGTGCACCTTCATCCCTTGGTTAAGCTGCGTCAATTCGTGGCAGCCGTGGATCAAGATTGTGGCCTACGCTGACGGGGATCACACGACTACCGGGGGTGGTACCTCCTAGTCACGACCAGGCAAAGCCGTGGAGGGAAAGGGGGACTCTTCGGAGTCCCCCTTTTTCTGCTAGAAGCGACCCTCGGCGAGGAGTACGATGAACACGACGACGAATGACCAGAAGCAGAACCACATGAACCTTCTGAAGTATTCGTCCATCAGAGTTTGGCGGCCACGAAGGACATTCAAGCACCAGGTCGTGTGACAAGCAAACCCGTGAACCGCCCCGGGTTTGCCGGAGAGCGTTTTACTTGACTCCTGCTAGTGGTGTTGGGGTGTGTTCAAGATAGTAGTTGGCCTCCCTTTCTGTGGGTGGTATGTGTCCGATGGGTTCGAGGAGACGGCGGTGGTTGAACCAGTCGACGTATTCGAGGGTGGCGTACTCGACCTGGTCGAGGTCACGCCA
>LXNI01002967.1_pt1 | contig 10593 bp, 8 predicted proteins | sample 809091 | NCBI WGS metagenome assembly LXNI01 (sample SAMN04870527, study PRJNA318959) | sponge metagenome | biome: 01000161; feature: marine sponge reef; material: water | host: Sarcotragus foetidus | place: Greece: Milos, Mediterranean Sea | collected 2013-05-29 | depth 5-7 m | reverse complement strand
CGTCACCCTTCCCTGATGATTCGGGGAAGGGCCGGGGATGGGGTAGAAAAACGGCGATTTCGGCATTCTCATTACTTTCTTGGAACTACTTCTGTGTCTCGGTGGTGAATCACCCGGCACAGATTTCGCCACGCGCCACGGCATATTGACTCGACGCGCCGCGCACACTATACTCGCGCTGTGCTTGCTCGAGATGATGAGTCGGGCCCCTTGCGGCAGAAAATTCCGAACCGTGTCAGGGCCTAACGGCAGCAGCACTAAGGAAAAATCTGGGTGTCTTGCGGTTTCCTGACTCATCTTCTCGGGCAAGCACATTTTTGTTGCCCGCTCCCGCGCGACCTCAACGCAGGCTGACGCGAATCTTGCCCTCGTAACCGCCATTGGCATGGCTGAGCGCTAGCGTATAGTCCCCATCCGCCGGCAATTCGTAGCCGCTGATCAGCGCGTCCAGCTCGCCGCCGCCGTCATCGTCGCCCGTCAGCGGATCTCCGTGGCTGTCGATCAGCGCCAGCAGCGGATCGACCCCCGCGGCCAGATTGTCCCGCGCCGCGATCGTGACCGGCTGGCCCGCCTCGCCAGCGAAACGAATCCGCGCCACCAAGCCCTGCGCCATCGCCACCGTGACGCTCTCGCCGAAATCAATCTCCAGTTCGATGTTCTCGCGCTCCAGCAGCGTCATGCGCTTGTAGAAGTCAGCGCCGGCCTGTTGGTCTCGCTCTGTCTCGGCGTAGACGCCGCCCCGCGCCAGATAATAATCTTGCATGTCTGGCTGCAGCTCCAGCGCGAGCCTCAGATCATCCAGCGCCTCGTCCAGTTTGTCCTCGCCTTTCCAAAAGGTGGAGCGCGTGTAATGGGCGTAGCCGAGCTCGCTTGGTATGGCGCCCCGTTCGAATGACTCGATGGCTTCCGTCAGCGTATCGATGGCGCGGCTGCTGGAGCCTTGCGCATTCTCGCGGCGCGCTTTGACGATAGCTCGGTACAAGTCGCGGATCGCCGGATTCACATCCCGTTCGTGCAAGTTCGCCAGGCTGCTGTAGGTTTGCTGCGCGCGCGGATTATAGAATAGCGAGCGCTTGAAGTCGCTCTGCGCCTGCCGCGGGTCGCTCTGTTTCAGATGCAGCTCGCCGCGCAAACGCCAGAAGCCGTTGTCCCAGGGGCGGATATTTAGAACGGCGTCATAGTCGCGCAGCGCCTCGTCGAGCTTGTCAAGCCGTTCGTAGGCGAATCCGCGATAATAGTGCGCTTTCCACGATTCCTCGTCCGAGCCCAATATGCCATCGGCCAGCGCGATGGCTTCATCGTATGCTTTTTCTTCCAGCAGCAGCAGCAGGTCTTCCAAGGCCCGGTCAATATCGAAGTCTTCCGGCAGAGCGGTCGGGGCGGGCGTGGGCGTCGTCTTGCCGATCGCCAAGCTGGTATTGGGCGCGGCGATACCCGCCAGCAAACAGGCGCAACACAGCAACGACAGCAGCAGCAATTCTCGTTTGGACATCAGCGGCATCCCGGTGTTGATATACGCATTGGGGCGCTAGCGCAGGCGGGCGACCGTAATCGTGGTATTAAATTGCACGCAGAAGACCACCGCCGATTGGTACACGCTCAGATCATGGTCATCGGGCAGGAAATAATTCTGATCGCCCACATTGCCTTTCAGCCGCCCCAGGTCAAGCGAACTGCCCTCCAGTTGCAGCGCGCTCAGCGGCTGCGGATCACGCGCCAGGTAAACGCGAACGTTGCTGCCCGGCGCGGAAACGAAATCTTCAAAACGCAGTATGCGCCGGGAATCAGGCAGCTCATATATGGTGGCGCGGCCCGCGCCCCAATGCAGCGCGTTTAGCTCTTGAAACTCGCCGCTGACCAGCGCGCGCGCCTCTTTGACCGCCTCGGCGCTCTCGTCTAGTGGCGCCAGCTCGTCGTCAGCGATGTTGACCAGCACCATCTCCAGCGCCATTTCCGGGCTGCTCGCGCGCATATCCAGCAGCGCCTCGCGTTTAGCGCGCGGCAGCGCCAGGAAGTCGTCCTGCAAGTCGATTTCCAAGCCGGGGAAGGCGTCATTCTCCCCGCGTTGCCGGAAGTAACCGCGCCAGACGGGAAAGGTCCAGACCGCGACCGCGATCAGCCCCACCAAGGTCAACAGTATCAAGCGAAAGCGTAATTCCATGCCTGCTGCAACTAGTCTATGCCACCGGAATCAACATTGCTTCAACCTGCATTTTGGCACAGCCCGTCACAGCGGACAAGCAGCACGTGTTGCAGCCTGCGCTATAATCTCAGTAGCAAGCAGGCGCCGAGAGGCAACTCAATATGCCCTTTCGCTTCGAGTGGCGCGATGAAACCCAGCGCGCTATCACCTACATCGCCGAGGGCGACTGGAATTGGCGGGACTACCATCATGCGGCGCGCGCGTCGGCATTCACGCTGATGTCGGCTGAACATCCCGTCGACAGCGTCATTGACCTGCGCGACAGCACACGAATCGCGCTGCCAGCCGGCGCCGGGGCGCACCTCCGCAGCTTCGGCCGCGTGACCCAAGCCCGCCTGACCGGCCGCGCCGCTGTCATCGGATCGCCCGACGTCGATGCCGAAGGCCTGCGCGACGGCGTCTTGCAAACTGCGGACGGATTCGTGAAGTTCGTCGGCAGCGAAGCGGAGTTGGCAGCGCTGCTAACGGAATGGGCGGATAATCCACCCGCGCGCTAACAGGCAGTCCGGTACTGTGACGACCGCGCCGATCGCTCTTCATTGGCGCGGAATCGACACTCTTACCACCGAGTACACCGAGTCAAAACGAGGACACAGAGGAGAGGCATCACGCTTGCTCAAAAACAGAATCGGCGAACTTGTGGTCCATGCTTGAATTGCCCAACCTCATATTTCCCGGTATTTCTCTCTGTGCCCTCGGTGGTAAAAGTGTCGATAATCCTTAAAAGTGCGACTCCCGGCCCGACATGTTGCGCTGCCCGCGCTCCAAACATACCGACAAATGCGTTTAAGTTAGTCGACTAACCTTAAAGGTCTTCGTGGCTGACCACCGGCGTCGCTGGAAGCGTCACGATGACCGGCAGGCACAGCAGCGATATCAGCGCCGCCGCGACAAAAGCGTTCTGCAAGCCCAGCACGTCGCCCAGCGCGCCCACCGCAATCACGTTAATGGCGCGCACGCCGAAGGCATAGAGCATGAACACGCCGTTGGCGGTGGCGCGGTTCTCGGGCAGCTGATCTTGCACCAGCGCCAGAAACACCGGCGACACCGAAAGCGCGGTGAAACCCAAGCCGATGAGCAGCGGAATCATCAGCGCGCCTTCGACATGCACAAAAATCAGCATCAACAGCGCCGAGCCGATCGCTGCGCCCGCTACCATCCGGCGCCGTCCGAAGCGGTCGCTGAGCGTGCCGCCCATCAACGCGCCGCCAACGCCGGAAAACTCATAAAGCGCCAGCGCGCCCGTCGCCAGCGTCAGCTCGAAGCCGCGTATATTGACCAGGTACACGACCATGAATATGCCCAGGCTGCTGGCCGCCATATTGCGCAGCAGCATCACGCCCAGAAGCGGCCCGAACACCCGTGCGAAGCGCTTCAGCATGGGTTTGCTCTTGCCTTTGCGGCGCTCCCGCCTGGCTGAGACATCGCGCAGCCGCCAAAACAGCACCGCGCTCGAGAGCCAGCCGAAGAACATCAGCCGCCACAAGCCTTGCATGCCCCATTCTGTCACGCCGAAACCGACCAGCAGCGGGCCCACCGAGCGCGCCAATTCGCCCGCGGCCATGAAAAAGCTCATCCCGCGCCCGACTTTGTCGCCGGCCACATGCGCGATCATCGCCGGCGCCGGCGCATGGAAAGCCATGATGTTCACGCCCACGCAGAATAGCAGCAGCGCCGCCGTGCCGTAGGTGGGCATGAAGCCGATCATGGTCGCCAGCGTCGCCGTGATCGCCGGCGCGAAAATCACCAAATAGCGCACCGAAATGCGGTCGGCCAAGTAGCCGATCAGCGGGCCCAGGAGCGATGGCGCCTGCATGAAGACCGGCAGCGAACCCGCCATCAGCAGCGTCAAGCCCAGCTTGTCGATCAGCAGCGGCAGCAGCGGCGAGATGAAGGCGGAATAGATATCGTGCACAAAATGCCCGCTGCAGATCAGCAATATGCGCCCATAATCGAAAGCTGAGTGACGCTTGCTTTCGCTGTCGATTTCCGCCGCGGCTGATGTCATGTGGCGTCCGTTCGGAGTCATGCAATTAGCGCGTGATTATAACGCATATCGAGCCCTTGCCAATCGAGCGGCGCAGCGGCGTCAGGGCAATCGTTTCAGCATATTTGAACCACATAGAACGCAGAGGGCGCAGAGAGTTGTGTGATCAGGCGGCCATTCGCTTCTTGAACAATCAGGAAGATTGTCGTTGACCAGCTGCTGATAAGTTCTGCATGAGAAGCGGACCAGCCCAGGCCCTGACGATAACGAGCTTTTTCTCTGTGATCTCTGTGATCTCTGTGGTTAATCTCCAGTCTTGACGCGATTGCGCTCCGCAGCGTCGTCAGGGCTAGGGCAGCAATTCCAGCTATGCTAAACTGAAGCTATGGGAAACAAATCGCATGGCTTCACCAACCGCCGCTACCTCGACGCCATTGATGACCACATCGTCATCTTCGACGGCGCCATGGGCACCAGCATCCAGTCCTACGACCTCGCTCCGGCAGACTTCGGCGGCGAGCAATACCAGGACTGCATCGACTACCTCGTCATTACGCGACCGGATGTCATCCGCGAGATTCACGAGTCTTTCTTGCGCGTGGGCGCGGAAGCCGTCGAAACCAACACCTTCCGCGCGAATCGCCTTACGCTTGCCGAGCACGGGTTGGGCGATCAAACCCTGGAGATCAACCGCGCAGCCGCCCAAATCGCCCGCGCCGCTTGTGACCAGGTTGAGCGCGAGACCGGCATGCCGCGCTCCGTGGCCGGCAGTATGGGCCCCAGCGGAAAGCTGCCCTCCGGCGACGACCCTGACCTCAGCGACATTACCTTTGACGAGCTGGCCGATTTGTTCTGCGAGCAGGCTCAGGGCCTGGTTGAGGGCGGCGCCGACCTGCTGCTGCTGGAAACCAGCCAGGATATCCTCGAGATCAAAGCGGCCGTCCACGGCATCAACCGCTGTTTCGCCGCCTGCGGTCAGCGCATTCCCCTGCAAGTACAGGTCACGCTGGACGTTAGCGGACGTATGCTCTTCGGCACCGATATCAGCGGCGCGCTGGCCACGCTTGAGCCGCTGCCGATTGACGTGCTCGGCATGAATTGCTCCACCGGTCCCGAATACATGCGCCTGCCCATACAATACCTGATTGAGCGCTCGCCCTATCCCATCAGCGTACTGCCCAACGCCGGCCTGCCCATCAATGTCGATGGCGAGGCGGTTTATCCCATGCAGCCCGACCCCTTCAGCGAGCTGGTGGGCGAGTTCGCGCGCTGGGGCGTCAACGCGGTCGGCGGCTGCTGCGGCACGACGCCCGAGCACATCGCCAAGCTCTATGAGACGGTACACGGCGCGCCCTATGCCGACGTTCTGGCTGAGAACAGAGCGCGACTGGCGCCGCTGCGGCGCGAAGCCATCTATCAGCCGCGCGCTTCCAGCGGCATGACGGCGGCGCGCATGATGCAAGACCCCGCGCCCACGCTGATCGGCGAGCGCGTCAACAGCCAGGGCAGCCGCAAGGTCAAACGCCTGCTGCTCGAAGACGACTACGACAGCATCGTCGACATCGCCGTCGGCCAGGTGGAGCGCGGCGCGCACATGCTCGATGTCTGCGTCGCCCTGACCGAGCGCGATGACGAATTAGAGCAGATGCAGCAACTGGTCAAGAAGCTGTCAATGGCGGTCGAAGTCCCGCTGATTATCGACACCACCGAAGCCGATGTCGCCGAAGCGGCGCTCGCGCTCTATCCGGGTCGCGGCATCATCAATGGCAACAACCTGGAAAACGGCCGCGAGCGCATCGACGCCATCCTGCCCATTGCGCTCAAGCATGGCGCAGCCGTCCTGTCCATGACTATCGACGAAGCGGGCATGGCGCATAGCCGCGAAAAAAAGCTGGAAATCGCCCGCCGCATTAGCGACATCGCGCGCAGTGACTATGGTCTGTCGCCGCAAGACCTTATCTTCGATACCTTGACCTTCCCCTTGACCACTGGCCAGGAAGAGCTGCGCAATGACGCGGTCGAGACCCTGGAAGGCATTCGCCTCATCAAGGAACAGCTCCCCGGCGTCATGACCGCCCTCGGCATCAGCAATGTCAGCTTCGGGGTGGGGGCGGCCGCGCGCGGCGTTCTCAACAGCGTCTTCCTCTATCACGCTGTCAAAGCGGGCCTGGACATGGCCATCGTCAACCCGGCCCATATCACGCCTTATTTCGAGATTCCCGATGACCAGCGCAAGATCGCCGAAGAACTTATCTTCAACAGCGATGCCGATGCGCTGCCGCGATTCATTCAGTACTTTGAAGAGAATGAAGTCGAGCTCGCCGGCGCGGAAGCGATCGACCCCACCGCTGATATGTCCAGCGCAGAAGCCTTGCATTGGCAGATTGTCCATCGCAAGAAAGAAGGCGTCGAAGCGCTGATTGACGACATCCTGACGCGCCTGGACGCCGTCAGCGCGCTTAACACCGTGCTGCTGCCAGCGATGAAAGAAGTCGGCGATAAATTTGGCGCCGGCGAGCTGATCTTGCCCTTCGTGCTGCAATCCGCCGAGGTCATGAAGAAGTCGGTCGCCTACCTGGAACAATTTATGGACAAAGTCGAAGGCGTCAGCAAGGGCATCGTTGTGCTGGCGACCGTCTACGGCGATGTGCACGATATCGGCAAAAATCTCGTGAAGACGATCCTGAGCAACAACGGCTACACCGTGCACGATCTCGGCAAGCAAGTGCCGGCCAACACCATCATCGACAAGGCCCTGGAATACAATGCTGACGCTATTGGGCTGTCCGCGCTGCTGGTCAGTACATCAAAGCAGATGCCGCTGATCGTCAACGAGCTGGCGCGGCGCGGCCTGGATATTCCCGTGCTGGTCGGCGGCGCCGCCATCAACCGGCGCTTCGGCAGGCGCATCCTCTTCCTGCAAGAATCGCAGGAGCCTTACCTGGCCGGCGTCTTCTATTGCAAGGACGCCTTTGAAGGCCTGGCGGTCGTCGACCAAATTCTTGATGCCGAGCGTCACGAGCAATTTCTCGACGAAGTCTTCAGCGAGGCATACGCCGAGGTCGAGCGCGCCCCGCGCCGACGCCGCGCCCGCCGCACAGGCGCCCGCAAGACTGTGCTTGCCGCGCCCGATATCCCGAGCCCGCCCTTCTGGGGAAGCCGCGTCGTACGCGAAATGCCGCTTGAGATTGTCCTGCAGCACCTGCACAAGCCGGAACTCTTCCGCCTCTCCTGGGGCGCGAAGAACACGCAGGGCGAGGAGTGGCGGCAGCTCTCAGCCGACTTTGAAGAGCGCTTGCTGCGCATGGCCAAAGAGGCCAAGCGCCGCGCCACCCTGCAGCCGCAAGCCGTCTATGCCTACCTGCCCGTCAACAGCGACGGCGACCAGTTGATCGTCTGGGACGCGGAGGCCTATGCCGCAACAGGCGAAACGCGCGCAGCCGCCCGCTTCAGCTTCCCGCGCCAACCCGATGGCGAGACCCTCTGCATCAGCGACTATTTCGCGCCGCTCAAGGGGGACGGGCGCGCCGATGTCATGGTCCTGCAGACGGTGACGGTCGGGCATGTCGCTACCGAAGAAGTCGAGCGCCTGCAAGCCGCCAACGAATATAGCGAAGCCTACTACTTTCACGGCCTGGCTGTGCAAGCGGCGGAAGCGACCGCCAACTACCTGACGCATATCGTGCAGGGCCAGCTGGGCATCCCGGCGAACCGCGGCAAACGCTACAGCTGGGGTTATCCCGCCTGCCCCGATCTGGCCGACCACGAAATCGTCCTGCGCTTGCTGCCGCAGCTGGAGAGCGATCTGGGCATGTCCCTGACCGAGTCCTGGCAGTGGCTGCCCGAGCAGAGCACCGCCGCCCTCTTCACGCACCATCCTGACGCCAAGTACTACTCCGTCGGCAACCTTGATAGGGCGTGGCAGATCCTTGGCTGACTTCCTTACAATGCGCGGCGCCAAAGGCTGGAACTCCGCCAACCCAAGGTCGCTCCGGACGCCGGATTGGCTTGCGCGGCAGCGGTTATTGATACAAGGCGGTGAATGCCCTACTATGAAGGCGCTAGTGTTTTGCGGGGAAACAGCATCTACATGACCGATTATCCATACATCAAGACGGCGGCCAAGCTCAAGGAATTTCTGCAAACGATACCGTCCTTGGGCACGCCGAAATCAGTGTCAACGCGCTGGCTGCCTAAGGTTGGCTTCAAATCCGCCAATCATCGACCGATCATACGAATCCTGGATTTCATCGGATTTATCAAGTCCAACAAGCCGACTGATCGATGGCGCGCCTACCAGGCCGAAAAGTATCCGAAAACTGTGCTTGCCGAAGGGATCGCCGATGGCTATCGTGAACTCTTCAAGCTTTATCCCGATGCCAATCAACGCTCCGACGCCGAGCTCAAGGGCTATTTTCAGAAACATATTTCCACTGGCGACCAGGCAATTAACTCAGCAGTCGGCACCTTCAAGGCTTTGTGTTCCCTCGCCGATTTCGAGCGTGATGGCTCGTCCAGACAACAAGAAGCGCATGTTCCGGCCAAGCAGCAGCCAATGGACTCCGGCGCCAGCGCAACCGCAGCCGTGACCGCTCCTTCACCTGCGCCGGCGCCCGATTATCCAACCGTACATACGGATATTCAAATTCATATTCATCCTGATGCCGATGCCGAGCAGATCAGGGAGATTTTCAAGAACATGGCACGATATCTGTATGACAAAGATGTAGACTGAACGCCATGTATGAAAACGCCATCCTCAAATTGGATGCCGCCAAGCGCTTTCAGAGGAAAGTGTACGAACTCACCAGACCCCCGGCTGAAGGCGCCAAGCCTGATACCGATAGAATTATCGATGCCGCGTTGGTGAGGGGCGCGCCGGGCAACTTCGTCAGGGTGGTAGATCAGATCAATGGCGCCTATGAGCGCGGTTGGTACGATGCCTGCGCGGTCATGTTGCGGCGCTTGCTCGAGATGCTCATCATCGAAGCCTATGTCGCAAACGATATGAAGAACAAAATCAAAGGACAGAATGGCAGATTCTTGCGCCTGACCGGGCTGATACGAATGGCCTGCAGCGAATCCAGGTGGGCGCTTGACGACAATGGCGCTGTCCTGCGCGAGCTGAGCGCGATAGGGAATTGGTCCGCGCACAAAAGGCGCTTCGTAGCCAATCGCGACGATATTGACAAGCATGTGTCTGCATTGCGCATTGTCGTACAAGAGTTGATCTTCCTGGCGAAGCTGAAGTAAGCCAGGCAACATAGAATCCACGCAATTTGGCCGAGTTGTTCACCCACCATCCCGACGCCAAGTACTACTCCGCCGGCATCCTTGATAGGGCGGGGCAGATACTGGGCTAGCCGAGACGTCCGAGAGAATTGGCGCATATTATGGCATACAAGATATACTCTTGAGTCGCATCTCCTGGTATCAGACGGAGTTACTCATGACCTACACACTCAAACGCATCGGCTTCCTATCCGCCGTCAAGATCGCCGCCATCATCGCCGCTGCCGCCGCCGTCCTGCCCATCATCCTGCTGTTGCTGCTCAACGCTGTATTCAAATTCCTCGATATCGAAATCCCGCCCGACGTCCTCGGCCCACTGCTGGCGCAGACCGCCCTGATCGCGGCCGTCGCCGGCGGCCTCTCCACCGCCCTGACCGTCTCGATCTACAACGTCTGCGCGCCCATCTTCGGCGGCATCACCCTCGAGCTCAAGGCGCAGCATCCGCCGCGCAAAGCCAAGGCAGACGTCGACATCGACTGAGGCGCGAGTTCTGCTTTACAGCTGTGGATAGCGGAGTATAATCTCGGCTAAGCGTGAATGATTTCACGTGATCTGACGATTAGCACTTGGAGACGCCTAGAATGGCCAACCTGAAACAAGAATACGACGAAAAAGGCTACGTCATCGTCCGCAAGGCCATCGACGCCGACTTGGCCCGCGAAACGGCCGAGCACGTCCACTGGCTGGCCGAGCGCAACCCTGGCGTCCGGCCCGAGAAGTTCGGCCACGACATGCTGGTCTCCGACCCATTCATGCACCGGCTGGTGAGCGACGACCGCCTGGTGGATATCGTCGAGCAATTTATCGGCTCGGACTGCGCCATGTGGGCGGCGCATTATATCGCAAAACCGCCCAAGCACGGCCAGCGCGTCCTCTGGCATCAGGACGGCAGCTACTGGCCCCTCGAACCTATGGAAGTGACGACCATCTGGCTGGCCGCCACCGAATCCACGCGCGAAAACGGCTGCCTGCGCGTCCTGCCCGGGACACAAAACAACCGCTTGCTCTCGCGCAAAGAGATGATCGATGTGCCCGATGGCAAAAATGTGCTGGCGTCCGGCATCCATCCGTCGATGATCGACGACACCGATGTGGTTGATCTGGAGTTGC
>LXNI01002966.1_pt1 | contig 10596 bp, 10 predicted proteins | sample 809091 | NCBI WGS metagenome assembly LXNI01 (sample SAMN04870527, study PRJNA318959) | sponge metagenome | biome: 01000161; feature: marine sponge reef; material: water | host: Sarcotragus foetidus | place: Greece: Milos, Mediterranean Sea | collected 2013-05-29 | depth 5-7 m | reverse complement strand
CGCTGGTACTGCTTCGGCTGCGGGGCGGGCGGCGACGTGCTGGACTTCATCCAGCGGACCGAGAACCTGACCCTGCCCGACGCGATGCGGCGGCTGGCCGGGGGCCATCGGCCCGCGTCCGGGGCCGTCCCTCGCCCAGCCCAGGCGCCGTCTCCCACGTCCGCCGTGGGGCCGCCCCGCGACATGGCCCTGCTGACGGCGGCGGCGCGGTTCTACGCCGGGCAGCTGCGGCGTCATTCGGAGGCCCAGGCGTACCTGGCCGCCCGCGGCGTCGGTCGTGACGCCGCAGCCCACCTGGGCCTTGGCTACGCGCCGGGCCACGGGCTGCGGCGGGACCTTGCGGCGGCGGGATTCTCGGAGCGACGGCTCCGGAGTTCCGGGCTGTTCACCGCGCAGGGCGCGGAGCGGTTCGCCGGGATGGTGGTCGTGCCCGAGGTCGCCGGACCACGCGTCCGCTGGCTCGTGGGGCGCGCCGTCGATCCTGACCGGTCGCCCCGGTTCCAGGCGCTGCCCGGCCCCAAGCCGGTGCTTGGGCATGGGCGGCTTGGTCCCGCCCCACCGTGGACGGTGCTGGCCGAGGGCCTCTTCGACTGGCTGGTGCTGGCGCAGTGGGGCCTGCCCGCCGCCGCCGCGTTGGGCACGCAGGGCATGGCCCGGGTTGCCGCCACGCTGCGGGGCTGCCCCAGGGTCTTCCTCGCCTTCGACGCGGACGCCGCGGGCCGGGCGGCGGCCGCGCAGCTTGGGGACCTGCTGGGGCCCCGCGCGGCTGTCGTGACCCTGCCCACGGGCGTCGGCGACGTGGCCGAACTCGCGACTCGCCCCCACGGACGTACCGCCTTCCTGCGCCGCCTCGCGCAGGCGGCGCGCCTCGCCGGATAGCGCGCCGCCCCCGCACGTTCCCAGCCCGCGGGACGCCGCTCCGACCACAGCCGCCCGCGGGCGCTTGATCCGGCGCCACCGGCACCGCCCCCGAGAACTCCACGCGGGATGTCATCCCGCACCACGTGGTCGTTCCACCCATCACCCCAGGAGGGCCTATGCCCAACGCCCGACGGCGCACGCCCTGTCCTCGATAGGGGGCGTGTGCCGCGCACGGGCGTCCCAGCGGACGCCCGCCCCGATACCGCCGCCACATCCCGTGGCACACCGCACCAAGGAGATCTGCCATGTCCCATGGCATCCACGCGAACGGAACCACCAGCAGCGTCCCCACGGACGCCGCAATCCACAACGACCATGGCCCCGAGTTCGACCCGGGCCACGATCTGTTCTGGGACAGCCTGCCCCCGGCCGTCGTGACGGCCCTGGAGCAGCCGCTGGACCCCGGCCTGGTCTCGCAGCGCAAGGGCCGCGCCGGCAAGACCTACGACTACCTCGAAGGCCACGTGGTCATCGACCAGGCCAACCGCATCTTCGGCTACGGCGGCTGGGGCTACGAGCTGGCCGGCGACGTGACCCTGCGGCCGATCGAGATCGTCGATCCCGCGACCGGCGAGGTGACGCGCACCCACGCGTACAGCGCCCCGGTGCGCGTTACCGTCCCCGGCGCGCCGCCGCGCACCGACGTCGGCTTCCACCCGGTGGCCGAGGCGACCGTCGACGGGCATGAGACCGCCTGCAAGGGCGCGGTCACCGACGGCCTCAAGCGCGCCCTGCGCAGCTTCGGCGACCGCTTCGGCAACGGCCTCTACGGCATCTCCGCGACCGGCGCGGGGCAACGCACGCCGTCGGTGACCAACTCGCCGCGCCCTGTAGCTGTCGGTGCGCGGGGCGGCGGGCCCGCGGGCCCGGCCCCGGTCGACCGCCCTGACAAATCCTCAGCTCGGACGCTGCGCACGCGGCTGGTCGAGCTCGGGGCCGCGCAGGGCTTTGACGAGGCGCAGGTGCACGCCGCCGTACAACGCCGGACGGGCCGGGCCCTCGACGACCTGTCGGCGGCCGAGGTGACGACGCTTGTGGAAGCCGCGGATCGGAAGCTCCGGCAGACGCGGCTCGCGCCCGCAGCCTGAGCCCAGGCCGTCGGGCGCACCCGAAACCAGCGCGGGGCCGACTCCGACGAGTCGGCCCCGCTTCTCATTGACAGGAGGACACGACATGGCGACGCACACGTCCCCCGTGTCGAACACGACGTCGGCTCCCCGCGCCGAGGCGCGAGCCGACGTCTACGCCCGGCCATCGGCTCGCGTCGATGGCGACGGGACGCTCGAAGTCCGAGCGTCGGCGGTCGGCGCCTGCCGGCGCGCGCTCTGGTATGCGGCGACCGGCTATCAGCCGACCAACCCGCCCACGGACGCGGCGCTGACGGTCATGGAGGCCGGGAATGCCCTGGAGCCGGTGGTGCTGCGCGCAATGGCGCGGGCCGGCTGGACGGTGACCCCGGCCGACCCGTCCGCGCCCCAGCCGGCGTCGATCCGGATCGACCCGCACCTGGTGGTGACCGGTCACCCCGACGCGACGGGCCGGCGGCCGCTGACCCAGGACGCCGCGAGTTCCGTGACCGGGCCCCCGGCGTCGATGTTCCTGTTCGACGACGAGCCGCCGGCGACCGACGACGAGGTGATCGTGGAGGTCAAGACCCGGGGGCCGGACGCCTTCAAGCGCTGGCGCACCCTGGGCGCGGAGCGCAGCCATCCGACCGCGGTGTCCCAGGTGGCCGTCTACACCCTCGGGACCTTCGGCGCCGTGCGCGACGCGGCGATCGCCGTGCTGGACACGGCCAGCCGCGCCTGGGACGTCGAGATCATCCCGGCGCCTCGGGTGGCGCAGGCCCTGGACCGCGTCGGCGTCTGGCTGGGCCAGTTGGGCGCGCACTACGACCGGCATGGCGCGGACCCGCAGTCGCTCCCAGCGCGGGATTTCGCCGCCGGGAGTTGGCAGTGCCGGAGTTGCCCGTTCCTGGCGACGTGTCAGCCGGGCGCGGAGACCGAGGCCACGGCGGACGCCCGGGCCGAGGTCGACGACGCGCCGGTGAGCGCCGCCGAGGCCCGGGCGGCGGTGGCGGCGTACGCGGAGGCCCGGGCGGCCCTGAAGGACCCTGAGCGTGACAAGCGCGCGGCGCTGGCCACCCTCAAGGCCTGGATGCGTCGGCAGGGAGCCGCCAAGACGACCATCGCCGGCCACACGGTCAGCTTGGTGCAGTCGAAACGCTACGCCGTGGACTACCGCAGGCTCAACGCGATTCTCGACCCGGCAATCCGAGCCGAGATCGTCACCGAGCGCGCGTCGGAGTTCGTGCGGGTCAGCTAGACGCTCCCACCACGGAGCGCACCACGGGGCCGCCTCCGACGAACGGGGCGGCCCTGCGGATTCACCTTCGAGCGCGGCAGGACCGCGCTCCAGCACTCCCCAAGGAGGAGCGCAATGTCGAAGACCATCAACCGCGTGGAGCTGCTTGGCCGGGTCGGGACCGACCCCGAGTTGCGCCACACCCAGGGCGGGACCGCCGTCGTCCAGCTGCGGCTGGCCACCGACCGGCGCCGCCAGAACGGCGAGACGACGGCCGACTGGCACCGGATCGTCGTCTGGGGCAAGCAGGCCGAAGCGGTCAACCGGTACCTCGGGAAAGGCGCGCGCATCTACGTGGCGGGGCGCCTGGTCCAGAACACCTGGGAGGGCGACGACGGCCAGCGCCGCCAGCGCACCGAGGTCCACGCCCAGGAGGTCATCTTCCTGGACGCCCGCGCCAACGGCACGCCGGCGCCGACCGACGGCGAGGACCTGCCCTTCTAAGCGGGCGATACCAACCCGCGCCTCGTCGCCCGTCCGCCGGGCGCTCCACGGGGCCGCTCCCATCCCTGGGGGCGGCCCCGCGGTCGTTTCCACCCCAGAGCGAAGGAGGTTGACGTGACCCAGACGAAGCGACTCGCGCAGGACGCGGCGTTGCTGCATGCCCTGCGCAGCAACCTGTCCCTGCTCGGCGAACTGGCCGTGCGCTACGAGATCGAGACGCGGCCGGAGCGGCCCGATGACGATCTTCCCGTCATCACCTGTCCCGAGGACGTGGGGCGGCTGCTGGCGCCGGAGATGGCGCCCCTGGCCCAAGAGCAGGTGCGCGTCCTCCTGCTGAGCACCAAGAACCACGTGGTCGGCCAACGGGTGATCTACCAGGGCACCATCGCGTCGTGCCAGGTCCGCGCGGCGGAGGTCCTGCGGCCGGCCGTGGTGGAGGCGGTGCCGAAGATCATCATCTGCCACAACCACCCCAGCACCGATCCGACACCCAGTCCGGAGGACGTCGCGCTCACCAGGAAACTGGCGCAGGCGGCCCAGTTGCTGGACATCGAGCTGCTCGATCACGTGGTCATTGGCGGCGCCCAGACGGTCAGCCTCAAGGACCGCGGCCTCATGGCCGGCTGACGCCGGTCCGCGACCCACACGGCGAGCCCGACCGCGCGCTCGCCCACCCACCCGACCCCATTCCCGGGCCTCACGCGGCGGAACCGCTCCGTCGCGCCTCACCCGCACCACCCATGAAGGAGACATCCCATGCTGCCGACGCACGTCCTGGCCGGGGACGGCCACATCCTCGGACCCCAGGACCTCTACACCATCAACGCGGCGGGCTTCTCGGCCACGACCGACGCCTTCGCCCGCGACCCCGACGCCGAGAGCCTCTGGTTCCTCTCCATGGTCGGCTCTCAGACCGCCCTCAAGGCGATCTGGGCCTCGCTGCTCAAGCAGCCGCCCGACGTCGCCCATCTCATCCACGGCGCTGACGGGATGGCGCTCTCGGGCCGCTACCAGCGCTGTGCGATCCCGCACGAGACCCTCGGCACCTGGACCACCAGGATCGCCCGTCTCCCGGTCTCCGGCGGCTGGCACGCCCTGGTCTACACCAAGCTGGCCGAATACGGCTTCGAGCGCGAGGCGTTCCTGCTGCTGGCCCCCAGCGCGGACGCCGCCCCGGCGCTGCACCAGCGATTCCTCGACAAGCGGAGCCCGCTCCCGCTGCATGGCACCTGGGCGTCCTGGCTCTGGCGGCGGGGCCTGGACACCGGTGAGGTCGTCCCGCTCCAGTCGGCGGGCGTCGTCGCCTACCGCTGCCGCCCCGATGGGGAACGGCTTCGGGACGACCTCGCCACGGCGGTCGCCGCAGGGCGACTGACCCTGCCTCGGGACGACGGAACGGAGCCGCAACCAACGGATCGGACGCTGACGCACCTGAACGGAGACCTGACATGAGACTGGCCGCCCAGGCGAAAGGGGGCTTCTACCCCACGCCGCCCCGAGTCGTGGACCTGCTCGCCGAGCTGGTGGATGCGCCGTCCGGCGCCTACGCCCGGCGCCAGGAGACGCTGCGCCTGCTCGACCCCTGCTGCGGGGCCGGGGAGGCTGCGGCGCAACTGGCTGACAACCTGCGCACGCGGGGAACCCTTCCCGTCGAGACCTACGGTGTGGAACTGCATCGCGACCGGGCCAGGGAGGCGCAGGGACGGCTTGACCGCGCCCTCGCCGCCGACCTGTTCCAGACCTCCATCGCCAACCGGGCCTTCGGGCTGCTCTACCTCAACCCGCCCTACGATCACGATGCCGAACAGCGGCGGACGGAGCACAGCTTCCTGGTTCACGCGACCCGGTACCTGGCCGACCAGGGCGTGCTGGTCTTCGTCGTCCCCCGCCCGCGGCTGAGCGTCTCGGCCCGCTACCTGGCCTCGCACTATGGGCGGTTGCAGTGCTGGGCCTTCCCGGACCCGGAGCGCGCGGTCTTCGACCAGGTGGTGCTGATGGGCACCCGCAAGCCGGAGCCGACCCCCGACGCCTACGCCGCGGACCGCATCAGGGCGTGGGCCGAGGGCGCGCCGGAACCGCTAAGGCCATCCCCCTATCCGGCGTTCAGCCCGCCGATCACGGACGCGGGCGACATCCTCTTCACCACGCGCCACGTCGATCCGGTGGCAGCGGCCGCCGAGGCCCGCCGGTCGGGGCTCTGGACCAGCCCGCAGATCACGGACGCGCTCTGGCCCAACGGGGACCACCGGACGCGTCCGCTGATGCCGCTGCGCCGGGGCCACATGGCCATGCTGGTCGCGGCGGGCTTCCTGGACAACCTCTGTCTGGAGGCCGACGGCCGGCGCGTCCTGGTCAAGGGCCGGACCTCCAAGACGATGGTCCTGGTGGAAACCACGCCGGACAAGGAGATCTACCGTGAGCGGCTGACGACCACCGTCGTCGCCCTCGACTTGGACGACGGCCGGATCACCGACATCACCGCCTAGACGACGCATCCCAGCGTCGCGTCACGCGGCCCCGTCGCCCCTCACGGGAACCGACGGGGCCGCGCGTCGTTTGGCAGGAACCGCGCCCGCCTTAAGAAAGGAAGGCCAACGATGCAGATTCCCCTGACGCTGCACGCCTGCGGCCGGTGCGGGCAGCCCATCCGCCCGGGCGAGCCCGTCAGGCAGACCGCCTCGGTGGACATCATCGGTGGACGGGCCGTCGCCTCCCCGGTGAAGACCTCCCACCTCGCGGGCCGCTGCGCCGACGCCGCCAGGGCTGCCAACGCGGCCCGCCGGCCGGCCCCGAACGCCGCGTAGACGGCGGCACTGCACCGCCGCATCCACGAGACCCCGCCACCGGCGGGCCTCGCACATTCAACAGCCGCCTGGGGACGTTGCCAGGGAACCCGCAGCGCCGAACCGTCCCCAGCGGGGCGTGGCGCGTCCCGGATCCCAGCGCCGTCCTCCGGCACCACCGCACGGAAGGAGACCCGAAATGAACCTCGGCGAGTTCATCGACACCTACAAGGACGCCATCGCCCAGCGGGTGGTGGAGTCCTACCCGCCCCTCTACCGCCCCTCCGCGACCGGCCACGACCTCCCTCACCTGCTCCGCTCGCCGCTGGGGGCGCAGGCGGACGCCATTCGCGGCGCGGCTCTCTCGCTGCGGGCGCACCGCGGCACCACCATCGTCGGCGAGATGGGGACCGGCAAGTCCTTCATCGCTGCCGCGGCCGCCCACGCGGCGGGCTTCCAGCGAGTGCTGGTCCTGTGCCCGCCGCACCTGACCCGCAAGTGGAAGCGCGAGGTGGAGGCGACGGTACCCGGCGCCCAGACCGCCATCGTCGCATCCATCACCGACCTGGAAGGCCTACGCCGCTGGAGCGGCGCCGGTCCCCGCTTCGCCGTCATGTCCCGCGAGCGCGCCAAGCTCTCCTACCGCTGGCAGCCTGCCGTCGTCGAGCGCTGGGCCGCGGCCAACGGCCGGCTGGTGCGGGACGAGACGACGGGGGAACCGTTCCGCGTTCCCTGCTGCCCGGCCTGCGCGGGCCAGATCGTGGACAAGGACGGCGTGCCGCTGACGGCCCGGGCGCTGGCCCGCCGCAAGCATCGCTGCCAGCACTGCAACGCGCCCCTCTGGCAGGCCGACGCCTCCGGCCCCAGGCGCTACCCGCTCGCCGACTATGTGAAGCACCGCATGAAGGGCTGCTTCGACCTGCTCATCGGCGACGAGGTGCACGAGTACAAGGGCCGCGGGTCCGCGCAGGGCATCGCCGCCGGCATCCTCGCCGATGCCTGCGGCACCTCCCTCAGCCTCTCAGGCACGCTGATGGGCGGCTACGCCTCCACGCTCTTCCACCTGCTCTACCGGTTCAGCCCGGAGATCAGAACGGCATTTGGGCGCTCGGAGGAGTCGCGCTGGATCGAACGCTACGGCTTCGTCGAGCGCACCGTCGGCCGGCCCACCGACGACGCCGCGCTGGAGGACGGGCGCTCAAGCCGCCGCCGGCGCTACCGCACGGTGGTCCGGGAGCGACCCGGCCTGGCGCCCGCCGCACTCTTCCACCTCATCGGCCACAGTGTGTTCCTCCGACTCGCGGACGTGGCCTCCGGGCTGCCGCCCTACGACGAGCAGGTGCGGGTGTGCTCGCTGGACTCGGCGGCGGACGCGACGGGATTTTCCCAGCGCAGCGCCTACACCCACGTGTTCGAGACGCTCAGGGAGGCCCTCGCCCGAGCGCTGAGAGACGGCTCCAAGCGCCTGCTGGCCACCTACTTGCAGACGTTGCTGGCCTACCCCGACGGCTGTACCAGGGGCGAGACGGTGTTCGATCCCAGCACCGGCGACATCCTCGTGCAGGTCCCGCCTCTGGCGGAGGACCGGCTCTACCCCAAGGAGCAGGCTTTGGTGGACCTGGTGGCCGCCGAGCGCATGGCGGGCCGCCGGGTGCTGGTCTACGCCACGCACACGGGGACCCGGGACATCACCGAGCGGATGGACGACATCCTCACCCGGCACGGATTCCAGGTCGCCGTGATGAAGGCCGCCGCCGTGCCGCCGGACCGCCGCGAGGCGTGGGTGGCGCGGAAGGTCAAGGCGGGCGTTGACGTGGTGATCTGCCATCCCCGGCTGGTGCAGACGGGCCTCGATCTGGTGGACTTCCCCACGATCTGCTGGTACGAGACCGACTACTCGGTCTACACCATGCGGCAAGCCTCGCGCCGCTCGTGGCGCATCGGCCAGACCCGCCCGGTCAACGTCGTGTTCTTCGCCTACCGGAACACCCTCCAGGCCGACGCGCTGAAGCTGGTGGCCAAGAAGCTGCAAAGCTCCCTGGCCGTCGAGGGCGAACTGCCCGAGGACGGCCTGGCCGCCTACGGCGACGACGGCGACGACCTGCTGCTGGCGCTGGCCCGCCAGGTCGTCAACGGCGCAACGGACGGCGAGACCGTCGAGGATGTCTTCGCGCAAGCCACGACCGCCGCGGCCGCAGCCGAGGAGCTGCTGGTGGACGACGGTTGGCAGGCGGTCGAGGTAGAGCCGGAGGTCGTCGCCGTCAACGGCAACGGAGCGACCGGCAACGGCCATCACGGAGCCATTGACTTCGGGCCGGGCGTCGAGCCGGTCCTGGAGAACGGTCGACATGCCAACGGCAACGGTCACCACCACGAGGCGGCAGCGCCGCAGCCGTCGCTGTTCTCCTGGGCCGAGTTCATGGCCGATGAGCCGGTCAAACCCAGGGGGCGTCGCCGCAAGGTCCAGGCCCCGGCGCTGTCCCTGTTCGAGTGGGCGTTGGAACAGGAGCGAGCCGTGGAGCCTGCCGGCTCGGCCGGATAAGGCTACGGAGGAAACGGAGGAGGCCATCGCGGTATCAGCGATGGCCTCCTTTGACTCTCCATGTATGGAACTCTTTTGCGTTTCGGGACCTACGCTCCTGTGTGCGGTCTTTCTTCGTTGTTCCGAAGTCCGGCAAAGTGGTAGAACAGCAGTCGGAGGAGCGCACCTTGAAAGGGGGATTATATCGCTAGCTTGACAAAGCGCCCGGCTCACGTCGCCACCGCTTCGACGTGCGCCCGCACGTACGCCTGATCCCGGTCGCCCTTCACGCGACTGCAGTGGCCGCACAACAACTGCAGATTCTCCAGATGATTCGCGCCCCCGCGTGACCGGGGCACGACGTGATCAACTTCGAACACCTTGAACGGGAAGTGCATCGCGCAGACGCCTTCCTGCTGACCGTAGAGCACGTGCTTGTGCTGCCGGTGGTTGCGGGGCGCGTCGATGTCGGTCCGCTGCGGGATATCGGTGCGGTGCGTAACCCAGGCGCGCCGGAACATCGCGCCGTAGTCGGGACCGTCCAGTCGGTGCAGCACCAGTTCGGCGGCTTTGGGCGACAAGTCGATGCCGACCCACTGGCGGTCCAGCCGTTCAGCCGCCACGCACGCCGTCGCGCACCCGCAGAACGGGTCCAGCACCACGTCGCCGGGGTTGCTGGACGCTTTGATGATGCGTTCGAGGAGCGCGCGGGGTTTCTGTGTGGGGTAGCCGACGCGCTCGTGGGCCTGTGACTGAACCGGCTTGATGTCATCCCAGATCGTGTCGACCGGATTTCCCCGCATTTCGTCGAGGTACCGTTTCTGTCGTGGCACAGCCCCGGGCTTCGCCTGCACGACAAGGCCCGCGTCATACGCGGCCTGCATCCGCTCGCGCGTCCAGCGCCAGACACGCGTGACTCCCAAGAACTCATAGGTCAGATTGGGCCGGTCCCTATTGGGATTCGCCAAATCACCGAGCCGGTACCGGCGGCCAGTCTCAGGTTCCACATGGCATATAGAACTTGTCGATATAGGCAGGGTCATGTGGTCGATAGGGACGGTTCCATGTATGTGATCGCATCGGCTTTGCTGTAGTACAGCAGCACGTCCGAATTGCTCGGATAGCCCTTGAAGGCGAGGCCCTTGGCATTCGTGCGTCGCCAGGTGATTTCGCTGCGAAACTGCCCCCGCCCAAACACCGCAGCCATGAGCATTTTCAGGTAGTGGCTGGCGAACGGGCCGCAACGCAGGTAGATATTCCCCGTCGGTTTCAGCACGCGCCGCAACTACGGTAGACTGTTGGCCTGAAGCCTTATACAAAGGGCTGAGGGCTTGGGCGTCTTCAACTGGTCCTCTTCGAGAGTAGGGTTAGGGTATGATTGGAGGGTATGAATGGACGGCCAACGGTCGCATAGGACTATGGAGACGATAGTGGACACCGGCGCTAGCTATCCAACCATTGTATATGCCATAGTGCATGGTGGTCGTGCCCGCCAACCTGCTGCGGCACCGAGGCTAGGGGTGTCGTCCATCGGCAAGATGCCCACTGCCCCCCCCCCCGATT
>LXNI01002965.1_pt1 | contig 10597 bp, 10 predicted proteins | sample 809091 | NCBI WGS metagenome assembly LXNI01 (sample SAMN04870527, study PRJNA318959) | sponge metagenome | biome: 01000161; feature: marine sponge reef; material: water | host: Sarcotragus foetidus | place: Greece: Milos, Mediterranean Sea | collected 2013-05-29 | depth 5-7 m | reverse complement strand
CGCCTGCCAGGCCGAGCGGCGGGCCGCTGACGCCGACATTCAGCAACAGCCCGTCGAGACCGCCAAGGCCCTCCAGCGCCCGCGTCACCATCGCCGCGACCGCCGCCGGATCGGCGGCGTCGGCAGCGATCGCAAAGGCCTGCCCGCCCTCTGCCGCAATCGCGGCGACTGTCGCCTCGGCCGCCGGGCGGGAGACGTCCGCGCATGCGACAGCGGCGCCCTCGCGCGCATAGAGGACAGCAGCGGCGCGTCCGTTGCCCACCGGCGGATCGGGGTCGTCGATCTCGCGCTGCCCCCCGCCTACGACCAGAATGCGCCGGCCGGCGAGCCTGCCGCGTCCGGGCGCGCGGCCGGCCGATTCGTCGAAGAAGGATTGGCGAGGCTCCTCCGTCACGGAGCGTTCGCCCGGTCCAGTTTCAGGCGCAAGGTGACGATATTGAAGCCGTCGCGCCGCTCATAGGAGAACTCATCCATCGATTCCCGGACAAGCAGCACGCCAAGGCCGCCGATGGGCCGGTCCTCGACGCGCAGGGCAGTGTCGGCGTCGGGCGCCTCGGTAAACGGATCGAACGGCCGGCCGTTATCGCGAACGACGGCGACCACCGCGCCATTCCTGACCGTCAACGCCACCGATAGCGCCGCCTGGTCCGGTTTGGTGAAGCCGTAGGAAATCGCGTTGGTGATCAATTCGTCGAAACAGAGGTTGAGCTTGAACATCGCGCCGGGCGGCAGGTCGTGCACGGCGCCGAAATCCTCCACCGCTTCCGCCAGGCGGGACAATTCGCCAAGCTCGGCCGCGAGCGGGATCTCCACGGTTTCAGTCATGGCGCCGATGCTAGCGAAAACACAGCACCTCTTCCACAATACGCAGAGGCGGCCATGCGGTTACGGCATCCGGTCGAGAAGGGCCTTCATGCGCTCAAGCAGTTCGGCATAGGCCGAGGCCGCGGCATCATGCGGCAGGTAATGGATTTCCTCGCCGAGCCGGGCCATGAGCTTCACGACGGACCTGTCTTCCAGGACTTTCCCCACGCCCTCGGAAATGCGTTCGACCACATTGTCCGGCGTATCGGGATGAACGCCGACCCAGCGCGGCACGGCGACTCCCAGGGCCCCGAGCGCACCGATCCAGGGGATGTCGCCGATCTTTTCCTTGATCGCCGGCATGTTGTCGCGCGCGCCGAGATTGATGACCGGAACGGCCCTTCCGGCAAGCGAGAACACTGTCGAGGTGCTGACCGCCGCCAGATCGACCTCCCCGGCGAGCAGCGCCGCCACGGCTTCGCCCGTGTCGGAATAGATATGCAGCGAGGCCGGGACGCCGAGCCTGTCGAGGCCGGTCGCCGCGGCGAGCAGCACGGCCGGCGTGCCCCCGATACGCGGCGGGACGCCCGAAGACGGGCCCGAAGACGGGGCGGCCGCCAACGCCTCCCAATTATCGAACCCGGCCTCCGGCAGCGCCACCAGATGCGTCTTGATCGACGAGATGAACGCCGCGATCTTCAGCTCTTCCGGATCGAGGCCGGCGCCGGGATCCCTGAGCGCCGCAATCGCCGGCGTCATGCTGCCCTGCAGGATGGTATAGCCGTCAGGGGGTCGGTCGAGCATGTAGCGCCAGCCGAGCCGGCCTTCCGCGCCGCCCCGGTTGCGCACATGCCAGGCCTGTCCGAAGGCGTCGATCGCGGCGGAAGACATGATGCGCGCCCAGCGGTCGGACCCGCCGCCCGGCCCGAACGGAACCACCCATTCCACCATGCGCTCCGGATAGGCGTTGTCCGACAGTGCCGGCCCCGGCAGCGCCGCCGCTAGCGCTGTGGCGAGACAAAGCAGCAGGCCTTTCAGGGACACACGCACCTCCGCCGAAAGCAGCGTCCTCCCTAGCACAAAATGTCGCATCGGGGCAAGGCCGTAGACGGCCCGCGGCCGGATTGCCGAAACGGGCCCGCCGCGATAACAAGCGGGCTGTTTCGGCCATCAGATTGCGCAACGGGCGCCATGGACACACACGCCGCTTCCGGCCGCCTTCGAGGCAGGACTGTCCTGCAGGTGCTGCCGGCGCTGGAGGCGGGGGGCGCCGAGCGGGGCGCGCTGGAGATCGCGGCCGCGCTCCGCGAGGCCGGCGCGCGGGCGCTGGTCGTCTCCGCCGGCGGGCGGATGGCGGCGGGCCTCGGCGCGGACCATATCCAGCTGCCCGTCCACACCAAGAACCCCGCCGGCCTCTGGCGCAATGCGGCCCGCCTGGAGGCGCTGATCGCGCGGGAAGGCGTGGACCTCGTCCATGCCCGGTCGCGCGCGCCGGCTTGGAGCGCCCGGTCGGCGGCCCGGCGCGCCGGCGCGCCCTTCGTCACCACCTTCCACGGCGCCTATGGCGCCGGCAGCGCCGCCAAGCGCGCCTGGAACCGGATCATGATCCGGGGCGACCGAGTGATCGCCGTCTCGGATTTCATCGCCGCGCATATGCAGGAAGTCTATCGCTGCCCGCCGGCGCGCATCCGGGTCGTCCAGCGGGGCATTGACGCCGCCGCCTTCGATCCCGATGCCGTCCCGTCGCGCGAGCGGGCGGCGCTGCGCGCGGCCTGGGGCGTTCCCGAGGACGCGCGGGTCGTGCTGCTGCCGGGCCGGCTCACCCGGCTCAAGGGCCACGCCGTGCTCATCGAGGCGATGCGCCTGCTGGCCGACCGGACGCTCGTCGCCGTGTTCGCGGGCTCGGACCGGGGCCGCGACGCCTATCGGCGGGAGCTGGAAATGCAAGCGCGGGGCCTTGCCGTGCGCTTCGCCGGGCATATCGACGATGTGGCGGCCGCCTATGCTGCGAGCGATGTCGTGGTCTCGGCCTCAGTCCAGCCGGAATCGTTCGGCCGCGTGCTGGCGGAGGCGGGCGCGATGGGCCTGCCGGTCGTCGCCAGCGACCATGGCGGCGCGCGCGAAATCATCCGCCAGGGCGAGACCGGCTGGCTGGTGCCGCCGGGCGACCCGGCGGCGCTTGCCGCCGGCATACTGAGCGCGCTCGCGGCCGCCGGCCCCGTTTTCGCCGCCCGCGCCCGCGCGCATGTGCTCGCCCGTTTCACGCTGGCGCGCATGTGCGCGGGCACGCTCTCGGTCTATGAAGAGCTGCTGTGATCGGTTCCCGGCCGCGCCGATGTGCTATATATGCGGCGCTTGGCAAGCCCGGAGGTTCCGGAGTGACCATGACGCCGGAGATGGTGACGATCCTGGCCGCGACGGCAGCCATGTCCGTGGCCCTGGGCGGGCTGATTGTCGGCGTATTCGTCAGCTTGCGCACCGAAATGCGACGCATGGAAAGCGAGTTGAAGGCTGCACTCAGGGCTTTCGAAACAAGGATCTGCGCGGACCTCTGCGCCATGGATATAAGACCGAACCGGGCAATCGGACCGGCTGATAGCGCGGCGGGATAGCAGGCTGTGACGTTCCCGCCCCGCATGGGCCGCCAGCCGGGCATCATGGTTTTCCCGGGGAATTGACAATGGTGGGCTGTGAGTGAAGGTCGCCGGATCGTAGGAGTATGGCTCCTGCGAAATGAAGAATATTTTGCCGGATGGTCTCTGATGAATGCCGCCGGCTTCTGCGACCGCATTCTTGTCATGGACAATGGATCCCGGGACAGAACAAGAAGCATCGTCGAGGCGGTGGCTGCGCGTCATCGCCACATCGAAATTCTGGACGTCGAGGATGCGCGCGATACCCACAAATATCTGGAGGACTATGCCGGGACGCCCACCTGGGTCATCGGCGTGGACGGCGATGAAATCTACGATCCGGTCGGCCTCGCACATATTCGCGCGCGCCTGCTCGCCGGAGAGTTCGACCGCTATTGGCGCATCGCCGGGCATATGCGCCATGTGCTGGGCATCCGCTTCGACCGCGCCGAGGCCTTCGGCTACACGCAACCCGGGGCCCCGGAAGTCACCAAATGCTTCAATTTCGCCGCGATAGAAAGCTGGCGGCCCGGGCCTCACGAGCGTCTGCACGGGCTCAAGTCGGTGGTGTACCGGCCCGGCTACGACCGCGGCAGCGTTTTGAACGTCTGGCGGCAGGCCGATTGGAATGACGCCCAGTTCCGGTGTCTGCATCTGTGCTTCATGCCGCGCTCGCCGCTTGACGAGCAGGCGGAAGGGACAAAGGAGGAAATAACCGGCCGGGCCAACCCGCGCGATCAAGGGCGAGCGGCCCGGATATTGCCTCGGCTGCGCCATGCCGTGGGCCGCCGTCTGGTCCCGCACTATGATGTAAAACGCGACTACAAGCGCCGCAACTACGTAAAAGGGGCCGGTCGCAACCTTCGACATAAGCGGCTTCGGCGCGCCCGACGACTATCGTGCGGTCGATCCGGGCTATGCCGGGGCGCTCGAGGCGGTCCGCTCGACGACCGAACGGTGGGCGGACATGCAGCCCTGCGTCAAATGATCTGTTCCTTCTGAGGTGTGAAAATACAGTGTCGCGAATAGCTTCAGACCCTGTGAACATTGTCACCCTGAAATGGGGCGACCGTTATGGACCACACTTCGTGAATCGCCTTTACAATGGCGTCAAGAAACATTTGACCCGGGATTTTCGTTTTCTTTGTTTTACTGACGATGAAACAGGCCTGTACTCCAATATCGAAGCGTTTCCCTTGCCTCCCATCAAGTTGCCGCAGGATTTTGAACGCACCGCCTGGCTGAAATTGGGATTTTTCCAGGATGGGCTTGGAAATATGGAGGGAGACTGCCTGTTTTTGGACCTTGATTTGCTGATAACGGGAAACATAGACTGTTTCTTTGACTACGAACCAGGAAAGAAATGCATCATCCATAATTGGATCCAGAAGCATCAGATATTCAAAAAGAGGCCGGATGTGGGCAATTCGTCGGTTTTCCGATGGACGGCAAATACAACTCAGCATATCGCAGATAAGTTTTACTCTGAGCAAGAATGGGCGTTAAGTAACTTTAAACCGCCGCAAACATATCTTACCTATAGCTTGGGAGAAAAATACTGGTGGCCCGAGGCGTGGGTTCAAAGCTTTAAGCGTCACGCGACGCCGGCATTCCCCTGCAATCTCCTGTTTCCGCCGAGATTGCCGCCTGAAACGCGCGTTCTGGTCTTTCATGGTCGCCCCGACCCCGACGAAGCGCTGGAAGGCCACCGGGCGACGAGGTTGCATCGGCGCACGCGGCCGGCGCGCTGGATCACCGACCATTGGCATGACGGGCCGGAAACCGGAGGGCAGAGCGCGGCATGATCCGAAAGCTGAAGCATGCGTGTGGTATCCGTTTCTCGACCAAGGCATTCACCCGGAATCGGGGCGTCTATCTCCGGCAGACAATCAGGCGGTTCCGGAGCTTGGAAAACCTGCTCGACGATCTTGCGGACAAACGGCGAATCACCATCGTCCAGATAGGCGCCAATGACGGCGGCGATGCGATCGGTGATCTGATCCGGGACCGATCGGACAGGATCGCAAGCGCCTTGTTGATCGAACCGCAACGGGCCGCGTTCGACCGCCTGGTCGGGCGCATGACAGGTTACGGAGCGGTTGTCTGCCTGAACGCAGCCATTGACCGGCAAGCCGGAGAGCGGACACTTTATTCGGTCAGGCAGCACAATCAAGAACGATTGGGCGACGGCGTCGCCTCCTTTGAGCGCCGGCACGTCGAATACGAAATACAGCGCGCAACGAAAGCAGGCTCCGATAACGAAATTGCGTCGCTGGTTGCAACAGAGACGGTGCGAACTGTAACGCTGGAGGACGCCGCGTCAGCAGCAGGTATCGGGCGGCCGGACGTGCTTATGGTCGATACCGAAGGGTTCGATGCGGACATCAGTCGTATGGCTTTTGAAGTGGGTTGGCTGCCGGCCATCATCCAGTACGAACACAAGCACTTGTCGCAGGACGACCGCCTCGAGTTGTCCACGGTGTTGAGACGGCGCGGTTACCGGCTGTGGACCGACCATGCGGATGTATGGGGTTACCGTCGGCGGGTTGCGTAGCGGCGCATGATTGCGAAGGCTCGCGCGCTTCGGACGACCGCAGGAGGCCTGCTTCAAGAATCCCGGCTCTGCCTTGCCGGGCGCGAACCTTTCGCCAGAGGCGGTTTCCGGCATTGCCGTCCCCTTCTCGACTATAGAATCGGTCGGCGGCTGCGCCGGCTCGACCGCCATATCGCCGCCGCGGCCGACGGTTAGTGGCCGGCGAATGGTGGATGCCGGCGTTTCGACAGCCGCGCGGAGAAGCAAGACACTGCGTGACAAGCCGGGGCGGCGATGGCTGATTGTTGTATCCAGCGCCTTGACGGCCGCGCCGTATGGACGCAGGCTTCCGCCTTCACGGTGTCGGCGCCGCTATCCGCCGCCCTGTCGACAGGGCGGTTGCGGGCCGGCGCCGAAGCGAGGAGCGAGGAGGACTCTCGATGACAGGATTGAAACGGTTTGCGGTCTCGTGTCTGGCTCTGTTGGCCGGGGCGCTGGTCGCCATGGCCCCGGCGCGCGACGCATCGGCGCAGGAAATCAAGCTGCAGTTCCAGACGGCGTTCCCGTCTTCCTTCTATACCCATAACAGCTTCCTGCATTTCGCCGAGCGCGTGAAGGCGATGTCGAACGGACGCGTCGAGATCACGATACAGCCGGGCGGCGCCATCGTGCCCTCCTTCGAGCTGCTCGACGCCACGGCGCGCAAGGTGCTGGACGGCGGCTTCTCGGCAGCCGCCTATTATGTCGGCAAGAACCGCGCTGCCGCGCTGTTCGGCCCGGCGCCGGGCGGCCCGTGGGGCTTCGACTGGATCGATTATTTCGGCTGGGTCTATGACGGTGGCGGCCTTGAGCTGCACAACCGCTTCTTCACGGAAATTCTCGACCGCGATGTCGTGGTATTCCCGATCTCGCCGGTCAGCAATCAGCCGCTCGGCTGGTTCAACCGCGAGTTGAAGGACTGGGAAGACCTCGCAACGATCAAGTGCCGGGCGACGGGCATCACCGGCGAGGTTATGTCGAAATCGGGCATGAAGACCGTCAACATGTCCGGCGGCGAAATCCTGCCCGCGGTCGAGCGCGGCATCATCGACTGCGCCGAATGGGCCGGACCGGCCGCCGATATCGATATGGGCTTCTACCAGATCCTGAAGCACTACTACCTGCCGTCCGCGCATGAGCCGGCAACGCTGCTCGAACTCATCATCAACGGCGATGTCTGGCGGTCCCTGCCGACGGATATCCAGGAGATCATGAAGTCGGCAAGCTGGGAAGCGACGCTCTGGCAGCAGATCCAGACGCACAGGCTCAATGCCGTTGCGATCAAGAAGCTGCAGGAGGCGGGCGTCCAATTCCACAAGACGCCGGACAGCATTCTCGCCGGCCAGATGAGGGCATGGGAGGAAATCCGCGACCAGGCGATCAAGGACAATCCCTTCTTCGCCGAGGTGCTGGAATCCCAGCGGGTGTATGCCGAACAGGTGGTGCCGGGACGGGTATTCTCGCAAGTCGATTACAACTGGCTGGCGAATTACTACTGGCCCCAGCAGTAACGGCGACGGCCTGACGGGCTGCCTGCCTTCCGCTCCATGCGGGAGGCAGGCGGTTTCGTCCGGTCCGGCCCGGACACGCAGACGATCCCGCATGGAGGCAGGCACATGAAGGCCGTGGTGTTTCTCGGCGACCGCCAACTCGAACTCACGGAGTTTCCCGATCCCGTTCCCGGACCCGGCGAGGCGGTGATCGAGATCAAGGCCTCGGGCATGTGCGGCAGCGACCTCAAGATGTACCGGGCCAGGGGCGGGGCGTCGGCGCTCGGCCTGGGCGGTCCGGGCGGCCCGGTGATCGCCGGGCACGAGCCCTGCGGCGTCGTGGCGGCGGTCGGCGAAGGCGTGCCGGAAGCGCTCGCCAGGGTCGGCGACCGCGTCATGGATCATCATTATGACGGCTGCGGCGTGTGCAAGCATTGCCGGCAGGGGTGGTCGCAAATGTGCCTCGACGGCACGACGGTATTCGGCGCGACCGGACACGGTGCGCATGCCGCCTATATGAGGGTGCCGGCGCACACGCTGGTGAAGCTGCCGGACGAGCTTTCCTACAAGACCGGCGCCGCGATTTCCTGCGGCACCGGAACGGCCTATGGCGCGCTGAAGCGCCTGGCGCTGGCGGGCGACGAGACCATCGCGATCTTCGGCCAGGGTCCCGTTGGCCTGAGCGCCACGCAGCTCGCCAAGGCCATGGGCGCCCGCGTGATCGCGCTCGACATCGGCGAGGAGCGGCGCGAGCTTGCGCGCCAATTCGGCGCCGACGAGGTGGTCGATCCGCGCTCTAACGATGTCGTCCGGGCGATCCGCGACCTGACCGACGGCGAGGGCGCGCAAAAGTCGCTCGATTGCAGCTCCAGTTCCGAGGCGCGGCGCGACGCGGTGCGCTGTGTGAGAAGCTGGGGCACGGCCTGCTTCGTCGGCGAGGGCGGCGATGTCACCATCGACGTGTCCAACGACATGCTGCGCCGCCAGGTGACCGTGGTCGGCTCATGGACCTTCTCCAAGAACGGCCAGGCCGAATGCGCGCGCTTCGTCGCCGAACGCGGCATCGATGTGGACGCGCTGTTCACGCATGAATTCACGCTCGACCGGGCCGTAGAGGCTTACGAGCTGTTCGACACCCAGACGACCGGCAAGGGCGTGTTCCTGATGTAGCACCGTCGGCGCATGTCCCGCGAACGAACTCGAGAGGGAACGAGGCTGCGATGAACGAAACGATTGAAATGTGGATACGCCGCATCGTCGGATTCATCGACGGCGTAAGCGACTGGCTCGGCGGCTGGATCTTCGCGATGCTGGCGCTGCCGCTGCTCTATGTCGTCTGCCATGAGGTGATCTCGCGCTATGTGTTCAATGCGCCGACCGACTGGGCCTTCGAGCTCACCTTCATGCTCTATGGCGCCTTTTTCATGCTGGGCGCCGGCTATACCCTGCTCAAGGGCGGCCATGTTCGCACCGACATCTTCTACAACAACTGGTCGTATCGCACCCGCGGGACCCTCGACACGACCCTCTACGTGATCGCCTTCTTCCCCGGCATGATCTTCTTCTTCATCGTCGGCTGGGAAGAGATGCTTCACGCCTACAACACCGCCGAACGGTCGGACGTCACCCCGTGGGGGCCGTCGATCGTGCCGTTCAAGGCGACGATCCCGGCCGCGGCGGCGCTGCTCTTGTTCCAGGGCGTCTCGGAACTCTGCAAGAGCATCTACGCCATGGTGGAGAACAAGCCGCTCCTTGAGGATGCAGAGCTGATAGGGAGCGAAGTATGAGCCCTGACATTCTCGGCCTGGTCCTGCTGGGCTCACTCATAGCAGGCATTTTCGTTGGCTTCCCGATCGCCTTCACGCTGATCATTCTGGCGACCGGTTTCGGCTACGCCGTCTTCGGCGATTCGGTCTTCTACCAGATGTACTTCCAGACCCTGGGCATCATGAAGGCAGGCGAGCTTGCCGCGGCGCCGCTGTTCATCTTCATGGGCCATATCCTGGAACGCGCAGGGTTGATGGCGCGGCTGTTCCGATCGTTCCAGTTCATTCTGGCGCCGGTGCGCGGATCGCTCTATCTGGGCGTGCTGGGCACCGCCACCCTGTTCGCGACCGCAACCGGCATCATCGGCGCGTCGATTACCGTGATGGGCATGATGGCGGCGCCGGCCATGACCCGCGCCGGCTACGATCCGCGCATGTCCGCAGGCGTCATCGCCGCCGGCGGCTGCCTCGGCATCCTCATCCCGCCGAGCGTCATGCTGCTGGTCATGGGCCCCATTATCGGCGTCTCGGTGATCGACCTGTTCGCCGCCGCGCTCATTCCGGGCCTGATCCTGGCCGGCCTCTATATCGGCTACGCGATGATCCGCTCCTACCTGAACCCGGAACTCGGGCCGCCGCTGCCGCCGGAAGACCGCGCGACCTCGATCGGCGAGATCTTCCGGGAATTCTTCTCGGGCATCGTGCCGCTGGCCGTCATCATGTTCTCGGCGCTGGGCAGCATCATCGTCGGCATCGCGACGCCGACGGAGGCAGCGGGCATGGGCGCGCTCGGCGCGACGCTGCTGACCGTGGCCTATCGCCGGTTGACCTGGCGCATCCTGCTCGACGCCTGCCGCCACACGCTCACCACGGCGAGCCTGGTGCTGTTCCTGGCCGTCGCCTCAAACATCTATGGCGCGGTGTTCACCCGGCTCGGCACGGGCAACCTGCTGACCAACTTCATGCTCGGTCTGCCCGTGGACCCGCTGGTCCTGCTCGCCATCCTGATGATCGTCATCTTCATTCTCGGTTGGCCGCTCGAATGGCCGGCGGTGGTGTTCATCTTCCTCCCGGTCTTCGTGCCCGTGGTGCAGAAGCTCAACTTCGATCTCGTCTGGTTCAGCACGCTCGTGGCCGTCAACCTGCAGACGGCGTTCCTGTCGCCGCCCGTTGCGATGGCCGCATATTATTTGCGTGCCGTGGCGCCACAATGGTCGCTCGGGGACATCTATCGCGGCATGGCGGCCTTCATGATGCTGCAGGTAGTCGGCCTGGCGATCGTGTTCTTCTTCCCCGGAACCGCGACCTGGCTGCCAAGCGTGCTCTTCGACC
>LXNI01002964.1_pt1 | contig 10606 bp, 6 predicted proteins | sample 809091 | NCBI WGS metagenome assembly LXNI01 (sample SAMN04870527, study PRJNA318959) | sponge metagenome | biome: 01000161; feature: marine sponge reef; material: water | host: Sarcotragus foetidus | place: Greece: Milos, Mediterranean Sea | collected 2013-05-29 | depth 5-7 m | reverse complement strand
GTGTCCACTTATCCTTCGTGGACACTTACGGCGCGCCCACCACAGAGCACGCACCCTCCCAGATCCCGGGGGAAAGACACAGGCGGCCTACCTCGGAGGCTTACGTCGCACGACGCGATCAGCCGTTCGATATCATCGGTTGGGATGTAGCGGGGCAAGGTCGCGAGTCGCCATTTCGGCACTGACGGCACCGCGTTCACGAGTTCCGCTCGACACGCGCCATTCGAAGCGAGGAACCGCAGATACATGCGCAAGGCTTTGGTCATTTCCCGGGCGTATTCTGGAGCGACCCTCGTGAAACGGCTCAGCATGACATCCCTGATGAGAGCCGCGTCGTAGCGCTGAGCATCGCTGCCCAGATCGGGCAAGACGAAGGAGAGGGTTCTCACATACTTGCGAATGGTGATGTCCCCGATGCCGCGATGGCGCCGGAGCCATGAGCGAAACGCCGGTATCTCTGCGCTGGACTCTTTGACCGGGAAAAGGTCCGGAATCTCCCCGCGGATGGAGAGGAACCGCAGAAACGCCTTGATCGAGCCGGTATGCCGGGTCTTCCCTGTTTCTATGTTGCGCATGGTCCACTGGCATACACAGTCGTGGTCGATGAACCGTAAGCGCGGCGAGCACCCCACCCCTTCCAGTTGAGCTTGCGATTTGAGATTCACCGCTGCGAAATGAGCAGGAGGTGAGTTTCTCAATGGAGCCCTCAACTGAGATTCTCAGCAATGTCGAAGTGATCCCCGGTTCTGTGGGCCGGCGCCGCTGGCCGGAGGAACTGAAGGGACGGATCGTTGCCGAGACGCTGGAGGATGGCGCGACGGTGGCCGGAGTGGCGCGCCGATACGACCTCAACGCCAACCAGCTGTCGGGCTGGCGCCGCCTGGCCCGGGACGGTCGGCTGGTATTGCCGGCGGCCGATGCGGATGTCGCGTTTGCGCCGCTGGTGGTCCGGGCGGAGGGGCCCTGCGATCCCGGGCCGGTCGGCGCGCGCCTGGACGTGGTTCTGGACAGGGTGACGGTCCGGCTCGACGCCGCGACGCCGGCGGGCCGGATCGCGGAGATCGTCTCTGTGCTGAATGCGTCGGCATGATCGTCCCGTCGAACCGGGTGCGGATCGTGGTCGCGACCCGGCCGGTCGACTTCCGCAAGGGCCATGACGGCCTGGCCGCGGTGGTGAAGCGCACGCTGCGGCGGGATCCGTTCACCGGCACGGTCTTCGTCTTCCGGGCCAAGCGGGCCGACCGGCCGAAGCTGATCTTCTGGGACGGCACCGGCCTGGTGATGATCTACAAGCGGCTGGAGAAGCAGGGCTTCGCCTGGCCGGCGGTGCGCGACGGCACGATGCACCTGGACCATGCCCGGTTCGAGGCCTTGTTCGCCGGCCTGGACTGGCGCCGGGTGCGGGCGCTGTCGGTGCGGCGGCCGGCTGAGGCGGAGTGACTCACCCGGCCGATCGGGGCAGCGTCCGGGCGTCTCCGGCGCTACAAACCGGGCCATGCCGGCCCTTGCGGAGATCGACCTCGGAACCCTGACGCCCGACCAGGCGGCGGCCGTGGGCGCGCTGCGCGCCGAGATCGGGGTGCTGGAAGACCGCAACGCGGCCCAGGCCGATCGGATCCGCCGCCTCGAACATCTCATAAGGGAACTGAACCGGGTCATCTACGGCAAGCGGTCGGAGAAGCTGACGGCGGACGAGCGCCAGCTGGCCTTCGAGGACCTCGTGGCCGCGGCGGCGGAACTGGAAGAGGCGGTAAAACCCGCCGCGCCGCCGAAACCGGCGCCATCGCCGGATCGGCCGGCGCCGGCGCGCAACATCGGGCACCTGCCGGAGCACCTGCCGCGGATCGAGCGGGTGATCGAGCCGGAGAGCACGCTGTGCCCGTGCGGCTGCGGGGAGATGGCGAAGATCGGCGAGGACCGGAGCGAGCGGCTGGACATCGTGCCGGCGCAGTTGCGGGTGATCGTCACGGTGCGGCCCCGATACGCCTGCGGGGCCTGCGAGCGCGGCGTCGTGCAGGCGCCGGCGCCGGCCCGGCTGATCGAGGGCGGCCTGCCGACCGAGGGAGCGCTCGCCCATGTTCTGGTCTCGAAATACGCCGACCACTGCCCCCTGTATCGCCAATCGGCGATCTACGCGCGGTCCGGCCTCGATCCGGACCGCTCGACCCTGGCCGGCTGGGTCGGCAAGGCGGCCTTCCATCTCAGGCCGGTCGCCGACCGGCTAGCAGAGCATCTCAGACGCTCTTCGAAGCTGTTCATGGACGAGACCCGGGTGCCGGTGCTCGATCCGGGCCGCAAGGGCGGTGCGCCGCTGCGGCTGGCCTTCTGTTGGAGTCATGCCAGGCGCCGGCTCCGCGAGATCCACGACAGCAGCGGCTCCGAGATCGCCGCCGAGGGCCTGCGCCGGATCGCCGGGCTCTACGCCATCGAGGCCGAGATCCGCGGCAGTTCAGCCGAGCGGCGTCTCGCCGAACGGCAGGCACGCAGCGCCCCCCTGGTCGAAGTCTTCGGCGACTGGCTGAAGCAGGAGCGCGCCCGCGTCTCGCCCAAGTCCCGCCTCGGCGAGAAGCTCGCCTATATCGCCCGCCACTGGGACGGCCTCCGGCTGTTCCTTGCCGACGGGCGGGTCGAGATGGACAGCAACAATGTCGAGACTCTGATTCGACCCATTGCCCTGAATCGGAAAAACGCATTGTTCGCGGGTCACGACGAAGGCGCCGCCGCGTGGGGCCGGATCGCGTCGCTGATCGAGACGGCGAAACTGAACGGCGTCAACCCCCACACCTGGCTCAGGGCGAGCCTCAAAGCGATCGCCGCCGGCCATCCGAACAGCCGCATCGACGAGCTCCTGCCCTGGAACTTCACCAACCTGTCAAGCTGACATTCCGGGTGGGGCGCTCGTGGCGCTTACTCATCAAATCGAATGCGGAATTTATCAATGCCGGGACGGCGGCGGGCGGTACATGGCGCGATTTACCGTTTTGGCGCGCGGGGACAATGTCCCGGCCGCCCTGGGCAGCAACTCCGTGGAATGGTTGCGGCCGACACACGAAATTGCCCCAATCCCGCATCCGGAGCGCACCGGGACCCGGCACAGCATCGTCTCGGGCACCACCGGGTCCGGCAAGACGGCGCTGATCGCGGACCTGGTCGCCCAGATCCGCGCCGTGGCGAGCGCTGCGTGATCTACGACAGGATGGGGAGCTACACGCGGGCCTACTTCGATCCGGCGCGTGACGTGCTGATGAACCCGCTCGATGCCCGCGCGCCGCGCTGGTCGCCCTTCCTGGAGGCCCGCAATCCGCGCGACTTCGACATGATGGCCGCTGCGCTCATGCCGCAGCGGAAGGACACGGTCGATCCGTTCTGGGTGACGGCCGCGCGCCAGCACTTCTCCAACGGCGCCGGCGTGTTCTGGAAGCAGGGCGTGCAGGACAACAACGTCCTGGTCGACCACCTGCTCAAGACCGAACCCAGGGCGCTGGCCGAAGCCATGGAGGGGACGGTCGCCCGGTCGATCGTGGATCCAGAGAACCCGAAGACGGCGCTCTCGGTGCGCGCCATGCTGACCGCCAACCTGTCGGCGCTGGAGTTCCTGCCGTATTCCGGCGCGGCGCCTGGTGGTCCGGAATCGGTTTCGGTGCAGCGACCGTGGCGGTGACGGTGTTCGTAGAACTGCCCGGCCTCGCGGCGCCTGCCGGCCAACGATGACGCCGGGAACCGGCTCGGAGTGAAGCTCGCCGCGCGGTAGCGACCGCCGAGCCGACCCCGAAGTAAACGACTGGCTCCGGAGGCCCGGCCCGGTCGGGGACCGCGACGGCGCCGGTCGGCGCCCCGGCCGCGGTCTGTTGGGCGAGCGCGCTCCTGGCGCAGCCCGGAGCGCCCGACAAGATCGTGGGCTGGCGGGTCTCGACCAGCAGCGCCAGGGTCGCGGCGAGGTCGCTCGGGCGCAGCGTGTAGTCGGCGGAAACGGTGTCGGGATCGGTCATCGGCGGCCTCCGGATCAGCGGGTCGGGGGCGCGGCCACGCCCTCCGGGATCTCCGTGCCTTCGCCCGGCCGGCAGCGCCGCTCGGCTCGTCGCGTCCGGCGGCATGGGGCGGAAGCCGACAGCAGGGTGACGGCGGAGCGCGGGCCGCCGGGGTCAGGTGCGGCTCAGTCCGGGCGGCTCGTCATGGCCGGCGACGGCGGGGGCTGTTTCCTAAAGGAGGTTCTGGCTCATTGCGGTTGATTTTATGCCGCTTGTTGGCTAGGGGCCAATTCGGCGTTTGCGGCATGAAACCGTCCGAAATCGTCGCAACTCCCCTCGGATTGTATTGGATTGCTGCCGGCATGAACACAGGCATTGCAGCTGCGCGATCCGGCGAGGCCCGACGCGCCGGCCGAACAAATCCTGGCATGCTTTCCGGCCGCAGGAGCCCTCTCCACCGGAACGACACGTTATTGCGCCGCTTCTGCTCGAAATTTTTTCGATTTTCGCACCGAACCATTCGGGTAAAGCAAAAAGAAATCGTGAAACCAAAATTTAGCTTTCTTGCTGCATAATTTCTCAAAATTGCTCTATTGGGCAACAATAGCAAGAAATCGAAATTCAATGGCAAACCCGTGAAATACAAATTAGCAGGAAATCGAAATTCAATAGCAGACACTTAAAATACAAACCGTACCGGACGCTCTAACTTCCGCGGTGAATTCCAATCGGGAGGGGGAGCATGTCCGTCGAAAGCACCTTGCGTGCGTGCCCGCACCGCCATTTTCACGGGTCCGTGTTTCGCGCCGCCGCACAGGTCGGCCGTGGCGGGCGTTGGCGTCGGGCCGCCGCGAACGTCTTCGCGAGAGTTTTCGCGAGAGTCGGGGGCCAGAGCCCCGCCGCCGCCTCCCCTGCGCCCGCCCCGGCCCGGCCCGGCCGCCGCATGCCGCGGTTCCGGTGCGCCCTCCTCGCCGCATTCGCCCTCCTCGCCGCACTCGCCGGCTACGCCCCCGGCGCCGCCGCGCAGATAAGCGACCCGGTCGTGCTCGTGAAGAACACGGAGAAACCAGCGGGGTTTAATTCTACGTTGGGCTACAATTATGTTTATGCTTCCGGGCAGGGTTTCAGTACCGGCCCCAACCCGAGCGGCTATCTGCTCGATAGAATAATAATTCGTACTGAGCAAACGAACGACGCAGGAAACATCGATCTGGAGGTTTCCCTTCGGGAAGGCCGCGGCAATTTTCCCGGGAAAAAGCTGTATATCCTCTCCCGCAACAAGGGCCTGGACGACTGGAACTGGCTCCACTGGCATGCCGAAAGGCCTTACGAGGCCGTCCTGAGCCCGAACACCGATTACTTCATCGTATTCGAGTGCCTGAACGGCACCTGCGGGTTTAACGACAACCAAGTCTCCATCGCCACAACGGATGATCGCTTTGAGGACGCCGGAATTCAGCCCGGTTTCTACATCCGTGACAATACCATCCACTACAACTACGGAAATAGCGGCCAATGGTACATTAACACTAACAGTGACACTAACGCCGTCGATGTCATGAGAATTGAAATCAGAGGCTGGTTAAACCAGTCCGCCCATATCGTCGAAAACGGGGTCCGGGTGGTGTCGACGCCGTCGAACACCGTGCTCGGCGACGTCTATGTGCCCGGCGACGTCATCCGCTTCGAGGTTGAGTTCAACAAACCGGTCTATCTCAGGAACGCCAGTACCAGGTTCCGCTTCAAAATCGGCGACGTCACCAGGGGCGCGGTCCTTTCCAGCGGCTTCGGCACGAAAAAGCTGCGCTTCAACTACACGGTGGCGGCGGACGACCACGACCCCGACGGCATCTGGGTCGGCGACAATTTGGACACCTGGGAGAACGCCCTGGGGGAAATCCAGCACCAAAGCCACACCAGGCCCGCGCTCCTCGATCACGACGCCCTCGGCACGCTGTCCGACCACCCGGTAAGAAACGACGTACCGGACTGCGACGCCATCTGGTGCGCGTCGCTCGTCGTCAGGGATCTCGGCGTCGACGGTTTCGGCTGCTACGATAAACCGGGCCTGCGGTGCTTGGACCCTGTTCGCCTCAGCGACGACACCTTCACCCACGATTCCACCGACTACAACGTCACCCGGGCGCGGGTGGGCCCGAGCGGACGTCTCAATTTCCGGGTGTCGCCCAACATCACGGCCGGCAGCCGGGCGCTCCAGCTCCACGTCGGCGACGAAATCTTCCGCTTCGACGAAGCAGACAGCAAGCCGGCGAACGAGCGCTTCTGGGACAATGCCGGCCTGAGCTGGTCGGCCGGCGACCGCATCATACTCAAGCTGAACGAGGCCCCGCCCTCCACCAACGCGGACCTGAGCGCGCTGGCGCTTACGGACGCCTACGACGATTCGGCGATCGCGCTGACCCCGGCCTTCGCGAGCGGGGCCCTGGGCTACGCCGCGTCGGTCGGCAACGCCCTCGACCGGATCACCGTCGCGCCGGCGGCGGACCACTACGGAGCCACGGTCGAATATCTCGACGGCGACGACGACGCGATCGCCGACGCGGACGGCGGCAAGGCCGGCCACCAGGTCGCGCTCGCCGCCGGCGCGAACACGATCAAGGTCAAGGTCACCGCCCAGGACGGCAGCACCGTGCAGACCTACACGGTGACGGTGACCCGGGCGGCGTGCGGCGCCATCTGGTGCGCGTCGCTCACCGTCAAGGATCTCGGCGTCGACGGTCTGGGCTGCTACAATAAACCGGGCCTGTGGTGCTCGAACGCTTCACGCCTCAGCGACGACACCTTCACCCACGATTCCACCGATTACAACGTTGTCCGGGCGCGGGTGGGCCCGACCGGACGTCTCAATTTCCGGGTGGCGCCCGACCTCACGGCCGACAGCCGGTCGCTCCAGCTCCATGTCGGCGACGATATCTTCCGCTTCGACGAAGCCGACAGCAAGCCGGAGAACGAGCGCTTCTGGGACAATGCCGGCCTGAGCTGGTCGGCCGGCGACCGGATCTATCTCAGGCTGAACGAGGCCCCACCCTCCACCGACGCGTCTCTGCGCGCGCTGGCGCTCACGGACGCCTCCGACGATTCGGCGATCCCGCGGACCCCGGCCTTCGCGAAGGGGACCAAGAGCTACACCGCGTCGGTCGGCAACGCCGTCGACGAAATCACCGTCGCGCCGACGACGACCCACAGCGAAGCCACGGTCGAGTATCTCGACAGCGACGACGCGGCGATCTCCGACGCGGACAGCGGCAAGGCCGGCCAGCAGGTGTCGCTCGCCGTCGGCGCGAACGCGATCAAGGTCAAGGTCACCGCCCAGGACGGCGTTACCGTGCTGACCTATACGGTGACCGTGACCCGGGCCGGATCCGCCGACGCATCCCTGAGCGCGCTGGCGCTCACGAACGCCTACGACGATTCGGCGATCGCGCTGACCCCGGCCTTCGCGAGCGAAACCCTGGGCTACACCGCATCGGCCGGCAACGCCGTCGACCGGATCACCGTCGCGCCGGCGACAACCCACGGCGAAGCCACGGTCGAATATCTCGACGCCGTCGACGGCACGATCGCGGACGCCGACAGCGGCAAGGCCGGCCGGCAGGTCGCGCTCGCCGTCGGCGCGAACACGATCAAGGTCAAGGTCACCGCCGAGGACGGCGTCACCGTGCAGACCTACACGGTGACGGTGACCCGGGCGGCGTGCGGCGCCGTCTGGTGCGCGGTGCTCATCGTCAAGAATCTCGGCGCCGACGGTTTCGGCTGCTACGATAAACCGGGCCGGCGGTGCTCGAACCCTTCACTCCTCAGCCAAGACGCCTTCACCCACGATTCCACCGGCTACTTCGTCACCCGGGCGCGGGTGAACCCGACCGGACGTCTCAATTTCCGGGTGGCGCCCAACCTCACGGCCGGCAGCCGGTCGCTCCAGTTCCACGTCGGCGACGAAATCTTCCGCTTCGACGAAGCCGATAGCAAGCCGGCGAACGAGCGCTTCTGGGACAATGCCGGTCTGAGCTGGTCGGCCGGCGACCGGATCTATCTCAGGCTGAACGAGGCCCCACCCTCCACCAACGCGTCCCTGAGCGCGCTGGCGCTCTCCTACGACGCCAACGGCACGGATACGGCGATTACGCTGGCCCCGACCTTCGCGAGCGAAACCCTGAGCTACACCGCATCGGCCGGCAGCGCCGTCGACGAGATCACCGTCGCGCCGGCGACGGCCCACGTCAGCGCCACGGTCGAATATTTCGACGGCAACGACGACGCCCTTGCCGACGCCGACAGCGCCGAGGCCGGCCACCAGGCCGCGCTCGCCGTCGGCGCAAACACCATCAAGGTCAAGGTCACCGCCGGGGACGGCGTCACCGTGCAGACCTATACCGTGACCGTGACCCGGGCGGCGTCCGCCGACGCCAGCCTGAGCGCGCTGGCGCTCACGGACGCCTCCGACGATTCGGCGATCGCGCTGACTCCGGCCTTCGCGAGCGGCACCCTGAGCTACACCGCGTCGGCCGGCAACGCCGTCGACGAGATCACCGTCGCGCCGGCGACGGCCCACGGCGAAGCCACGGTCGAGTATCTCGACAGCGACGACGCGGCAATCACCGACGCGGACAGCAGCAAGGCCGGCCACCAGGTCGCGCTCGCCGTCGGCGCGAACACGATCAAGATCAAGGTCACCGCCGAAGACGGCAGCACCGTGCAGACCTACACCGTGACCGTGACCCGGGCGGCGTCCGCCGACGCGTCCCTGAGCGCGCTGGCGCTCTCCTACGACGACAGCGGCACGGACACGGCGATCGCGCTGGTCCCGGCCTTCACGAGCGGGACCCTGAGCTACACCGCGTCGGCCGGCAACCCCGTCGACGAGATCACCGTCGCGCCGGCGACAACCCACGGCGAAGCCACGGTCGAGTATCTCGACAGCGACGGCGCGGCGATCTCCGACGCCGACGACGGCAAGGCCGGCCACCAGGTCGCGCTCGCCGTCGGCGCCAACGCCATCAAGGTCAAGGTCACCGCCGAAGACGGCAACACCGTGCAGACCTACACGGTGACGGTGAGGCGGGAGACCACCGACGACGACGCATCCCTGAGCGCGCTGGCGCTCTCCTACGACGCCGACGGCACGGACACGGCGATCGCGCTGACCCCGGCCTTCACGAGCGAAACCCTGGGCTACACCGCGTCGGCCGGCAACGCCGTCGACGAGATCACCGTCGCGCCGACGACGGCCCACGCCAACGCCACGGTCGAATATTTCGACGGCAACGACGACGCCCTTGTCGACGCCGACACCAACAAGGACAACCCCCAGGTCGCGCTCGCCGTCGGCGCGAACACCATCAAGATCAAGGTCACGGCCAAGGACGGCGTTACCGCGCAGACCTACACGGTGACGGTGAGCCGGGCGCCGTCCGCCGACGCCAGCCTGAGCGCGCTGGCGCTCTCCTACGACGACAGCGGCACGGACACGGCGATCGCGCTGACCCCGACCTTCACGAGCGGGACCCAGGGCTACACCGCGTCGGCCGGCAACGCCGTCGACGAGATCACCGTCGCGCCGACGACGGCCCACGGCGAAGCCACGGTCGAATATTTCGACGGCAACGACGACGCCCTTGCCGATGCCGACATCAACAAGGACGACCCCCAGGTTGCGCTCGCCGTCGGCGCGAACACGATCAAGGTCAAGGTCACCGCCGAGGACGGCGTCACCGTGCAGACCTATACGGTGACGGTGACCCGGGCCGGATCCGCCGACGCATCCCTGAGCGCGCTGGCGCTCACGGACCCCTCCGACGATTCGGCGATCACGCTGACCCCGGCCTTCGCGAGCGGGACCCTGAGCTACACCGCATCGGCCGGCAACGCCGTCGACGAGGTCACCGTCGCGCCGACGACGGCCCACGGCGAAGCCACGGTCGAATATCTCGACGGCGACGACGCGGCGATCACCGACGCCGACAACGGCAAGGCCGGCCACCAGGTCGCGCTCGCCGTCGGCGCGAACGCCATCAAGGTCAAGGTCACCGCCGAGGACGGCGTCACCGCGCAGACCTATACGGTGACCGTGACCCGGGCGCCGTCCGCCGACGCGTCCCTGAGCGCGCTGGCGCTCTCCTACGACGACAGCGGCACGGACACGGCGATCGCGCTGACCCCGGCCTTCGCGAGCGAAACCCTGAGCTACGCCGCATCGGCCGGCAACCCCGTCGACAAGATCACCGTCGCGCCGGCGACAACCCACGGCGAAGCCACGCTCGAGTATCTCGACGGCGACGACGCGGCGATCTCCGACGCCGACGACGGCAAGGCCGGCCACCAGGCCGCGCTCGCCGTCGGCGCAAACACGATCAAGATCAAGGTCACCGCCGAAGACGGCGTTACCGTGCAGACCTACACGGTGACAGCGACCAGAAACACCGTAGCGACAGGCAAGCCGGCGATATCCGGAACCGCACAGGCGGGCGCGACGCTGACGGCGGCCAAGGGCACCATCGCCGACGCCGACGGCCTGCCGGCCACCTTCCCGGACGATTACAGCTTGCAGTGGGTGCGGGTCGATGCCGACGGCGTGTCGAACCCCGCGGACATCGCGGGAGCGACCACGGGCGCCTATA
>LXNI01002963.1_pt1 | contig 10609 bp, 5 predicted proteins | sample 809091 | NCBI WGS metagenome assembly LXNI01 (sample SAMN04870527, study PRJNA318959) | sponge metagenome | biome: 01000161; feature: marine sponge reef; material: water | host: Sarcotragus foetidus | place: Greece: Milos, Mediterranean Sea | collected 2013-05-29 | depth 5-7 m | reverse complement strand
CCGCAACGTCGCCGGCAATCGCGGCTCCCGGAGGCACGCTCGCGCCAAGCGCGCCCGACCGCGCGGCGGCCTCGATGTCGTCACGCAGATACAGGCGCACGGTACTCCCCAACCTGCTGCGCGGTCGAGTCCCCGCCGTCCCGGACCTGCTCGATCCGTCGCGCGATCTCGGCGGCGCGTCCGTAACGCGCAGGCACCGAGGCGTAGGCGGCGGCGTTGTGTTGCCAGCGCCGCCGCCGCTCCCCGTCGCCGGCCAACGCGGCGACCGCCCGGTCGCAGTCCGCTTGCTTGAACGGCGTCGCCAGGACCACCCCGCCGTCGGCCTCGCGGACTAGCGCAGCCTCGGTCACGGACGCATGGGTGAGCACCATGCGCCCCGCGGCCATCGCATCGAAGACCCAGCCGATCGTTGCGTTGGCGTAGGGCAGGCCGACGAACACGTCGCCCGCCTCGATGGCGTCCCGCCAGGGCAGGCCGTTCTCGACGACCCGCGTATGCTGCTCCAGGCCGAGTACGCGCGGGGCGGCCCCGAAACCGGCGGGAAGGTGCCCCAACGCCAGTATGCGGCACCGTTCGCGAAGATCGTCCGGCAAGGCGCCCACAGCCACGAACAGGCGTTCGATGCCTTGCTCGACCAGGTCCCCGCCGAGCATCACGAAGACCACGTCGTCCGCGGCGAACGCGAAACGCGCACGCAACGCACCGCGTTCCGCCTGCGGGGCGATCGGTCGCGCCGCGGTGCCAGGCGGCACGTCGGCCGCCAGGGCAGTACCCGGCAGCGTGTCGACGACCATCCCCGAGGCTGCGTCGAAGCCAACCGCACAGGCAGCGCCGGTGTCGCGCAGCGCGGTTCCGATCCATCGACGGAACCGCGCCTCGCGGGCGGCCGTGGTCATCGCCGCGACCGGCACTCGGACGAGGTCGATCCCGCGCGGCACATCGGCCTGCCAGATGCACGCGTAGACGCGCACCGCCATGCCCCGCTCGCGACAAGCCAAGGCGACGGGGACCAGGTCTCGATACCGGGGATCGGTGGGAACGTAGTGGAAGGCATGGAAGATCACCAGCCGTGACTCGTCGCCACGCGCAAAACGCTCCACCAGGTCGACCGCACGAGGCGCCATCGCGTAGACGCTGTCGTCCTCCCCGAGGCACCGTCCATTGCGTGCCCACGTGGGCCGGTCCGCCGAGGTCAACAGGCACAGCAAATCCGTGTTGAAGCGTGCCTGGTCGTAAGGCTCCGGGGTCACCAGTCCAGCCTCGCTCTCGGCGATCCACGGCGCATAGCCGCAGTTGGCGGTCGCGAGGACCGGCACGCCGGCAATCGCGGCCTCGAGGATGACCATCCCCGCGGCTTCGTCCTCCGCCGGCAAAGCGAGACCGTCGGCGGCGTGGAGCAAGGCCGGCACGTCGTCGCGCCCGCCGGCAAAAGAGACCCTGTCGGCGACGCCCAGGCGCGCGGCCAAACGCTTGAATCGCAGAGCCTTGTCCGATCCCACCACCACGAGACGAACCACCATGCGCACGGCGTCCGGCAACGACGCAAGAGCGATCAGCAGACGAGAGAGCCCCTTCTTGACGAACCCCGATCCGACGAAGAGCAGCAGTCGCTCGGAGGGGCCAACGCCGAACTCGGCCCGGATCGACGCTGCCTGGTCGGCACTCCCGGTCGCCCGGCTGCGCTCGATGCCCGGCGGCAGCGCGTGGAAGCGGAAGCCCGGTGTGCCGTAGACGCTGCGGAAGGCGTCCTCCTGGTGCGGGGCAATGGTCAGGATCCTGGTGCGGACGCCGGGGCCGAATACCGCGCGCTCGAACTCCGCGAAGTGGCGGTAGCGCGGCGTCAATCGATACGCCCACGGCCGCTGCGTGCGCGCCTTCGACTCGAAACAGGAGTCGGCGGCGTAGTAGACATCGAGGTGTGGCATCTTGTTCATGCCGACCAGGAGATCGACGCGGTGCCTTCGTCGATGCGCCGCAACGCGGGCAGCGAAACGTCGCTGCCGAACGTGGCTGCGCAAGCCCCGGCCGGGCAGCATGACGACGTCCACCCCCGCTAGCGGCGCGCCCTCCCAGACCATGGCGTAGACGCGCACCTCGTGGCCTCGCGCACGGCAGACCGCGACAAGCTTGCGGAGGTCCCGTGCCACGCCGCCGTGCGGGAATACCTTGAAGATCGCAAATGCGATACGCACTCGACTAGCGCCCTTAGCGGGCGTCGTCCGCGCGTTCGAGTGCCATCAGGTCGCGCAGGGCCGACCATGCGCGCCCCGGGCGCACCGACGCCAGGCACGCCGGTTCCACCGGCCTGCCGTGCCAGGTCGGCGCAGCACCCCCGTAGTGGCAGCGCCGGGACTGGCACGGCGCGCAAGCCAATGACGACGAGAGGTTGCTCGCATAGCGCCCTTGGCAGCCCGTCAGGTGGGCATCCGTGGGTCCGAACAACATCACGGTCGGCCGGCCGAAGGCTGCACCGAGATGCGCGATGCCGCTGTCCACGCCGACCACGCCGCGCACGGCGCCGACGAGGTCCAATACGCCGGCAAGATCCATCGGCGGGCAGACGCGCGCTTCCGGCACCGCCCGCGCGATCCGCTGGGCTCGGGGCTTCTCGCCGTCGATCCAAGGCACGACCGGCGTCAGTCCGGCGTCCGCCACGTGTCGGGCAAGATCGATCCAATAGGGCTCCGGCCAGGTCTTCGTCGACCACGTGGTGCCGTGTGCCAGGAGCACGCGGCCGTCGCGGATCGGGCGTTCCGCCAATCCGAACCGAGGCGGTGTTGTCGGCGTTCGGTAGCCGAACGCTGCGGCGAAGAGTACCCGGGTCCGAGCGATGGCCTGCTCCGCCCGTGGCACCGGCACACGGCGGCCATAGGCCACCGCGGCGGGACGTTCGCGGACACTGGGGAAATCGAAACCCACCCGCTCGTCTGCCCGCGCAAAGGAGCCGACGACCGCACTCTTCAGCAGCCCCTGGGCATCGACCACCAAATCGTAGCGCCGCTGCCGCAAACGTCTGCCGAATGCCAAGGCCTCGCGGGTTCCGGTCAGCGGCGCCCGCCGCCAACGCCTGAACGCAACGGGCAGGACCGCATCCACGCCGGCCGCCAAAGCGGGTAGCGGTTCGTAGTTCTCTTCCACCACCCAGTCGAAGCGCACACCGCGGCTCACCGCATCGGCAACGGCCGGCAACGTGTGGACAATGTCACCGAGCGACGACATCTTCACAAGCAGCGCGTTCACTTCACCCCCGCCCTTCCAGGGCGCGCACTTCCAGGGCGCGCACTCCCTGGGCGCTTCGCGTGGTTGGCCGCCAAGGCGCCGAGTTCCCTCACGCTGGCGAAGACCTGGTCGACGCCGATTCCCGCGAGGCAGTCGAGGTGGCCCAACGGGCATGTCCGCGCGAAGCACGGCCGACAATCCAGGCGTCGCTCCAAGACCCTTGCGCGGGCCGACAATGGCGGCGTGAAGGTCTGCGAGCTCGAGCCGAACAACGCAACGAGCGGCACCGAGAGCGCCGCCGCCACGTGCATCAGCCCCGAATCGTTGACCACGGCGACAGTTGCCGCCGACAGCAGGTCCACCACGTCCGTGAGACTTGTCCTGCCCGTCAGGTCCACGGCCGGAGCGGCGGCGAGGATTCGGGCGGCGGCTTGCCGCTCAGCGTCGGTGCCGAGCACCCACACCGAGGCTCCCGCTTCCACGCAGCGCGCGGCCAACGCGGCGAAGCGCTCCGCCGGCCATCGCTTCGCCGGGCCGTATTCGGCACCCGGACACAGCGCGACGACAGGCCGACCGCTCGGCAAGCCGTGGCGGGCGAACAACCCCTCCCGTGCCGTCGCGTCCGCACGCAGCCGTGGGTGCGCCGGTGCCACATCCGCCAACGCGGCGTACCGGTCCACCAGGCGGGGCATGCGCGTCTCGTCGAGACGGCGGACGTCGTTCAGCACGCCGAACCGGAACTCGCCCCGGAAACCCGTCCGCACCGGAATGCCCGCCCACAGCGGCGTCAGCGCGGACTTGAACGAGTTGGGCAGGACCAACGCCCGACCGAAACGCCGTTCGGCACGTTCGGCACGTTCGGCACGTTCGGCAAGGGAGCGTGCGGCACGACGCCTGGCCCGCCAGCCGAGTTCGCCGTGACGCGTGCAGACGGTATGGACTTCCGCGACGCCCGGCATGCGCGACGCCAAGGCGGCCGTTGCGGGCGGGGCGAGAAAGTGGACCTCGTCCCCGCGGTCGGCAAGTCCCGGCACGATGGCGTGGGCCATGACCATGTCGCCGACCCAAGCCGGCGCGACCACGAGCACCTTCACTCGCGAAGCCCCCGGGCAACGGCTCGACGCCCCTTCGAGGATGCGCGGGTCTCGGACCCCGCAACGAACCTGGAACAGGGCCCGAGTGCCGGGAACGACCCTAGCCCGCATTTCTCACCAGTCGCTTGCAGTGTGAACATAACTGACTATTGACAATCCAGTCTTTTCGGACTCCGACGGACATCGCTCCGTGAAGACTGCGCTGGCCGCGCCCTCGACGGTCTTTTGGCCCCTGATGAGAAATGCGGGCTAGCGGGCGACCGCCGTGTGCCATTCCGGATGCGCCTCGCGACGACCACGAACCTGATCGAAGTAAAGCGCCTGGAGACTGCCGGTAAGCGGGCCCCGCGTGCCCTCGCCGATCGTACGCCCGTCCAGTTCCCGGATCGGCAGCACCTCGGCCGCCGTCCCGGTGAAGAACGCCTCGTCCGCGATGTAGACCTCGTCCCGGGTGATGCGTCGTTCGATCACGGGGATGCCTTGTTCCCGCGCAAAGACCAGGATCGTATCGCGCGTGATCCCCGGCAGGCAGGAGGTCAGCTCGGGCGTGTGGATGACGCCGTCCTTGACCAGGAAGACGTTCTCCCCGGAGCCTTCCGCGACGTAGCCCTCGTTGTCGAGTAGCAGGGCCTCGTCGCAGCCCGCGTCCTGGGCTTCGCGCAGCGCCAGGACCGAGTTGATGTAGTTGCCGCTGGCCTTCGCCTTGCACATGGTGATGTTGACGTGGTGGCGCGTATAGGACGAGGTGCGGACGCTGATGCCGCGATCGCGAGCGGCGGCGTCCATATAGTCGGGCCACGGCCAGCACGCGACCGCCGCGTTCACACTCAAGCCCTTGGCGCGCAGGCCCATGCTCTCCGAGCCGAGGTAGACGACCGGCCGCAGGTACCCCTCGTCAAGCTCGTTGGCGGCGAGCACCTCGCACTGGGCGGCCAGCAGTTCCTCCGTCGTGAACGGCACGTCAATCTGCAGGATGCGCGCCGAGTCGAACAGCCGGCGCGTGTGGTCCGCGAGGCGGAAAATCGACGGCCCGACCGGCGTGTTGTAGGCGCGCACACCTTCGAACACCCCCACTCCGTAGTGCAGCGTGTAGGTCAGCATGTGGACACGGGCATCGCGCCAAGGCACGAGTTCGCCGTTGACCCAGATCCACCCGTCGCGGTCCGCGAGCGATGCGTCTGTCATCGTGTGCCTGCCTCCCGCACCGTGGTCCAAGTGTAGGGTTCATGCGGCGCGCTGCTCGCGCACGCATGCGGCCGTCTACGGCGATTGCGCCCGCGATGAGCGTACACTTTTTCATACGAGGGGCGAGCCCCTCGCGCTCCCCGCTCATACGAAGGGCGAGCCCTCGCGCTCCCCGGCTGAGGGCTCTTTCATGCGAGGGGCAAGCCCCTCGCGCTCCCCGGGCTGAGGGCTCCTCGCGAACCGCCCTAGAATAGCCACTCGCCGATTCTAGTGGCTAGGCGCGTTGTCATAAAGCGGCAGCACGACGCAGAACGACGCAGAACGACGCACGACGCAGCACGACGATGGACGTACTCGAACAATTCGATCCCGAGATCCGACGCTGGTTCACGGCCACCTACCGAACGCCGACCGACATCCAGGCCCGGAGCTGGCCGCAGATCGCCTCCGGTGCGCACGTGCTGATCACCGCACCAACGGGCAGCGGCAAGACTCTCACGGCGTTCCTGTGGGCGATCAACGCGTTCGCCACCGGCGCGTCGGAAGCCGGCGCTACGCGCGTGGTCTACGTATCGCCGCTCAAGGCGCTGAACAACGACATCCGGGCGAACCTGGTGGGACCGGTTGCCGAGATCCGCGCCCGGTTTGCGGACGCGGGCCGCACCATTCCCCAACTCCGCGTGCAGACCCGCAGCGGCGACACCGAAACCAGCGAACGCCAGCGCATGCTCCGCCGGCCGCCGGAGTTGCTGATCACGACCCCGGAGAGCCTGAACCTGCTGCTGACCACCGTGCGCGGACGGCAAGCGCTCTCGACGGTAGAGGCGGTGATCCTCGACGAGATCCACGCTGTCGTCGAGAACCGTCGGGGCGTCCAGTTGATGACCGGCCTCGAACGGCTGGTCGAGGTCGCCGGCGAGTTCCAGCGGATCGCCCTGTCCGCCACCGTTCGGCCCCTCGACTACGTCGCCGAGTACGTCGGCGGATACAGCGCTCGCGGCACCCGGCGTGCCGTCTCGGTCGTCGAGTCGCAGGCGAAGAAGGCGATCGACTTCAGGGTCCGCTTCCCGGAAGCCGCTCGCACCGCCGCGGACAACGGCGAGAAGGTCTGGGAGCCGCTGTCGGACAGCTTCAAGGACGTCATCGAGAGCAACCACTCGACGCTGTTCTTCACCAACTCCCGACGCATGGCCGAGAAGATCACCCTCAAGCTCAACGACGATGCGATCGCGCCCCTCGCCTACGCCCACCACGGCTCATTGGCACGGGACATCCGCACGGAGGTCGAGACACGCCTCAAGAACGGGGAACTCAAGGCGATCGTGGCTACCAACTCCCTCGAACTCGGCATCGACATCGGCGACCTCGATGAAGTCGTGCTCATCCAGTCCCCGCCGTCCATCGCTTCGGCCCTGCAACGCGTGGGACGCGCGGGCCACCGGGTCGGCGAAGTCAGCCGCGGTACACTGTATCCGTCCCACGCCCAGGACTTCCTGGAGGCGGCCGTGGTCGCCAAGGCCATCGCCGAGCGCGACCTCGAGCCACTGCGGCCGATCACCAATCCGCTGGACGTCCTCGCGCAAGTCCTGGTCTCGTCCACGGCCAATGAAGAGTGGCAAGCGGATGCACTCTACGCGGTGCTGACGCGGGCCGCGCCCTACGCGACGTTGCCGCGCGAACAGTTCGACCTCGTGGTGGAAATGCTGGCCGGCCGCTACGCCGGCACGCGCATACGCGACCTCAAGCCACGCTTGGCCTTCGACCGTATTCGCCAGACCCTCAACGCCCGGAAAGGGGCGGCGTTCGCCCTGTATACCTCCGGTGGCACGATTCCGGACCGCGGCTACTTCACGTTGCGCCACGCCGACCACGGCACCGCCATCGGGGAACTCGACGAGGAGTTCGTCTGGGAGAGCAGCGTCGGCAACACCTTCACCCTGGGCACCCAGCACTGGCGCGTCCACCGGATCACCCACAACGACGTGCTGGTGAAGCCCGCGCCCCCGAAAAGCGCCGCGCCGCCCTTCTGGCGTGCGGACAACCTCAACCGGAGCTTCCATTTCTCGTGCCGGATCGGCGAGTTCCTGAAGTTCGCGAACGAGACGCTGAAACGGCTGAAACGGCTGAAACGGAAGGGCGGCGACGACCTCCTCCACGAGCTCAAGACCCGAGGATTCGACGACATCGCAGCGGACGAGCTGATCGAGTACCTGAAGCGCCAGCTCGACGCCACCCGCTGTGATCTGCCGCACGTGGACCACCTTCTGGTCGAGCACGTGAAATCCGGTCCCGGCGGCTACTCCGGTCCCGACCGCGAGCAGCAGATCGTCCTGCACACGATGTGGGGCGGTCGCGTCAACCGCCCCATCGCACTCGCCCTTGAAGCCGCTTGGCGGGCACGATTCCCCGGCGAGGCAGACGTCCACGCGGACAACAACGCCATCGTCGTCCAGATCAAGGACGACGTCGATCCCGCCCTGTTCGTGAGCCTGGTGACCCCGGCCAACTTCGAGTCGCTGCTCCGCGCATCGCTCGAGGGCTCGGACTTCTTCGGGGCACGGTTCCGCGAATGCGCGGGGCGGGCGCTGCTCTTGACCAAACGCAGTTTCAAGCGCCGCATGCCGCTGTGGATGACCCGTCTGCAGGCCAAGAAACTGCTGACGGCCACGAAGCCCCTCTCCGACTTCCCCATCGTGCTCGAGACGTGGCGAACGTGCCTCAAGGACGAGTTCGACCTCGAAGCGGCCTTCGACGTACTCGAACGTCTCGTCAGCGGCGAACTCGACTGGTCCGTGGCCACGGTCTCGTCGCCAAGTCCATTCGCTGCCGGCATCGCCTTCAACCAGATCGGCCGCTACATGTATGCGGACGATGCGCCCGAACGCACCGGCCCATCCGCGCTGTCCGACGACCTGATCCGCCAAGCCGTCTTTGATCAGTCGCTTCGGCCTAGGCTGGCCCCGGAGGTGATTGCCGACTTCGAGTCGCGGGCGCAGCGCACCCGAGCCGGTTACGTTCCCGACGGCGCCGCCGAACTGGCCGAGTGGGTGAAGGAACGCGTGGCAGTCCCCGCCGCCGAGTGGTTTCCCGGAACGGCCATCCCGGATGCGGTCGACGAGCGCTTGGTCGCAGGCCGCACCTTCATCGTCCATCCCGAGGTCGTCTTCGGCGAAGACCCGGCCCGGCAGGCGGCCGAGATGCTGCAGTTCTACGGACCAAGAACCGCCCAGGAACTGAAGCGCCTGCTGCCCTTCGACGACATCGAACGCGTCCTGGAGGACCTCGTGGACGCCGAGACGCTGGTCCGCGGGCCCCTGGTCGCCGACGACGAACGGATCCACCCTTGCGACGCGGACAACCTGGAGACCTTGATCCGCTTTCAGCGCGCCGCGACGCGCCCCGTCTTCGAAGCGCGCCCGGCTACGGACCTGGCGCCGTTCCTCGCCCGCTGGCACGAGTTCGGCGGCACGCGCTCATCGGAGCGGATCGGCGATGCGGTCGATCGCTTGCGGGGCTACGCCGCGCCGGTGGCGTTCTGGCTGGACGACGCGCTCCAGCCGAGGTTGTCGGACGTTGCCCTCGAGGGTCTCGAAGCCGAGGGCGTGCGCTGGCGCGGCACGGATACGGAGACCGTGATGATCGGCTTCGAGGACGACCTCGACCTGCTGCCGCGCCCTGAGGGCGAGAACGAGCAGAAGGCAGCACGCGACCTTGCCCAGGATCCTGCCGCCCTGTTTCGCGACCCCCAGGCCCGCTACACCTTCAACCAGTTGCTGGACGAGTCCGGCGAGGATCCCGGGGCGTTCAATGCCGCGTTCTGGGACGCCGTCTGGCGGGGCCGCATCGCCGCCGACGGTTTCAGCCCCCTCGCCGCCGGTCGCGATCGGGGTTACCGGTTCGAGGACGCTGGCCGCCCCCACGCCGCCGCAGCAAGACAACCGGCGCTCGCGTCACGGAGCCGCCGCCAGTCCCGAACTCGCCTGCGCGCGAAAGCCATGGCGGTCTCGAAGGGGTGGCCCGGAACTTGGTACCGGGTCCCGGATGCGCAGTCGGCCAACGACGCCATCGAACGCCTCGAAGAGAACAAGGAGCGCAGTCGCATCCTCCTGGACCGTTACGGCTTCGTCACACGCGAAGCGGCGAACCGCGAGGGCGGAACGCTTCGTTGGGCAGCCCTGTTCCCCGCCTTGCGGGTCATGGAACTGTCGGGAGAGGTGGTGAGCGGACTCTTCTTCGAGCCGTTCTCCGGACCGCAGTTCGCCCTGCCGCAAGCCGTTCGCCACCTCGAACGGTTGCACAAGACGGAGGCGACCTTTTGGATCAGCGCACTCGACCCGGCGTCTCCGTGCGGCTTAGGTCTAGGGATGTCGGGCTTACCTCAGCGCCGGCTCGGCAACCATCTCGGCTACTTCGAAGGCCAACTCGCCGTGGTGTCCGAAGCCTTCGCGCGGCGCTTGACCATCCGCCTCGACGTGGATGATCCGGGCCTGGACGCCCTGCTGCCCAACCTGGCGAGAATCTGCGCCGCCCGCAAACGCCTCGCTACGGAGACCATCAACGGCGAGCCTGCCCGGTCGAGCCCGTACCTGGCCGCCCTGTCCAGGCACCTTGCCACCGTGGCCGACCACAAGGGCGTGTACCTGGAGTCGCGGTTCTAGCCTGCGTGGGCGTCCGCGCACCCCGCTTACGAGCTACCGCGCCTTGAGGGCGTGGCTTGTCAGCGTCGGGATCTCGGCGTCGACGTTCTCGATGTCCTCCTGGAACTTGAGGATGACATTGAGCGTTTCGCGGACCAGGTCCGGGTCGAGGCTCTCGGTGTGCAGCAGGAGCAGCGTGCGGGCCCAGTCGATCGTCTCCGAAATGGCCGGCACCTTCTTGAGATCCAGGTCGCGCAGTTCCTGGATGAACGTCACGAGCTGACGCCGCAACTCGGGCGGAATGTCGGGTACGCGCGCGTGGATGATGCGCTGTTCCAGGTCGGCGTCCGGAAACGGGATGTAGAGGTGCAGACACCGACGCTTCAAGGCGTCGGAGATTTCCCGCGTGTTGTTGCTGGTCAGGAAGACGATGGGCGGGTCCCGATGGGCCTTGACGGTGCCGATCTCCGGGAT
>LXNI01002962.1_pt1 | contig 10612 bp, 10 predicted proteins | sample 809091 | NCBI WGS metagenome assembly LXNI01 (sample SAMN04870527, study PRJNA318959) | sponge metagenome | biome: 01000161; feature: marine sponge reef; material: water | host: Sarcotragus foetidus | place: Greece: Milos, Mediterranean Sea | collected 2013-05-29 | depth 5-7 m | reverse complement strand
CGAGCGAATTCACAGCGGGTTAGACTTCCAAACACCGGCAGAAGTCGAGGCGGCATGGAACAAATGTCTTCCCTGAGTTTCTGCATTTTCGTGTCCAACATATCAGGACCACTACAGGTAAAATCCCCTAGAAGTCGAAGTCGTCGATGTTGTCCATGTTGTAGACGAAGGGTGGGCCAAGCAAGACTTCACTGCCATTGACGACCATCAGTTCGCCCAGTTTGCCGGCCATGACGGAGCTGTCGCCCGGCTGGAACTCGCCATCAACAACCGCGCGCAGAACGTAGAGCGCGGCGTAACCGAGATCGACCGGGTTCCACAAAATCACATCGCGGACGCAACCCGTGCTGACGTAGGGCTTCATGGCGTTAGGCAGCGCCAGACCAACTACGGCGACATCTTCGCAGACATCAGCCTGGTTGACGGCGTCGGCGCTGGCGGGCGTGGCGACCGACGTCAAGCCGATGATGCCGTCCAGGTCTTCGCCATATTTGTTGATCAGAGTCTGCGCCTGCTGGAAGCTCAAACCGGCGTCTTCCTGCGCTTCCAAGGTTTCCAGCCAGTCCAGATCGGGGAAGCACTCGCTGGCGTAAGCCCACATTTCCGAGACCCAGCGCGCCTGGTTCGGTGTGGTGAAGGTCGAAGTGACGATACCGAAGGAGGCGTCTTCGCCCTTTTGGTCGACGAGGCTGTCGATCAGCGCCTTGCCGATGCCGTTAAACTCGGCCTGGTTGACAAACCACTGGCGCGCGTCAGGCTCGGAATTGGCATCGTAGCCAACCACGTAAATGCCGGCTTCCAGCGCTCTGCGCAGTACCGGCGCGATGGCGACCGGGTCGTTGGCGGCAAAGAGGATGCCGTCCACGCCCTGCGTGATGTAGCTGTCAATGACCTGGATCTGATCGTCGATATTGGCGTCAGTCGGGCCATCGGTGGAGACGCTGACGTTGCCCAGCTCTTCAGCCGCTTGCTGCTGGTCCAGGGTGGTGGCGCCGAAGTAGCCGATGCCGATCAGCTTGGGAACATCAACCACGACGATGTCCTGGCCGGCCATGTCCATATCGCCCATGGCAACCATGCCGCCGTCATATTCCGGCATGTCCATCATTTCTTCGCCGTCTTCGTCGTCCATCATTTCCGCGCCCATACATTCGAGCGGATTGACGTCGAGTTCGTCGGAGCCGTCCCAGCGGTCTTGCGCGCTGAGCGGCATGCTGACCAGCGCCAGGAAGAGCGCCAGTATCAGGGTTATTGCGAGTGTCTTCTTCATGACTTTGACTCCATAAACTTAACTAGGTATGCGAAATTGGTGAACAGTTATGATGTACTGCGGGTGTTTACCTCCTTTCACGTTTACCGCTCCAGATTTTTAGAGAACGCACTTGCGTAAAGAAGCCTCATCTTCGGGATGATTTGTCTCAGATTGCCTTGTGCATTCGGGTCAGTCGTCGGGAAGCATCTCCTTCACGAGCTCATGGACGCGAGAGCCGGTGTACTTGAAGTTATCCAAGTCTTTGGATATGACTTCATCAAATTCTGCATTTGCTATCGCTGATTTTACTTTGGGCATATATATCGTGCTGTCGAGTCTGCCCTTCTTGTATGCCGGATCGAATTCCTTAACCTTAAGGTGATTGTCTATAAGATTTCTGCAGCTCTTAACCTGATTGGCATGTGATAATTCGACGATGTCAGTGAGTGTAGAAAAGTGTTGAATCAACCAAGCCTCGAAACACGGGTTGCTGTCTGCCACACAAATCTTATCAGCTTCAGCATCTTGCATAACTGTTTTTAGCTCCGGGCACGGTCGGCGATCATGGTCAAAAACTATCCAATATTTGTACGATTTCAGTTCTTCTTTGTCGAGTTGTTGTTTCTTGCAGAGAAGCTTGTCCAATACCTGACGCGGTTGACTGTGACCATCATCTGCTGGCAAAAGGATTATGTTTATTTCGTGATGAACTCGGTCCAAATGTGCAAAATAATCCGGCTCAGTCTTTTCTCCTTCAGTTGCAATAACGAAAGTGGGCTTTCTACGTCTTGTGCCCGATTTTCTTTCGTCCTGTTCAGTGATGTGATTAGGTATCATCATCAGCCCACCCTAAGTTGCTGATGCTAAGTGGAATCGGAGTGGCGCCAAACCGGCCGTGGAGGTATTCGTCCCTGACGTCACCGCTTGGTCGCGGCGTAAATTCCTCTAGCGAGAAAAGCGATGAGCCCCCATCTGGGTCTTTTTCGGCGAACCAAATCTCATCTGTTCGGAGCAATCCCAAATCAAGAATCTGCGTTTCGTGCGTTGTGACTATCAGTTGCGAGGGCTTCTGACCACTGTTTTTCAAGAACATATTAAGAATCAAGAAGCTCAGCTTTGGATGAAGCTTTCTCTCCAACTCGTCAATTACATACACTCTGTCGTTGTTCTCACGCAGGAAGTCCAATATTACCGGCGCAAGCACGAAGAGACGCCTTGTACCTTCTGACTCCTGACCCAACTGAAACATGAAAGTATACCCCTGCTTGGCTCTGTGTCCGGCGAATATCTCTGTCGACTTGATCTCCTTATCCTCGCCTACATTGAAGAGTAAGGTCGTTTCATTCAATTGCAGTGATCTATAGCCCTTTGTATTGTTCGATGCCCTAAAGGCGGCTCTTCTTAGAGCTTCTTTCATCGACGGCGGAAACCGACTGTCTTCTTCAAGATCAACAGGATCGAGTCTTACATCGGTTATGCCAACACCAAAAATATCCATGAGTTCGGTAAGCTTGGATGCAAAATCCTCGTCGATTTGCTGGGGGAAAGGTATAGGCATGTCACCTGCATCTGGAAAGACAAGCACAAGACGCCGAAGGAACCAATCATACAATGCTTCAAACTCCTTCACGCCTCGATTGTACGCCTCATTCAGAAACAGTTGGTTCTGTCGAGTTCCCCCTAGCAAGTAGCTGACAGAAACTTTACGTGAATCAGGCGTCGTGTCACCTTCAATTAAGGGCGTTTGGTTTGATTCAAGCGATAGTGCCTCTACAGCTGCGTTTAATAATGTACCGATTTCATAGGATTTGGATTCATCTAAACGCCTAAACCATAACTCCCAATTGTCTCCGATCCATTCGTAAAGCCACTCCGAAACTACTAACTCGTCAGTTACTTCAAAGCCATATTGCAACAGTCTGCTGCCACACTTGACTTCGAACTCGAATCTTGAAGGCTCTCCCATAAATTCAAGGTCGAACATGAAAGGCAAGCTAGGAATCTGTTCACCGCGTTGGGTAGCCAGATTCCCGATGATAAGATCTCTGGCAAAGTCCAATGCTCTTACAAAGTTGCTCTTGCCAGAAGCGTTCGCGCCATAGATCACACTGGTTTTGAGCACACGCTTTTTTGTTGAACCCTCGTGGGCAATGACATGATCTGGATGGCTCTCGACGTCTGAGGCGATCATCGAGAACTCCGTCTCGTCCCGAAACGAAAGGAAGTTCTTTACTTTGAATCGAACTAGCATGACTAACGCCTTACTCCGGCGGGAGCGAAATTGCTCTGATTGGCGCATGTGCCGCGTGTGACGCATTTTACTAGAGTAGCTACTCTAGTCAACGACTCGTTACTTTGAAAGCGAATCAACCATTTTACCGCGGGCTTTAGACGGACCGTGATCAGCTATGCGTTGGGTGATTCGTTCCCCACTTGACGGTCAAGTTTAGTGGCGGTCCGTTAGCTAACTCTCATCTTGCCTCCGTTGAATGAAGTTGTTCACCAGTATAGCAAAGATGAGCACGCTGCCGATGACCACTATCGTCGCGTCGCTGGTGACGCCGGTCAAAACCAGGCCATTCTTTAATAGCTGTATCAGCACGACGCCGATTATCGTTCCCGGGACGGAACCAGTGCCGCCGAATATGCTCGTGCCGCCCAGGACGACAGCGGCGATCACATCCAGCTCAATGCCCGTGCCCATGTCCGAGCGGGTGGTGCTTACGCGCGATACGAAGATGTAACCGGCGACTGCCGACATGAAGCCGGAAAATGTGTAGATAAAGAGCAAGTGACGGTTGACGGTAAGTCCGCTGAAGCGCGCGCCCGTTTCGTTGTTGCCGATCGCGTATAGCCCGCGCCCGAGCCGCGTGCGCGCCAGCACAATGGCGAAGATAATCACCGCCACAATCAACAGCCAGAGCTGGGTAGGGATGCCGAGCAACTCGCCCTGGCCGAGCTCGAAAAACCACTCCGGGTAGCCCCTGGCTGAGCGCGCCTCGCTGATGCCCTCCGCCAGCCCGCGGTATAAGGCCAGCGTCGCCAGTGTCATGATCAGCGGCGGCACACCGACGCGCACAATGAAAAGCCCGTTGACGAAACCGGCCAGCGTTCCGCTGATAATGGCGGTGACGATCGCCAGCTCCAGCGGGAAGCCAAGTTCTTGCCAGGTCCAGCCGAGCACAATGGCGGCCAACCCTAGAATCGACCCCACAGACAGATCGATGCCGCCGGTGATGATGATGTAGGTCATGGGAATGGCGATGAGGCCGATCTCGGTCATGAATCGGCCTTGCTGCAAGAGGTTGTCGACGGTGAGGAATTTGTCGGTGCGGGTCGCCAGAAACAGCACGGAAACCAACATGATGACGAAGAGCACGCCTTCTTGACTGATCAAGAGGAGACGCAGCTTTTCGCCGATCGTCGGATTTTGCGGGTTGGCTTGCTCCGATTGCACCTTGTACATTCTCCTAAAGCCGCTGGCGCCGACGGCGAATCAAATCGGCTAGCACCGTCACAAGGATCAGCAGACCTTGCACCGTCTTCAGCCAGAAGGGTGAGACGTTGATGAAGATCATGGCCGAGCGGATGAAGTTGAGCAAGAGCGTCGCCAGGGTCGAGCCGATGGCGGTGCCGGTCCCGCCCAGGATGCTGACGCCACCCACGACAGAGGCGGTGATGATCGACAGCTCCAGCGCCGGCGGCGGCGTCACCTGAATGATCTAGAATTGCGTCGAATACATGACGCTGGCAACGCCGACGAAGACGCCGTTGAGTGTGAAGACGGTCATCAGCAGGCGCCGCTGGGACAAGCCGGAAAGGCGCGCTGCTTCCGCATTGCCGCCCAGGGCGTAGAAGGCGCGCCCGGTCGCGCTATAGCGCATCCACAGCACCACCACTATGGTCAGCGCGACCATGATAATTATCGGCATGGGAATGCCCAGGGGCCGCATCTGCGAGAGGTGATAATCGGCGGGCATATCGGTGACGCGCTCGCCAGCGGTCCAGATGATCAAGATGCCTTTGATGATGCTGAGCATGCCCAAAGTCACCACAATCGAGGGTATTCTCAAGTAGGCGACCAAAAAGCCGATGAATGCGCCGATTCCCGCCCCGACGAATAGTGGTATCAGCCAGGCGAGAGGCGAGGGCAGGCCGGCAACCACCAGCCGCCCGCTGATCACCGCCAGCAAGCCGATCAGCGAGCCGACGGAGATATCGATATTGCCGGTGACGATCACCATGGTCATACCCAGGGCCGCTACGGCAATGTAGGCGTTGCCCTGCAATATGTCGGAGATATTGCGCTCCTGCAAAAATCGCGGGTTGGCGATGCCGATCACGAAAATCAGCAGTAGCAAACCAAAGAGGATGACACTCTCCTGATTGCCGAAGAGTTTGGTGATGCGGTAGCGTTCTTCCGGCACGGCGCGCGGGATCACGATTTGCAGGACGGCCAGCACACCTGCGACCAGCATGATCCAAAAGGCGCTGTCCATGCTGTTAATGAATGTGGCTTCGTCGGCGGCGTAGTCGCGGAAGAAGTTGATGTAATAGACGACGACCAGCAAGCCGGCCATGCTCATCAGCAGCGAGATGGCGCGGCTGGCTGCCGGGGTAATGACATTCCAAATGCCCAGCAGCAATATGCCCAGCCCGGCCAGCGGGATGACTTCCAGCCCGGTCTTGAACAAGCCCAGCTCGTTGGCGCTTTTGCTCTCGGTCAGGACGGCTACGGTCGAGGGGCCGCGCTCCGGCTGGACGACGAAGGGCAGCAGTAAATAAGCGCCGAGGATGACCAGCGCCAGCGCGATGCCGATGAAGTGCAGCGGACGGCGCTGAACGGAGGGCCCGCGTTTCGTCTTGCTCACAGGCCCGCTCCCGCCGCTTGACGCGCCTCTTCGCTCATCATGGCGTGGGCTATTAGTTCCTGGGTCGCTTCCGCGCGCGAGAATTCGCCGACTAGGCGCCCCTCGCGCATGACCAGGATACGGTCGCTCATGCCTAGGATTTCCGGCAATTCGCTGGAAATCATCAGAATCGCCAGCCCCTGCTCGGCGGCCAACTGGCTCATCAAGCGGTGGATCTCCGCTTTGGCGCCGACATCAACGCCGCGGGTCGGCTCGTCCATGATCAGCACTTTGGGGCTGCTCGCCAGCCATTTGCTGACCACCACCTTCTGCTGGTTGCCGCCCGACAGCTTGTTGGCAGTTTGGTCGGGACCGGTGGCGCGGATGCTGAGCTGCCGGATCGAATGGTTGGCCAGCACACGTTCTTTGGCGCGGCTGATGAAGGTATTCTTCGAGACCAACTCCAGCACCGCCATCGAGTTATTCTCGCGGATGGTCATCTCGCGGATCAGTCCTTGATGTCCGCGGTCTTCGGGCACGTAGCCGATGCCGTGATCCACCGCCTCGGACGGGCGGCTGATCTTGACCGGCCGGCCTTCGAGCAGGATATCGCCTGATTCGGCCGGCAGCACGCCGAAGACGACTTGCGCGGTCTCGCTGCGCCCGGAGCCGACCAGACCGGCAAAACCCACGATCTCGCCGGCGCGCACACTGAATGAGATATCGCGGGTCAGCGGCGGGCGATTGAGGTTGCGTACCTCCAGCACGACATCGCCGATTTCGGCTGTCTGCTTGGGGAAGAGGTTTTCGATGGTGCGCCCGACCATCATGCTGATGAGTTCGGCTTCGTTGGTGGCGCGGACGTCTTGCGTGCCGATGTACTCGCCGTCGCGCAGGACGGTCACACGGTCGGCCAGTTCAAAGACTTCGTTGAGGCGGTGGCTGATGTAGATGATGCTGACGCCGCGCTCGCGCAGCAGGCGCACAATGCTGAATAGCTGTTCGACATCGCTTTCGCTGAGCGCCGCGGTCGGCTCGTCCATGATCAGGATTTGCGCATCCAGCGAGAGCGCCTTGGCGATCTCCACCCGCTGGCGATTGCCGACATTCAGCGTGCCCACTTTCTCGCTGACATCAAGATTGTCGATGTTGAGCTCCGCTAGCAGCGCAGCCGCCTGCCTTTCCATTTCCTCCCAGTCAATAGCCTGGAAGCCGAAGCGTTTCATAGTGGGGGCGTGCCCCATGAAGATATTCTCGGCGACCGAGAGCTCCGGGTACAAGCCGAGTTCCTGGTAGATCGTGGCGATGCCGGCGGCGTGCGCCTCGCGCGGGTTGTTGAATGCTACGCGCCGCCCGTCGAGCAAGATCTCGCCCGTGTCGGGCTGATACACGCCGGAGACGATCTTGATCATGGTGGACTTGCCGGCGCCGTTCTCGCCGATCAGCGCATGCACCTCGCCGCGTCGCACATCAAATTGCGCCTTTTTCAGCGCGTGCACACCGGGAAAATGCTTGTCGATCCCGCGCAATTCCAGCAAGGCGTCGTTCATACGCTCAATCCAGCAGGGCGCAAAAGCGCGCATAATGTTCATCCCAGCTGGCGCTGTCTTGCGGCTCATACAGGCGATTTTCAGCGGATTCGCTGAGCAGCGCGCGGGCTTCCGTCACGCCGCCCAATTCGCCGATGGCGATCAACTGCACGATGGCGTTGCCCGTGGCCGTGGCTTCCGCCGGTCCCGCGATCACCGGACGGCCGATGGCGTTGGCCGTCATCTGATTGAGCAGGGTATTACGCGAGCCGCCGCCAATGATATGCAGCCGGTCCACCGCCCGCCCCGATACTTCAATCAGCTGCTCCAGCACATAGCGGTATTTGTAAGCCAGGCTGATATAAACGGTCGCCATAATCTCGGCATCGCTTTCGGGGATGGCTTGCCCGCTGCGGCGGCAGAAGTCGACAATTCGCGAAGGCATGTCGCCCGGCGGCAAAAACGAGGGGTCGTCGGGCTCGATGAAGGCTTTGAAGGGCGTCGCGCCTTCCACCATCGCCGTCAATTGCGCGAAGCTGTAGTCATTCCCCTGCGCAGCCCAGGTCGCCCGACACTGATCTACCACCCACAGCCCCATAATGTTTTTCAAGAGCCGCCAGGTGTCGCCATAACCGCCTTCGTTGGTGACATTGGCTTGATACGAGGCATCGCTGATGATGGCCTCATCCAGCTCCAGGCCCAGCAGGCTCCATGTGCCGCTGCTCAAGTAGGCGTAGTTTTCCGTAGTGGAGGGCACGGCGACAACCGCGCTGCCGGTGTCGTGGCAGGCCGGCAGGATAACGTCGATGCCTTGGTACTGGCCGATGCGCGTGCCGGGCGCGAGGATTGGCGTCAGCAGATCAGTCGGGATGCCGACGGCGTCCATGATGTCGCGGTCCCAATCGCCGAGCGTCGGATTGTAAAGCTGCATAGTGGTGGCTTCGGTGAATTCGCAGATCTTGGCGCCGGTCATCCAGTAGTTGAAGAGGTCGGCGATGGTCAGCAGTGTAGCGGCATTGTCCAGCTGCGGGCTGCCGTCGCGGATGCTCGCCGCCAGTTGATAAAGCGCGTTGAGCGGCATGAATTGGATGCCGGTGCGCTGGAAGACTTCGCGGCGCGGCATACGCTCGAAGACCCATTCCATCGCCCCGTTAGTGCGCGGATCGCGGTAGTGGACGGGATTGGCCAGCAGTTGGCCCGCGCTATCGAGCAGGGCGTAATCGACGCCCCAGCAGTCCAGGCCGATGGAGGCGGCCTCGCGCGCCCCGCTGATGCCGACGGTGATTTCGTGCCAGAGACGCAGGACATCCCAGTGCAGCAGAGTCGGCGTCTGCACCGGGATATTGGGGAAGCGATGGACTTCGTTTAGTCGCAGGGTCGCGCCGTCAAAAGCGACATCCATGATGCGGCCGGAGGTCGCGCCGAGGTCGATTGCGATGACGCGCCGCGCGCTCACAGGCTCGCCCCATGGCTGTCGTTTTTCGCTTTGAGTGAAGGGCAGCAAGCAAGCATTTGCGAATCATGGAATCAATATGCGCGAACAAGAGCGACAGTATTATAAACCTTGTGCCCCCTTTTGTCATATTTGTTTGTTTACTTGGCTGCGAGCTTCCCCAGCCTACGCAATCCTGCCGACTGTTCTATGCAAAGCCGACTGCTTGCCTACGCGAAGCTGACTGCTTGTCTATGCAAAGCCGACTGCTTGCCTACGCGAAGCCGACGGCTGCCCCACGCGAAGCCGACGCCTCGCTCGGCAGGCGCGAAGTGGGGGCGCTTAGTGGTATGGTGGAATGGCTTTACTTCTGTATCTTGATGTAAATGAGGACAATGTCATGTCACTCGCAATGTTTGCAAGTTCATCCAGGAAAGCCTTGCTTTGCCTCGTTGTTTTGCTGGCGCTGCTCATTGCGCAGAGCGGATCCCTGTCGGAAGCTCAGCCTGTGGGCAACAGATTCGTCTATGTCTTCCTTTGGGGCTCCGGGAATCTGAGCGAGAGCGGGGGCCAAGCGCGGTTTGATGTGAATCGTGTGATTGTAGGTTTGCCTTACAACAGCAAGAGCTTCAAAGTCTGCTTCACTGGCGCCGCCACCCCAGGAACGGATTTCTATGTAGAAAAAGGATATAGCGGCATACGTGTCAGCATCGCGTCAAATTGCTTCACCGACAGTTGGGGAGGCGGCGACTGGTACAGCGGGGCGAGGAACCGCTACCTCATCAAGCCAATTAGCGACAGCGTCAGCGACCCCAACGAGACGATCACCGCGACCGTTTCGGCGGACGGCAACAATCACTGGGGCTCGAACTACTATCTACTCGGCGACTACGCCTCCGCCAGCTTCACCATACGCGGCGGCTGAGGCAAAGCCAAGCCTCTGAGCAGTTGCTGGCCGGTCCTGGCGTTTGTCAGGTCCGGCTTTTTCTTTCGATAGCCCGAACCAAGTCAATCGTGAAATCCTCCAACGCGCTGATACGCGCGTCCGCTTTCAGCGAGCGCAAGCCATTGGCTGAGTCTTCAATGCTCAGGCTGGCCGCCGGCGCTAGTCCTAATTGTTTCAGCGCCTCCAGGCAGATATCGGGCGCCGGTTTGCCCCGCTTGACCTCATCGCCATAGATCATCACTTTGAATATCTGATCCAGCCTGATGATGCTGAGCGCCGCTTTTGATATGTCAAGGGTGATTCTAGCCTTTGCCGCGCCGACTGTCAATTTGCCCTGTGTTCGGGCTGAATCCATCCGCAATTGCTCTTTTCAAGCGGCAGGTGGGGAAAATAATCAAATCGTCATTAGATTGTAAGAAATCGCTCTAGCCCTTATGGATAAAGGGCTGCGGCGATCCGCGCAAGGCGGGCACAGGCTACGCGTAGTGTAAATTACAGGGAAGCCCCTTCGCTTTTTGTGAAGTTGTATTTATAGTCCGCCACTTATTCACGCAATGCAAAGGAAATTGCCATGAAGCACTTACACACTGCAGTTGGAAGCGG
>LXNI01002960.1_pt1 | contig 10613 bp, 12 predicted proteins | sample 809091 | NCBI WGS metagenome assembly LXNI01 (sample SAMN04870527, study PRJNA318959) | sponge metagenome | biome: 01000161; feature: marine sponge reef; material: water | host: Sarcotragus foetidus | place: Greece: Milos, Mediterranean Sea | collected 2013-05-29 | depth 5-7 m | reverse complement strand
CAGGGCGTCCATGAGGGCGTCCTTGCAGTGCGCGCAGCGGTGGGCGTCGTTGCTGCGGTAGGCGGCCCGCTCCATCTCGAGGGTCTCCACCTCGCTGTGGCGCAGCCCCCAGGACCCGGCCAGGCGACGGGCCTCGTGGCGCTCGCTCTCCGCCAGCGAGGGCGAGACTGCGGTGACGGCGTGGGCCTGTTGCGGCCCGAGTTCGTCGTTTGCCACCCAGGCCAGCAGCGAGGAATCCACGCCGCCGCTGAAGGCCACCACGACCGGGGCGGCCTCGGACAGCAGCGCCCGCAAGGAGGCGAGCCGCCCGGCGACGGCGGTGTCTGCGGTGCTGGCCGTCCCGATGTCGGTCACGGTGCTCCTCGCCCGTCCCTGCGCCGGCCGGTCATCGGTGCGCCGGCCCGTACCCCGGCCAGCAGGCTACAGCGACCGCACCGGCGGGGCCCGCGAGAGGGAGCCCGGATTGCGGGTCTCTGGAACCGAGCGAGCGCACCCGCAGGGCCTGTGGCAGTCCGCCCGGCGTGCAGGCCCGGACCGTCAGGGCCGATAGAACGGGTCGATAGGACGGACCGTTAGAACGGCTCGTCGTCGTCCCGAGCAACGCGTGCCGCCAACAGAGCCACCAAGTCCTCCAGCGGGGTCACCATCCCCACATAGAACGGTCCGAACTCGGCGTAGAGCGCCGAGGCCCGGTCGTAACGCAGCGTGTAGACCACATCCTTCAGGTCATCGGGCCGGGCGGCGAAGAGCGTGACGCCCCACTCGAAGTCGTCGATGCCGGCCGAGCCGGTGACGACCTGCAGCACGCGGCCCGAGAAGTTGCGCCCCGAGGATCCGTGCTCGTGCATCAGCTCCTTGCGCTCCTCGAAGGGCAGCGTGAACCAGTTGCGCTGCTCGCCGCGGCGCTTGGACATGGGGTAGAAGCACCACGCCGGCTTGCCCGGCGGCGGCAGCTGCGGGTAGAGGCGGTGCCGCTTCAACTCCTCGGGCACCTCGGCGGCGTACTCGGAGACCTCGGTCAGCGACACGTACGACGCCACCGCCTCGAGCCCGGTCGCCGCCAGGTCGCGTTGCAGCAGGCGCAGGTTCCACAGGTCGGCGTCGAGGGCCATGAAGCCCACGTCCGCCTTGTGGCCCAGGATCGCCACCGACACCACCTGGGTACCCCGACCGGTGGCCCGCTCCACGGCCTCCAGCACAGCCTCCCCGCGCCGGCCCGCGCCGAGCCGGCAGAACAGGTGCAGCACACCGAGCCCCGCCGACGGGCTGACCGGCTCGGGCGGGTTTCGGGCACCCGCGCCGGGGGCGGGATCGCTGGCGGGGGCCATGAGCCGAGGCTAGCGGCAGCCCCCTCGGCCCCCGCTCAGGCACAGGCCAACACCCGAGGGTGGGGGCCGGGGGGCCGATTCGCGACGCCTTGCGCCCGCGCGAAGGAGCGAACGGCACCCCGGCCCCCACCCGGACCGCCATCGGATGGATTCCGGCCTCCGCCGGAATGACGAAGCCGCGAGGCCCCAGAACGGCACCCCGGCCCCCACCCGGACCGCCACAGGGACGGGAATCAGTCGGCGTAGATGCGGACGGTGCCGTCGCGGGCGAAGCCGCCGAGCTGCAGGCCGGCGCTGCGGGCCACCCGCACCGCCAGCGCCGACGGCGCGCTCACCGCCACGAGGGCGCTGAACCCCGCCGCCCAGGCCTTCTGGGCCATCTCGAAGGAGGCCCGACCGCTCACGTAGAGGCACAGCGAGGTGGCCGGCAGCGCCCCGTCCAGCAGCAGGCGACCCACCACCTTGTCCACGGCGTTGTGCCGGCCGATGTCCTCCCGCACCAGCAGCGGCGCCCCGGAGCGGTCGGCGGCCCCGGCGGCGTGCACCGCGCCGGTGGCGTCGAACAGGTCCTGCAGCCCGCGCATGCGGTCGGGCAGCTCGGCCAGGGTGGCGGGCTCGAACCGCTCGGTCTCCGGCAAGGGCGCCAGCGCCTCGGCCAGACGTTCGATCGCCTCGCTGCCGCAGATGCCGCAGGCCGAGGAGGTGATGCCCAGGCGGGGCGTCGGCGGCGGGCCCTTCCCGTCGGTCTCCACCGACACCACGTTGAACTCCGACTGCACCGGCGGCCCCTCGCCGCAGTAGCGGATGCGTCGGACGGCGGCGCCGTCCAACCAGCCCTCGGCGCCGCAGAACCCCGCCGCCAGCTCGAAGTCGTGCCCCGGGGTGCGCATCGTGGTGGCGACGAGCACATCGTCGAGACGGATCGAGAGGGGCTCCTCCACGATCAGCGTGTCGGGCTCGCGGATGACGGACCCGCCGGCGAGGCGGCTGGTGATGAACCGCTCGGTGCGGCGCCGGGCCACTAGCCGCCCCTCGCCCGGTCGCCCGAACCGGCGTCGGGGTGACCCTCGGCGTTGTTGTGCCAGACGATCCGCAGCCCGTGCAGGGTGAGCCACGGCTGCACGTGACCGATGCAGGCCGTGTGCGGCGCGATCAGGTCGGCCAGGCCGCCGGTCCCCACGACGGTGGCCTCGCCGATCTCGGCCATGATGCGCCGGCACAGGCCGTCCACCTGCGCGGCGTAGCCGTAGATGGCGCCGGACTGCAGCGATTCGGCGGTGCTGCGGCCGATGACGTTCCGGGGCGCGGTCAACTCCACCGACCGCAGTGCGGACGCCCGCTCGAACAGCGCTTCGAGGCTGATCTCGACGCCCGGCGAGATGACGCCGCCCAGGTACTCGCACGCCGAACTGATGACGTCGAAGGTGGTGCCGGTGCCGAAGTCCACGACGATCGTCGGTCCCCCGTAGAGCGCCACCGCACCGACCGCGTTGGCGATCCGGTCGGCGCCCACCTCGCGCGGGTCGTCGTAGCGGATGGAGATGCCGCTGCGCACGCCGGGCTCGATCACCACAGGCTCGAAATCGAAGTAGTGCGCCACCAACTCCCGCAGCGCGGCGGTGATCCGCGGCACTCCGGAGGCCACGGCCACGCCCGACACGTGGCCGAGCAGCTCCCAGCGCTCGACCGCTAGGAACCCGTCGATCAGCACCGCCAGCTCGTCGGCGGTGGCATCGCTGTTGGTGGCCGCCCTCCAGTGGCCCGCCAGCCCGCCCTCGGCGGTCTCCAGGCTCGCCGGATCGCCCAACTCGTAGAGCCCCAGAACCGTCTGGGTGTTCCCCACGTCGATGGCCAGCAGCACGGCTAGGAGTCTCCGCCGGCGGCGGCTTCGGGCCGCAGCGTGGGGAACAGCACCACGTCGCGGATCGTCTCGGCGCCGCACAGCAGCATGACCAGGCGGTCGATGCCGAGGCCGAGCCCCCCGGTGGGCGGCAGCCCGTACGACAGGGCCCGCAGGTAGTCCTCGTCGGTGACCATGGCTTCGCTGTCGCCGCCGCGGCGGCGGTGCTCCTGCTGCGCGAAGCGGGTGCGCTGCTCGTCGGGGTCCGCCAACTCGGTGAAGGCGTTGCCCAGCTCCCGCCCGGCGACGACCGCCTCGAATCGCTCCGCCAAGCCGTCGAGGCGGCGATGGCGGCGCGCCAGCGGCGACACCTCCAGCGGGAAATCGCACACGAACAGCGGGCCCTGCAGCTCGGACTCGACGCGGCGCTCGTAGATCTCCGCCAGGATGCGCCCCGCCGACCAGCCCGCCTCCGTGACCACCTCCAGGCGGTCGGCCTCGCCGCGCAGGTCCGCTGCGGCCGGGCTGTCCGGGGCGCCGGTGGCCGGCAGCTCGCGCCCGGCGAACTCCGAGACTGCTTCGGCCATCGTGACGCGCCGCCACGGCGGCGCCAGGTCGAGGCTGGTGCCGTCGGCGGTGATCCGGGTGCTCCCGGTGGCGGCGGCGGCCGCGGCGGCGCTGAGCTCCTCGGTGAGGACCATCATGTCGGTGTAGTCGGCGTAGGCCTCGTAGAGCTCGAGCATGGTGAACTCGGGGCTGTGGCGAGGCGACAGGCCCTCGTTGCGGAAGATCCTCCCCAGCTCGAAGACACGGGGCAGGCCGCCCACGACCAGCCGCTTCAGGTACAGCTCGGGGGCGATGCGCAGGTAGAAGTCGCAGTCCAGGGCGTTGTGGTGGGTGACGAAGGGTCGTGCGGCCGCCCCGCCCGGAATGGGGTGCAGCATCGGCGTCTCCACCTCGGTGAAGTCCCGGGCAGCCAGTTCGGCGCGGATCGCGGCGGTCGCCGCGCTGCGGACCTCGAAGGCCCGGCGGGTCGCGGGCGTGACCCACAGGTCCACGTAGCGCTGCCGGTAGCGGGTGTCGGTGTCGGCCATGCCGTGCCACTTGTCGGGGAAGGGCCGGCGGGCCTCGGCCAGCAGCCGCCAGTCCCCCACCTGCACCGACAGCTCGCCCCTGCGGGTCTTCATGACCTCGCCGCCGACGCCGACCCAGTCGCCGATGGACAGCGCGCAGAACTCCTCGTAGTCGGGTGTGGTGGCGGCCGGGGCGAAGAGCTGGATGCGCTCGCCGCTGGCGTCGTCGAGCGTGCCGAAGCAGAGCCTGCCCTGCACCCGGCGCAGCATGAGCCGCCCGGCCACGGTGGCCTGGACGCCGGAGGACTCACCGGCGGCTAGGCCGCCGTGGTCCGCGTGGAGCTGCGCCGCCGTGGCGGTCGGCTCGAAGCGGTAGGGGATGTCCCTGCGGTCGGTCACGAGCGTGCCTCTGTGGGGTATCGGCGGGTTCCAGGTGGTCCGTGGCCCGCTCCCGTGCTCCGCAGGTTACGCACCCGCCGGCCGAGCGGCACTGGATTCCGGCCGCCGCCGGGACGCCGGAACGACCCTGGCCTCCCCGGAACGACGGATCAGGTCAAGACGGTGGCGCCGAGGTTGTCGATCAGGCGGGCGCCGCCGAGATGGGCCGCCACCAGCAGGCGCAGCCCGCCGGCCAGCGGCTCCCGCGGCGCCAGCGTGGCGGCGTCCACGACGCAGGCGTAGTCCACCGGGCCAACTAGGGGCTCGGACGCCAGGACCTCGGCCATCGCCGCCTCCACCGCAGCGGTGCGTCGCTCCCCCGCCTCGATGAGCGCGGCGCCGGCACGCAGCGATCGCTGCAGCACGGCCGCCGCCGCCCGCTCGGCGGTACCGAGGTAGGCGTTGCGGCTCGACAGGGCCAGGCCGTCGGGCTCGCGCACCGTGGGGCAGCCCACGACCTCGACGGGCAGCGACAGGTCGGCCGCCAGGCGCCGCACCACCGCCAGCTGCTGCCAGTCCTTCTCGCCGAAGTAGGCGCGGCACGCCCCGACGATGGCGAACAGCTTCGCCACCACCACACCCACCCCCGGGAGGTGCCCGGGCCGGTGGACGCCCTCCAGAGGCGCCGACAGCTCACCGAAGTCCAGGCTGGTGACCGGCGGCGCCGGGTACATCTCGGCGGCGCCGGGGGCGAACACCGCCTCGGCGCCCTCGGCGGCGCAGAGCCGCAGGTCGTCCTCGAAGCCCCGGGGATACGCCGCGAGGTCCTCGCCGGCGCCGAACTGCAGCGGGTTCACGAAGATCGACACGACGGTCACGTCGGTCTCGGCGGCCGAGCGCCGCAGCAGGCTGAGGTGCCCCTCGTGCAGCGCCCCCATGGTGGGGACCAGGCCGACCACCTCGCCCCGGGCGCGGGCCTCCTCGCAGAACGCCCGCGCGTCCCCAACCGTCCCGAGCAGGCGGACGTCGCGCAACGGCCGGCTCAGGCGCCGCCCAGTTCGCCGGCGCGGCGCACACCGTCGGCGCCGTCGGCGCGCCAGCCCGGCGCCAGTTCGGGGGCCAGATCGCCGAGGGGCACCATCACGAAGCCCCGCTCGTGCATGCGCGGGTGGGGAACGCTGAGGTCGGGCTCGTCGACGGTCTCGCCCTCCACCCACAGCACGTCCACGTCCAGGGTGCGCGGTCCCCAGCGGACGCGCCGCCGGCGCCCGGCGGCAGCCTCCAGCTCCAACGCCGCCTCCAGCAGCTCGCGGGCGGAGCGCTCAGTGCGGAGCTCCACCACGATGTTGAGGTAGGGGCCCTGGCCGGGAGGGCCCACCGGGTCGGTCTCGTAGACCGGCGAGGTCGCCACCACGTCGCCCAGCGCGGCGACCGCCGCCGCCAGCAGGGCTCGCCGGTCGCCCAGGTTGGAGCCCAGAGCCAGGAAGGCCCGTCTCACCGGTCGGCGATCCGCCAGGCGGGCGTCGCCGGCGGCTCGGTGACGCCGACGCCCGCGTCGTTCGGGGTGGGCTCGCCGGCGGCTCCGCCGGGGCCGGTGCCGGTCGGGGCGTCGCTGCGGGTCACGCCGGTGCCGGCGATGCCCAGCACGGTCTCGCGGCCCCGCTGGCCGATGGGGCGGCGCAGCAGGCGCTCGGTGGCGTGCAGGGCCGACGGCACGTCGCGGTAGCGGCCCATCCACAGCCAGTAGCCGGCGAGGAACCCGGCGAGGGTGTCGTCGACGCGCTCGTGGTGCGCCAACAGACGCTCCCCCGCCTCGACGCGGCGCGTGATCTCCTCGAAGGCGGCCAGCGTCGGGGCCACATCGGCGCTGTCGCTGAGCGGCAGGTGAAGATAGGGCATCTGGTGTTCTTCGTAGCTGTGGAGGTTGTGCGGCCCCGACAGCAGCGACACGATGCAGCTGAACTCGTGGCGGCGGATCCAGATGATCTCCTCGGTGCGCCGCACCGCCCGATGGTTCGTGCCGTAGCCGCCGGGGCGCTCGCAGATGGCGAGCCGGTCCTTCAGCACCCAGACGAGGTTCCGGGGCTCGATGCCGTCCGCCCAGCGCCCCCTCATGACACCCCTGCCGGCCGGCGGGCGCCCACGGTCCTCGCCGCCTGCACGGTGGCGGCCACGTGGTGCGTGCGGAGTACGGCCGCCCCGGCCAGCATCGCCCAGACCGCCACCACCAGCGCCCCCTCCAGACGGTCAGCGTCGCGCTCGCCGGCTATGTCGGGCCCAGGGAGGCGGCGGGTGTCGGCGGCGGCGTGCAGCTCGTCGATCAGGCGACCGTCGCCGATCCCCACGACCAGCGGCCGGCCGAGCGCCGCCAGCCGCTCCAGGCCGCCCAGCAGGTCCAGGTCCTCCGCGCGGGAGCGCCCGCAGCCGATGCCGGGATCCAGGTAGATCTCCGACAGTCCCGCCGCGCTCGCCCGGTCGGCCTGTGCTTCCAGCGACTCCAGCGCCTCGGCCACGGTCCGCCTCCCGCCGGGCTCGCCGTCCACCGCCGGCGCCGGGGTTGCCGCATGCACCGCCACCCAGCCGGCGCCGGCCTCTGCCGCCACACCGGCCAGCGCCTCACGGGCGGCGCCGGGTGCCGCCCCCGGGAGCATCGAGTGATCGCAGATGAGCGTGGCGCCCGCAGCGGTCGCCGCGGCTGCCAGGGCCGGCGAACCGGTAGCGAGGGCTGCCCGCGCGTCGCCGGAGAGGGCCCCGACGACGCTCGCCACCTGTTCGACCTGCGGGGGCTCGGCGTGGGGTGTCCAGGCGACCTCGACGATGTCCGCCCCTTCGGAGATCATCTGGCGGCCGCGGGTCACAGCCGCACGCGTGAAGGACCGGCCGTTGTCGGCGAACGCGTCGGGCATCAAGCGGAGCACGCCCATGACCTTCGTCTCCATGTTCGGACCGGATCCGTCTCGGCTTCTGCTCGACCCGCAGGCTACCGGCGGATGCCCGGCGCTCGGCCCGCGGCGTCAGCCCGGTGCGGCAGTGCTCTGGTCGAAGATGCAGATGTACGGCAGGTTGCGGTAGCGCTCGGCGAAGTCCAAGCCGTAGCCGATCACGAACTCGGGCGGAACCTCGAAGCCCACGTAGCGCAGCTCGGCGGCACTGGGGCGGCTGCCCTCGCGCACCAGCAGGGCGCACACCTGCAGCGAGGCCGGCGCGCGGGCCATGAGCAGGTCGCGCAGGTAGGCCAGCGTGAGACCGCTGTCCACGATGTCCTCCACCAACAGCACGTCCCGGCCGGCTAAGTCCACGTCCAGGTCCTTCAGGATGCGTACGACGCCGCTGGTCTTCGTGGAGGCGCCGTAGGAGGACACCGCCATGAAGTCCAGCTCCACGGGCAGGTCGATCCGGCGGATCAGGTCGCTCATGAACATGAACGCCCCCTTCAGCACCCCCACCAGCAGCGGCCGGCGCCCGGCGTAGTCGGCGGTGATCTCCTCGCCGAGTTCGACGATGCGCTGCTGCAGGGCGTCGGCGGCGATGAGTTCGTGCCCCGGCGGGGTGCTCAGGCCGTTGCCCGAGGCGCCGTCGGGTGGCGGTGCGGTGCTCATGGCGGGTCAGTCTGGCAGACGGCGGGGGGCGCCCGCGGCCGGTTCCAGGTGCAGGCGCTGTGCGCTGCGGCGCACCCGCCAGCCGCCGCCCACATCGGCGGCCCGGGCCTCGCCGAGGGCCACCGCCAGGGTCCGATCCACCGCCGCCAGGTCGGGGGGGTGCTGCTCGCCGCTGGCGGTTGCGCCGCGGGCCTCGGTGATCCAGCCGCGCAGCGCCCAGCGGGCCAGCGCCCGGGGCGCCTTCGCCAGCGCCGCGCAGTCGCGGGGATCCAGGTCGGCGACCGCCGCGTCCAGCGCCTCGACAACCTCGCGGGCCAGGTCGGCGTGACGGCACAGCAGCGGCGTGACGTCCCGCTCGAAGATCTGCTCCAGCAGCGGGATGAGGTCGTGGCGCACCCGGTTGCGGCGGATCGCCGGGTCCAGGTTCGACTCGTCGAACACCGGCGTCAGCCCCGCCAGTCGGCAGACCTCCAGCGTGTCGGCGCGCCGCAGGCCCAGCAGCGGGCGGCGCTGGGTGGGCCCCATGGCGGCCACGCCCGCCGGCCCGGCGCCCCGCAGCAGGTTCAGCAGGACGGTCTCGGCCTGGTCGTCGGCTGTGTGACCGACAAGGGCGCCGGCGGGCAGCGCGCCGTAGCGGGCGCTGCGGGCCCGCGCCTCCAGGTTGGGGCCCAGGGCCACCGTCACCGTCTCGCAGCGGAAGCCGGCCCCGGTGGCCGCGGCCGCCGCGGCCACCGTGCGGGCATCGTCACCCGAGTCGGGGCGGATGCCATGGTCCACGTGGACCGCGGTGACTTGCAGGCCGGCGGCGGTCGCAAGCACCAGCAGCGCCAGGGAGTCGGCGCCGCCGGAGACGGCGCAGGTCACCGCCGCCGGTGACGGTGGGAAGTTGCAGCGCCGCAGGTACGGCTCGAAGGCGCCTGCGGCGATCGCGGCGTGCAGAGCCGGCTGCTCGGGCGCCCGCTCAAGGGGACGAGGGGCGCCGCCGGTGCGCCCGGTCGCCGGGCCGGGGGCGTTCAGGCGCCCGCCGGTGCGTCGGGCCGGCCCGGCGCCGGAGGACCCTCGGACGGCCCTCAGGCCGCCGCGCGGGCGTTCATCCGCTCGATCCACAGCTTCGGGGACTTGATCTCGCCCATGCTGGGGAGGCAGTCCGGCGCCTCCCAGGCCCGCTCCACGAACGCCGCCCCCTCCACGCGCTCCACGGCGTCGATGAAAGCCTCACCCGCCTGGTACTGGTACAGCTTGGCCTCAATCCCCACGAGCCGCTGCAGCAGCTTGTTCAGCCCGCGGGCCGAGGACCGCCGGGCCCGCAGCACCCTGCCGAACCGGGCCGACTCAGACAGGCGGTCCGCCCCGGCGCGGTCCATGGTCACGTCGCCGTGGCCCTCCAGCAGGCTCATCATGCCCGACAGCTTGTCCAGCACACCCTGCTGGGACTCCGGCGCCAGCAGCGCCGTCAGGCCGCCCCAGCGGAACGGGTCCTCGCCGCTGCGGCGGGCCTCCATGAGGCGGCGGGCGGCCTCCATCATGCGGCCCGGGTCGGGGTCCACCACGTCGAGGGCCTCCTCCACGAGACCCAGGAAGTGCCGGCGCAGCCAGGGGATGCCCATGAACTGGGCCCGGTGGGTGGTCTCGTGCAGCGCCAGCCAGAGGCGGAACTCGCGGGGCGGGAAGCCGTGGCGGCGCTCCAGGACGGCGATGTTCGGCCCCACGTAATACACCATGTCCTGGTCGTCGGGCTTGTCGTCCTCGATGATCAGCAGGTCGTACTGGCCGAGCACGCGGGTGGACATCCACCCCAGCAGCGCGCCCACCTCGGCGCCGCTCATCATGCGGGTGATCTCGAACATGGGGCCCGACCCGTCGCCGTTGTTGGCCATGCGGTCGGTGAGGGGGCGCAGCAGCCGCTGGAACGACGCCACGTTGGCCCGGATCCACGAGCGGCGGTCCACCACCATGGCTCGTGCGTTGCTCGCTGCCTGCAAGCCGGTGGCCTCGGCGACGAGGCGCTCGGCCTGCTCGGTGGCCTCTTCGAAGTCGCGGCCGATCGAGCGGACCTCCGGCGAGCGGAGGTTGGGCTGGGTGCCGCGCTCGGCCACCCTGAAGGCGACCCTCTGGGCGAGGTCCCAGTCGACGGCTTCGCTCACGGTGTTCCCCGGTCGGCGGGGCGGCTGCTCGGGCGCCCCGGGCGGCGCCGCCGGGGGCGCCCCGGCGGGGCCCCGGCAGGACAGCTCACTCCGGCGCCCGCTCCTTGCCCCGCGGCGGGTAGCGCTGGCCGTGCACCACCTTGAAGTAGCCGGCGATCGTGGCGATGATCGCCAGGACCGTGAGCGCCACCAGCAGGGGGGCGATCCACCAGTGCCAGACAACCGCCATCAGGGCCACGGCCACATCCTAG
>LXNI01002959.1_pt1 | contig 10615 bp, 9 predicted proteins | sample 809091 | NCBI WGS metagenome assembly LXNI01 (sample SAMN04870527, study PRJNA318959) | sponge metagenome | biome: 01000161; feature: marine sponge reef; material: water | host: Sarcotragus foetidus | place: Greece: Milos, Mediterranean Sea | collected 2013-05-29 | depth 5-7 m | reverse complement strand
GTCATTCGCATTCATGATCGTTTTCATCCTCGTATCATGAACAGAAAAACAACCTGGTTCAGGCTCATTTCATGTTAGAATCACGTCCCCCCTTCAGGCTCATTTCATATTGGAAAACACTGGGGATGGACTTGTTCAGAGTTTTCTTGGATAATAATGTTTTTAATTCTTTTGGAGTCTGTGAGCGCTATGAGGCTGATCCGTTTCCTGATATGTTTTTATCTGGCCTGTTTCATCTCCTCTGCCAGTGCGGAGGATTACAAGATAGGTGCCGTTAACGCGATACGCATCCTGGAGCAATCGCCCCAGGCCGAGAAGATGCGCAACCTGCTGGAGAAGGAATTTGCCCCGCGCGACCGGGAACTGGTTGACGCGCAGAAGACCTTGAAGGAGATGGAAGACAGGTTGACCAAGGATGCGCCGATTATGAGTGAGGCGGAACGGAGCAAGCTGGAGCGGGATATCGTCAATGCGCGGCGCGACCTGAAACGCAACCAGGACGAGTTCCGCGAAGACCTGACCTTTCGCAGGAATGAGGAAATCGGCAAAATTCAAAAGGATATCGTCGATGCCATCAATACCATTGCCAGGGAAAGCGGCTTTGACATGATACTCAATGAAGGCGTGATTTACGCCAGTCCCAAAGTGGACGTGTCCCAGTTGGTCATTGACCAGTTGAAGAAGGAAAATGACTCAGGGAAAAATATCGAGGGCGCCGAAGAGTAGCGGAGTTTGGGCGATACCCTACCCGGGCTATACCATCAATGACGGCCACCCTGGGTGACATTGCCGCGCAAATCGACGCACAACTGCAAGGTGACCCCGCTACCGGGATAACCGGTGTTGCCAGCCTGCACAGGGCGGCGCCGGGCGAGCTCAGCTTCTATACCAATAAACGTTATGCTGCCGACCTGGCAGCCACGCGCGCCGGCGCGGTGGTCCTGGCCGCTGCTGATGCGCCGGACTGTCCCGTGGCGAGTTTGATCGTTGCGGACCCCTACCTGGCTTACACCAGGGCTGCCGCGTTCCTGCATCCTCCCGCACCGTTCACGCCCGGCATTCACCCGTGCGCGGTGATCGGTGTCGGAACGGCTATCGATGCCGACTGTCTTGTCGGCGCCAACACGGTGATCGGTGACAACGTCAGTATCGGGGCGGGGACTTATATCGGCCCGGGTTGCGTGATCGAGGCCGGCGCACGCGTCGGCGCGCAGTGCCGCCTGCATCCCGGCGTGGTCCTGATGGCCCGGGTCGAGATCGGAGCGCGGGTATTGCTCCATCCCGGCGTCGTGCTCGGGGCGGATGGCTTCGGCCTTGCCAATGACGCGGGGCGCTGGCTGAAAATACCGCAACGGGGTAGTGTCAGCGTCGGGGATGACGTTGAAATCGGCGCCAACACCACTATCGACCGGGGCGCGCTGGATAACACTGTGATTGAAGCCGGCGTAAAAATCGATAACCAGGTGCAGGTGGGACATAATGTCCGGATTGGAGAACATACTGCGATTGCCGGCGCCGCGGTGATTGCCGGCAGTGTCACCATCGGTCGCAGGTGCATGATCGGCGGCGCCAGCGCCATTGCCGGTCATATCGACATCGCCGATGACGTGGTCATCGCGGGCATGTCCGGTGTCTCCAACAGTATTCGGGAAGCGGGTGTCTATGCTTCCGGCATACCCATAACGGATCAAAAGACCTGGCGCAAAAACATGGCGAGATTCAGGAACCTGGATGCACTGGCGAGGAAAATCTTTCGTTTGGAAAAGCTGGTAGAATAGTCTCCTTTGAGTAAAACCTTGTGCAAGCTGATATGCCCGAACTGGATATTGAACAGATAAAACAGGCGTTGCCGCATCGTTATCCCATGCTGTTGCTGGACAGGGTGACGGACTATGAGCCGGGTGTATCCCTGACTGCGATCAAGAACGTCACTGTGAATGAGCCGTTTTTCCAGGGGCATTTCCCGCAGGAACCGATCATGCCGGGAGTCTTTATCGTGGAGGCAATGGCGCAGGCTTCCGCGGTGCTGGGCCTGTTGTCGGAGCAGGGCGGCGAGCACTGGAACAAGCTGTATTACCTGGTGGGTATTGACAAGGCCAGGTTCAGAAAAACCGTGGGACCGGGCGATCAACTGGTGATTGAGGTCAGGTTTGTTGCGCTACGGAGAAATATCTGGCGGTTTTCCTGTGTGGCTAAAGTCGATGGCGCCGTCGTCGCCGACACGGAACTGTTGACAACCATAGCGGACCGGGAGACTTGATCGAAGCCACTGCGAAAGTGCACTCCGGCGCCGAGATCGGGGACGGGGTCAGCATCGGCGCTTATTCCGTGATTGGTGATCGGGTCCGGCTCGCCGAGGGTTGCGTGATCGGGCCACACGTGGTGGTGAAAGGCCCTGCCCGGATTGGCGCGGCGACCCGTATCGCCCAGTTCTGCTCGATCGGCGATGACCCCCAGGACAAGAAGTATCAAGGGGAGGCCGACTCATTCCTTGAAATCGGCGCCAATAACGTTATCCGTGAGTTCTGCAGCATCAACCGCGGCACCGCGCAAGGCGGCGGCGTCACCCGCATAGGCGCTGACAACTGGATCATGGCCTACGTGCACATCGCGCACGATTGCCAGGTGGGCAATAACACGATCTTCGCCAATCATGCCACCCTGGCCGGTCACGTGCAGATCGATGATCATGCCATCCTGGGTGGGTTTACCGGCGTACACCAGTTTTGCCGGGTAGGTTGCCACAGTATTGCAGCCATCGCCTCCATCATCCTGAAGGACGTGCCCCCTTACCTCATGGTGTCCGGCAACAGCGCCAAACCGAACGGCCTGAACCGCGTGGGCCTGAGGCGTAACGGGTTTTCCGACAACCGGATTGATGCGATCAGGAAGGCTTACCGGATTGTCTATCGTGAAGGGCTGTTGCTGAAGGACGCATTGAAGCAACTGCACGGGTTTGCTGATGAGAGTGAAGACGTCGCGCGGTTCACTCGTTTCATCGAGCAATCCGAGCGTGGGATTGTGAGATGAGGGAAAGGGGAAGTAGATGGTTAAGTTGAGATGAAAATCGGTATTGTTGCGGGTGAACCTTCAGGGGATTTTCTTGGCGCGCGCTTAATCGAGGACCTCAGGCAACACCGGCCCGGCCTCCAGGTGGCGGGTATAGGCGGCCCTGCGTTACGCGCGGCAGGTTGCGAGGTACTCTACCCGATGGAAAAACTGGCGCTGATGGGATTGGTGGAAGTGTTGGGAAAATTGTGGGAATTGAGCAGGCTACGCGCCCGCCTGGCGGCGCATTTCATCAACGATCCGCCGGACGTGTTCATCGGCGTGGACGCGCCGGATTTCAACCTGGGCCTGGAACGGGCGCTGAACAGAAAAGGCATTAAAACAGCGCATTACGTCTGCCCCACGGCCTGGGCCTGGCGCCCCTGGCGCGTGCGTAATATCAGGCGCGCCGCGCAATGCCTGCTGTCCGTGTTTCCCTTCGAGGAAGCGTTTTTCCGCGCGCGCGGCATACCGGTCAATTACGTCGGACATCCCCTGGCGCGACAGGTGGCGCTCGAACCTGATGCGGCACGCGCGCGCCGAAACCTTGAGTTGCCGGCAAACGCCCGTACCGTGGCGTTGTTACCGGGCAGCAGGTCTGCGGAGTTGAACAGGTTGGCGCGGCCGTTTATCGACACGGCAGCCTGGTTGCGCGCGCGCCACGACGGGCTTTGCTTCGTCAGCAATGCAGTGAATGATGCCGCGGCGCAGCAGTTACGCGCCGCCGCCGCGCACCGGGGGGTGGAGTTGAAGGTGGTAAGGAACAGCATGGCTGACACCCTGGCCGCTGCCGACGTCGCCCTGGTGGCTTCCGGCACCGTTACCCTGGAGGCCATGCTGCACAAGACACCCATGGTCGTAGCCTATCGCCTGCACAGCCTGTCTTACTGGCTGGTCCGGGCGTTGCTCAGGGTAAAATTCGTTGCCCTGCCCAACCTGCTGGCGGACGCGCGCCTGGTGCCCGAATATTTCCAGTCACAATGCCGGGCGGAAGTCCTGGGCCCGGCCCTGCAGTACTGGCTGGAGCATCCGCAGGAGGCACAGTCGTTAGCCCACCGTTTCACCGACCTGCACCACTCCTTGCGCAACACCGAAACCAGCGCCGCGCAAGTCGTACTGAACCTGCTTGATGATGTTGACAGCCGGGGTTGATGAGGCGGGCAGGGGGCCGTTGGCGGGGCCTGTTATCGCCGCCGCGGTGATACTTGACGAGGACAACAGGATTGCCGGGTTGGCCGATTCCAAGCTGTTGTCGGAACGGCGCCGGGCGCGCCTGGCCGCGCAGATTGAGGAACAGGCGTTGGCCTGCTCAATCGGCCGCGCCGAGCCTCGGGAGATCGACCGCCTGAACATCCTCAACGCCAGCCTGCTGGCCATGCAGCGGGCGCTTGAGGGCCTGGCGGTCGCGCCGGAGCAGGTGCTGGTTGACGGCAATCGCTGTCCCGACTGTCGTTATCCCGTCAGCGCCATCGTACAAGGTGATAAAATCGAGCCTTGTATCAGCGCCGCGTCCATCCTGGCGAAAGTGCACCGGGACCGGGAACTGCTGGAATTGGACCGGCGCTACCCGGGCTACGGCTTTGCCCGGCACAAGGGCTACCCGACCCGGCAGCACTTGCAGGCATTGGCCGAACACGGCCCTTGCCCGATACACCGCCGCAGCTTTGGGCCGGTGCGGCAGTCCGTATTATCATTTGCCACAGAGGACACAGAGTCCATTATTCGCACACCATGGACATAACAGCAGACGACTTCGTTCACTTGCACGTGCACACCGAGTATTCCCTGGTGGACGGCTTGTTGCGGGTGGATGATTACGTCAATGCCCTGGTGGAGCACGGGATGTGGAGCGGGGCGGTGACGGAGTTGTACAACGTCTTTTCCATGGTCAAGTTTTACCGGAAATGTATGGACTGCAGCGTCAAACCCGTTATCGGCGCGGAAATCAACCTGGCAGATGAACACGGCGCCGACCAGGATCAGCGGCTGCTGCTGCTGTGCCAGGACAGGACAGGATTTAACAACCTGTCGCAACTGATTACCATGAGCTTTACCGAGGGCCAGCAGAGCCGGGCGCCGGTCATTCAAAGAGACTGGCTGGCGTCGCGTGCGCACGGGTTGATTGCCCTGTCCGGCGGGATACACGGCGCCGTCGGCCAGGCTGTCCTGCATAATCAGCCGGACCTGGCCAGGGTGGAACTCGCGTTCTTCCGGCAGGTGTTCCCGGACCGGTTTTACCTGGAATTACAGCGCACCGCGCGGGCGGAGGAAGAGGTTTATCTGCAACACGCGCTGGCGCTTGCCGCGGAGTTTGACCTGCCCGTGGTGGCCACCAATGACGCCAGATTCGCCGTGCCCGAAGATTTTGACGCCCATGAAGCCCGGGTCTGCATCCAGAACGGTTATACCCTCAACGATCCCAAGCGCCCGCGCGGCTACAGCAACGAACAATACCTGAAGACCCCGGCGCAGATGCGGGAGTTGTTCCATGATGTGCCGGAAGCTCTGGAGAACAGTGTCAACATCGCCAAACGCTGCAACCTGGAACTGGAATTTGATAATGACTACCTGCCTGAGTTTCCCGTGCCGGACGGCCTGGACCAGGCCGGCTGGTTACGCCAGGAAGCACAGGCGGGGCTGGCGCGGATGGCTGCCGAGCGGGAGGCTGCCGGCAGCGCGCTGGAGCGGGAACGCTATGCCCAACGCCTGGAGCATGAACTTGGGGTCATTACCAGGATGGGGTTTCCGGGCTATTTTCTCATTGTGGCCGATTTTATCCATTGGGCCAAACAGCAGGGAATACCGGTAGGCCCCGGGCGCGGCTCCGGTGGCGGGTCACTGGTTGCCTACGTGCTGGGTATCACCGACCTGGATCCCATCTATCATGACTTGCTGTTTGAACGGTTCCTGAATCCCGAACGGGTATCCTTGCCCGATTTTGACGTGGACTTCTGCATGGACCGGCGCGATGAGGTGATCGAATACGTATCCCAGCGTTACGGCCGCGAGCGGGTGTCCCAGATCATCACGTTTGGCAGCATGGCGGCCAAGGCGGTGGTGCGCGACGTCGGCAGGGTGCTGGGCCACCCCTACGGCTACGTTGACAAGATCGCCAAACTGATCCCGTTTGAGCTGGATATGACGCTGGACAAGGCATTGGCCGCGGAGGAAGCGCTGCGCCGGCGCTACGCCGAAGAAGAGGAGGTGAAGATACTCATCGACCTGGCGCAGAAACTGGAAGGGCTGGCGCGCAACGCCGGCAAACACGCCGGCGGTATTGTTATCTCGCCGCGCCCGCTGACCGAGTTCCTGCCGCTGTACTGTGAGCGGAATACCCGGGTCACCTCCACCCAGTTTGATATGGGTGACGTGGAAGCTATCGGCCTGGTCAAGTTTGACTTTCTGGGTTTGCGCACCCTGACCATCATCGACTGGGCGGTCAAGGACGCAAACAGGCTGCTGTCCGGCAACAGTGGCGAGAACCTGGATATAAGCGCCATTGCGCTGGATGATGCCGCCACCTATGCCACCATACAACGCATGGATACCATGGCCGTGTTCCAGTTGGAATCAGACGGCATGCGCAAACTGATCAAACGGCTTGAGCCGGACAAGTTCGACGACCTGGTCGCCCTGGTCGCCCTGTTTCGGCCCGGCCCGCTGGATTCCGGCATGGTTGATGATTTTATCGACCGGAAAAAAGGCAAGGCGCTGGTGCGTTACCCGCATCCGGCGCTGGAACCCGTACTGCGCCCGACGTACGGGGTGATCCTGTACCAGGAACAGGTCATGCAGATTGCCCGGGTGCTGGGCGGCTACACCTTGGGCGCCGCGGACTTGCTGCGGCGCGCCATGGGCAAGAAGAAACGTGAGGAGATGGCCTTGCAGCGCGATATTTTCGTCAGCGGCGCACTGAAAAACCAAATCAGGGAAAAAGTGGCCACCTCCATCTTTGACCTGATGGAAAAGTTTGCCGGTTACGGTTTCAATAAGTCGCATTCCGTCGCCTACGCCTTGCTGGCCTACCAGACTGCCTGGTTGAAAACCCATTACCCGGCGGCATTCATGGCCGCGGTGCTGTCCTCGGATATGAACAACACGGACAAGATTGTCAGGCTGGTGGAAGAATCGAGACGGATGAAACTGCTCATCAAGCCGCCTTCGATCAACCACAGCGACTACAAATTCAGGGTGATGGACGCGCACACCATTTTATTCGGCCTGGGCGCCATCAAGGGCGTCGGCCGGTCTGCTATCCTCAGCCTGTGTGAGGAGCGCGCGGCGCAGGGGCAGTTTTCCGACCTGTTTGAATTTTGCCGGCGTGTTGAGCCGCGCCGGGCCAACAAACGGGTCATGGACGCGCTGATCCGGGCCGGCGCACTGGATGACTTCGAGCAACCGCGCAGCGTACTGGCAGCCAGCCTGGACAAGGCGCTGCGGTTTGCAGAACAATACACCAGCAATGCCGACACAGGCCAGGATGACCTGTTCGGCGCCGAGTTATTGACGCGGCCCGAAGACGACGATGAGGAAGCTGAAACACCGTATGTGGACGCGCCGGAGTGGGAAGACCTGGAACGCCTCAAGGGTGAGAAGGAGACGTTGGGGTTCTACCTGGTCGGCCACCCCATCACGCGCTATGAACGCGAACTGTCACCGTTTGTCAGCGCCCGGTTGCACCGGGTCAAGGCCGGCATGGCGTTGACGGTAGCCGGTTATATCGAGACCCTGCGCCTGCGCAACAGCGCCAGGGGACGCCTGGCAGAACTCCTGCTGGACGATAAAACCGCGCGTCTCCAGGTCACGGTTTACAGCGAAAACTACCAGAAATACAATGAATTGCTGGAAAAAGATAAATTGGTTATCATTAAAGGCGAAGCGGTGGAGGACAGCTTCTATGAAGCGGGCGTGGCCATCGTTGCCAATGAGGTATTCTCACTGCCCATGCTGCGCCGGCAGTTCGCGGCGCTGCGGTTAAACGTACACAAGAACGTGCTGGATAACGGCTTTGTCCCCGGCCTGAAAGAGGTTTTGTCGCGTTACGGTAGCGGGACAAACCCGGTCTCAATGGAATATAATGACGGCAAGGTTTCAACCCTTCTGCGCTTCGGCAACGATTGGGCGGTAACAATCAATGATGAATTACTGGCCGAACTGGGCAATATGATTGGAACCACTAATGTGAACCTGGATTTTCCAGAGCGTGTAAAACTGTGAACGATGCGCAACAAGCCGTGAATTTTCTCGATTTTGAGCAGCCCATTGCCGAACTGGAGGCCAAGATCGAAGAGTTGCGTCACGTCAGTGACGACAGCGAGTTGAATATTCACAATGAAATTATCCGCCTGCAAAAGCGCAGCAGGGACCTGACGCAGTCCATTTTTTCCTCACTCAACGCCTGGCAGGTTGCCCAACTTGCGCGGCATCCCCTCAGGCCGTATACCCTGGATTATGTGAGCCGGCTGTGCACGGATTTTATCGAGCTGCACGGAGACCGCAATTTCGCTGACGACCCCGCCATCCTGACCGGCATCGCGCGCTTTGAAGGGGAACCGGTGGCGCTCATCGGCCACCAGAAGGGACGGGACATCAAGGAGCGCATTCACCGGAATTACGGTATGCCCCGGCCGGAAGGTTACCGCAAGGCCTTGCGCATCATGCAGCTTGCGGAACGCTTCAAACTGCCGGTGCTGACCTTTATCGACACACCCGGCGCCTACCCGGGCATCGGCGCCGAGGAGCGCGGGCAAAGCGAAGCCATTGCCAGGAACCTGATGGTCATGTCAACCCTGCGCACGCCGATCATCGCCGTTGTTATCGGCGAAGGAGGGTCTGGCGGCGCGCTGGCCATCGGCGTGGGCGACCGGTTGAACATGTTGCAATACAGCACCTACTCGGTGATATCGCCCGAAGGCTGTGCCTCCATCCTGTGGAAGGACGCGGGCAAGGCCAAGGACGCGGCGGAAGCCCTGGGCGTGACCGCGGCAAAATTGCGGCAACTGGACGTCATCGACAGCATCATCGACGAACCCCTGGGCGGCGCCCACCGCAGCTATGACGAAACGGCAGCCAACATCGGCGCACAGCTCAAACAGCAACTGCACGAACTCAAGCAGTTGGGCATTGACGAACTGCTGGAATACCGGCAACAACGCCTGCGCTCTTACGGGCATTTCTCCGAGTGAGTCCACGCCCTCTGTGGTAAAAAAGCGGTGTGGCAAAACAACCGATACAACTGAGTCCGGAGGGTATTGCAGCCTTCCTTGACACGCTTTCCGGCAGTCGCCGGTATCTCGTCGCCTACAGCGGCGGCATGGACTCCCACGTACTACTGCACCTGCTCGCCTGCCTTGGCCGGGAAGCCGGCTACGGAGTCAGGGCGGTGCACGTCAACCATAACATACACCCGCACAGCCGGGATTGGGCGCGGCACTGCCGGGCAACCTGCCGGGCGCTGGGCGTGGCGCTGGAAGCGCTTGACGTGGACGCGAGTCAGCCGGGAACGGAAAGCCCGGAAAACTGGGCCCGGGAAAAACGCTACGGGGCGCTGGAGCGTACCCTGGTTGCGGATGAAATTCTGCTCACCGCACACCACCAGGACGACCAGCTCGAAACCTTGCTGCTGCGCCTGTTGCGCGGGGCAGGGGTGCTGGGTCTGGCGGCAATGCGCCCCGTGCGCGAGTTTGGCAAAGGGCTTCATGCGCGCCTGTTGCTACAGCATTCCCGCGCAGAACTGTTGGACTATGCCGAACGTCATGGGCTGAAATGGATAGAAGACCCTTCCAATACGGATACACAGCTTGACCGGAACTACCTGCGCCACGAAGTGCTCCCCGCGCTGAAACACAGGTGGCCTGCGGCCGCGTCGCCGGTGAGCCGCACCATACAAGCCTGCGCCGAGGCCCAGGAACTGCTGGACGACCTGGCGCGCCAGGATTTGCAGCGCTGCGCCACGGACGAACCGGACGTGCTCCTGGTTGCTCAGATACAACAGCTATCGGCGCCCAGACAGAAAAACCTGATCCGCTACTGGAGCCGCATCCTGGACCTGCCACCCCCAAACAGCCGCCACCTGTCCCACATCATCAGCGACGTACTACAGGCAAGACCGGACGCCACCCCCCGGGTAAACTGGAAAGGCGCGACGGTGCAACGGCAGCGGAATTACCTGTATTTCTCCTCACCGGACAAATCATTACCGAAAGCTGCCCGGCCCGAGCAGCCTTGCCAATAAGGGAAACCGGTGGAAATTTGATAATAGCTCAGTGAGCCAGGGCCTCTTGCCCTAATACGTGCGTAATCACCTGTTGCAAACAATCAGGCTCATTCAGGAAATAAACCCCGTCTTCTTTCCACTCGGCTGGCGCGCGGAGACTGCCGTCAATCTGGTGAGCCGGCGTCACTGACAGGACGTAAGCGCTCATACGCAGGCCAGGGTCGGTTTAATGGCTGATAGGCATGAACGTCTGCCATGATGACGCCCAGTTTCAAATTATGGAGATAACCTTCCCGAATGTTCTCTGACAGTTCATGAATATCCCCGATAAGCTGTTTCTGCGTCACTTCC
>LXNI01002958.1_pt1 | contig 10616 bp, 8 predicted proteins | sample 809091 | NCBI WGS metagenome assembly LXNI01 (sample SAMN04870527, study PRJNA318959) | sponge metagenome | biome: 01000161; feature: marine sponge reef; material: water | host: Sarcotragus foetidus | place: Greece: Milos, Mediterranean Sea | collected 2013-05-29 | depth 5-7 m | reverse complement strand
CAGAGAGGGGCACGCTGGCTGTGTCATTCCTCATTATGTGGGGCCTGCCACATTGCTTCGTCATTCCTTGCCAGCGCACCCCTTTCAGCCTCTGAATCTTTGCGGATTTAATCAGAGTATCCTCAGGAAGCGCCCAGGTACGCTGTTTTGGATCTGTATGGCCAATGCTTTTGTCATGATCTTCATTGCCGTCTGGATTCTTAGCGGCAATGATATGGAACGGGTCGCTTCTGTTGTTGCGGAGCCGGCAGCGGATATCATTGCCTCCGGATCGTTCGTCGATAAGGGCGGCCAGGAGACCAGCGGTGCGTACCAGATCGAGGATACCGGCGAGGGGCTCCGCCTTGTTCTGTCGGAAACGTTCCGGACGGACTGGGGCCCGGACCTGCATGTGGTGCTTACGCCCACCGGTACGGCCGAAGCCGACAACGACAATGTGATGGTGACGGGCGCCCATGTCGTGGACGAATTGGAATCGAGATCCGGCGCTCAGACCTATGAACTGGAAGCGGACCTCGATCTCGGCCCGTTCCGATCCGTAGTCATTCATTGCATCCGGTTTACCCACTTGTACGGCGCGGCTCCGCTTGCGCTGGAGGAGAGTTGAAAACCTCTCGCACGAGCTCCCGTTCGCCGTTCCATCCCAACCTGACCTTCCGAACCATGATCGATCGTCGTTCTTTTTTCAGCCTGCTGGGCGCCGGCGCCGCCGGCCTGTACGTTACGGGATGCGCTTCCACCCCTGAAGAAGCGCCCCCGGAAACCACCCTCGTGGAGCGCGTGGGCCTTGGCCTGTTTTCCATTCCTCATCTCCTCGAAGAGGATTTCGAGGGAACGATGCGTCTTCTGGCCGACATAGGCTACAAGGAGATAGAAGTCTACGGGCCGTATCCCTTCAGCGTGCCTGCTGCGCATGAAATGTGGGCGGCAATCACTCCGCAACTGGGCTTTAGCACCAGCGGCTATTACGGCATGGAGCCACAGGCCCTGCGAAGTCTGCTTGACGAAGTCGGCCTTTCCGTGCCGTCGCTGCATGTCGATCTGGGCACGCTGCGCGAACGGATCGACGAAACGGGCGAAGCCGTCCAGATGCTTGGCGCCGGTTATGCAGGTATTGCGGCCATCCCGGAAGAGGAGCGCACCACGCTGGACGATTACCGCCGCCTTGCCGACGAATTCAACGAAATCGGACGGCGCGCCGTCGAGCGCGGGTTCCGGTTCCTGTATCACAACCACGGCTACGGGCTGACGGAGATGGAAGGGTCTATTCCACTGAATATCATGCTGGAGCGGATCGACCCGTCCGTGGTGTCTCTCGAAATGGATATCTACTGGACCGTGGCTGGCAGGGGCGACCCCATCGAGTACCTGCAAAACTGGCCCGATCATTACCGCCTCATGCATATCAAGGACATGACCGAACTCGTGCGCTTCGAGGGCAACGGAGACAATCCCAACGAGTGGATGGAACTCTTTCCGTATATGGCTTCGGTAGGCGCGGGCGTGCTGGACATTGCCGGCATTATCGCCGAGGCGAGCGCTACCGGCGTCGAGCATTTCTATGTCGAGCGGGATCTGGCCCCCGATCCTGTGGACATGTTGCAAACAAGCTACGACTATCTGTCTGCGCTCAAGGGATGACGGGCAACGGCGTTTTTTTCCTGTGCCATCCGAAAGTCCATGAAAACCGGGGACGGGAAGCTTTGCTCCGGTTCATTTGACCAGGGTCATGGTTCTCGTCTTTGTCTGGCCATCCGCATGGATCGTATACATGTAATGTCCGGTAGACAGGCCTTGTGCATCGAATAGTACGCGATGCTCTCCCGCCGGACGTATTCCGTCTGCAAGGATTGCAATTTCCTGGCCTCGAATATCGTACACGGCAAGATATACATGTACCGGCCTCGTTAAACGATAGGTAATCAGGGTCGTCGGATTGAAAGGATTCGGATAATTGCCCGCAAGCATTACTCCGCCGGGCAGTTCTTCGTTTTCGATATTCGTTACTACGGGTAACGTGATCTGTACCCTTGCAGGGAGACTGCCGCCGTGAAAATTATTGGCGCGCACCTCTAAAATATATTCCGATCCATTCGTCAAGCCGGTTACGGTATAGGCATGAACGCCTGATCCGCCCGGAATTTCTGTCCATGCGCCGAAAAAACCCTCATTGGACAATTTCAATCGATACGAATAACCGGTAAGGTCAACCCCTCCGGTATTTAGAGGAGCCGTCCAGCTCAATGCCACGTGCGAATTTCCAGCAGTAGCTCTTAAATACATTGGGCGATCCGGGGTCGTTCCTCCCGTAGGCGGCGTAACCGGGGGAGTAACGGGATTAACCGGGGGAGTAACGGGATTAACCGGGGGAGTAACGGGATTAACCGGGGGAGTAACAGGGGTAACCGGGGGAGTAACAGGGGTAACCGGGGGAGTAACGGGGGTAACCGGGGGAGTAACGGGGGTAACCGGGGGAGTAACAGGGGTAACCGGAGTAGAGGAAGTTTCGCAATCCGGAATAACGTCCGTAACATCTCCGCCATCACTCTCCGAGAACGACACGGTAACCACGGCCTTAAACGCATTGAATGTTTGACGTATACTTGCATCGATACATAACCCGGGATTATTCCGTATATCGAAAGAAGATGTGTTATGTATCACCGGATAATTCGATGTACCGTAAAAAATTCCAGGCAAGAACATACGTTTCGGAATCCTCCCTTCCAGGTTATAATCGGAAAGATCTATACTCCTGATATATATGCTTCCGCTGCTTCCCGTAACCTCGTCAATGCCTGCATACGTAAATATTCCTCGATTAGGATCGTCGATGGGCCAATACAGAGGATCCGGCTCCCGCACAGTACTTCCGCCTGTGCTGCTCAAGGCCGCATAAAATTCTTTTAAGGCATCTTGTTGTCGGCAATGTATGCCATGCCATTTTTTGTTATAAAAATCATAAAGATTATAGGCTGAAGCATCTTTATAGAGCTTAAACACCTCTTCATCCAGATCAATAACGGATGTATAGGTGTCGCCATCGTACGTCCATGTATTATCCAGATTATTATAGGTTACGACATTTCCGTATTCCCATCTATTGCGGGTTGTATTATATATTACGGCATGCCCATCGGATTTATAAAATGTTGTAAATTCATGTTCCTGTATGGCATCCGCGACTTCTATGGCTTTGTTGAGTTTGCTTCCTGTATCGTAATGCACCCCGTTATATGCCCACGTATCGTTTACGGTATCGTACGTAGCCCCCATTTCCGTATTATATTTTTCTAATTTATCGAAATACTCATTATTGTTATCGGATACCCATCGTGTGGGCTTGGCTGAGGGACGACGGGTAGGAAGAAGTTTGCGCAATCTGCTGTCGTCAATGATCGGATTGTTATCGAATCCATCGAATAGTCTATTGAGACAGGCGGTTTCTTCGTTATTTATTTCTGAATATTCGAACCCCCATGTATTCCTTTGGGAATCGGCCAGAATAGGAAAAGAAAAAAAGGCGAAAAACAAAAAGACAAGAACTTTTTTCATTATTCCATAACAATTTATAAATTATTTGCCCTAACGGATAGGCAATTCAGGAGCTCGTCCAGCAGATCGGAAATCGGATTCGAGTGGAGAAATTTGTACACTAACTCATCTGTAATATACCCTGTATATGTATGTAAAACTTCTCGAATTTTCATCTTCAACTCATTTTCAAACGCTTATTAAGAAAAAAGCCGGAAAGTTGCGGGACCATTCGAAAATTGCGCGAGGAAATGGACTTGAGAAATCAGGCGGACAGGAGAACGGACGCTTCGGCCCACTGAATAAGGCCTCGGTCGCTGCCGCGAAGGGGGGTATGGCCATGCCCCTGGATAACTTGTTCCATGCGGGCGGCAGGAATCCACCGGCAGGAATCCACCGGCAGGAGGCTTACGGCATGGGCTGATTTTTATCTCCCTCTCTCTTGTTCACAAAGCCCGGAGGAGGTAGATTGTTTACTGCGATGTCGTTCTCCGTTCAGGGTTGCGATTTTGGAAATCCAACTCGCCTTTCGGAGCATCGTCGAGTTGTTTACGTAGCGAATCACGATATACAAAGGAATAGAGGGAAGGTCATGAAACGCCGGATTATGTTCGTAACCGCCTTGCTTTGGGCGCCGCTGGCATGCGCACTGCCTGCTTTCGCCCAGAGCGTCGAACGCGGCACGGTCCACGACAACCTGTCCATGCACAGCGATATTCTCGATGGCGAGCGGAAGTACGCCGTGTACCTGCCGCCGGATTACCATATTTCCGAACGAAGCTACCCCGTGCTGTATCTGCTGCACGGCGCCGGAGACGACCAGACCGGCTGGATACAGTTCGGCGAGGTGCGGCATATCGCCGACCACACGATTGCGAAGGGGAAGGCGACTCCTATGATCATTGTCATGCCGGACGCCAATACGGGGCGCCGGGGCTATTTCAATACCGCCGGCGGGGACTGGCGGTACGAAGATTTCTTCTTCGAGGAGTTCCTGCCGCACGTGGAATCGACGTACCGGATCAAGGGCGAGAAGCAGTTCCGCGCCGTGGCGGGCCTGTCGATGGGCGGCGGCGGGAGTTTCATGTATGCGCTGCACCGGCCCGACCTGTTCTCCTCGTCTGCGCCGCTCAGCGCGTACGTGGGGCCGTCCACCGTGGAGGATTTCAACCGGTGGCGGGAGCAGGACGGGACATTTTCCGACGAGGAGATCATGGCCTGGATAGCCCGGCACAATGCCGTCGAACTGGTGAAAGCGCTCCCGGAAGACGATCTCAAGGCCGTGCGCTGGTACATCGACTGCGGGGACGACGATTTTCTCTACGAGGGGAATTCGCTGATACACATCGAGATGCGCCGCCGGGAGATTCCGCACGAATTTCGGATCCGGGACGGGGCCCATTCCTGGTCGTATTGGCGGGAATCGCTTCCGGACGTGTTGGGTTTCGTGTCCGAGGTCTTCCACCGGTAGCCGTTCCGGCATGCACCGTTTCCGAACATCGCCATTTGCATTTGTACGCCGAGGTATCCGATCATGAGATTATTAGTTAACTTATTACACCTAATTCCTTGTACGGCAATACTTTCAGCCATTCTTTGCACCGGAAGCGCTTTTGCTTCCGGAACAGGAGGGCCGGGAGCTATTGACCGGGACGGACGCGCCTCCGCGCAGTCGGATCGCCCGAATATCCTCTGGATCGTGGGCGAGAATATGGCGCTCGATCTGGGCGTCTACGGGATGGAGAATGTGGCCACGCCGAATCTGGACGGTCTGGCGCACGAAGGGCTGCGCTTCACGAACGTATACTCGACCTCGCCGGTATGCGCGCCGAGCCGTTCCGCATTCATGACGGGCATGTACCAGACGACGACCGACATGCATCATATGCGGTCGCACCGGGACGACGACTATCGTTTGCCGGACGGGGTCCGCCCGCTGACTCACCGGCTTGCGGACGTGGGGTACTACACGGCCAACATTACGCACATCGGGGAGCGCGAAGTCGGCACCGGCAAGCTCGACCTGAACTTCGTGAACGAAGGCCCGCTGTACGACACCTCCGACTGGTCCAAACTGCAATCGAACCAGCCGTTCTTCGCGATGATCAACACGCCGGAGGCGGAGTACGACATCTACGACCGTAAATCTGCGGAAAAGGAGCGCGTGCCCTGGGTCGGAGAAGAGTGGCACCCGCAGATCGCCACGCCGGAAAACGTCAACCCGCCCCCGTATTACCCGGATCATCCGGTGGTGCGCGAGGAATGGGCCCGGTATCTCAATTCAATTTCGGGAATGGACGTGCGGGTAGGGTGGATCCTCGAGGCGTTGCGGGAAGAGGGGATGGCGGAGAATACCATTATCGTGTTTTTCGGAGACAATGGTCGGCTCACGGCGCGGGGCATCCACTGGGTATGGGACGTGGGTATCCATGTGCCCATGATCATCCACTGGCCGGACCGCTTTCCGGCCCCGCCCCAATACAGCCCCGGCGGCGTGTACGACGGGGTGGTCAGCCTGCTCGACCTGACGGCCACGACGCTCTGGATGGCGGGCGTGGAACGTCCCATGAGCATGCAAAGCCTGAACTTTTTCGGAGACCGACCCGATCCGGCGCGCACGTACGCTTTCAGCGCCCGGGACCGCATCGACGAAACGGTAGCCCGCCTCCGGTCCGTGCGCGGCCCCCGCTACCACTATATCCGGAATTATTACCCTCTCGACGGCTTTCCGACGCTCAACCGGTACAAGGAGAAGTGTTTTCTGGTGAAACCCCTTATGCGCCAGTTGTATGAGGAAGGCTTGCTCACTGGCGCGCCGGCCCGGATGATGGAGCCGGTGCCGTACGAGGAACTGTACGACACGCAGGCGGATCCGCACGAAATCGAAAACCTTGCGGACTCCGGGAATCCGGAGGACCGGGCGGCGCTCACCGCCATGCGGGCCGCGCTGGACGCCTGGATCGCCGACACGGGCGACCGGGGCGTCTATCCCGAACCGGAGTACGTCGTGGCGCCGTTCGAGCAGGAAATGCACGACTGGTTCGGCACGCCGGACTGGTATCTGGAAGCGCAGCAGGACATGACGGAGTGATTCCGGAGCGCATGCGGTCGTATTCCTGCCCTTGTCGTATCTTTGGGGCGTAGTTTTCCGCCCGACGCGTTTCCGGAGTTCCGGTGAATGCGCCGTCGCGCGTTCATTGCATGCTTTTCTGTCCGCACACTCCCATTCCCACCAAACCGTCGCGTTTGCGGCAAATTCCATGGTATTGCATCGAAATCTTGTTTTACGGGGCGTTTCTTTCGCCCTTGCCTTTATGCTGTTGACCGTATTCGCCATCGGGTGCCAGCCGGCCGCCGAAGAGGAAATGCCCGCCGAGGAAGCACCGGCGCCGGTCGTCCTCACGGACGTATGGGTCCTCGAGGAGGGGCTTAACCGGCCGGAATCGGCCGTCTACGATGCGGCCCGAGACGTGCTGTACGTGTCGAATATCAATTTCGACGGACCGGGCTCCATAGCCAAGGTGTCCACGGACGGGATGATGGTAGATTCCATGTGGGTGAGCGATCTGAGCGCCCCGAAGGGCATTGCGCTCGGCGGGGATATCCTGTATGTATCGGACGAAAACACGCTTCTTGAAATCGATCTCGATTCCGGAGAGATTTTGGCCGAGCATGTCGTGGAAGGGGACGAGGTCTACCTGAACGATGTGACCGTGGGCGAGGACGGCGCGGTCTACGTATCCGATTCGCGTTTCAGCAAGGTCTATGCGCTACAGGACGGTTCCTTTGACGTCTGGCTCGAACACGGGAATGTGCTGGTGCCGAACGGGGTGCATGTGGTAGGAGACGAGTTGTACATTGCCGCCGCCGATTCCACGGCGGAAGAGCCGGGAGGCGCCCGGTACCTGCAAGCGATCTCGTTTGCGGATATGAGTGTGCGCGCCCTGCATGGAACCGAGCCGGAAGGCGCATTGGACGCGGTGGAGCCGGACGGCATGGGCGGTCTGTTCGTGTCGGACTGGGGCGGCGGCCGCTTGCTGCATTTCCGTGAAGGAGAGGGCTTGACCGTGTTACGTACTCCGGGACAGGGCACCGCCGATGTGGAATTTGTGGCCGATACGCAGATGTTGTATGTGCCCGTGATGATGTCCGACCAGCTTCTTGCCCTGAAAGTCTCCATGTAGCCGTGGAGCGATTGTTGCGGCGCCATGACGCCCCCGGCCGGTCCCGATCTTCCGGGCCGGTCGTTCGTCCTGTATATGGATACTCCGAAAGAAGACCCGAAACCTTCCCCAAGACGATGAACAGACGTACTTTACTTGCCTCTGCCGTTCCGGCGGCTCTTGCGCCTTTGGTGGCGCCGCAGACCGCCCTGGGCGCCATAACGCGTGGCGCCGCTCCTGCATCGCAGTACTACGAACTGCGCCGGTACCGCTTGCGCAACGTGTCCCAGCAGCGCGCTTTCCATACTTTCTGGGGAGATGTGGCCACACCCGCGCTGAACCGTCTCGGGGTCGAGCCGGTCGGCGCATTCACGGTCATGCACGGCCCGAACGGTCCTTCGGTGTATGTGCTGCTGCCGCATGCGGACCTTGAATCGGCAACGAGCGTACGCCGGCGCCTGGCGGAGGACGAGACGTACATGCAGGCCGGAGAGGGCTTTCTGAAGCGCTCTATGGCCGATCCGTCCTATGCCCGGTACGAGAGTTCGCTTTTCAAGGCGTTCGACGATATGCCGGTGATGGAGACGCCGATTTCTTCAGGCGGGCGGGTGTTCGAACTGCGCGTCTACGAAAGCCCCAGTGACGAGTCGGGTATTCGCAAGATCGAGATGTTCAACAACGGCGAGATTCCGATTTTCCGCGAAGTGGGTCTGCATCCCGTCTTTTTCGGAGAGGCGCTCGTTGGGGAGCAGCTGCCGAACCTGACGTACATGCTCGTTTTCGAGAACATGGCCGCCAAGGACGAGGCATGGGCGAAGTTCATTGCCCATCCGGACTGGAAGACGCTCAGCGCCGATCCGTATTACGCCGAAACCGTATCGGCTATCAGCAGCTACATGCTTCGCCCGACAGGCTATTCGCAGGTGTAGATACGGAGCGTCGCATCCGTCGTATGCCCGCTTACTTGACGAGGATCATGGTTTTGGCCACGATCCGGTCTTGCGTCTGCAACCGGTAGAGGTACGCCCCGCTGGGCAGATTACCTGCATCGAAGCGTGTGGCGTGATGGCCTGCGGGCTTCGATTCGTCCACAAGCACCGCCACTTCATGGCCGAGCAGGTTGTATACCGCAAGATGCACCTTGCCTGTCTGCGGCAACGTATACCGTATGGTGGTTTCCGGATTGAACGGGTTCGGATAGTTGCCCAGTAGCGCTGTCTCGGTCGGAAGTTCTGTGGTAGACGAGGACAGTGGGCCGGCCAGGCTTTCCGCCATCTTGACTGCCTCGTCGGCGTTTATAATGCCCCAGCCCAGCGAATTGTCCGGCGCCGCCGACTGATGGGCCGTCATGCGCAAAATGTCGAGCACATCCATGGGGGCAAGATCCGGATTGACCTGTAATATTTGCGCGACGACCGCTGCTGTGAGCGGGCTGGAGAACGAGGTGCCGTTCGAGTACCCGAACCGGCCGAAAGTTCGGGCAATATACACGCTGACGCCCATGGCGGAAACGTCCGGTTTGATGCGGTCATCGGCCGTGGGGCCGCGCGAACTGAACGCAGCGCGGGACGAATCGGGTCGAACGGCTCCTACCGTAATCGCAGAATCCGCATCGGCGGGCGTGGAAATATAGTACCAGCACAGCGCCGGGCTCGAACAACCCGAATTTCCCGCGCTCGTCACCACGACCACGCCGAGCGCCGCCGCCCGGTCCACGGCGATCGTCGTGATCCCCGTGTCGCCGTCAAGGTCGCTGGTGGTGTAGCTGTTTTGCCCCGTGTCGAAGCTCGTATACCCGAGGGAAATATTGACCACATCCGCTCCCTCGCTTTCCAGCCATTCGAGGCCGGCTACGAGGTTGTCTTCCTCCTGGTTCGTTTCGGAGGGCGCATACTCGGTGACGCCGGCAAGCACTTCGGCTCCATGCGCCGGGCCTATCAGTTCCCCTTCCTGATACCCTACGGCCGTGGAAGCCACGTTCATGCCGTGCGTGTTGCCATCGTCCGTTCTTCCCGTGAAATTCCTTATTTCAATGAGGCGGCCATCGCTTTTGAGGGAATCGAAGGCCGGATGGTTGAATTCGGAGAACGGCGTGTCGAGAAACCCGATACGAACCCCTTTACCATTGACGCCCCGCTCAAGCGGCGCAATCGCGTTCATCAGGGCAAGCTGCGCCTGGGAAGGACCATAGTGGTCATCTGCCGTTTTCGCCAGGGGCGCCGCTCCCGGAACCGGTTCGGGAAGCGTATTGGTATGCCGGGCCAGCGGGCGCACTTCCCGGACAAACTCCATCTCCCGGACCCGGGCAAGCATCTCCTCGGGCAGCGCTGCGCTTACTGCATTAAGCCAGCGGCTTTCCACCCGGATTCGTACGCCGAGTTCTTCGAGCGCACGGATGTATGTCGGGGAAACGTTCCGGTCCAGTTCGGTGGCATGCGGCTGCCCGCGGCGGGCCCGACGGGCAAGGGCCCGCTCGCTTATTTCGACGGGGGGCGCATCCGGTTTCCCGTCCAGGAAGATCCAGTGGTCTGCAGGCTCCGCCAGGATGTCAGCCCGATCCGATACCGTGGCGTTGGCGGCAGATTGCTCCGGTATCTGTCCGGAAACCTCCTTTGCGCCAAAGACGCCCAGGAGCAGGAAAAACAGTCCAAAGGAGATGCCGGGGGGCTTGCAAGCAGGTTTCATAGCTGAACGGCTGATGTATTGTCGCCATAAGCTGTCTTATGAAGCAGGACATCTACGAAGATACGATACAGGGTAGTAGAAATAATATTGACTTTTCGCTACCGGTTCACTTGACGAGCAGCATCGTTTGCGTCATGATCTTGCCCTGCGCCTGCAACCGGTAGACGTACGCGCCGCTGGGCAGATCGCCCGCGTCGAAGCGCGCTGCATGACGGCCTGCGGGTTTCGGTTCGT
>LXNI01002957.1_pt1 | contig 10618 bp, 12 predicted proteins | sample 809091 | NCBI WGS metagenome assembly LXNI01 (sample SAMN04870527, study PRJNA318959) | sponge metagenome | biome: 01000161; feature: marine sponge reef; material: water | host: Sarcotragus foetidus | place: Greece: Milos, Mediterranean Sea | collected 2013-05-29 | depth 5-7 m | reverse complement strand
CCTGCGCTTTGAACTCCGGACTGAACTTACGCGCCTTACCCATCGTGGTTTCCCCTCATGCTGAAACACCAGTATACTCTCTCAACTAGGTGTCCAGTTTTTCGGGACCACTACAGGTAAAATCTCGAGGCATAAATCGAAATTCCAATCAAGCCTAATAGGGGCGCCCCTGTGAGTTGCCAGCTGGCACCATCTATAGAAGCGAGGTATTTCATGGCAATCCGATACATAAAGCGCGGCAAGACCGTCGAGCAGAAAGCCGATGCCGACGCCAAAGTGCAAGCAGTCGTGCGCGGCATCCTGGCGGACATAAACGAGCGCAAAGACGCCGCCGTCCGCGAGCTGTCGCAGAAATTCGACAACTGGAATCCGGACGACTTCAAACTCTCCCCGGCGCAAATCCAGCAGGTCATCAGCGGCCTGCCCGAGCAGGCGATCTCCGATATCAAGTTCGCCCAGGCGCAGGTGAGAAACTTCGCTCAGGCCCAGCGCGCGGCCCTGCAGGACATCGAAGTCGAGACGCTGCCCGGCGTGGTGCTGGGCCACAAAAATATCCCGGTCAACCGCGTCGGCTGTTATGTGCCCGGCGGGCGCTACCCCATGGTGGCTTCGGCCCACATGAGCGTGGTGACGGCCAAGACGGCCGGCGTCAAACGGATCATCGCCTGCACACCGCCGATCAATGGCGAGCTGCCGGCGGCCACCATCGCGGCCATGCGCTTCGGCGGCGCCGACGACATCTATATCCTGGGCGGCGTACAAGCGCTGGCGGCCATGGCCTATGGCACGCTGGGCATCAAGCCGGTGGACATGATCGTGGGACCCGGCAATGCCTACGTGGCCGAAGCCAAACGCCAGCTTTTTGGCTTGGTGGGCATCGACCTGCTGGCCGGCCCCACCGAGGTGCTGGTGGTCGCCGATGAGACGGCCGACGCAGAAATGTGCGCGGTTGACCTGCTGGGCCAAGCCGAGCACGGGCCGACTTCGCCCGCCGTACTGCTGACGACCAGTCGCACGCTGGCCGAAAGCATCGAAGCCGAGATCGGCCGCCAACTGGAAGTCCTGCCCACCGCTGACCTGGCGGGCCTGGCCTGGCGCGATTACGGCGAGGTTATCCTGGTCGATACCGACGAAGAGATGCTGCAGGTCGCCGACGAAATCGCCAGCGAGCACGTCGAGATTCTGACCCGCGACCCGAACTATTTCCTGGACAACATGAGCAATTACGGCGCGCTCTTTCTGGGGCCGGAGACCAACGTGGCCTACGGCGACAAAGTCATCGGCACCAATCACACCTTGCCGACCAAGAAAGCGGGACGTTATACCGGCGGTTTGTGGGTGGGCAAGTTCATCAAAACCGTGACCTACCAGCGCGTGACCGAAGCAGCCAGCGTGCTCATCGGCGAATACGGCAGCCGACTCTGTGACCTCGAGGGCTTTATGGGGCACAAGGAGCAGTGTGATCTGCGTGTGCGGCGCTATGGCTAAATGCGCTAATTGCTATTGACTTGGCGAGGCGGCTTAGATTGCTCCCTCTATTCACGCGAGTCTTGTTAGAAATTCCACATGGTTTCGCGCTTCCTCGGCGGTGAATACTTTAGCCATAAGCGCTAGATAGGTCACCACTACGCCGACTTCGCTGTTCTCGCTGGGAATGAAAACAATGCCAGCGTGTACCGCCCCGTCCTTCGCAAGTTCGATGTAATCGCTGTCCAATGTGCATAGCACACGACCTAGGTCACTGGCGATTTGCAGTTGGCTCGGGTCGTCTCTACCTCGCGTCTTCTGGTCTCGTACGGTGATCGTATCGATGCCGACCTGATTAAGTTGCCGAGCTATCTCAACGGGCACATGTTCATCGAGATAGAATCGCAGTGAATCCTCACTCACTTGAACCTTGCGCCTGCTCGGTTATCGCCTCTGGCGCGCCAAGCTCCAGAGCGTCCATCTTGGCAAAGAGCGCCTTGACTAGCGCTGGACGCTCGTCGTTGGAAGCCGAAATCGCATCTGAAATCGCGGACCGAATGTCTTTATCTTGCATAAAGGGACTTAGCCGCGAGCTGAGTGACTTTTCCGGTCGGCCCCAACCTTCCTCTGCCAACTCCAGCCCAATCCGGATGTCCTCGCGGATATCGTCGTCGATTTCCGCTCTGTTTTCGTAGTAATACGCCAGCGCCGCGTGAACCTTCGCCAAGCTAATGTCGTAATCAAGCGCTATCTGTTCGGGCGTCCGATTGCCAAATTGCATCGACATGATGATGTCAATCACGCGTAAGCCAGTGCCGACGATGCACGGTCTGCCGCCTCGAACATCCGGATCACGATATATCAAGTTGATGCTCTCTATCGTTTTCATCGCAGGCTCCTAGCTAACTGCGGTAATTTGCATTGTAACTTAAACTGGCGCAATAATGTCATGACGAGATTTCCTCTGCGATTTGGAGGGCTTCTTGGGGCATAAGGAGCAGCGTGATCCGCGCGTCCGGCGCTATGGGAACTAGTTGGCGCCGATTCTTGACCGCCAACGATTAGCTATCTCATTCTGGATTCAACGCCACACATAACGCGTGCGCTATGACGGCATTAGCCCCTGTCATGTGCATTTAATTTGACGACGTGTTGGTCAAGTACCAGACGAGGTTGGCCACATCATTTCGACTGTATCGCGCCTGAAAGTGCCTTAGCTCCTTAACAACGATGCCTATTTTGCGGTAACGAGTAGGGACAAATACGATACCTGAGTGCTCCATACCCTGCTGCGCCATTTTGACAAAGTCGTCGTCGTAAGTAACAAGCACTCGGTTCTGCTCCGTCGCGCGCTGTAAATGACTATCATCATCACGGAGCTTCTTCAAATCGCGCGCCGTAACCGCGTCAACTCCGTCGTGCGTGAGCTGCTTTGCGATTACGACTTGTACGCATGCGTCAAAGTAGAACGCGATCGGTTGCTCACTCAACTTCTTGCTCTATTGGTTCAAGAACTGGCTCGGCTATCGCTTGCGCAACAGCAGCGCTATTGATCGCGGCTAGCGCCTGTTCTGGGTTTAAATCTTCGTAGACCGGTTTCTCCATCCGGCAAAGTCCCTGACGCGCCAATTCGTCGCTTCGTTTGAAGTCATCGCGAATGTCCGAATCGATCTCGTCCTTGTTGCAGTAGTAATATGCCAGCGCCGCGTGAACCTCGGCCATTGAAAGATCATAGTCCTGCGCCAACTCATCGGGACTGCGCTCAGCGAAGATCTTCGAAATGACGATATCCAGGACTCGCAGATCTGTGCCGACGATGCACGGTCTGCCGCCTCGAACATCCGGATCACGATATATCAAGTTGATGCTCTCTATCGTACTCATTGCCCTACCCTGACTCCGCGACGACCCAACTATTGTACCAAATGCAATGAAGAGATTGTCAGTGCGTTACGGTCCGCCGCTCCACTACCACCACCGTGCCCGCCATCTTGTCATGCCAGGCTTGATTCTCCCTGTCGGTGAAAGCCCAGATGTAACCCAGCAAGAAAATCTGGCTGACCATGTAGCCCAGCACGTTGCGCAGCAGCGCGTCCAGCACGCTGATGCGCCTGCCGTTCTTCTTGATGACGCGCAGGCCGAAAACCATCTTGCCCAAGGTCTGGCCGTTGAAGAGCCGCATCAACACGACATTGTAAACGGCGCTGACCGCCAGGTTGACCGGCAGCGCGTCTGACTGGAATTGAGCGATCGCCGCGTTGATCGCGTCCAGATCCGCGCTGGCCATGGCTTGGTTCAAGGCGGCGAAGGGACCGGTGGCGAATAGCAAAGCGAAGGAAAAGATGCCCACGATGAAGCCGTCGATGACAATGGCGATGAAACGCTTGGATATCGGCGCCAGCTTGAAGGACCTCGGCCCGGCCGGCTCATGCGTCGGCTCATGCGTCGGCGGGCTGTCGAGCGCGGGCGCGGGCTCGGGCGCGATCTTGTCCGGCCGCTTGATATTGGACAACTCGTCCAGCGACCCCTGGTGGGTCGGGTCCAGCTCCAGCGCCTTCTCCAGGAACTCGACGCGCTGCCCCTGGCTCAGCGCCGCCTGCGCCGCCAAATAGTAGGCTGCCGCGCTGGGATTCTCCTCCAACTCATGCGCCACCAGCTCCCGCGCATCTTCCATGCGGAAGCCGTCCAGCGCCCGCTGTATTTCCGCCAATCTGTCGCCCATGCGCCTCCCCCGTCGCGCCACGCAAGCAACCGCTATCATACCTGATTATACGCTCAATTTATCGACAAAGCGCCATGCTCGCGCAACGAGAAGGCTTGTTATTTTGTGTGAGCGCGGTTGACGCTTTTCGCTGCCGCCGAGCGGCTGTGTTATGATACGGCTTGCTTGAAGTCCGCTCGCCAGGGGAGTCTAACGCGCGCAGTATGACTGACATTAGACAGACGATCGGCGCCAGCAAAGCCGGGCGCCGCTTCATCGCGCAAATGCGCTACTACAATGCGGGCGACTTCGGCAAGTTGCGCGGCTTTATGCGCAGCGGCTACTATGACCTGGTGCTGATGCAGAACCCAGTCGAACGACGCCTGCTGGATCTGAAAGCGACGCGCCGATTGTATGGCCGCCTAAAGATCGACCAGGTGGAGACGGCCGAAGACTACGCCATCCAGCTGATTCTGAAGGGTGAGAAGGGCGGGGCGCGCCTGCGCTTGCAGCTGAAGGTCAACGAAAGCTATCCGCATCAGGTGACGCATTACGCGCTTCTGCCCCTGGAAGATGCAGACCAGGATGTCTTATGACCCGTGAGCGCTCGACTGCGATTCTGCCCCGGCTCGACATCAACACCGAATTAGCCACCCGCATTCTGACCGGCTTCATCCGCGACAGCATGACCAAAGCCGGCATGTCGCGCGCCGTCATCGGCCTGTCCGGCGGCATCGATTCGGCGGTATCGGCTTATCTCTCGGCGCGGGCGCTCGGCGCTGAAAATGTGCTGGCTCTGCGTATGCCTTATCGCAGCTCGTCTGCCGAGAGCCTCAGCGATGCCGAAGCCGTGATCGAAGACCTGGGCATCCCGCACATGACCGTGCCTATCAGCGACATGGCCGATCCGCTGATTAATCGATTCCCGCAGATGAGCAGACTGCGTCAGGGCAATATCATGGCGCGAATGCGTATGATCACGCTCTATGACCAGTCGATGGCATGGGGCGGCCTGGTGATGGGCACCAGCAACAAGACCGAATTCCTGCTGGGCTACAGCACGATTTACGGCGACAGCGGCGTCGCCCTGCATCCGATTGCCGACCTGTACAAATATCAAATCCGGCAGATGGCGCGCTATCTGGGTTTGCCGCGCTCGGTCATCGACAAGCCGCCCTCGGCTGACCTGTGGGTCGGGCAGACCGACGAGGACGAACTCGGCTTCAGCTATGACCAGGCCGACCAGGTGCTCTTCCTGCTGGTGGATGAACGCTATACGGTGGCTGAAGTGGCGCAGGAAGGCTTCGACCGCGGCTTCGTGGCGCAAATCTGGGAGCGGGTCAAAGCCAACCACTACAAGCGCACCATGCCCAATATCGCCAAGCTCAGCAAGCGCAGCATCGGGCACGATTTCTTGTATCTGCGCGATTACACCGGGCGCGCCGGACGCGTCTGAGCGATCAGCCGTTGATCTTGCTGGGCTGAATCTTGTAGATGACGCGCTGCTCTTTCCCCTTGCCCTCGGGATTGAACGAGTAGTAATCTTCGTTGCCCGAATAGACGCCCGACAGCTTGTTGATATGCGCCACAGCCGCCTCGGATTCATCAAACTCGACCACTTCCCCGCGGATTTCCGCCCAGTTGAAATCGTCATTGGGGTCCAGGACCAGCACCGTGACTTTAGGGTTGGCGCGGATATTGCGGTCCTTGCGCCGCCCCACCGCCGAGTTGATCCATACCTGGTCGCCTTCCGCGCTGGCCCAAACGGGCGTCACTTGCGGCTGGCCGTCGGGGTTGCTGGTGGCGAAGGACACCACAATCGGGCGGTCAAGCAGGTCTCGTACACGTTCAGGAATCGCTGCGGACATAAACGCTTGCTCCTTTGTTGATTTAATTCGCTAGCTACAGATGATTAGCGATTTTAGCCGAAACTGTCAATGCGCGTCAGTCTCTTCATCCGACGCCAAAAGCTCGCCCACGCTGAGAACGGGCTGATGGGGATCGGGATCAGCGCGTTGCGCCGGCTGCTCCGGCTCCATATCCGCGGCGCCGCCGTTCTGCTGATGGTGCAGCATCCCCGCCAGCAGATTTGTCATGTCATCGCGCAGCCGCGCTTTGAATTCCTTATAATTTTCGCCCGGCAGCTGACCGTTGAGCGTAAAGGTTAAGTGCTCGGGAACGCGCGCGCCAGTCTGGCCGAGTTCCGGCTCCCAATGATCAATGAGATGCCAGGCGCTATTGCGGTACTGATACAACTCAAACAGTATTCGCACTTCGACCTGCAAGCCGTCCAGGCGCATATCCAGCGCTAGCGGCAGCGCGCGATTCTGCTTTTCGATGGCGGCCAGGGCCGACTTGCATAGCCTTTTCGACACGGGCGTCAGCGCCTTGCGCAATTCGACCCTGTCCAATCCCGGCGCGCGTCGCATGATGCGATTCAATTGCTTATTTATTTTGCGCGACATCACCACTTCGCTGCGGCTGATGCGGCCGTAAATGTCGTATTGCACCGTGCGAACCGCCCTGACCATCCAGCCGCCCAGGATGTCGCCGTCTCGGCCCAGCAGCCGCTTGATCACCGTGACTTGATCGGGCGCGCCGGCTGCGGAAATCGCGCTGCTCTGAGCGTGGAATTGCCAGGCCTGCCGCCGCCCCAGCGCCGAATTGGGATCGTGCCAGTTATTCACCGCGTAGGGTGGTTGCCAGGGTTCAAACTTGGGCGGCCGCCGGAAAATCAGCCGCAGTATCAAGCTCAGCAGCCACAGGCAGAAAAGCGCCGCCAGCGTCATCCCGGCGAAGATCAGCAAATCGCGTTGGCTGTAGCTGCGCCCATTGACCTCAATGCCGCCGGCCTGAAAATTGAAGCCGAGGTTCACCAGCGGAATATACAGGTCGTAATTCTGAGCGGGCGCCGACGAACCGGGAGAGCCGGCAGAGTCACCGCCAGACAAACCGGCATCTGCCCGGTTTATGAGAAAGAGCTGGGTATTGTTGCGGGCGATCGGGCTGCCTTCCAGCTCAAACTCGTCAATGCCCGCCTGGATCTGGATCGATACATTATCCGCCGTCAATCCCGCCAGAGGCATGGGCAGCGAGAAGTTCCGCGACACGTCGGCCGCCAATGCCGGCAATTCCGCGCTGGTCACGACCTGGCCCGTCTGATACTCGGAGATGACAATCTCGGATGCTGCCAAGGCATCGCCGCCCTGATTGGAAACGGTGAAGCTGATGACGGCGGCGTCCGCTGTGTAGCTCACGCCGTCAACCGAGATGGCGTAATCGCGCGGTTGCCCCTGGGCGGCGGCCGCAAAAGCGCTGAGCAATACGAGAATCAGTAGATGAAAACGAGCCATTGACTGTCGCCCAAATTCCGAGTTAAAAGTCGCGTAACGACCTAGCCGCCGCGCGCCATCGTTGAGTTTACTATAATGCCGAAAAGTCGCTTGTCCAAGTCCCTTGGCTGGTCGAGGCAGAGCTGTCGCGAATCCGTCTCCGGCCCTGGCCGACCTGAGTAATTCCAAGTAAGTTATTGAATTCCTCAACTTGGTCGGCTGTAGGGGCGATTCTGTGAATCGCCCAAAAATGAATACATCTACTGAACTTTCTCTGCGCTCTCTGTAGGTATTTTTTTATTGCATGAGTTACCCGCATTTACTTGAGTAGTTCCAACCAAGTAATGAGAAACTGGAATAACGTCGGTTGTAGGGGCGACATTGTATGTCGCTCGCAAATTCAAGATTACAACATCGGGCGATTCACAGAATCGCCCCTACGATGTCCCAAAATTTTTTGCATGACTAATTTGGTTCTACTTGGGTTACCATGTCCTGCGAAAATAAGGTGCGCTATTCGCGGGCCCTTGGTGAACCAGCCGCGTGCGAGCAGTCAAAGATGCCAGTTGCAGACCACGACATTGATGCGCTGATCCGCGACTTGTCGCAAACTAGGCTGTCCGCCGACGCCTTCAATGAATATGCGCCCGGAAACGCGAATAACGCCATCCGCCGCGCCAACTTGCGGCTGTATCTGAGCGCCATGGCGGCGCGGAAACCGCGGACCCTGCTGGTGATGGAAGCGCCCGGTTATCGCGGCTGCCGCTTGACCGGCGTGCCTGTGACCAGCCGCAAAGTCTTGCTCGAAGGCCTGCCTGCGCTGCAGATCTTCGGCGCCGAAGCCGGCTATCGCGATGTCGCCGATGCCGGATTCGAGCGGGTCTACGGCGAGCAATCGGCCACCATCGTCTGGAGTGCGCTGTCGCAGTTGGGGGCGCTGCCCCTCATCTGGAATACCTTTCCCTTCCACCCGCACAAAACGGGCCATCCACTCAGCAATCGCAAGCCGCGCAAAGCCGAAACGGAGCAGGGCTCGGCATTCCTGTTGCGCATTTTGGAGCTCTGGCGCTTCCAGCAAGTGCTGGCCGTGGGTAATGTGGCTTATGATACTTTGGGCGCGCTGGGGATTGCTTGCAGCAAGCTGCGGCATCCGGCGCACGGTGGCAAGAATGACTTTGTCGCCGGGTTGAGCGCGCTGCTGTCAGTCGGCGCTTGAGGCCTTGACCGCGTCCGCCGGCGCCTCGTCGGCCGGCTCATCAATTGATTCCGCGGTCGGCGTACTGCCGCCTTCTTCTTCGTAGACATCGGCGTACAGCAGCTCGAAGGAATCCTTGGGCAGGCGATACAGCTCGGCGCCCGCTTCCTGCCCCGCATCGGACATCAGCGCTTCGTTCTGTATCTCCAAGGTGTCAAAGTAGATTTCCAGGATGCGGAAATACTCGGCCGCGCCGCCCGGGCTGCCGGTGACATGCGCGACCTGACGCCGCTGGATATGCGGAATGCGCTCGACCAAGGCCAGGAAGTCTTGGTAGATATTTTCGAAGCGCTCGGCATTGTCCGGCTGCCGAAACAGGACCATGAATTTTATCATGAGGCGGGTTCAACTCTTTTCAACAAAAATCGAATGTACGATAAGGGACATCACAGCGATATGCAAGGGGGCGCGCCACCGCCACCCTCATCCAAAATAGTCGGCTCATTTGCCCTCAACGCGCCCGATGCGCGACCAAATAGTCGCAATCCCGCGCTCAAATTCAGCTACACTCGTCTTATGACTAAACACGCCTACTGCTCAATTCTTGCGCTCTCCTGCGATTTCGCCAATAAAACTACGCTATGTGTCCGAAAAATATTTTGCGTCGGACAGAAACGGACAGAAAATCCTCCCATCAGCGCTTTCAACTGCCAGCCTGCCGATTACAAACGATATTGCAATGGAATACATACCTCTGCGTTTTTTCGTCACGCTATCAAACGCTGAACATGACTTTCGTCCCGTCAACTGCCTCAGCCCTGCGCGACCTTGCCCGGCTGCTCCACCAACCCGCCGTATTGTGCTAAGTTGCGACGAGTCCTTGTGTCCATGCGCTATGGGAAGCAACCTCAGTAAATGCAAGTTAATCATGCAAAAAACAAACTCGCTAGAAAAGCTCCCCTTCCCTAGCTCGCTGGGGCAAGGGGCCGGGGGATGGGGTAAGAAAAGAGGCATTCCACATTCTCATTACTTACTTGCATTTACTTCTGTGCCTCTGTGGCAAATGATCCTGCGCGGTGCTCGCCAGTAAGTTTATGTTCACCACTACTTTTACGTTTAGCCAGGTAGTCGCTTGCCGGCGGCTGTGGTACATTCTAAGCCATTGAGCAAGCCTCATGGCATCAGACGAATAGACATAAGATTCAGGATTAGACCATGCCCCAGCTGCACGAAATTGGACGCTTGCCCGACCCGGTTGACAACTGCGCCATCGCCATTCGCGATCTGGCCGGCGGCACGCCAGTCCATTCCGGCGACCGCAAATTTACGCTGTCGCATACTGTGCTGGAGGGCCATCGCTTCGCCATTCAGCCTATCCCGCCGGGCGCGGAACTGACATCCTGGGGCCAGCGCTTCGGCGTCGCCACGCGCGATATTGCGCCGGGCGAATACGTCATGAATGAAGGCGTACAAGTCGAGCTGGAGCGGCGCAATCTCGATTTCGCCTTGCCGAACGCGCCCAATTTCGACAACCAGATCACGCCCTTTCAATTCGACGCCGGCGGCTTTAGCGTGGCTGAGCCCTTGCCGCTGCACAGCGATATGCGCTATTTTCAGGGTTACCCACGCGCTGGCGGACGCGGAGTCGGCACGCGCAACATGGTCGTCGTCGTTGGCACATCGTCGCTGGTGGCCGGTTTCGCGCGCACACTGGCCCAGCTGACCGCAGACCTGGCCGCTGACTTCCCCAACGTCGACGGCATCGTGCCCATAGCGCATACCGAAGGCGGTCATCAGAACCCCAACAATCGCGAGCTGCTCTTGCGCACTTTGGCCGGCTTCATGGTTCATCCCAATGTCGGCGCGGTGGTCGCGCTGGATTTCGGCGGCGAAGCGGTGACCAATGCCGACCTCAAACAGGTC
>LXNI01002955.1_pt1 | contig 10623 bp, 9 predicted proteins | sample 809091 | NCBI WGS metagenome assembly LXNI01 (sample SAMN04870527, study PRJNA318959) | sponge metagenome | biome: 01000161; feature: marine sponge reef; material: water | host: Sarcotragus foetidus | place: Greece: Milos, Mediterranean Sea | collected 2013-05-29 | depth 5-7 m | reverse complement strand
CATCACGGGACTGGTCGTGCAGCGCCTGTCGGGGCTCTCCTTCGACGCGTTCCTGAAGGAGCGGCTTTTCGATCCTCTCGGCATGGAGGACACGTTCTTCAACGTACCGCCGGAGAAGAGGGATCGCTTTCTCCCCAACCATGCTTGGGATCCCGAGAACGAAAAACTCGTCCAGCTCGAGAGCGACGACTTCGTCCAGTACACGGACGAGACCCTGTTCTCCGGTGGCGGCGGACTGGTCTCCACGGCCATGGACTACCTGCGCTTCTGCGAGATGATGCGTCGCGGCGGCGACCTCGACGGCGTGCGCATCCTGAGTCCCAAGACCATCGACTACATGGCCATGGACCATCTCCCCGGCGCGCTGACGGCCGGCGGCGTCGGCGAGAACCCGACGGCCACGTTGATGGGCGGCGGCTTCGGCTTCGGACTGGGCTTCGGCGTGCTGACCGATGCCGTGGCGACCGGTGTGCTGAGTTCCGCCGGGGAGTACAACTGGGGCGGCGCAGCCGGCACGTTGTTCTGGATCGACCCGGTGGAGGAGGTCATCACCATCGGCATGATCCAGTTGATGGGCTCGCCCTGGCCGCTGCGTTCCGAGATGAAGGTGTTGACGTACCAGGCGTTGACGGAAACGAAATAGCGACGGCTTGACGCGGCCTATGAGATTGCATAGGCTTAGGCATATGCTCAAGGAGTCTGCAAAGCAGCCGTTGCCCTTCAGACAGGCACGCCTTTTCCGTAATGGGCGGAACCAGGCGGTGAGGATCCCGAGGGAGTTCGAGTTGGTTGCCGACGAAGTGATCATCTATCGGGAGGAAAACCGCCTGGTGATCGAGCCGGTGGAGCGGGAGCGGTCGCTTGCCGAAGTCCTGGCGACCTTGGAGCCGATCGAAGAAGGTTTCCCCACCGTCGACGATCCGCCGGTGCGCCCCGAACAGCCGCTGTGACATGCCACCGCAATACATGCTGGATACGAACGTGGTGTCCAGCCTGGTCACGGATCCGGCCGGAGAAGTGGCGGCCCAGGTCGCGTCGCTCGACAGGCGGGAGTTCGGTGCGAGCGTGATTGTCGCCGCCGAGCTTCGGTATGGGGCAGAACGGCGTGGTTCAGCGAGGCTCGGCAACCAACTCAACGCGGTTCTGTCCGCCATCGACATCTACCCATTCGATGAGCCGGCGGATCGCCACTACGGCGCAATCCGGAACGAACTCGAACGGATCGGCGAGCCGATCGGCCATAGCGACCTGCTGATCGCCGCGCACGCCAGGTCTCTCGGGGCCACTCTCGTTACGGGCAACGTACGCGAGTTCGTCCGCGTTCCCGGGCTGGTCGTCGAGGATTGGGCTGCTGGCTAGCCTGGCTAGCCCGCCAACCTTCAGTCCAACGCGAACACCCAGAGCACCCCGCCTTGCGGCACGACGAGGTCGCTTTCGCCAAGCGTCCGTAGCCACTCCTGCTCCCGTTCCGCATCGACGCCGTAGCCCGAGAGCACGGCGATGTACTGCTTGCCGTTGACCGCGTAGGACGAGGGAACCCCGGTGACGCCGGAGTTGGTGCGCTGCTGCCAGAGGATCTCGCCGGTGGTGGCATCGAAAGCTCGGAAGTACCGATCGTTCGTGCCACCCATGAAAACGACGTCGCCGGCCGTGGCCAATACCGGGCCCCAGTTGTGGTGCTCGAACTGGACGCTCCAGACCTCCTCGGCGGTATCCACGTTCCAGGCCTGCAGTTCGCCGATGAAACCCGCCTCGGCGTCGACGACGAGCTCAGACTCCGCACCCATGAACGTGCGGCCCTTGCGGTAATCCTCCTCGATGCCCGTCATGTGCGAGCAGACGTTGTCGTTCGCCGGAATGTAGAGCAGGCGCGTCCTGGGCGAGAACGCCGCCGGCGGCCAGTCCTTGCCGCCCCAAAGCGACGGACAGAAGGTCGCAGGCTTGCCGACACCCGGTTTCTTCTCCTCGTCGTACGTGGGCCGGCCGGTGTCGGGGTCGAGGGACGTGAACACGTCCTGTTTCACGTACGGTTGCGCGTCCACGAAGCCGATGCCGTCGGCGGACCGGGACAGGAACCACAGGTACCCGTTGCGTCCCGGGTGCACGAGGCCGGGCACCGTCTCACCGTCGCGCATGAAGTCGATCAGGAGCGGGGCGGACACCTCGTCCCAATCCCAGGAGTCGTTCCAATGGTACTGGTGGTGAGCTCGCAGCTTGCCCGTATCCACTTCCAGGGCGAGCACCGAGGTCGCGTAGAGATTGTCGCCGTCGCGGATGTCGCCGGTCCAGGGACCGCCGTTGCCCGTGCCCCAGTAGGTGAGCTCGGTCGCCGGGTCGTAGGATCCGGTGATCCACACCGGCACGCCGCCGGTCTTCCACGTGTCCCCCGGCCATGACTCGCTTCCCGGCTCACCGGGTGCCGGGATCGTGTAGGTCTTCCACACCGCATCGCCCGTCTGTGCGTCCAATGCGGCAACGAAGCCGCGGATGCCCCACTCGCCACCCGATACGCCGACCATCACCTTGCCCGCGGCAACCAGGGGAGCGAGCGTCATGTAGTAGCCGGCACCGTAGTCTTCGATCTCCGTTTCCCAGACCACTTCGCCCGAGGTGGCGTCCAGCGCGACGACATAACAGTCGGCGGTCGCCATGTAGACCAGGTTGCCGTACAGGCCGACGCCCCGGTTGGTGGGGTGCATCTGCGAGAGGTCCTCGGGTAGGTCGCGTTCGTATCGCCACAGCAACTCGCCGCTCCGGGCGTCCAGGGCCAGCAAGTGGTTGTTGGGCGTGGTCACGAACATCGCACCGTTGTTGACCACCGGCGGCGCCTGGTGGCCCTCGCGCATTCCCGTGGAGAACGACCAGACCGGTTTGAGGCCGGCAACGTTCCCGGTGTTGATCTGATCGAGCGGGCTGTAGCCCTGGGAATCGTAGGTGCCCCGGTACATCAGCCAGTTCTCGGGCTCCGGACTGAGCAGCCGTTCGTCCGTCACCGGCGAGTATTCGGCCGCCGCGGACACCGCGACTCCAGTCAGCAAGACTCCCAGAAAATGTCGCATGGCTCTCCCCTAATTTGCCTGACCGCGGTTTTGCGTTGCAGTTGGATCAAGTTTTGTGGCCGTCGGCCGCCGCTGCTACTTGCTGGGGTGGAGCCCCGCTAGTCGACGCGAACGAACGCCGTGCGCGAACGCCGTTCGGGACAGTCTATCAGGGCGATGTGATAAGGTACGGGCGGTTCCAAGGACGCGGCTTTTGCGCGCCGCGCGGCACCCGTCACACAACCTCGATGCTCCCCGCAACGGCGGAAAGGGAACCTATGGATAATCCGTCAGGCCGGTCATTGCTCGAAGTCAACGACCCCGAAGTCCACGCCGCGCTCGTCGGCGAGGAAGCGCGCCAGAGCGCCGGCATCGAACTCATTCCGTCGGAGAACTACACCTACCCGGAAGTGCTCGTCGCGCTCGGCTCCGTGTTCACCAACAAGTACTCGGAGGGGTATCCGGGCCGCCGCTACTACGGTGGCCAGGAATACACCGACGTCATCGAGCGCCTGGCGAGAAACCGCGCCCGGAGGCTCTTCGGCGCCGAACACGCCAACGTGCAGCCGCTGTCCGGCGCGCCGATGAACGCCGCGGTCTACCTGAGCATGCTCGAGCCCGGCGATACGGTGCTCGGCATGGACCTGTCCCACGGCGGACACTTGACGCACGGCGCGCCGGTGTCGCACATGGGCACCCTCTACAACTGGATCCGGTACAAGTCGGAACCGGACAACGAGGGGCGGATCGACTTCGACGCGCTGCGCGACACGGCGCGCCGGCATCGGCCGAAGATGATCGTGTGCGGCTACTCGTCCTACCCGCGCGACTACGACTACGCCGAGTTCAAGGCCATCGCCGACGAGGTCGGCGCACTCACCATGGCGGACGTCTCGCACATCGGCGGGCTGATCGCGGGCGGCGTCATGCGCAACCCCTGCGACCACGGCTTCGACTTCGTGACCACGACCACGCACAAGTCGCTGCGCGGACCGCGGGGCGGGATGATCCTCGCGAGAAAGACGTTCCGACGGGAGATCGACCGTTCCGTGTTCCCGGGTCTTCAAGGCGGTCCGCACATGAACCAGGTGGCCGGGACCGCCATCGCCTTGGGCAAGGCGCTCGAGCCGGCGTTCGGGGACTATGCCCGGGACGTGCTCGACAACGCGCAGACCCTGGCCTCGGCGCTCATGCAGGGCGGCGCCGATCTCGTCACCGGCGGCACCGACAACCACATGATGGTGCTCGACTGCGTGCAGAGCTTCGGCATCGACGGCCGCATCGCCGAGGAGACGCTGGACCGAATCTCCATCACGACGAATAAGCAAGTCGTTCCGGACGACCCCAACCCGCCGCTGCGGCCAAGCGGCATCCGCCTCGGGACGCCCGCCGCCACCACGCGCGGTATGGGAGATGCCGAAATGGCGCGGCTTGCCGGGTGGATCCTCGATGCGTTGCGCAACCACGAGAACGAAGCAGCCCTCGCAAGGCTCAAGGCCGAGGTCGAAGAGACGTGCTCGGGGTTTCCGGTACCGGGTTTGCCCCGGCCAAGCCCGCCTTGAGGCGAGGTCAGTGTGCTTGGCCGCTGGTGCTTCTGCTGCTGATGCTCGTTCCCGGCACCCAACCCGCAAGGGCGCAGGACTTCCGTCGAGCGGAATACGTAGAACTCGGCGGTATCGACCAGTGGATCTCGATCCGCGGGAGTAACGAACACAATCCGATCATCCTGATCGTGCACGGCGGACCGGGATTCAGCAACGCCGCACACACAAGCGCGTTCGACTCCTGGCAGGACGACTTCACGATCGTGGACTGGGACCAGCGGGGTGCAGGTCGGACGTTCCTGCGAAACGGTTCGGACGGCAGCGGCCAGATCACCATCGAGCGCATCGCCGAGGACGGAATAGAGCTTGCCGAACACCTGATTCAGCATTTCGAGCGAGCGCGAATCGTCCTGTTGGGGCTGTCCTTCGGCACAATTGTGGCGCTCAAGATGGTGACGACCGAACCGTCTTTGTTCCAGGCATATGTCGGCACCGGGCAATTGGTGAACCGTGCCGACGGCGACGCGCTTGGCTACCGGGAAACCCTGCGGGAAGCGCAGCGAGTCAACAACCAAGAAGCGGTAAGGGCGCTCGTAGACCTGGGCGGGCCTCCCTGGCCTGATGCCAAGACCTGGAATGCCGCCAAGGGATGGGCTGGTCGCATGACGAGGCCTGAGGATCCCTCCAGCGGCATCAGACTCAATGCCATGATGGACGATCTTCTAGGCCGGGGGTATACGCGAGAAGAGTTGCAGGGCATCCTCGACGGCGCCCGCCATACGATCAGTCAACTCGCGCCTCATCGGTCGGATTTCGATGCTCGGGTCTTCGCCGCGCGAATCGAGACTCCCGTCTTCGTCTTCCAGGGCGAGCACGATCTCAACGCAGCGACCGGACTCGCCATCGAGTGGTTCGATGCGCTCGAGGCACCGCGAAAGGAGCTCCACATCCTGGCTGGGGGCAGCCATGGCGCCTTCTACGCCAACTCAGACGAGTTCCTCGCGTTCGTGGCAGGACGGATTGACTGACTCGTCCCGGATTCCCTAGGCCGACGACGCTCGCCGGCAGGTCGAAGCATCCCAGCAAACTCAGCGCTGGACCTCCGCCGGTCGGATGCGGACGTGGACGTCCGCGTACCGTCATGCGCGTCGCTTCAGAGAGAGTTCATCGGCACCGGGCCGCACCCCTCGCGCCGCCAGGTCTCCGCCGTTGGGCGCAGCCCGTTTTCCGTCCCGGCAACCGCCACGACCCGCGGACGGGGCATGAGCCTCCCTGGGATCGGCGCCCGACGGTGTCCGCGCGCATCCGGCGCGAAGTGCCTGGTCAGATAGTCGACGATCCTCGCCTCGGTCTGGGTCGGCAACTCGACCATGTTGTGCGAGCGCCGCATGCTGCGGACGGTCTCCTGCCAACCTTCGGCGCTGTTCTGTTGGCTCGTCACCAGGTCCAGGGAGTGGCAAGCGCCGCAATATGCCCGGACCTCTTCCCAGGCGCCCGCCTTCACAAGGCCGGTGCGCACGTCAATCTCCGCATCCGGGGCTGCCGCAAGCGCGCTGCCCGCAAACAGCCAGATCGTCGCCAACGGGTGCCGCAAGCCGGGACTCATACGACCTCCAGCGCGATGCGATGGCAGGCATTGTTCAGGTAGCCGCGCGGGTTCCAGGCGGGCATCACAACCGGCTGCGAGACGCCCTCGTCGTCCACCGCTCGCGCCCAGACCTCGTAGTACCCCGCGCGCGAGGGAGAGATCCACGTCGACCACTGCTGCCAGGCGAGTCGGTTCGCGGGAGGCTCGGCGGCCGTTCGGTGCCATGTCGCGCCGTAGTCGATGGAGGCGAAGACGTCGCGGACGGCACGGTCGCCGGCCCAGGCCTGACCCCGGACGGTGATCGGTTCGCCAAGCGGCCGGCACGCGCCGGACTCGGGGAACGTGATGAGGGACTTCACGGGCATCGATCCGATGATGCACATGTGCTCATCCGGGACGGTCGCGCCCGGTGCCACCGGGTTGCACGGTACGCGGTAGGACTGCCCGCCCATCTTTGCGCCGTCGTGAACACGGTCGCGAACAAGAACCCGCGTCAGCCACTTGCCACTGACCGATCCGGGCCAACCACCGATCACGAGCCGCAACGGGAAACCGTGCAGCGGGGGTAACGGCTGGCCGTTCATGGCCCACGCGATCATCGACTCGCCTTCCAGCGCCTTCGCCACGGGAACGCCGCGGGAGATCGGGCTGCGCGTCGGATCACCCGAGAGGTGGGTGTCGGCGGACTCGTAGGCGACATAGACGGCGTTGCGTGCCATCCCGCACGAGTCGAGCACGTCGCGCAAACGCACCCTGGTCCACTCGGGACAAGCCACGGCGCCCGTCGTCCACTGGTTGCCGCCGACCGGCGGATGGTACTCGGCGCGACCGTTGCCGCCACACTCTAGCTGCAGCTTCAGCGTGACGTGCTCGTAGGTGGTCTTGAGGTCCCGCAGGGTGAGCCGCATCGGGTGCAGGCATGCCTCCCCCGAGACCTCGAGCGCCCAATCGAGGGGGTCGATCGCGCGGGTGTCGGGCGGGATGCCGTTGTTGCAGACGAACATCCTCGAAGCCGGGGTGACGGCATCGTCGAGCAGGTGGGCCGGGGTCTCCGCGTTGAGCGGGCGCTCGCTCAGAATCCGCAGGCCCGGTTTGCCCGGAACCGTCGGCGTCGCTTGGCCCCCAACGATGCGGCCCGCCGTCGCCATCATGGCGACGGCGGCCGACCCACGGAGCATCTGTCGCCTAGTCTTCATGAACGCCGAAGCCCTTGCACTTGGGCCGTTCCGTGACCGCGGCGCGCCCCTTCGCGGCACGCAAGCGCCAGGAGATTCGCGTCAGTCCTCCGACTGGTCGATCTCGGCCTGCCGCAGCGCCGTGTCGCCGATGTTGTCGGGCAGCTTCCACTCGGCCTGATGGACGTGGGCGCCGTCGATGATCCGTTGCACCGCATCGAGCGAATGCTCGTCGAGCTTCATGCCCGGCGCATCGCTCTCTCCGCCGCCGGCGCGGAACTCCAGCACCTCGACGCCAGCAGGTCCGGCCGTGTACTTGTAAGGCATGCCGTTCGGGACGAAGAAGCCGGAACCCGGACCGAGCCGGCGGCGCCCGAGGATGATCTCGCCGGCCACGACGTAGTACAGGCAGTCGCCGTAGCGCGGGTGGCTGTGCCGGAACAGAGGCAGATTGGGGCCGAACCAGACATGCACCAGGCTCATGCCGTTCGGGCCAGGCTGGCTGAACAGGGGCGTGGTGCTCGTCCCGTGGCCGTAGGACTGGATCATCTCGCCGATCTTGCGGCGGACCGGCTCCTCGCCGTACTCCTCGGCGAGTTCGCCGTACTCGAAGCCCTTGGCCGCCGTGTCGACGTCGATGGCCTCGGGCGGGAACGTCGGGCGCAACTTGGGGTTCTCCCAGATCTCGAACGGACCGCGTTCGGAGATGTGGAGCTTGCTGTCGGCCTGGGTCTGTTGTTCTTCTTCGCTGGTGTCGTAGGCGGGTTGTGCCATGGCTCGTGTTTCCATTGCCGTTGCCGATGGCTTAGCGTAGCAGACCCCCGAATCCGTGCACGAGGCAAACCGCCCAATGGACCGAACCCTCGACATCCCCAACCGCGACGGCGCGTTCGACATCTGCTGGGACGATCTCGGCATCCCGCACGTCTACGCGTCGACGGTCGCCGACGCTTTTCGCGGCATGGGATACGTCGAGGGCTACGAGCGGCTCTGGCAGATCCACCTGTCCTGCCTCTACGCCAACGGCAACGCCGCGGAAGTGTTCGGCGAGCGCTTCGTCCGTCAGGACGTGCTGCATCGCGCATTCGACGTTCCCGCGCATCGACTTGGCGTGCCGGCGAGCGACGGCGACTGGATCGTCGACGCCTATCTCGATGGCCTGAACGCCTACGTGGCGACTCTCTCCGAACCGCCTCCCGAGTTTGCCGGCATCAATGCCATCCCGCGACCGTTCACGCGCGCGGACATCGCCGCCCGCTACCGCTTCAGCAGTTGGTTCCAGGCCCGCAGTTGGCCGGAGAAGATGTTCCTCGGAAGGACCATGGCCCGGCACGGGATCGATCGGTTCCGGGACCACGCGCCGGCGTTTTCCAAAGCCGACGCCGAAGTCGTCGCCACCCTCGGCCAGCCCTTGGGCGAACTCGACCTGACGCCAATCGCGCTGATCAACCCCGCGCTCAACTTGAGCGGCAGCAACAACTGGGCCGTGACCGGACACCGCACCGCCTCCGGCATGCCGATGCTGGCCACCGATCCCCATCAGCCGCATTCCATCCCGAACACGTTCTTCTACGTGCATCTCCATGCACCCGGATGGGACGTCTTCGGCGCGTCGTTTCCCGGCGTTCCCTACTTCATGATGGGCTACACCCGCGACGTGGCGTGGGGACTGACCACCGGGTTCACCGACAACTACGACGTCTACATCGAACAGGTCGACGGCGAGGGCGTCCTCACGCCCGACGGCTGGTCGCCGCTGGACCGGCGAACCGAGACGATCGGCGTGCACGGCGAGGATGCGCGCGATTTCGAGATCGTCGCCGGGCCGCACGGGCCCCTCCTCGAGAATCTCACCCACGCGTTGGGCATGCGCGACGCGCCAAGCGGGCGTTTCCGAACCGCCTTGCGCTGGGCGCTCGGGCACATTCCGACCTCCGCCGGGACGTTGGCCCGGTTGCCACTGGCACGGACCACCGAGGAGTTCGAGGGCACGTTGTTCGAAAACGACGTGACCCCCCTCGTGAACAACATCATCGCCGTGGACCGGCACAACTCGCTGCGCCGCTTCATCGTCGCCACGCTGCCGAAACGTCGGGACGTGACCGGCGTCGTACCGCTGCCCGGGTGGGATGCGCGCTACGACTTCGAGCAGGCCACGGCCGCCGAACTGACCGTCGAGGTCGATCCGCCATCGCATTTCGCCGTGACCGCGAACAACGACACCCTGGGCGACACGGCACCGTTCCCGATCCACACGTTCGCCGCGAACAGCGCGCGTGCCGACCGCGTCGCCGAGCTGGTTGGCGACCGCACCGGCTTCACGGCAGCCGACTTCGAGGCCATGCAGGCCGATCTCAAGGACCTGCGTGCCGCGGCGCTGGTGCCCGAGTTCCTGCCGTTCATCGAGAACACCGGCGATCCCAGGCTCGACGTCGTGCATCGCTTGCTCGCCGACTGGGACTGCCGCGCCGAGTCGTCGTCGCCAGCCGCCGCGGTGCACTACACGTTCCTCGACCGCATGTGGCACTGCCGCTTCCTCGTGCGCTCGCTCGGCCGGGACTTCGCGGTGCAACCCGCGGCGGCGCCGTCGTTGAACCGGGTGGAGCCCCGCTACTACGACGATCCGGCCTGGGACCAAGAGCTGCTCGCCGAGACCATCCGTGAGGTGTACCGGGGCGTCCACGACGACCTGGTGCGTGAACTCGGCGCGCCCCAGATGTGGCGCTACGGCGCGATCCACCAAGTGCACTTCTGGCACACGTTGCACAGGCGCGCGCCGTGGGAAGACATGCAGGTCGGGCCGGTGCCATTCGGAGGCAGCGGCACGACGCTGGCGATGGCCATGCACATGGGCCGCGGTCCGGGCAAGGATCCGGGGGCCGACGGGGTGCCGCAGCGGGTCTTTCACGGACCGGCGTTCCGGCTGGTGGTCGACCTGGCCGACCCGGACCACTGCCGGTTCGTGATCGCCGCGGGCAATAGCGGACGGCCCGGAAGCCGCCATGTGACCGACCATTTCGAGACGTGGCTCAAGGGCGAACACCACACCATCGCCCTGCTGCGCGACGAGCTGACGGTCGAGGAGACCTGGCGCGTCGCCCAACGCCACTGACGAGACCTCGCCGACAGAACCGCTGAATGGCGGATGTCCTACACAAACTAGGGCGTGTTCACATTACTGAGCCACGTGGCGCAGCGTTTCGACGATGAGCGCGAAGACGACGAAGCCGAGGAACATCCGGTCGAGCTTGTCGAACCGGGTGAACACCCGCCGGAAG
>LXNI01002953.1_pt1 | contig 10636 bp, 11 predicted proteins | sample 809091 | NCBI WGS metagenome assembly LXNI01 (sample SAMN04870527, study PRJNA318959) | sponge metagenome | biome: 01000161; feature: marine sponge reef; material: water | host: Sarcotragus foetidus | place: Greece: Milos, Mediterranean Sea | collected 2013-05-29 | depth 5-7 m | reverse complement strand
GAAAAACCGCAGAGGGTGCCGGCGCAGCGCCTGACATCATCAACGAACCCCGTCTACGACGCGGTGCGATGGTACCGCTCGGCCTGATGCCAACCATCCGTCGAATCAGTTACACAGCAAATCCACCGTGCCCGCGGCGGACACGGGCGACTCGCCCGGCCAGTAAAGCGCCTGATGCACCGGTACGGCGCTCATGCCGCGTCTCCGCTGGCCCCGGCCTTGCCAGCCCTGGCCTCCGGCGGCTTCAATGCTCCACCGTCGACGCGTTGCGCGGCGACACGGGCGATGGCCTCGGCGGTCGACATACCCTTTTTCTTGAGTGCCTCGACCGCGGCGAACGCAGGCCCTCGGGATGAAAAAAGCGCCACCGACCAGGCATCGAGCACCAGTCGGGCCACCCGCCACCCGTCCGGGCCGTGCAGCACGAATTCCGCGTAGCGCCCGTCGGCCGTTCTCAGGCTCTTCAGCGCCCGTTCCATGCCCGGATCGCAATGGATGCGTTTTTCGCTCTTGAGCAGTTCCACGGACTCGTCCTTCTGGGACAGAAAGATCACCCAGTCGGCGTTGTCCCACGCCGCACGCGCGGCGGGATTGGCGTAGTAGTCGTTGACCGACTGCGTGCCGGTGACCAGCGCGCCCCGGTATTTTCTTGCGCGTCTCGCCGCGCCCTCGATGAACGCTCGGCTGTCCTCGCCCGAGAGCAGGTCCCAGGCCTCGTCGATGACAATGGCTTTCGGGATGGTCCGGTCCCCGTGATACATTCTCTGGGTGGCCAGGAACACCACCAGCATCAACACGACCGCCTGCACGTCGTGCCGGCCCTTCAGCTCCGCGAGTTCGAACACGGTGAACGCCGCATCCAGCGCCGGGACAGCCGTTCCGGCGAACAGCCGCCCGCTCGCCCCGCCCGGGCACCACGGCCCGAGCGACAGCGACATGTCCAGCGCCCGGGCATCGCCGTGATCCCGCAGACGGCGTTGCACGTGGCCCAGGTCGGCATTGTTCCCCGCCTGCTCCCAGGCCTCGGCGATGGCCCCGTCGATCAGCGCCGCCTCGATGTCGTCCATCGCGCCGCGGCGCCGGCACATCCGCCGGACCACGCCGCCGAGCAGGGAGAAACACTCCTCCCGGTAGTCGTCATCCCCCGCGGCGGCCCCCGCATCGATCATGGCGAAGGGGTTCAGACACGCCGAATCCCGCCCGAACTGGATGAATTCCCCGCCGAGCGCCTCGGCGGTGTGCTGGAACGAACGTCCGTCGTCGATCACCACGGCTTCCCCGCCCGCGGCCACCAGCCCGGCGACCAGTTCCTGCATCAGCACCGACTTGCCGGAGCCGGATTTCCCGGTGACAGCCACGTTGTAGTTGCCCGCGTCGTTGGCGAACGGGGACCAGCCGGCGGGCTGGCCCCTGCGCCCGAGCAAGAACAGCACCGGCGGGTTGTCCGGGTCCAGCCGCTGGCCTCTCCATTCCCCGTGCACGGGCGCAAGATGGACGGCCGAGGCGCTGAGCAGGGTCTTCATCCGGCCCATGCGCGAGAGATCCGCGTCCAACCCCCCGGCCGGGAGCATCGGGAGACAGGACAACCACGTGGGCAACTGCACGTACCGCTCCGCCGCCAGCCGCCAGCCCTGGCCGTGGTAGATGGCGCGCACCGCCTGTTCGGCCTCCTGCGCCGCGTGCGCAGGGCAGTACACCGCGATCAGGTAACTCGCCTTCATCAGCCGCTCCCCGTCCTTGAGCCGCTCGGTGACGAAGCGCCAGTCGCGGGCTTTTTCGGGCAATCCCGGCAGGTATCTGGAAATGCCCGTGCCCGCCTGCTGCGTGGCGCGGGCGGACTTCAGAAACGCCTTCTCCCCGTCGGCGGCGTCGCCGCTCATCACCGTCAGGCAGGTCAGCACCGGACAGCCCGGCTGCAGGAACTCCCGGTGAAAATCCCCGATCAGCGCGTTGCCGCGCCACCCCGGCCACACGTCGGGGAAGGCCCGCGCGGTGAGCACCCGCACCGCCACGTCCTGCCCGCCGGGGTCGTGCTGCCCGCCAGGGTCGTGAAACAGCAATCCCGTGGGCGTCACCGTCAGCGCCCGTCCCGGGAATGCGCATTGCAAGTGCAGCGGATCCCGAGGCGACCACCGTGCGGCAGGCCGCAAAAGGGCTGCACCCTGCCAAGGGGCTGCGCCCTGCACGCCAGCGGCGGGCAGATCCGCGCGGGCGGCCGAATGGACTGCGGCAACTGTCGGCTTTCGCTGCGTCGGGGCGATCAACTCCGCCGCCAGCGACAGCAATTCGTCCGGTGCCAGCCTTCTCGCCTTCGCCCCGGCCGAGGCCAGCGTGCCTTCAAGCGCCCGGCGGAACGCGCCGAGCGCCGTTTCCGAGCCCGGTCCCGGCAGACCCGCCAGGCACGCGGTGACGAACACGCGGTAATCCGCGCAGGTGAACGGCGGACCCCCCGGATGCAGTGCCCGCCAACCGGCGTGGCCAAACAGTTTCTCTCGCCGCCCGGCCATCTCCGACAACAGCCCTCCCGCGTGCCGTCGCGCAGCGGACCAGGCCGCCAGCGGCGCCCCGAACCGGGGACTGGCCCAGTGTATGAACTGAATCGTGCATCGGTCGGGCGCACCGTCGGCCAGCACGCCCGCGAGTGCGCCGAGGGTTTCCGCGTCGATGCCGGCGAAGGGCGGAATTTCCATCGCAAAGCCGTGGCTGGCAGCATTGATGTACAGCTCCGTGCGCTCGTCCCACGCCCGCCACGGCAGCAGCTCGTGCAACGGCTCCGGGCACGGCGGCGGCGACCACGGCGCCATCGAGTCCGGCCCGTCGAACAGATCCAGAAGCCGGCCGATCATGGGTTCACGCTCCAGCCGGCGGGCTCGATCACCACCCGCACCCAGCTCGCCTCGTGGTAAATGCCGTGCTCGTCGACGTACGGCGCGATCCATATCCGACCGATCACCTCGGCCGTTCTCGCCCCGTCGCCCCAGTGTCCTGCCGACGGCAGTCCTGCGGACGGCAGACCTGCGGACGGCGGATCGTCCACGCCAGGTGCGGTTTCGCCCGCGATTTCGCGCGCGCCCGGCGATTCCGCGACCGTGCCGCCGAATCCATGTCCAATCCGGTGCTGCGCACCGCCGTCCTGCGCACGCCTGTCATGCACTCGGCAATCTCCATTGCAGGTCGATTCGGGTTCCGGCGCGCTGGCCGCCGCCCGCGCGGCGGGCCGCCGTGCCCCCGTCGCATTGCGGTATCCACGAACGCGGGTTGCAGATTCCTCCGTTGCCGCCCCGGCGGCCTCGTTCGTGTATGTCGGGATCCGCCGCGGCGACGCCGGGTCGGCCTCGGCCACGCGCGCGCACACCGAGCCCTGTACCAGCGGGCATTGCCAGGAGTTGCCGACGTGACTCGTGGCGCAACCGCCCATGAGACTCGCCCCGAGGATCAGCGCCGCGGCCATGGTTGGGTTCATGCTGTCTGCCCGGCGTCGATTCATCATCCGCTCTCCATCGCGACCGGCTCTCGGCCGTCCAGCCAGGTCCCTTCCAGAAACACCACGGTGACGGGCGTGCCCGCCGACAACTGGATCACCGGCTGGTATTGCTCGGCCCGGCGAATGAGGTAATCGCCGATCTCCCGCCCGGCGGTGCCGGCGCCCGTGCCGAGGCCCGCGCGCCCGATGTCGCCGAAGTCCGTGTTCGCCAACGCCGCGGCGCCTCCGCCAATCACGGCCTGGGGCCGGAAGGCCTGGTTGGCGCTCTCCCCGAATCCCGAGAAAAGACCGGCCATGAAGGCCCTTTGCACCAGCGCGCCCTCGCGGCTCACCACCGCGCCGCGCACGCCGGCCTGGCCGCCGCCTGCGACAAATCCGGACACGGGGGTCTCGATCACCGTGCCAGGAACATCCCCCGCGCACGCCATGGTCTGCAGCCGCACGTAGACTTTTTCCGAACTCAAGTCCCCGTAGGCGGCGCCGGTGACCGTGCAGCCCGCCACGTCGCTGCGCGAGGCAATCCCGTCCACGGCTGCCCCATAGGCGGGGCTGGTCAGTCGCAAGAGCACCGGGCGGGGGTCGCCCTGGGACTGCACGGATGCGGAGGCGTCCGCGCCCGCGATGACCACCGCCTCGGCGTAGCTGCCCGCCGGCACGTAGTCGGCCGTGGGCTTCGGGACCGGGATGGGTTCGGGTGACTCGACATCCGATCCCCCGCCCGGCCGTTGTTCCAAATCGAATTCCCGCACCACCGGCGCCGCGATCGGTTCCGCCGCGCCGTTGCCCCAGTTCGGCCCGTCCCGCCGTTGCGCCTCGGGCCGCGCCGGCGCCGCGAACGGGTCGTTGCCCGGCGCCGCACCGATGCCCTGCGTCAATTCCTCGATCAACGCCGCCTGGCGGTCGATGGCCGCGCGGGCGTCTTCGGCGTCCTCGCGCAACCGGCGCTGCAGGCGCAGGTTTTCCGCTTCCAGACTGCGGTTGGCGGCCTCGATCTCGCGAAGCCGCAATTCGATCCCGCCGAGCCGGGTCTCGGACTGCCTCACCCAGCCCGCCTCGGCCTCGCCCGGGACCGCCAGCTGCGCCTCGATCCCGCGAAGCGCGGGCGTGCTGTCGCCGCCCCCGGCGCCGAGCCAGAGCACGGCGAGGATCGACACGACCCCGGCCAGCGCCGAGAACAGCAACCACTGGCGCCGCTGCACCCCGCGGTTGCGAATGTCAAGCGCGCTCATCGAACGGACTCCGCCACGCCGTTGTACTCGACCAGCACAACCATCCGTTCGCCGTTCGGGCCCGTGCCGGGCGGCAGGCCCTCGCCGGGCGCCGAGCCCTCGCCGGGCAGCGCGACCTGACCCGGCGCCGACACCCAGGCGGCCACGATCGGGGCCGAGGCCGCGTATGCAAGTTCCGGCGCTGCAACGGTATCGTCGCTACCCATCCACAGCATGCGTGCGGTGAACCGCGGGCCCTTCCAGAGCTCCACGAGCGCACCGCGTTCGGGACGCGCCGCGGACTCGGACGCCGGGACGATGACGTAACCCGGCACCGGTTCGCGACGGGCAATCGCCCTGATCAAAAAGACCAGCTCGGTCTCGCGGTTGTCGACTGCGGCCCCGCCGGCTGCAAGCCTGCTGGCCGCATGCCTGCTGGCCGCAGGCCCCGCCACGGACGGGTTTTGTATGAGAATCTGCGCCGAGCCACGGGAAACTCCCGACAGTGTCAGCCGGTACGTGAACCCCTTTTCGGTCCCCATGTACAGCGTCACGGGTGCTCGCGCACCCGCTGGCGCGGGCGCATTCGCTGGCGCGGGCAGCCCTACTGCCGGGCGCAGCCCATCTGCCGCGCGCAGCGCCGGGTAGAGATACAGGTCCCCTCGCACTGCGTCGTGTTCCACGGTGAAGCCGCCGGGCGAGTGGATGACCCGGGAAATCCGGTCGCCCTCCAGCGCGATGCGGTTCAGCTGCGAACTGGAAATCTCCGCGGCCAGCTCCGCGTGATCCGACGCCTGAAGGACCTGCAGCGCCCACGCCGTCGCGCTTGAGCCCATATAGATAATGAGTGACAAGCCCAGTCGCGCGATCGCGCCGCTCCCGGTCGCCTTCACCGTCAATGCCATCAATGCCGGTTTCACCCTTCGTCCTCCCGTTCCTCGAACCGCAACAACCCGATGCGCCCGCCGTCCATCGAGAACACCAGGCGGTAGCGCTTGCGCGTGCGCGTGGCTTCCTCTCGTCCGAGCCAGGTGACCAGGTCTCCGGACACCTCGGCCGCCAGTTCATCCGACGACACCTCGATTCCAGTGGGGTAGAAGGCGCTTGCCAGATCCCGGCGCGAGAGCCTCTCGGCCTCCGTCTCCACCCAGGAGACGAAGTCGCCGCGGGCCGAGGCGTGAGCCATGCGGGCGGCCGCTTCCCGAACGTGCACCGCGTTGTCCGGCGTCAGCGTCAACAGCGTCACCGCCACCGTCCGGGCGGTGTCTTCGATGTATCTGCGCCCCGCCCAGGTCTCTCCCACCGTCCAGACCGGACCGGACACCGCCGGCAACAGCACCGCCATGGACTCGCGTTGGGCAAGCCCATGGCTAAGCACCCCGTTGAGCGCCATGGAAAGCGCCAGCAGCACCGCCAGCACGACGCGCGTGTCGCGCACCTTTCGCCGTTCGCTCGCCATCGCCTCGTGTCTCATGGCCGATTCCTCAGCCCGCGAAACGGCGCCGGTGGCTTGCGGGGGCGCCTTGCAGACGCAGCGCTGCGCCCGGCAGGAACCAGTACACCGCGTGCATCGCGATGCCGCCCCGCCCGCCGCGCTTGATGCGCCGCAGCACCAGCCAGCCGCCCACGCCGACGGCCAGGCCCGTGACGAACGCGTTGGCCGCAAGCCCCAGCATCGCCGGACCCATCAGCACCGCAGCCTCGTCCATGGTCCAGAACAGCCACCGCTCCGGGTCGTCCAGGCGAGAGGGAATGGCGAATCGCTCGGCTTCGTTCACGTTCTTTACGCCTCAGACGATCGCCGTGCCGACGATGCTGGTGACCACGCCCGCACCGGCGCCGGCCGCCACCCCGACACCCACCGCGCCCATGATCTGGGTCGCGTTGAACCTCAGCACCGAACCCACCAGCGCCGCACCCACCGCGAGCACCGCGGCCAGCTGCCCGCCCGTGCCCCCGACCATATTCGTCACGGTGGTGAGCGGGGCGGCGAATGTGGTGTCGGTGGTCGCCCCGGCATCCGCTCCCGTCAACAGCGACACAAGCCCCGGCACCGCCAGCACGGCCATGCGCAGGACCGCCTCGATACGGGCACGCTCCAGCGCATTGATTCGTCCGTTCATCGGCCCGCGCCCCCGTCGCCCGATCCGTTATCGTCCGAACCGTCCTCGTCCGAACCGTCGTCGGAGGTCGACTTTCTGCGGTTCGCCAAAACCCAGGCGTCCAGGTCCTCCGGGGTGTAGCGGATCCGGTTGGCGATCCGGCTGAACGGCGGGCCGCCGCCCGTCACGCGCAAGCGCTCCATCGTGCGCTTGCTCAACCCCACCCGCTTTGCGGCCCGCTCGGTGTTCAGGTACGCGGCTTCATCCAGCATATCGCTTGTCTCCTTTCGGTCGGTTTTAGTCGAATCCGGCGCGGTGGCGGGCGGCGCGACATCCCGCCTCACCGCACGCCAGATCGTCCGGCGCTGCTCGCCCGTGCAGTGCTTGCCCATCCACAACCTCGAGTCCGCAAGCGTGGTCAGCCTCGGCGATCGCCCCTTGCGCAACCGGCACAGGAACGACGGGTCCCCGAGGCTGTACTGGCCCACCACGTAGGCCCGAAATCCGGTCGCGGCCAGATACGCCTCGTATTCGCGCAGCAGGTACGGCCGAAACGGCGGCTCGCCCATGAAGCTGAGCAGGTCATCGCAGGTCCTGAGCAACATCGTGGCGCCGTGCAGGCGCCACCCGGAGATGAACCCGGGGTTGCCGAGCGCGAGCTTGCCGAGGCGCCAGGGGCTGATCGGGTGGCGCGCCAGGTACTCGTTCACCATGGCGTGCACGGCCTGCTCGAGAGAGCGTTCCAGAAAATGATCGCGGAAGGGTTGGGCCCAGGGGTGGTGCGGCGACATGGGGCCACAATAGAGGGATGTAAAAACAATTGCAATAGTACAAACTAGTGACTATTCAACGTCCCGCCGAAACCCGCCGACAGTGTGACACCCCGATACGCCCTGATACCCAAAACTCTCGATAAGTTCCTATTTTGTGTCGGCATCCAACGCGTCTTTCCGGCTCGAACAGCGGGATGATCGCGCGAACATGCGCTCGGATGAAACATCCGTTATCCAATTGAAATGGTCTTATAAACGTCTTATCATGCCGTCTCCAGCCGCCTCCGGGAGTCTCACATGAGCGCCGACCCCGTCCGCGACGCCCTGCGCACGCTGCTGCGCCGCACGGGCCACACCATGAAAAGCGCCTCGCTCGCCATCGGGCGCAACGAGACGTACCTGTACCAGTACCTCACCCGGGGCATGCCGAAAGTGCTCAAGCAACGCGACGCCGAAGCGCTGGCGCAACTGCTGCACTGCAACGTGGAGGCCATCCGCCACCGCGGAGAGCGCCCCGCGCAAGCGATGCCGGGCGGTACCGCTCCGCCGCCGGATGCGCGCGTGGCGGCGGTGCCGGAGCTGGATGTGGACGCGGGCGCCGGACTGACCGTGTTCAATGACGAGTATCCGGTGTCCACCCACCGGTGGTACCTGCCGCTGGGGCTCATCCGCGAAGCCGGCCCGGTGAACCCCGACGACCTGCGCATCGTGCGGGTCAGGGGCGATTCCATGGAACCGGCGCTGAACGCCGGGGATCGGCTGGTGATCGACACCGGGCGCCGGATCCCGGAGACCGGGCAGCTGTGCGTGCTGTTCGACGGCAACGGGCTGGTGGCCAAGCGCGTGGAGTACGTGCCCGGCTCAAGCCCCCCGACGCTTCGGCTCATATCCGACAATCCGAGGTACGCGCCGTACACGTGCCTGGCGCAGGAGGCCCACGTCGTCGGCAGGGTTCTGTGGAGCGTGCACACGGTGGCGTGAGCGAGGACACCATTGAGCGAATTCTCTGCCCGAGCCGGCGTCGGTCCGCCCCAGGCGATCGAAGAATCCTTGCCGCAGCAAGGGTTGACGCCGTACACCGGGACCGAACCGGCGCTGCAAGTGCAAGGGATTTGCGTGCATTCACCGCGCGCGAGAACCTGCCGGAACCGCGCCAGGCGAGCGGCTCGGTCCACCGCATCGCGCCGTTGTCGGCCGTGGCGCCAGCCGGGGTGCAGAGACATTTATATATAGGCGCCTGCCGCGGACCGGCCGGACACAGGCTGATGCCCCGTGCAATCCGCCGTCCTCGAACCGGACCTCGCGCCACGCTCAGGGGCCGCCGGCAAGGACGCGCGGTGGCGGCGCAAATTGTAAGCAAGCCGTACGAAAACGGACGGGTTTCGAGCTCCGGGAGCGCCGTTTCAGGCGCATTCAGCTCCCGGTGGGGATGCGCGTTGAATCCGTGCGTCACAGGCCGCCATCGCACTGGGTCGCCTGCCCGATTTGTTCGCCCGATGGCGCAATCGGCTTGCGCACGGCGCCGGAAAGGGGCGACGATTCCACCCACCCGGCCGCGCCCGGACGGATGGGCGGTTGAAAAATAACCGTAAATTCAGTAAATTGACCGTTGGTACGCAACGCAAGAACAAGTTGATAAAAAACTTGCGCCAAAACTTGTACTATCCGATTTTACTGACTAGAATCCGCTTGAGACTGACGGTTTGCGTCGGTGGGAACAATTCAGGTTGTATGACGCAACCAATGTTGAGGTGATTTGCAATGATTACGTCTTTTTCTGCGACAAGGAGCCATACCCCCCGAAGCTGATTCCAGCAACCCCCTTGAGTCCACGTAATCGCCTGATTTTCCTTGACATTCGCCTCATTCCTCCAAGAACTCAATATACCGCTCCTATGGCTTGTAAGCAAGCCGTAAGCGGTTGAAATCAAACGCCTGCGTGCCGTGGCGTGCGTCTGTCGCCAAGCGCTTCCAACCGATCGTATTGGATCCGTTTTTTTCGCGATGCTACAAGCGTGCGGATTCGAATCGGCCAATCGGCTGTTTTCCCGGGCTTTGGCTTCGCCGCGCGTGGCAGTCGGCACCGAGGCAGCGCGAATCAACGACCGGCGTGTCCGACCGTGTGTCAGACGATCCTGCAAAGTCGACTCGATGACAGGCGGTAGCAGGCTACGCGGTTGCAGTCATGCCGCCTCGGTCGGCGTCAGGCGGAAGGCCGTCTCGATCATTCCTTCCAGCCGCGCCATGCGTTCGCCCAACTGAACCTGCCCATCGCGTAGCGCCGCTATCTCTGCGGTGAGGCGCTGGGCGAGCTGCTGGATTTCCGCGGTCAGGCGGTTGTCAAGTCGGGCTACGCTCTGCCCGAGCTGGTGCCCTTGTCTCAGGATCAGGCCCGCCAGCGCAACGGCCACAGCGAGGATGGCAATCATTTCAGGGCTCATGGGGTGAGAGTATACGTCGCCAAAAGTTTCGACGCGAGACCGATCGACTGTCTGCGCTGAGTTCAATGAGTTTGGGGCCGCGCGCCGGGTGCGGCGGTGGTTCGAGCGTGAGAAGCTGAATTTCCCGATTCGGTCACCCGGTGCGTAGTTCCGTTGGGGCAACCGCAGTGCCGTTCACGGCATCGAGCCTGGCGAAGAACACCACAGCGCAAGTGCCTCGAATTCTATTCTGGAGAGTTGCAATTGCGCTGCGACGATGGTTCCATTCGATGGCTCGCGCGGAACATGGACTATCGGCGATACGCCACGAACTCCTGAGCGGAGCGGTCGACATCACGGGCGTTGCGGCGCAGCAAGATTGGCGACAAGTCCCGCCCACGATGCACCGGCACGGTTGTTACGCGACCGTCTTTGTGACGAAATCGTTTGTGCGAACCTCGCTGGCGAGTTTCCTTGAATCCAAGCGCGGCGAGAATGGCGATGACTTCGCGAGGCTTCAGGACAGGTATGGAAGACACCCTGTCTCAGGCCACCAGGACGACCTGAGTGCCGACGAACTCGCCGACCATCTCGGGCGCGCCATCGTCGAGGATCATGGTGATGACTTCCGTCAGATTGTCGTTGAGTT
>LXNI01002952.1_pt1 | contig 10645 bp, 9 predicted proteins | sample 809091 | NCBI WGS metagenome assembly LXNI01 (sample SAMN04870527, study PRJNA318959) | sponge metagenome | biome: 01000161; feature: marine sponge reef; material: water | host: Sarcotragus foetidus | place: Greece: Milos, Mediterranean Sea | collected 2013-05-29 | depth 5-7 m | reverse complement strand
GAAACTTGAAGGCCGCCGCGTGTCGCCGCCGTTTCTTGACCATCGTTCTGCCCCTCCACAGGCTCGGTGAATTGCTCCATTATACACCTTAGCTTGTGGTCCAGTTTTTGGGGCCCATTTCACTCTTCACTGACAAGGTCATCCAAAACAGCGACGGGCAACTCCTTTAGACGCCTAAAATCTTCATAATTTGTGATAAAGATTGTACATCCGGCGTGCAGAGCCGCTGGCATCCAGATAAACCGGACCAGTAGACGGTAGCGTCAACCTTCCCATGACGCCCGTTCGTCCTTGAGGTAGCCTTCAACTTCCTCCGCGCTCCTGAATAGACGCTGCCCGGGCGCTTCCTTCAGAATTTCAACCGCAGACCGCCGCTCAGTCACCGAAGAGTGAACGACGACGCTGACAGACTCCCCAACCGGAAGCTCCTGGTCCACTATTTCAATCCTGCCCCCAGGCAACACCGTCGTTCTGATGTGCAGCGTCTTTTGCATTGTCCGTCTCTCCTTTCTTGCAGTTGCGCGTGACCGCGGCGTAGTCTTCCAACTGTGGAAGGGAATTACATAGGGATTATATCGAATACTGCCATGTGGTCACTGGCTAATAAACTCCTAGCCTACAGCCCCCAGAACGCATATCGGATGCTGTTTCTTACGACAAAAACCAACAGGCTCGAAACCACGACGCTGACAATTGTTCGTCTACCTGTCAGCCCATGCTCCACCTTCGTTGCTCCATAAGTCAGGGAAAGCCAGCACACAGAAAAAATGACTGGGATGCCAACAGCAACAAAGAGATCAAACGCCTGGCGCCAAATCGGAACAATCAGTACCGAAGCACCTGGTAAGAAGGCTGCTCCGCTGGCCCCGACCAGAGGCAAAAAACCGAAAAGCGCTTTGAGAATGGTTATCGGGGCACCAAACGTGGCAACAAGGTAAGCGTAACGACCGACCTGTCCTTGCCCGCCTAGAAGGGTGGCTATGTAATGGTAAATGCCCACACTGACTAGGAAGAATACAGGGCTCAGCAAGATTCGGCTCATGAGGAGGGCCCATTCCAACATAGATACGGCCATCAGAAAACGAGTGAGGTGCCAAACTATGGTGCCAATAAAGTAATAGACGCTGCCAGAATGCAGCCATAAGTAGCTGAACCACTGTTCGACTTCCCGATCCACCATCATTCGCGTAGTTACAAACTGAGCATGGGCCTCACCGATCATGCTAGTAAATCTGAATACCTCATCTTTGAATACATCAACATAGGGCCAATCCAGTTCCACCGATGGCATTACCCACATAGCTTCGAGCTTCGTCCACAACAAGCCAAGCAGTGTTGCCATCACGGAAGCCAGAAAAATCCACGCGAGTGCAGTTGATAAGGTGGCTGAGGACGTGATTCGTTCGGCGGCAAAGGTCTTTTCGCCGGGCTTAGTCAAGACATTTGCCCACGTCTGAAGCATCGAAGTGGTGCTGATTCGTATTTTATGGAGTGTTGTGAGCCCAGTCGCCATCAGTAGATAGAACTGCTCGTGTTCAACCGGTTCTCGTCGGCAGGCTCGTCTCGGCTTTGTTCGTAGTCTAGCCTTTCCTTTGAAGGCTGGCTGACAGGCTTGTCCCGCCTGATTGTCTCCATTTTCTCCTCCAGCGCCGCCTCGCCCTCCGTCCAAATCGGGTAGTCGTCGACCAGCGTCGAATTCTTGTTCCTTCCAAAATTTCCCAGCGAAGAAAGGTGCTCAGTGGTGAGTATACGCAAACTGTTCTGTCATGTCGATGACTTCTGTCAGCGGTCGACTACACGGGAGAATGCCAAGCTGTTGCGCGTAACGCGCAAGCAAGAACCGGCCCCCCGCATGAGAGCCCTGCGACAGCAATCCTGATTCTGACATCCTTCGTCCAACAATTTGAAACTGACCCTTCCCTACCCACCAAATTGACACATCCCAACCAATAACGCAGAATCAAACACAGCCCCCCACCCAAATCCCAGCAACCAACTCTGGTACGCTGCCGAGCCAACCAAAAACTAAAAACTAAAAACTAAAAACTGAAGTTATGACCCAAGTCGCACTCGAATCCACCGTCATCAGCCACGGGCTGCCCTACCCCGACAACCTCAAACTGGCCCATGAAATGGAGCTTATCATCCGCCAACATGGGGCCGAACCGGCCACCGTCGGCGTCATCGCCGGCGAACTGATCGCCGGCCTCAGCCCGCAGCAGATCGAGCGGCTGGCCGCAGCGCCCGACCGACCTGTGGGCAAAGTAAGCCGCCGCGACCTGCCAATCGTCGTCGCCCGCAAGCTCGACGGGGCCACCACCGTCGCCGCTACCATGTGGATCGCCCACCGCGCCGGCATCGAACTGTTCGCCACCGGCGGCATTGGCGGCGTCCACCGCAGCCGCGAGCCCGGCCCCAGCACCGACGTCAGCGCCGACCTGCAGGAACTGGCCCAGACTCCCCTCATCGTCGTCTGCGCCGGCGCCAAGGCAATACTCGACCTGCCGGCCACCCTCGAATACCTCGAAACGCACGGCGTAACCGTCATCGGCTACCGCACCGAGGAGTTTCCCGCCTTCTACAGTCGCAGCAGCGGCCTGCCGGTCGATGTCTGTTGTAACTCTCCCCAGGAGGTCGCCGAAATCTGGCGGGCAAAGCGGGCGCTGGACCTGGCGGGAGGATTGCTGGTGGCGGTACCAGTACCGGAAGAGGACGAAATTCCCGCCGCACAGATTGAACCGCAGATCGAGCAGGCACTGGCAGATAGCGACGCCGCCGGCCTGCGCTCGGCCGAGGTGACGCCCTTCCTGCTGCGCCGTATCGCCGAACTGTCCGGCGACCGCAGCCTGCGCGCCAATCTGGCCCTGCTGCGCAACAACGCCCGCGTAGCCGCCGCCATCGCAGTGGCATTGGACAGTGAATAGTGGAAAACAAATAGCGGCCAGACAGGGAGCCCCCCCGCACTAGCCGCTATTCAAAAGCAATCAGCTACTTTCCGTCAGCTACTGAAAATCAGCTTCTCAAACTCGGGCCGTTCCAGAACTTCCTGTTCCAGCAACGTTTCCGCCAGCAGCCCCAACTTGTCCTGGTTGGTCGTCAGTACTTCCCTGGCCCTCGTGTAAGCAGTCTCCACTATCCGGCGCACCTCGCGGTCAATGGCACGCGCCACATCCTCGCTATAGGAGCGCCGCTCGCCCAGGTCCATACCCAGAAACGGGTTGGAATCAGCCTGAACCAGCTGCATCGGGCCTAACTCCTTGCTCATGCCAAAGCGCGTGACCATCGCCTTGGCCAGCTTCGTGACCCGTTCCAAATCGCTGGCAGCGCCGGTGGTGATCTCCTCGAAAGTCAACTCCTCGGCCACGCGCCCGCCCAGCAGCCCCGCCAGTTCATCCTCGTACTCCGCCTTGCTCTTGAGCAGGCGGTCCTCAGCCGGCAGAGGCATGACGTAGCCCAGCGCCTGGCCGCGACTCACAAGACTGATCTTGCCGACCGCGTCCGTATGCTCCAACAGCGCCATCACCACCGCATGCCCTGCTTCATGGTAGGCGACCACGCGCCGCTCTTCATCGCTAAGTATCTGGCTTTTGCGCGCCGGCCCGGCCATCACCCGTTCTATCGATTCGACAAGCTCGTCCATGCCGATCGCGCGCTTGTCGCGCCGCGCCGTCAGAATCGCCGCCTCATTGAGCAGATTCTCCAGGTCCGCGCCCACCATGCCCGGCGTCTGCTTGGATATCACGTTCAGGTCGACATCCGGCCCCAACGGCTTGCCGCGCGCATGTACCTCCAGGATCGCCTCGCGCCCGCGCTGGTCCGGCGCGTCCACCACAATTTTACGGTCGAATCGGCCCGGCCGCAGCAGCGCCGGATCCAGAATATCCGGGCGGTTGGTCGCGGCAATGACGATCACCGTCGTATCGCTGTCGAATCCGTCCATCTCGACCAGTATCTGATTGAGCGTCTGCTCCCGTTCATCGTTGCCGCCGCCCATGCCCGCCCCGCGATGGCGGCCGACCGCATCGATTTCATCGATAAAAATGATACAGGGCGCGTTCTTCTTTGCCTGTTCGAACAGATCGCGCACACGGCTGGCGCCCACGCCAACGAACATCTCCACAAATTCGGAGCCGCTGATGCTGAAGAACGGCGCCCCCGCTTCGCCCGCCACCGCTTTGGCCAGCAACGTCTTGCCTGTTCCCGGCGACCCGACCATCAACACACCCTTGGGAATGCGCGCGCCCAGCGCCGCGAACTTCTCCGGCTCCTTCAGGAACTCCACAACCTCCTGCAGCTCCTGTTTGGCCTCCTCCGAACCCGCCACATCCTCAAAAGTGACCGTGGGGCGGTCGGCCTCCTCCAACTTCTTGGCGCGGCTGCGTCCGAACTGCATCGCCCGGTTCTGCCCGCCCCCGCCGGCCTGGCGCATTATAAAGATGAAGAAGCCGAAGATCAGGATCATCGGCAGCAGCATGATCAGCCAGTTGAAAAACGCGCCGCTGTTCGGTGCGCGCTCCACGTCGATCGGAATCGCCGCCAGCTGATCCGCGGTCACGCCGAACGTCTTGAGCGAATCAAGCAGGCTCTCGCCCGACTCTTTGCGGCTGCGCCGCCGTTCATTTTCGGAAATTTCGACGATGATGTCGTCGCCCTGCACCACCAGCCGTTGGACAGAGCCGTTGCGCACGTAGTCAGCAACCTGGTTCAAACCAAGCAGGTTGCTGGTAGCGCTTGGCGGGTTGATAAAAAGGCGGTAAGCAAAAAAGATCAGGACTGCCAGCAAAATCCAGATCCAGCTGCGTTTGAACAGCTGCCGGTAACGCTCGTTTGGGTCTTCTTCCGGTGGTCGTTCGCCATCCGGTCTTTTTTCGTTATTCATCATACTGAAATACCCCCGAGTCAGACGCCCTGCACAAAAACAGAGCGACACGGGTACACGTCAACGAACCTAGTATAACAGAAGAGGAGGCCCGAGTCAGTAAGCCCGCAACCAGTGCGCGAAAGTTACCGGCAACGCATCACCGTGCGTTACAGATTGCGCAACTGGTCTGCGATGCTGACGCCGGTGGCGTGGGTTTTTGCCGTATGAATCGGCGGTTTGCCTCGGTGCCGGGTACGGTGAGGAATCGAAGATTCGTCCGGTTTGTCGCTGAAGCTGATTATCAGACAGCCGCGCTCCTTTAGCCAAAGAACGGTCTCGCGCACCTCCTGCGTGATGCAGATCTCCTGGGCGAGTCGTTCCGCTGCCGGCACATCATCTGCCAAATTGTTCATATGCTCCAACGTTGCCAGAAACTCCTCGCGCCGGAACTGTTTGAACGGGGTAGGATCGCCCTGCGAAACAGCAGTGTTGACCGCTTCGTGGGCCTGTCGCATCGCCTCGCCCACTCGCCCGCCGCCGGCAATACAGACCTCGGCGTAGCGCACAAACTGCTCGAATGTCTGGACCGCGCCCTCTTCAATGCGTTCAAGCAAATCGGCGCAGTCCAGGCCGTCGTTATTCAGAACAAGGCAGATATAGGCCAGATAGTCCTGGTTGTCCCCGGTCAGATGATGGTAATGGGCGCGGTTCAGTTGCTCATAATGTTGCGTGAACAGCGCGGCGTTGAACTTGTCGCCCAGCAGCATGCCCACGGTCCGGTACAGTCCCTTCAGACGCGCCACATCAATGGCGCGGTTGTTGCGCCCGCGGGCGCCGATCGCCGTCTTGTCCAGATCGAGAACCACCGCCGTACTTTCGTTTAACTGTAAACCGTTCCGCTGCGCCCAGCTGACCCAATCCACCAAGTGGCTCCAGCGGTTCGCCTCAAACAAACCAGTGTCGTCGTTGGCGACAAAATGCTCCGCTTCACCGGCCTTTTCGTTGCCAATAAAGCAGGCGCTGGGCAACACTTCCCTCTCCCCAAGCCCGATCAACGCCCCGTTGTCGAGCGGTCGTTCCTCCGTGGAGCGCAATGAACGCATCACCTGAAAAGTATGTCCATCACCGGAGAGCGTATCGCCGATGAAGAGCAGTTCTGCAACCGCGGCGTTACGCTGCTGTTGGGCCTGCTCCAGGATCCATAAAGCGACCTGGGCATACGACTTCTCTTGTTTGCGGGGCACGGAAGGTGTTGCCAACCCGAGCTGGTGGCGAGCAGATTTCAGCCCGGGGACTTTACGTGTGATCGGTTCCAGGTTGCGATAGACGATAAGATCGCCGACAAGCTCATCCAGGGATGCCACCCCAAAGTTGTCAACGGCAATCGGATAGGCTTCTCTTGTCTGTGTGTTGGCCAATTCTGCACCTTCCATTTCAATTCCCGGTCCTGTCTCTGCCTTCGAGTAAACCCGCTCTACTCTAAAGTGCGACGCTACCAGGATTCAAGAGCTGACTACGCTTAACTGCCGTTATACCTCACACGATTCTACCTTATGGCAGGCCGATCTGTAAAATTTTCAGGTTGTTGCGCAAGACTGCCCCAGCTAGGGAACAGTGGCCAGAACCGGTTCCGTTACCGGCAACTGATCGCTGTCAGCCTGTTTTTGACCGCCCAGATATCCCTGTGCCGCCAGCAACTCGGCGTTGAGCAGACTGCCGCCGGCCGCGCCCCGAATCGTGTTATGGCCCAATGTCAGGAACTTTACGTGCAAAAGCGGGTCGGCCCGCAGCCGGCCCACCACCGTCGTCATGCCGGGAACGCTCCCCGCCAGCCGGTCCATGCGCGGCTGCGGCCGGTCCGCCTCCTCCCGGTAGAGAATCGCCTCGTCAGGCGCGCTGGGGAGGCCCATGCGCTGCGGCAGCGGTTCGTACTCCGCCCACGCCCGCCGCACATCCTCCAGGCTGGGCCGCCGCGCGAACTCCACGCTGACCGCCGCCAGATGGCCGTTGCGCACCGGCACGCGGTTGCAGTGGGCGCTGACCACGAAATCGGCCATCTGCACAGCCTGCCCGTCAAACTGCCCCAGCAGCTTCTGCGGCTCGCGGCTCTCCATCTTCTCCTCTTCAGCACCTATGTACGGTATCACGTTGTCGATAACATCCATCGACGGCACGCCCGTGTAGCCCCCGCCGCTGACCGCCTGCATCGTCACCACAAAAATCTTCGTGACGCCAAAAGCTTCGTGTAGCGGATGGATCGCGCTCACCAGGTGGGTTGTGGAACAGTTGGGATTGGTGGTGATGAAGCCCTTCCAGCCCCGCTGACGCCGTTGTAAATCGATCAGCCCAATATGCTCCGGGTTGACCTCTGGGATGAGCAGCGGTACGTCCGGCTCATAGCGGTAGGCGCTCGCATTGCTGCACACGACGTAGCCCGCCGCCGCCAGTTCCGCCTCTACCGTCCGCGCCGGCCCGCTCGGCAGCGCGCTGAACACCAGCTGACAGTCGATGCCAGGCGCCATCTCCTCCAGGACCCAGTCGCGCAGATGGGCCGGCATATCCCCGCGCAGCAGCCAGTTGCAGGCGTCCCCATAGCGTTTGCCCGTGTTGCGCGGCGACGCGCACAGCACGCTCAACTCAAACCAGGGATGCCCCTGCAACATCTGCACAAACCGTTGCCCCACCGCGCCCGTAGCGCCCAACACGCCCACGCGAATCTTTGCTTGACTGTTCATCGAAATCCTCTATCCAAACTGTGACCTACCTGATTCGTAACGACTCCGCCCCTGTAAATGCCCCTGTAAACTCGCCCCTCTTCACATCCGCCGCAGTCACTGACCACTGATCACCGATCACTAACCACTGCAGTTGTGCGGTCGGCCGCAAGCGGCCTCCCTTGTGCAGGGGCTGCGCCCCCGCAACGCCCCCCTACAAAACCATGCCTCACCGACCTTGTGTCTTCATTTCAGCGTGTCGGCTGGCCAGCATGGTGGCGCCTGTCCACCGGTTGAGTCACCACAAGCCCGAATGGTGTCAGTGACGAAGGTCTGAGCTCGCATCCTGGATTTGGCTCCGCAGTTTACTAAAAACTAGAAACTGAAAACCAAAAACTGCCGTTCAACGACAGAAATGCAATTCAACAATATCGCTCAATACGCCGGCCGCAGTTGCCTCCACCCCCGCGCCGCGACCCTGAATAACCAGCGGGTTGGGGCTATACCAGCGGCTGTACAGTTCAACCAGATTGTCGGTGCCCGTCAGACGCCCCAGCGGGCTGTCCTTAGCCACCGCTGTCGGGCCTACACTGCACGCGCCCTCTGAAAGCGTAGCCGCATAGCGCAGAACTTTGCCCTCGGCAGCCGCGCCCTCAACCTGTGCGCGGTACTGCTCGTCCAACGACGGCAACTCCGCCAGAAAATCCTCCACGCTCAGGCTGGCCATCCGCTCCGGATAGAGACCGGTGATTTCAACCTGTTCCATATCCATGCGCCAGCCGATCCCCCGCGCCAGAATAAGCGCCTTGCGCGCCACGTCAACGCCCCCCAGATCATCGCGCGGGTCCGGCTCGGTATAGCCCAGCCGGTAGGCTTCGGCCACCGTCCCGCTGTACGAGCGACCCTCTTCTAGTCCGGTCATCAGATAGCCGAGCGTGCCGCTGAAAGAGCCGGCGATGCGCTCGATCTCGTCGCCGCTGGCCACCAACCGGTTGAGTGTAGCGATCACCGGCAAACCCGCGCCCACCGTCGTCTCCCAGCGGGCACTGCCCAAAGTACCGCTGATCCCGTCATACACATCTTGGACGACGGTCAACGGCTTCTTGTTCGCCAGCACCACCTGATAGCCCCGTTCCAATGCCCCCAAGAGCGCGCCCGCGGTTTCATCCGACGCGGTGCAGTCGACCACAACCGTCCCCGGCTTGCCAACCGCGTCAACCACTGCTTCCGGGCTTTCGTAGGGCTGACCCAGCGCATGCGACGCAAGCGCGCCGCCCTCCTCCTTGTGCTGCAAGATCTCGGCCAGAAGCTCGTCCGAAAAGCCGTCTTGCGGCTCTGAGATCGCGCCGCTGCTGTCGCACAAAGCCAGGTAGCGGATGCGCAGATCGTACTTCTCGCGATGAAGAGAGCGCTGTTCCCCAATCTGTTGCATCAAGGCGCGGCCAACGCCGCCCAGCCCGAAAAGGATGAGCGGCTTCACCAGTGCTTCCCGCTGGTCCGCCGGCATGCCAGCAACGTTGTCCATCAAGCAACTCCGTTTCCAAGTTCGAATGTGTCGTGAATTGCCCGAATCGCCTCATCCGCCTCGGCCTGCAGGACGACGAGGCTGATATTGGCCTCGCTCGAGCCCTGGGCAATGGCAATCACATTGATATCCCGTGCGCCCAACGCATTAAATACCCGCGCAGCAATGCCGGGCGTGCCCTTCATGCCCGCGCCAATCACCGCCACGATCACGATATCCGGCTGGTTGGAAATCTCTTCGATCATGTGCTGGGCCAGCTCGCGTGCGAACTCGGCCTCAAGCGCCGCCATCACCGCATCGCCCTCCGGCTCGGGCACCACAAAGCAGATGCTCTGCTCGCTGCTGCCCTGGCTGATCATCAGCACATTAGCGCGCTCCCGGGCCACCGCCGCGAACGTACGCGCGGCAATGCCGGGCACGCCAATCATCCCCCGCCCCGCCACCGTAATCAGCCGCAAATCCCGCACCGCCGTGATCGCCTTGACGCCCTGCCGCAGCTGCCGCGTCTTCTCGACGATGCTGGTCCCCGGGTGCTCAGGACTGAATGTGTTGAGTACGCGCAGCGGTATCTTGCTCTCGACCGCCGGCGTGACCGTTTTCGGGTGCAGCACCTTGGCGCCGTAATAAGCCAATTCAGCCACCTCCTCGTAGGAAAGCTCATCCATCGAGCGGGCGTTGTCAACGATGCGCGGGTCGGCGGTCATGACCCCGTCCACATCCGTCCAGATCTGGATCTCGTCAGCATCGAGCGCCGCGCCCAGTATCGCCGCCGAGTAGTCCGAGCCGCCCCGCCCCAGCGTTGTGGGCACGCCGTTTTCAGTCGCGCCGACAAAACCGGTCACAACCGGCACCACCCCGCTCTGCAACATCGGCAGCAGCCTGTCCTTGCACCGGCTCGGCGTGGCCTCCATCAGCGGATTGGCGCTGCCGAACTCGTCATCGGTAATAATAAGTTCACCCGCGTCCACAAATTGCGCCTTGACGCCGTGCGCCCGCAGCACAGCCGCCAGCAGCGGCGCGCTCAGCCGCTCGCCCACACCGCTCACCACATCCAGACCCCGCTGCGTGAGCTCCCCGAGCACCGTGATGCTGCGGCACAGACGCTCGAACTCGCGCAGGCGATTGTCGAACAGCCTGCCCAGCCCGGCGCGCTCGACCCCGTCCTCGATCAGCTGCCCCGCCACCACCTGATGCCGCACCAGCAACTGGCTGCGCGCGTCGCGATAGGGGGTCTCGTCACCGGCCGCGGCTGCCTGCGCGGCGTCGATCAGCGTGTTCGTCACCCCGCCCATCGCGCTTACGACAACCAGCACGCCGGGGCTCTCCGGGCCGTGATCAGGGCGCTCCAGGACCCCTTCGCATTGGGCCTGCTTCTCGACCGCGGCACCCACAATCTTGGCCGCACTGTCAATCGAATCAGTCGTGCCAACCGAAGTCCCGCCGAATTTCATTACGATCATACGCGTTCAACTCGCCCTATAAGAATTACAATAAAGTAAAAAAATACCCCACGTCGCGCAGACGAGAGGTAGCCGACTACTCTAC
>LXNI01002951.1_pt1:2500-10646 | contig 10646 bp, 7 predicted proteins | sample 809091 | NCBI WGS metagenome assembly LXNI01 (sample SAMN04870527, study PRJNA318959) | sponge metagenome | biome: 01000161; feature: marine sponge reef; material: water | host: Sarcotragus foetidus | place: Greece: Milos, Mediterranean Sea | collected 2013-05-29 | depth 5-7 m | reverse complement strand
CTAGCGGCAGTCTTTTTAATTACATGCAGAAGATTAACGCGACTTTTTTTGGCCCGGTACTGGCCGTCATCATGCTTGGTTTCCTCACCAGGAACACAACTGCAACGGCCGCAAAATGCGGGCTTATCTTAGGGCCTGTTCTATTTTATGTGCTGGTTTTCGCTTTAGGCGATCAGGTCCAGTTGTACCTGAAATCAACGTTCCAGTTGCAGGATGATATCCATTTTCTACACTTTCTTGCCATTGTGTTCGTATTAACGACTGCTCTGATGCTCCTCATCAGTTATTTCAAGCCCGCCGAAATGCCGAAGCGTGACACACCAGCCTGCAACATCGATCTCACGCCCTGGGCCTACGCCAGACACATGGGCATCACGATAACGATATTGACAATCATGTGCTATATCTTGCTCGCTCAATAGGCGTTCCATATCTTTCTCGTCTAAACAAAAGAAAACGGCGCACGAAATGTGCGCCGCTTCCTGTTAGACAGCTTGCTACTTGAGGCTAATAGGCACCAAAATTGTAGCTGATTGAAACTCCCGCGGTACGCGGCATCCCGGGTGCACGGATCAAGGTCGCGTTCCCACCCTGGTACGCGCTCGGGAAGTAATATTTGTCGGTAAAATTGCGAACCCAGACAAGCGCGCGCCAGCGGCCGTCAGCTGAACCAAAACCCAGTCTCCCATTTCCAACGCCGTATGATTTCGTCGCATCGACCGGGCTCTCACCACCCGACGTACTGGCCGACCAGCTATAGTCTATCGCCGCGTCCAGTACCCAATTGCCAAAATGCCATTCCTTTGCGACCAGCGCGCTGGTCTGAAGTTCAGGTGCCTGAGGTAATTCTTTCCCCGAGTTATCCATCAATACCAGTGGTTCAGGCCAGGCACTGAGGGCGCGGTCGGGAGTCTCCCACTCCTTGATTTTGGTATCAAGCCATGCAGCGGTAAACCGAAGATCCCATGTGTCGGCCGGAACCCAACGCAAATCAACCTCCGCACCGATAACCTCGGATTTATCAACATTGCCAAGACCGCCAATAGGACCAACAAAGGTGATAGCAGTCTCGCTTTCCTGCTTGTCTTTGTAGTCGTAGTAAAATCCGGAAGCATTGAACTGCAAGCTGCCTTCGAGCAAGGTCGCCTTGAATCCACCCTCGAAGGAGGTCAGTTTCTCCGGCCGTATTGGTTCAAGTTGGCGTGTGCTGTTCGAGTTGGCACCGTTAAAACCACCTGATTTGAAACCGTTTGCGACGGTGAAGTAGAGCAGAACATCGTCATTAAACTGGTAATCAATGGAGACTCTACCCATCGCTCGACCTGTTTTGATTGTGCGCGTCAGCGGTTGGAAACCCAAGCTGGGCGTGCCAGCAATAAGCATGGCCAGAATATTGGTGGGTGAATTCGGATCATCATCAATCGTGCCGCAATCTCCTGCCTGCAGCGATGCGCCGAACAGAATATTCCACAGTGCCCCGAGACTGTTGTCGGAGGCGGAATATGTACAGCCGGACCAGCGTCTCTTTTCATCGGTGTAGCGGCCGCCCAGGGTCAGGCGCCAGGCATCTGCAAAGCGCCATTCGACGTGGCCGAAACCGGCGATCGATTCAGTTTCCTGTGTGTAAATCGTATCGAGTTCATGAATCGGACTGATCGCGAACGGCAATACACCAAACGGAATTGAACCTGAGCCGAAGCGGGAGCCGGACATGAAGTAATGGTAATACTCGTCCATATCATCTTTCGAGTAGTAGGCGCCGGCTATCCAGTTCAGATTGTCGTCACCGCCCGAAAATCGCAGTTCCTGCGAAAAAACCGAAAGGTCAGTTGTGTTGATATTACTTGAATCATTGGAGGGAACACCGTCCCAATCCGCAGCCTCGACGCGATCGAACTGATCGTATGCGGTAATCGACGTGACAGTAATACTATCGGTTAATTCCAGGTTTACCTTCGCTGATACACCGGTCGTCTGGTTGTCACGTTTTGGCCGCAGATCCCAGGTCGTCCCGGTGATTGGATTGGTGTAACTATTGGTCCAGTCGGCAGCTTCATTATCGCCGATGTTATACCAGGGAATCGGTTCACCGAAATTCGCCCCTCCGGGTAAAACATAATCCTCCAGTCCAAGATAGACACCCCCATCCGCGACGCCGTAAGCTGTGTTTGCCCGATTGTCGGACTGATCATCGACATGGTGAACATTGAGCAGCAAATTGGCGCGTTCTCCAAGATCAATATCGAATAAAGCGCGTACCGCCGTAGTATCTAGCTCTCCGAGTTCATCGCCGGGACGGCTCAGGCTCTCCTGCCAACCGTCAGAGGACTGGACAGTACGTGCAGCGACACGCCCTCGAATCGATTCACCGAGGCTGCCGCTTACAAACCCTTCCGCGTCCACCCTGTTGTAGCTGGCGTACCCGACTGTGACCCCGGCCTGGAATTCGTCGGTCGGTTTGTTACTGACGAAGTTCATCTGCCCCGCAGTGGTGTTACGACCGTACAAATCGCCTTGCGGGCCTTTGAGCACCTCGACCCGCTCGATATCGAACAGCAAACCACGACTCATTACGGTATAGGGTATTGAGACTTCATCGAAGTACAGGCCAACTGTTGAGGAGGAGGCCGTGTACGGATTTTGAAAGCCCACTCCCCGGATAGTGTAATTGGGAACGCCGGTCGCTGCGGTTGCATTAACGGTCAGACCGGGTGTCATCAGCGCAATGTCTTCCGCACTCACAAGGCCACGCTCTTTGAGTTCCGCTCCGGCAAACACACTGATGGCTATGGGAATGTCGTTTACACTTTGCTCTCGTTTTTGTGCGGTGACGACAACCTCTTCTATGGCCTGGCCTATCGCCAAGCCTGGAATAAACATCCCTAATATCACGCCTAAGGCGCTGAATTTTCTTATCATAATTACAACTCTCCGGAGAACTTCAAGTGTGTTGGACAGATTGGCTGCCTAAATGAAAATAATGTATCATATTTTGTAAAAGATGGAAATCTTATTCTATAATTTGCGATGTCTATCGACGTGAACAGAAAATCCGGGTTTCACTTTTCAGTTTTGTGCATTGTCCTGTTTATAATGGCAGGCTGCAACAGTCAAGAACCCGCAGAGATACCACAAAACCATAGCGCCGATACCATTGTTATCAACGGCAGGATTTACACTCAAACGGATGACGACCGATGGGTGGATGCCCTCGCCATACGCAACGGCAAAGTAAGCAGGCTGGGAACTACTGCTGAAATAACTTTACTGCGTGGTGCACAGACGCGTGTGTACGATCTGGGAGGTCAATTTGTTATGCCGGGTAATATCGATGCCCATGTACACCCGGCATGGGGAGGGGTCAAGACCCTCTTCCAATGTAATTTCCCTTTCACAGCAACGCCTGATGAAATTGCTGCAACAGTCAGCAGATGTGTCGATGAGCAGCCGGACGCTGAGTGGATAGAGTTCCAGTCATCTATGGCTGCGAGACTATTTGTGGCAGCAAGCATCGCGCAGCTTGCACCGGTATATTTAATGAAATCTCTTCTTTTCATTTTTGCCCACTCTTTATCTGCATGCCGGATATCGCCCCGTAACTATGCGTAACATTAATCAGCTTCAATTATTTCATACCAGACCAGGCGGTTCAATCCGGTGTTGGTCAGCAAACGTAAGAACGACTTAAGGAACCTGATTCAGAGCTTCCTTAAATAAAAAAACCCCCTGGCCCTTGCGGACCAGGGGATTGTTTTATTAAGCCCTGGCGGTGACCTACGCTCGCACGGATAAATCCGCACTACTATCGGCGCTACGTCGTTTCACTTCCGAGTTCGGCATGGGGTCGGGTGGTTCCAACGCGCTATGGCCGCCAGGAAATCGGTACTACTGCAATTCGGGAAACTGAAACAAGGGTTATCACACTGTTATCAGCATATAACAAAACGTTTGAGTGTTATATGGTCAAGCCGCACGGGCAATTAGTACTGGTTAGCTTCATGCATTACTGCACTTCCACACCCAGCCTATCAACCTCGTAGTCTACGAGGGCCCTTCAGTGAGCATAAAGCTCAGGGGAGAACTCATCTTGAGGGGGGCTTCCCGCTTAGATGCTTTCAGCGGTTATCCCGTCCGTACATAGCTACCCGGCAATGCCACTGGCGTGACAACCGGAACACCAGAGGTACGTCCACTCCGGTCCTCTCGTACTAGGAGCAGCTCCTCTCAATTCTCCAACGCCCACGGCAGATAGGGACCGAACTGTCTCACGACGTTCTAAACCCAGCTCGCGTACCTCTTTAAATGGCGAACAGCCATACCCTTGGGACCTGCTTCAGCCCCAGGATGAGATGAGCCGACATCGAGGTGCCAAACACCACCGTCGATATGAACTCTTGGGTGGTATCAGCCTGTTATCCCCGGAGTACCTTTTATCCGTTGAGCGATGGCCCTTCCATTCAGAACCACCGGATCACTAAGACCTGCTTTCGCACCTGCTCGACGTGTCTGTCTCGCAGTCAAGCACCCTTTTACCTTTGCGCTCGTAGCACGATTTCCGACCGTGCTGAGGGTACCTTCGCGCTCCTCCGTTACTCTTTAGGAGGAGACCGCCCCAGTCAAACTACCCACCATACACTGTCCCCGATCCGGATAACGGACCTGGGTTAGAACCCCAAACACACCAGGCTGGTATTTCAAGGTTGGCTCCACGACAACTGGCGTCATCGCTTCAAAGCCTCCCAGCTATCCTACACAAGTATATTCAAAGTCCAGTGCAAAGCTGTAGTAAAGGTTCACGGGGTCTTTCCGTCTAGCCGCGGGTACACTGCATCTTAACAGCGAGTTCAATTTCGCTGAGTCTCGGGTGGAGACAGTGTGGCCATCGTTACGCCATTCGTGCAGGTCGGAACTTCACACTTTTTTCCCATGTTTCCATGAGGTGTAGACTATACCTTTATCTTGTCAAGCATCCGTAGGAGAACTACTTTGTCATGCTTTCGCTTACCTGATGGATTCATCCGGTAAGCTTTCTCAATTATTTCCGGCAAGTGCCTGTCACTCCTGTGGAGATTTGCACGAACACCTTGGCAAATCTCTGCAAAGAGTTGACAGTCATTCCGTTTCACCCCTTGTAATGAAAACTTTTCAAAGTGAGGCAGTATAACCGTAACCAAATCAGCAACAGAACGTACTTCGTACTTGTAGGTTCTATCAGATTTAGAGTAACGGACAGCTCCACATCCGAAATATTCATGTATTTGTTTAATCAAAGACAAATCTCTCTTATTGAGAGAGATAGAAAATGAGGGCCTCGTTTCAATGCCTAACTTTAATTTCTTACGCAAAGTAAAAGACACTGAAAAACAACCTTCACCTTCCACCAAGCCTGTGACAAACCAAGGGGTTAATTGAGAACTCATATTCTCCATAGATGCTTACTTCCTAAATAGGGACAAGATACCAGCGTATTGCACACCCAGATATGATTATAACTGAACGTGCCTCACCTTTCGGCTCAGTCGTTACGGGGTCAACCTGACTTCCATCAAGCGACTTCCCTCGGGATTACCCTTTGTATTGCACGTACAGGAGGGCTTCCCCGATATGAGCTGGTTTTTCACTGCTCCTCTCGAAACAGTGGGGCAAGTTTATCTTACCCGACAAGGAATTTCGCTACCTTAGGACCGTTCACATTGTTACTGCCTATGAAATATGGCAGGCCAAATCCGTTTTAGCTCTCCATGTCGCCATGGAGGTCGGACTATATCATCCATCAGTTTTCTTTTGATGGTCTGGCGTGTAGTCTCTGAGGATTCCATAGTGAAGTTGCTTCAATTCACCTGCGATAGCGGCATAGTTATCGCCGGCTTATTGACTCCATTATGGCCTTTCCTGCTGATTGTCTGCACCGGACAGATTTTCACTTCCAATTACCTGCAAGAAAAATACTCTCACCGGTAATTGATGAGTACTGCCGGATACTCAGATATTCCAGCATATAGCCAGATTTTTTAACGTAACTACATTGGTCCAGTTCATAGTTACGGCCGCCGTTTACCGGGGCTTCGATCAAGAGCTTCGCCGAAGCTAACCCCATCAATTAACCTTCCGGCACCGGGCAGGCGTCACACCCTATACGTCCTCTTACGAGTTTGCAGAGTGCTGTGTTTTTAGTAAACAGTCGCAGCCACCTGGTCACTGCAACCCCTTTCTGCTCCGGCCGCAGGGCCTTCACATACCGGGGGCACACCTTCTCCCGAAGTTACGGTGCTATTTTGCCGAGTTCCTTCACCCGAGTTCTCTCAAGCGCCTTAGGATTCTCTCCTCGCCCACCTGTGTTGGTTTGGGGTACGGTCTGTCATAATCTGAAGCTTAGAGGTTTTTCCAGGAAGCATGGCATCAATCACTTCTCTCACCACCGAAGTGGTAAAATCGTCATCACGCCTCAGGATTATGTGCCCGGATTTGCCAAAGCACACTCCCTACACGCTTAAACCGGGACGTCCAACACCCGGCTGACCTAGCCTTCTTCGTCACCCCATCGCAATTATAACAGGTACAGGAATATTAACCTGTTGTCCATCGACTACGCCTTTCGGCCTCGCCTTAGGAGCCGACTCACCCTGCGCCGATTAGCGTAGCGCAGGAAACCTTGGGCTTTCGGCGTGCGGGTTTTTCACCCGCATTATCGCTACTCATGTCAGCATTCGCACTTCCGATACCTCCAGCATGCCTTACAGCACACCTTCACAGGCTTACGGAACGCTCCTCTACCACCCAGAAGTAAACTTCCGGATCCGTAGCTTCGGTACACAGCTTGAGCCCCGTTACATCTTCCGCGCAGGCCGACTCGACCAGTGAGCTATTACGCTTTCTTTAAAGGATGGCTGCTTCTAAGCCAACCTCCTGGCTGTCTGGGCCTTCCCACTTCGTTTCCCACTGAGCTGTGATTTGGGGACCTTAGCTGACGGTCTGGGCTGTTTCCCTTTCCACGACGGACCTTATCACCCGCCGTGTGTCTCCCGTGATTGCACTTTCTGGTATTCGGAGTTTGCAATGGGTTGGTAAGTCGGGATGACCCCCTAGCCATAACAGTGCTCTACCCCCAGAAGTGATACACGAGGCACTACCTAAATAGTTTTCGAGGAGAACCAGCTATCTCCGGGCTTGATTAGCCTTTCACTCCTATCCACAGCTCATCCGAAGATTTTTCAACATCTCCCGGTTCGGTCCTCCAGTGGGTGTTACCCCACCTTCAACCTGGCCATGGATAGATCGCCCGGTTTCGGGTCTACTCCCAGCGACTGTGCGCCCTATTAAGACTCGGTTTCCCTACGCCTTCGCTAAATGCTTAAGCTTGCCACTGAAAGTAAGTCGCTGACCCATTATACAAAAGGTACGCAGTCACCCGGCCCGAAGGCCAGGCTCCCACTGCTTGTACGCACACGGTTTCAGGTTCTATTTCACTCCCCTCTCCGGGGTTCTTTTCGCCTTTCCCTCACGGTACTGGTTCACTATCGGTCAGCAAGGAGTATTTAGCCTTGGGGGATGGTCCCCCCACATTCAGTCAGGATATCACGTGTCCCGACCTACTCGATTTCATGACACACAGATTTTCATATACGGGACTATCACCCGCTATGGTTGAACTTTCCAGAACATTCTACTAATCAGTGTGACACTTAAGGGCTGTTCCCCGTTCGCTCGCCGCTACTAAGGGAATCTCTGATTGATTTCTTTTCCTCCGGGTACTTAGATGTTTCAGTTCTCCGGGTTCGCTTCGTCCGCCTATATATTCAACGAACGATGTCTCTTGCGAGACGGGTTTCCCCATTCGGACATCCCCGGATCAAAGCTAGTTTGCCAACTCCCCGGGGCTTTTCGCAGGCTACCACGTCCTTCATCGCCTCTTGCTGCCAAGGCATCCACCGTATGCGCTTAATTACTTGACCATATAACCTCAAACGCCCTCCATAACACACACTCAACCCTTTTACATTGAATGCTTTTGAGGCTACTGTCACTGACATAATGCAGTGCGATTACCCTGATCGTATTCAGAGAGATGAATACGATCATTTTGCAAAACTTTGTTTAACTTGTCTTTTTCCCGCCATCCTGCGCCGTCTTTCCTCATTCGGTCAGT
>LXNI01002950.1_pt1 | contig 10648 bp, 11 predicted proteins | sample 809091 | NCBI WGS metagenome assembly LXNI01 (sample SAMN04870527, study PRJNA318959) | sponge metagenome | biome: 01000161; feature: marine sponge reef; material: water | host: Sarcotragus foetidus | place: Greece: Milos, Mediterranean Sea | collected 2013-05-29 | depth 5-7 m | reverse complement strand
GTCGCCGCGCGTCAATTGGAGGCGCCCGAAACGGCCTCCTCCAATTGGCGCCATACCGCCGTACGCCGCAGCTTGGGCTTGGGCACTGGACTGCGCTGCAGGAGATCCCACGGGATGCGTCCATCGTCGTCCCGCGCGGCGGGACTCGAGCCAGCTTCGAGGACTTGCCAACGGTGCAGGGCTCTTGGCTCGAGGACGCGGCCCGATGCAACGGGGTCGCGCCGGTGTTGTCGCGGACGTTGCGATCGACGCCAGCTTCGATCAAGGCTGCCAACACTCGTTCCGCGCCCAAAAAAGACGAGCCTCGGGGCTGACTTCCTCCGGCATGAGCCCCTACGACGCGATTCGAGACGCTGTCCCAGCCGGGTTTGGCAAGTACTGCGACAGCGACGGATGCGGTGCCGAGGGAGCGCCAGCAATGAACTGCCACAGGTTGCCCGGCAAGAACCCTTGAACCGTGTTTGCCGAGATTTCCGTAATCAGGAACCACGTGCCCCCAAAGCGCGACTGGAGCACCGCGCCGAGGTCCGTCACGTCAAGATCGGACACGACGATCACGGCTGACGGGAACGGCTGGACCCACGTCTTCACCGCGTTTGTCTGGTTCATGATCACCTGCGCCTGCCAATCGGGGCACTGTTGGCTGTATGTCAGGAGAAAAGCCCTCATGAATCGTCCTCCTCATTTTCTGCCCCGAACTCCGCCACCGGTCGAGCCGGCCTGCTCAGATGGGAGTTTGGGGTTGGCCACCGGGTCGTCAAGGTCGTCGGCCGCGATTGGTTCAGCCAAACCCTTGGCCGCGATCCTAAGCTGCTGCATCTCCGTACGATACTGCTCCGACTGCAATCGGTCCGGAGCGTTCTTCGCGAAGCTGGAATAGTGCCACAGGTAGTGACCGACAATGACCACGATGACCACGAAGCACAGAGCGGTGAACGCCGGTACGCCGCAGATTACGACCGTGTCCTCGAAGAGCCATCCCAGCCCTCCTAACACTGGAACCAACAGCACGATGGGAACGAGTGGCCCCATCGCGGTTCCGCGCTTGATCAAGACCGTGCCTGCTCGATGCAGCGCGCCAAGCATGCCTCGTATCGAATCAGGCTCCCTGTCCTCCCGACCTTGCAGTTCCCCTCGGACGGAATCCGGCATGCCGTCTGCTCCTTAGCGCTTAGCGCTTCAACGCGTCCAAAACTCGCCCCATGTCAGCCGCCGCGTGCCGCCTCGAACTCCTTGATCAGCGGCGGCGTCGCCACGATCCGCCAAGCGCGCTCGACGATGTCGGGAATGGCGTCCCAGCGGAGGGTTTCGAGGTTGATCAGCACCATCGGGTAGTCGGCGTAGTGGTCCGTGACGTAGAACGTCTCGGGCGCCGCCTGCAGCAGCATCTCGCGCTCCATGAAGTCGCATTGGATGGCCAGGCCGCCTTCCGCTTCGGAACGTAGCCTCGCCAGCAGTCGTCGCTTGACCTTGATCGCGGGCGTGCCGTAGCTGCGGCTGACTTCCACGCCGGGGAACCGTTCAGCGATAGCAACGACCTTCGCGAACAGCGCCGCGAGTTCCTCGCTCGGCGGAAACTTGATTGGCACGGGCTCTCGGGCTGCCACGGACATGCTCCTGCGACGGGCCGACAATTCAAACACGCCGTACGCCTTTAGGTCAGCTTCGCCAGACAGGCCACGCAGCACGCTTACCGTATAAACTCGCCCTCAACAACGAGGTTCTTGGGTCGTTCATGCACATCACCGCCGACTTCGCCGCCGCCGTCGGCAACACCCCGCTGATCCGGCTCAATCGGCTGTCGGAGGAAACCGGCTGCGAGATTCTCGGCAAGGCCGAGTTCATGAATCCAGGTGGCTCGGTCAAGGATCGCGCGGCGCTCTGGATCGTCCGCGAGCACGAGAAGAGCGGAGCGCTAAAACCAGGCGGTACGGTCGTCGAGGGCACCGCCGGGAACACCGGCATCGGCCTGGCACACATCTGCAATGCGCGCGGCTACCCGTGCGTGATCTACATGCCGGACAACCAGTCGCCGGAGAAGGTGGAGATCCTGAAGACCCTGGGCGCCGAAGTCCGCGTCGTGCCCACGGTGCCCTATCGGGACGAGATGAACTACCAGAAGCAGGCGGGTCGCTTCGCGGCCAGCCTCGACAACGCCGTGTGGGCGAACCAGTTCGACAACACCGCCAATCGTTTGGCGCACTACGAGTCCACGGGGCCCGAGATCTGGCGGCAGACCGGTGGCCGCGTGGACGCCTTCGTGTCCGCCGTCGGCACCGGCGGCACGCTCGCAGGTGTCGCCTCCTACCTCAAGGAACACGAGACCAGCGTGCGAACGGTCCTGGCCGACTGCATGGGCAGCGCCCTCTACAGCTTCGTCACCACCGGCGAGGCGATCATGAGCGAAGGACCGTCCATCACCGAGGGCATCGGCAACAGCCGGGTGACCGACAACTTGAGCGGTGCCCCCGTCGACGATGCCGTCCAGGTCACCGATCAGCAGATGGTCACTCTCGTCTACCGTCTGCTGCGCGAGGAAGGCTGGTTCTTCGGATCGAGCACCGGTCTGAACCTCTACGCCGCCGCCGAGGTCGCAAGGGACATGGGGCCCGGACACACGGTGGTCACGATGCTCTGCGACGGCGGCGGCAAGTACCAGTCGCGGCTGTTCAACCGCGAGTGGCTGGCCGAAAAGGGGTTGAGCCCCGACTGAAACGCCACGGGAGGACGCAGCATGTCGATTCGTCGCTTACCCAAGCTCGCCACCCAACTCACGCTCTCCGTGCTCCTGATCTGCGGCGCCCGCCAGGCAACGGCCGCGGAGGTCTGGGTCGTGGAGTTGGAGGGCGCCATCGGCCCTGCCTACGCCGACTACTTCATCCGCGCGCTCGAACGCGGCGAGGACGAGGGCATCGACTTGCTGGTGCTCCGCCTCGATACGCCTGGCGGTCTCGACAAGTCCATGCGCGACATGATCAAGACGATCCTGGCGTCACGCGTCCCCGTCGCGACCTATGTCGCCCCCAACGGCTCTCGCGCAGCAAGCGCCGGCACCTACATCATGTACGCGAGCCATGTCGCCGCCATGGCGCCGGCGACGAACATCGGCTCCTCGACCCCCGTCAGCATCGGCGGCGAAGGCGGTTCGCCGTTCCCCATTCCCGGGGCGCCCGGGCCGGCCGGCGAGGAGGACGAAGACGAGGGTGCGCAAGCCGAAGACGGTGAAGACGGGGCCGAGAGCGAGGACGCGCCGGACGACGAGCCGCAGGCCGGCACGGCCATGGAGCGCAAGGTGGTCAACGACGCCGTGTCCTACATCAAGGGCCTCGCGGAGTTGCGCGGACGCAATGTCGAGTGGGCGGAAGCCACGGTGCGCGAAGCCTCGAACCTGACCGCATCCGAGGCCTTGGCGCTCAACGTCGTCGACATCGTGGCGGACGACCTGACCACGCTGTTGGCCGACGTCAACGGGCGCACGGTGAACGCGGCCGGGATGGACGTGGTGATCGACACCAGCGAGGCGGACATCGAGTTCATCGAGCCGGATTGGCGCTACGAACTGCTCGGCGTCATCACCGATCCGAACGTTGCCTACATCCTGCTGATGATCGGCATCTACGGTCTCATCCTCGAGTTCTACAACCCCGGCGTGGGCATCGGTGCAGTCGTCGGCGTCATCTGCCTGCTGCTCGGCGCCTTCGCGCTGCAGATGCTGCCCATCAACTACGCGGGGCTTGCGCTCTTGATCGTCGGGATCGGGCTGTTGGCGGCCGAGGCGTTCTCGCCGAGCTTCGGGGTGTTCGGCGTGGGCGGCGTGATAGCCTTCGTGATCGGTTCGATCATCCTCATGGATACCGACTTGCCGGGCTACCAGATCTCCTACCCGATCATCGCGGCGATCGCGGCGATCTCCTTGGGTATAGCGTTGTCCGCGGTGGGCGCCGCGCTGCGTGCGCGCAAGGCCCGCTCGGCAACCGGCAAGGAGAGCATGATCGGCGGCCGGGCCGAAGTGGTCGACGACTTCGAGGGCGAAGGGCGCGTGCGCGCCTTCGGCGAAGTCTGGCAGGCGCGGGGGGAAGAGCCGCTCGAAAAAGGCGACCGCGTCGAGATCGTCGGCGTCGACGGCGTGTGGGTGCACGTCGCACGTGCAAGCTGAATCCGGCGATCTCCTCAAGGTGCGGGGGCATCCTCGGCACCGTCAGGGCTCGCAACCGTACGGTTTAGGAACACTTCTGTTCGGGTTTCAAGATGGGACTCGCTCGAAAACGCTAGCGGGGCTCCGCCCCAGCAAGGAGCACGGACGTAACACGGGTAAGAGAAACGCAACCTGACTGCGAGCCTAACCGCGGTCACGCAAACCAGAGGTAACTGCCATGGAAATCTTCACAGGCATCGTCATCGCCGCCGTGCTCGCCATCCTCGCGAGCGCCTTCCGCGTGCTCCGCGAGTACGAACGCGGCGTCGTCTTCCTCCTCGGGCGCTACCAGCGCGTCAAGGGGCCGGGCCTGATCATCATCATCCCGTTGCTGCAGCAGATGGTCCGCGTCGACTTGCGCACCATCGTCATGGACGTGCCGACGCAGGACCTGATCACGCGCGACAACGTGTCCGTGCAGGTCAACGCCGTCCTGTACTTCCGTGTGATCGACCCCGATCACGCCGTACTCAACGTCGAGAACTACATGGAGGCCATCGGCCAGCTCGCCCAGACAACGCTGCGCTCGGTCCTCGGCCAACACGAACTCGACGAACTCCTCGCCGAGCGCGAACGCCTGAACAACAACATCCAGACCATCCTCGACCAACAGACCGACCAGTGGGGCATCAAGGTGGCGAGCGTCGAGATCAAGCACGTCGACATCGACGAAAGCATGATCCGGGCCATCGCCAAGCAGGCCGAAGCCGAGCGCGAGCGGCGCGCGAAGATCATCCACGCCGACGGCGAGTACGAAGCTGCCGAGCGACTGGTCGAAGCCGCACAGCGGATGTCGAGCGAATCCGGCTCCATGCAACTGCGGTACCTGCAAACGTTGACCGAGATCGCCGGCGAGAAATCCTCGACCATCGTGTTTCCGTTGCCGATGAACGTGATGGACTCGCTCAGCAGGCTCGTCTCCGCGCAGGACGCCGACGACAGCGGTCAAGCCGACGGGCCCTGACCCGGGCCGATGGACTGGTCGGAGGCAACGGCCCGGATCCAGCACGGCGAGGACGGTTCGACCGAGTTCAAGCGAACGCTTGATCCGCGCCAGATCGGCAGGGCCATCTGCGGTTTTGCGAACACGCAAGGCGGCGTCGTCATCCTCGGTGTGGACGACGCGGGAGGGGTCGTGGGGATTGGCGACGAACCCCGGTCCGTGGAGGAACGGCTGACCAGCATCCTGCAGAACGGATGCAGCGCACCGGTTCGAGCGAGCATCTCCCGTCAACCCTACGGCGTCAAGCATGTCTACTGGCTTGAAGTCCCACGACAGCGCGGCTTCGAGCCGTTGCGGCAGAACGGCCGCGTATGGGTACGTCGGGAGCGCTCGACCGTGGAACCGTCGCCGACGGAGCTTCAGGAGCTCTACAACGCCTTCGGATACGTCCTGACAGAGGAGCAGACCATCGTCGGGGCCGACGTTGGGGACATCGACTTGCCGATGTTTCGCGCCTACCTCACACGACAGGGTTTCGATGTGGTCGCCGAAGGGCAACCTGCAATCGAAGACGACCTGAGGAACCGCGGCGTCCTGGCCGAGTTCGACGGCTCGCTGCACCCGACGCTCTACGGCCTGCTCGCTTTCGGGAAGCACCCGCAGCTCGCGCCGCAGACGGGCAACTTCTGGATCGAATGCGTGGCGTACGGCGGCAGCGACCAAGCAGCCGAGGTGATCTTGGTCAGCGAAGCCAAGGGCCGCCTGGACGAGCAGCTCGACCGGGCCCTCGGCTGGGCGCGCGGGCTCGGGCGGTTCGAGCAGTACGACGGCGCCCGTCGGAAGGACTCGCCGCTCCTGCCTCTGGCGGCCGCCCGGGAGGCTCTCGTCAACGCCGTCGTGCATCGCGACTACGCCATCACCGGCTCCAAGATTCTGTTCGAGGTGTTCTTCGACCGCGTGCAGGTGACAAGCCCCGGTGCGTTGCCCAACCACATGACGGTCGCCGCCGTGCGTACCGGCGGCCGAACCCGATCTCGGAACGAACAAATGGCCAACTACCTGCTCGACCGGCGGTACATGGAGCGGCGCGGGCGCGGATGGCTCGTCATGCACCGAGCCATGCAGGAGTTCAACGGCACGGAACCGGAGATCGAGAACGACGAGAAGAGCCGATTCGTGACCGTCAGCTTCAAGCTGACGGCTCAACCCGCAAACTGACGCCGACTCAACCCCACACCATCACAACAACGGAGGCCGCCATGCCCATCGATCCCAAGCACGAGAGCTGGAAACCCGGCATGCCCTGGGAGAAGGCGATCGACGACATCGCCTACGTCAAGTCGCTGGCGGCGGAGATGGGCGGACCCGAGCGCATCGAGCGCCAGCACAGCGGCGGGCGCTACACGATCCGGGAACGCATCGACAAGATGGTGGACCCCGGGAGCTTCATGGAAGCGGGCCCGTTGGTGGGGGCGACCGAATACGACGAGCACGGCAACCTGCGCGAGTTCCTCCCGGGCGCCTACGTGATGGGCCTCGCCGAAGTCGACGGTCGTTCGGTGGCGATCGGCGGCGACGATTTCACGATCTCCGGCGGCAGCCCGCACAACGTGCACAAGCACCAGCGGCAGTTCACGCAGCCGTTGGCGATCCAGTACGGCATCCCGTACATCCAGTTGGTCGAAGGCGTCGGCCACAGCTCGAAGTCGGACGAGGCGGCCGGCCACATGGGCCTGCCATCCGGGGAGCTGTGGTGGAAGGGCGTCGAATTGCTGACCAAGGTGCCGGTGGCGGCCGGAATCATGGGCTCGGTCGCTGGCGCACCCGCGGCGTTCGCGCTCATCTCGCATTTCACCGTCATGGTCAAGGGGCAGTCGCAGATCTTTCCGTCCGGCCCGCCCGTAGTGCAGCGGGCAATCGGCGAGAAGCTCGACAAGGAGGCCCTGGGCGGCGCTGCCATGCACGTCCACGAGAGCGGCCAGGTCGACAACGAGGCGGATTCCGAAGAGGAGGCCTTCGAGCAGATCAAGCAGTTCATCTCGTATCTGCCGAACACCACGAGCGATGTCGCGCCGCGCGTCGACACCGGCGACCCGCCGAACCGACGACCGGAAGAACTGCTCAACATCATCCCGGCCAATCGCCGCCACGGATACAACCCGCGCAAACTCATCCAACTCGTCGTCGACAACGGCGAGTTCTTCGAAATGCGCCGCCACTGGGCGGCGGCGCTGATCACGGGATTCGCGCGGCTCGACGGCTACAGCGTCGGCGTGATCGGCTCAGACCCCCACAAGCTCGGCGGCGCCATGGACGGACCGGCAGCGGACAAGTACGCCCACTTCGTCGACTTGTGCGACGCCTTCAACCTGCCCGTCGTCATCTTCCTCGACATGCCGGGCTTCATGCTCGGCTCCCACGCCGAGCGCAAGGCGACCATGCGCCGGGGTATCCGGGCCTTGATCGCCAGCGCGGAAGCGCAGGTGCCGAAGATCGAATTCAACGTGCGCAAGGCCTACGGCGTTGCCGCTGACGCGCCGCACAGTCTCGGCCACCCCCACGGCCTCAACCTGCGCTTCGGATGGCCGGCCGGCGAGTGGGGCGGGATTCCCATCGAAGGCGGCGTCGCGGCGGCCTACCGACGCGAGATCGAGAACGCGCCGGATCCGGACCGCCGCCGGGACGAGATCGAGGAGCGCTTGCTGAGCCTGCGCTCGCCGTTCCGCGCGGCCTACAAGGGCGATGTCGTCGACCTCATCGACCCGCGCGACACCCGGCAGTTGGCGTGCCGATTCGTGAAACTCGCTCAGCCGATGCTTGCCAAGCTGGCCCAACGGCCGAAACGGGCGGTCCGGCCGTAGCCAGCCTCACCAGTTGGTGAACGCGCCGTCCGGACGCCTGAGTTGCGGTGGCCAGCCGTTCAACGGCGCGGGCTGCGACTCGGCGAGCGCCTCGTCGAGTTCCACCCCCAGGCCGGGCACGTCCCGGCACCGCGCGTAGCCGTCCTCCCAGAGAATCTGCTGCGGGAACACCTCGGTGGCGAACGTGCCCGGAGCACGCGGCATCTCCTGCACGCCGACATTGGTGGTCGCCATGCACAGTGCGACGCCAGCGGCCGCGCTCACGGGCCCCAGAGGGTTGTGCGGCACGATGTCGATGTAGTGCGTTTCGCACCAGTGGGCGATCTTGAGGGCCTCGGTCAAGCCGCCGACGATGCACAGATCGATCCGCGCATAGTTGACGAGTTCCTCTTCCACAACCTCCCGGAAGGCCCACTTCGACGTCCACTGCTCACCGGCGGCGATCGCCAGGCTGACGTGGCGAGCCAGCGTCCGGTAGCTCGCGGGGTTTTCCGAGCGCAGGGGATCCTCGATGAAGAACGGATGGTACGGCTCGAGGCGGCGGCACAGGTCGACGGCGTGGGCCGTGTCCAGCCGGGTGTGGACGTCCAGGCACAGGTGAATCGCATCGCCGACCGCATCGCGCACCGCAGCCAAATGGTGTACCGCTTCGCCGACGGCCTGTGCGGGGTCGAGGACGGCGGCTTCCGTCTCATCCCGCGTCGGCAAGTGCCAACGCAGGAACTTCCAGCCATCGGCAACAAGGGCGCGGCAGTTGGCGACGAGTTCTTCGAGATTGCGCCCCTGGGCGTGCGGATAGCAGACGACCTTGTCCCGGACCGGCCCGCCGAGAAGCCGGTAGACGGGCAGGTCGAGCGCCTTGCCCTTGATGTCCCACAAGGCGATGTCGATGGCGCTGATCGCGCAGCCGTAGACCCTGTCCGCCGGAAAGAACCCGGCGCGGAACATGCGTTGCCAGTGGCGCTCGATGGCGAACGGATCTTCACCGATCAGCACATCGCCCAGGTGCTTGACGGCCTGATCGATCGCGCCGCCCCAATTGCCGATGCCGACCTCACCCAGACCCGAGATCCCGGCGTCGGTTTCCACCTTGACGATGAAGTACTTCCGCCTTGGCGCGGACGCGTCGGCCTCGTCGTAGAAGCAGAACGTCCTGATTCCTGCGATCTTCATTCGTGTCGGCCCGGCGCTGTTCGTGCCCTTAGTATGCGTCACGTGGGCGGTGGAGGCGTTTCCGGGTTTTTCAAGGTGCCGAGAGGATTCTCAAAGTCCTCTTAAAAGGTTGATAAATATACGATATTGCTTCCTTCGGTCTCTCGGCGTTACGCTGCATCGCAACAAAAGACGTAACGAAACGAGTAACCAGACATGCCATCCGACAGCAGAAAACGACCCCGGCGGCTCTTCGCCACCTTCGTCCGAACCGTCAACGCGCCCGGCCGCTACGGTGCGGTCCCCGGCGACGCGTGCAGCGGGTGCCGACCTTCGCGCAGCCGTGCGAGGCCGTCATCGCCATCCACGCCAGGCACTGGAAGGGCGGCAGGAACGAGCGCGAGTGGCGCTCCAGCCTGCGCGACTACGCGATGCCGAAGCTCGGCGGCCGGCGCGTCGACGCCATCACCATCCGTCCACACTCTGCCGCCCATGACGCGATCCACATCGCCAAACGACGAGTTCGCGCGGCTCGTAGCGCACCAGAGTCTGCTCGCAAATGTCCGGCCTCCAGCGCTCGAGTTTGCCGAGGAGTTCGAACGTCAGCGTCGCCTCTTTGCTGAGATTCAGCAACCGGCGGCCCTCGCCAATCTGGCGCAGTCCGAGCGTTGGGCCGACATCTCCGCCACGATCCGCGCCCTACGCCGCGCGACCCAGCCGTCAGTAGCAACCACTGCAAAACTGATCAGGGCCGCACAACAGTTGGCCTCGTCCGACATCTTTCGCGACCTGCGGCGGGTGGCATTGGCCGCCGACCGAGTGCTTCTGCCCACACCGGACTCCCTTCAGTCCATCGTGAGCCAAGCGGCAGCAGCGATCCGCCCGGTTCAGATCCACGCCGACGCCATCGCGCGGCAGCATCGGACTCTGATCGACAACCTGGCGGCCCTCAGGGTGCCCTGGATGCTGAAGACTACCCACCGGTTTCCGTGACGGGCTTCGCTCGCATCTCACGTCCACGCACTCTCCCACAGGAGATCGAACCCTACGCACCCTCCGCGAGCGAAATCTACCAGGACGAGTTAGGAGACCCCGTGCCGTTTGATGCGGACCACTCGCCGGAAGAACGCGAGAGCGCGGCACTGGATGCCGGTCTCAACCCCGAACTGATAGCCTTCCCGTCCTCGGCTTACCCGTCCGTGCTATTCGCTACGGGGTCGATTTCAGACTCGAGCCCCTAGTTTGCGTGACCGCGGTTTTGCGTTGCAGTTGGATCAAGTTTTGTGGCCGTCGGCCGCCGCCTGCTACTTGCTGGGGCGTAGCCCCGCTAGTGTACCGTCTCGGAAATACGTTGACTGTTGGAACGCCGTTCGGGCCGTTCGGGCTCGCACTGTCGGACGCGACGCGAGGATGTGCCGCCGTCGAAACAGGTACTTGCGCACATGCCCGGTTCGCCGTCGAGCACGAACGTAGTGTCACCGCATTTGAGAGGCGGCA
>LXNI01002949.1_pt1 | contig 10650 bp, 7 predicted proteins | sample 809091 | NCBI WGS metagenome assembly LXNI01 (sample SAMN04870527, study PRJNA318959) | sponge metagenome | biome: 01000161; feature: marine sponge reef; material: water | host: Sarcotragus foetidus | place: Greece: Milos, Mediterranean Sea | collected 2013-05-29 | depth 5-7 m | reverse complement strand
CCCGCAGCCAGCGCAAGACCGACCGCCTCGACGCGGAGTGACTTGCGCGGCTGCGTCGCTTCGACCCCGACACTGCGGAACAGTTCCTCCAGTGAGGTGACGCTTGATCGTGTGGAGGGCGGGCGGCCTGCCGACGCCGCTAGGCTGACGGGGGAGTCGCCGGAGAGGCCCGGGCTGTGCCGCCCTGAGGGCCGCGCCAGGCGTCCCCGAAGGGTCCTTCCGCGCCCACGAGGGCCTCATGGGAGACCCCCAGCGGCAGCTTGACCCGGGCGCGGTCCAGCTCGCGCCGCGCCACGCGCAGGAAGTGGTCGGCGGTGATCTCGTCGCGCAGGACGACGAGCACGGCGGGGCGGACGCCGTGGTCGTCGGTGGGGCGGTGGGAAGCGTAGTAGCGCAGGTAGGGCGCGAGCCGCGCGGCCATCGTCGAGGGCCTGACGGCGCGGCGCTCCCACTCCAGGAAGCAGGCCCACCGCTCCCCGTCGCGGCGCAGGACGCCGAAGGCGTCGGGGTGGACGGAGCGCACGCGGCCGCGGTGGCGGAAGTAACGCGACGCCCGCCGGGGCGGGTCGAGCTGCGCGAGCTCCCAGCCGTCGGCGCGCGCCTGCTGGGCGAGCGAGGCGACGAAGCGGTGCACGGCGGCGGTGTGGTCGAGGTGCCGCAGCAACTGGCGGCTGCTGCGGCCGCGCACGTCGCGCCAGCCGCCGGGGCCGCCGGCGTCGAGCGGGGCGGGGCTCCAGCGGGAGCGTGCGAGGCCGACGGCGGTGCGGTCGCGGCGCGCGACCACGGCCAGCCCCCGCTCGGTGGCGGCGAGCCGCCCGCCCGCGGCGGGGATGCGGGCGACGAGGCCGAGCGACTCGAGGGAGACGACGAGCCGCGAGAGCCGCGCGCGCGAGAGCCCGAGCAGCACGGCTAGGTCGCTGGGGGCGATCCAGGGCCAGTCCGCGACCAGGTCGAGGGTGCGCTTCTCGGCAGGGCCGAGGCGCGCCGGAAGGAGCCAGCTCGGCATCACTGCGGTGGGCAACCCGTCGAGGTCGTCCGGGGGGAGCGTCGCCCGCGCCGGTTCGCGCTCGGCGGGGAGGCCGGCCCCGCGGGCGGCGTAGTTCAGGGCGTCGCGCAGGCCGAGCACGCCGCGCACCGAGGGCGGACGCCAGACAGGGTGACCGGGGCCGGCTCGCAGCGCCTCGCGCTCCAGGGCGAGCAGGACCGGGAACGGCGCCGTGGCGAGCAGGCGGCGGGCGTGGCGCAGCCGCGTCTCGTCGGGGGCGAGCAGGAGCACGCCTCCCGGGTCCTGCCCCTCGCGCAGCCGCCAGAGCCGCTTGGCGAAGCCCGTGCGGTCGGCGGTCGGCCCCTGCCGCACGACGGCGAGGACGGCCCCGTCGGGGAGCGCGATCGAGGCGTCCATCGGCGCGGCGCGGTACCAGCGGAAGCCGATCGCCCCGCGCAGGGCCGCGATCGAGGCGGCGAGGCGGTAGATAGAGGCCACGGCGTCGAGGCGCTCCAGCAGGATGCGCCGCCACTGCGCGGAGACGGGGCGGGTGCGCAGCAGCGCGTCCAGGGGCTGGTCCTCGATCGCGGCCAGGCGGCTGAGGCCGGCGGCCGTGAGGTGGTAGCGGCGGGTCGTGCGCAGCTGCTCGGTGCCGTGGAGCAGGGAGCGCGCGAGCCCGCGGCGCTCGAGGGCGGCCACGGCGCGGTAGGCGGAGCGGTCGGAGACGCCGGCCACGGCGGCCAGCTCCAGCCGGTCGAGGAACGGCATGGAGGCCAGCCGCCGCAGCGCGGTCACGCCGTCGGAGGCGCTCACGAGGCGGCGTCCCCGCCTTCGGACTCGCGGGCGCGCCTGTAGCCGGGCGGTGGCGTCTCGCTCGCGCCGTTCGCCCCGGCGCCGTCCGCCTCCCCGCCCTCAGCCCCGTCGCCGTCGCTGAGGGCCCGCAGCTCTTCGTGGAACTGGCGCACGCGCTCCAGCGCCTCCGCCTCCGCGGCGTCGAGGTCGCGGGCCGCGGTGAGGTAGCCAGCGGCATCGTCGCGCACGCGCTCGGCCGTCAGGGGGTTGCCGTCCTCCGGCCTGAGCACCTCCATCGAGAAGGCGGGCATGCGCTCTCCGCCGACCGTGGCGCGCACGTAGGCGTGGTGCACGGGCAGGGAGACGATGTCCTCCTCGGTGATGCGGTCGCGGTCGAGCTCGCCGACGAGCCGCCGGGCGTCGGCGCTCGCCACCTGGAAGACGGCGAGGCAGCCGATGTTGGCGAGCAGCGTGTCGCGCATCGTGGGCGAGAGGTCGTCCAGCTTGGCCAGGCTCTGCGTGGCCAGCACGAACGACGCCCCGAACTTGCCCAGCTCGCTCAGCATCGACTCGTAGTCGACCCCCGGCATCGACTGCATCTCGTCCACCACCACGAGCGCGCCGCGCCGCTGGGCCTGTGGCAGCTCGCCCTGCTCGCGGATGACGGCGTCGACGAGGTTGAGGATTGACGAGCCGACGAGCGCGGCGACGTCCCTGCCGGCCGTGCCCTGCGCCGTCGAGACGAGCAGGACGCCGCCGTCGAGGATCGTGCGCCGGAGGTCGATGGTGGAGCGGCGCTGGCCGAGGATGGCGCGCGCCCGCCGGGAGGAGGCGTAGTAGGAGAGCCGCGTCTGCACGGGCGCGAGCGCCTCGGCGGTGTACTCCCGGCGCCAGCCCCCGAAGTCGCGCGCCCACCACTCCAGCAGGTAGGGGTCGGAGACGCGCTGGAGCACGCCCATGCGGAAGCGCTCGTCGGAGAGCAGGCGCAGCCCGTCGAGGATCGTGTGCTGCTCGTCGGCGTCGGTGGCGGGGTGGGCGTTGGCCTCGTGCAGGGTCTTCACCGTCTGCTCGAGGATCGACTGCATGCGCGGCCCCCACTGCTCCCAGAGGCCGCGCGCCACGCGCACGACCGAGTCGGCGGTGCGGTCGCGGTCGCTGAAGACGCGCGTGTCGAGCAGGTTGATGCCGGGCGCGCCGCGGTGGTCGGCGAGGTCGACGAGGCGCACCTGGTCGACGAGCGACTCGGGCACGTGCCCGAGGATGCTCTCCACGAGGTCGGCGTGGGGGTCGATGACGACGATCGCGTCGCCGTCGCGTCCCGCCGCCTTCTCCTGCAGGCGGTGGACGACGAGGTGCTGCATGAGCGTGGACTTCCCCATGCGCGTGCGCGCCGTGTAGAGGTGGTGGCGGCGCGTGAGGTCGTCCGGGAAGCGGATCTCGCGCGGGGCGCCGGTGGTCGTGTGGCCGACGAGCGCGCCGCCGCGCACGTCGCGCGCCGACGGCATGAGCACGCGCGCCCCGGAGCGGGCCACGAGGGGCGTCTCGTCCCTGGCTCCGGGCGGGTGCCAGAGGCAGGCCGCCTCGCGCACGCCCAGCACGCTGCGCGCTCCGAGGAGGCCGGGGCCGGGCGGGTGCATGGCCGCCGGGTCGGGGAGGCCCGCCCGCACCTTGCCGACGCGGAAGCGCGCGCCCGCGGGGTGGTCGTAGTGGCGGTAGGCGGCGGCCACCTGGCCGAGCAGCTCCTTCGCGCGCTGGCGGCGGTCGCCCTCCGGCAGCACGGCCGTGACCTGCAGCTCCGCCTCGAAGGCGACGCGCGAGACCTTCTCCTTGATCAGGAGCGGGTCGTAGACGCGGTTACGCGAGCGCTTCCAGCGCGCCCACGCCCAGCCGGCCACTCCGAGCCCGAGCGCGATGCCGGCGCCGAGGGCGATGGCCTTCCACTCCTCGCCCGCCTGCCACCAGCGGTAGCCCTGGAAGAAGCCGAGGCCGCCCAGGGCGAGGGCGGCCATGGCCACGCCGTCCTGGGTGTGGCGGCGCACCTCACCCGTGGATGAGTCGTGCCGGGGCTCCTGGATGGCGGGCCGGTGCGCCCGTTCCTGGTGGCCCTGCGACCAGTCGGGGCCGAGCGAGCGCAGCAGCAGGCGGGCGACGACGCGCTCGCCCGGGCGCAGCGAGGAGAGCGCGCCGAGCAGGGCGATCAGCGGGTCGGAGCCGGGGTCGAGCAGGTCGTCGTCGCGGAAGACGCGCAGCGGCACGTACTCCGGGCCGCTCGCGCGCAGGCGCATGTGCCAGGCCTGCTCGCCCCCGGCCAGCGTGAGCGGGTCCTCCGCGGGCTCCAGCTGGTGGATGCGGGCCTGCGGGTAGTGGGCGGAGAGCTGCTGGCGCACGACCTCCTGGTCGAGGCAGCGCGCCAGCAGGGTGACGCCGTCGGCGTCGCCGCAGAGCTCGAGCGAGAAGGGCTCGGGCACGGCGATGGAGCCGAGCAGGTTCTCGACGCCGAGCACGGTCCGCTCGGCGTTGCGGGGCGGGGTGATCGCCAGCAGCACCGGTGTCTCGGGGGTGGACGTGAAGGGGTTGAGTCGCATGAGGGGGTTTCCTCTCTTCGTGGTGGTGTTGTCGTTGGATTGGTGTTCGTGGTTGACGTTCGTGCTCCGCACGGGGGTCCTCCTAAGCGGGTGAGCCGGGTGATGGGTGGGGTTGGCTGCGCTACGGGCGTGCTGTCGTGGTCATCGGTAGGCGTCCTCCGTGTCCTATCGGTCGTCCTGGTCGGCGGCGCGCTCGCGCTGCGAGGCGGGCCGCCACTCGATCAGCTCGGTTTCCTCGGGCGTCGCCTCGATGCGGATCGGGAAGCGGTTGCCGCGCGCGAGCAGGAGGCCGTCGCCACGCGGGCAGGAGAGCAGCCAGCGCTGCAGGTCCTCTGGCAGGTCGAAGGCGTCGCCGACGGTGGAGATGGCGGCCGCGTCCTGCTGGAGCAGGAGCTTGAAAGCGGCGTTCTGAAGCAGAGCGCGACCGCTGTGGCCGGTGATGGCGCGCGAGGGATCCTCCGAGAGGAGGTCCTGCACGTCCTGGGTGATGAACTGCAACCCCAGCCGGTGTTTTCTCGCGCGCTTGGCCATCGAGACCATGAAGGCGGCGCCCTCGGGGTGCTGCATGATCGACCAGACCTCGTCCACGACGAGCAGGCGGGGGCGGGGGTCGCGCGCGGCGGCGGCCCAGACCGTCTCGGTGCAGACCATCGTGGCGGCCGGGCGCAGCTCCGGCTCCAGGAGATGCAGATCGAAGACCGTCACGAGGGCCTCGTTGGCGAGCAGGTCGTCGCCCTTGTCGGTGAGCAGGTGGCGCAGGCTGCCGGTGGCGAAGGGGCGCAGCAGCCTCGCGAGGCCGGGGTCGCCCTCCGCGTCATCCTTGAGGAACGTGAAGAAGTCGGCGAAGCCGGTGCGCCCGCGCTCCTGCGCGTAGTAGGCGGCGAGGGCGTGGTCGAGCGAGGCGCGGCGTTCGGCGCCCAGCGGCTCCCCCACCATCACCTCGATCAGCCGCCTGAGGCTGCCGATGCGCTGCAGCAGTTCTTCCGCGTCGCCCGAATCGATCACGAAGGGGTTCATGCCCTGGCCGTCGACGCCGGGGGAGAGGACGCGCCCGCCCGCGGCGCGCGCCATGTCCGCGTACTCGCCCTCGGGATCGATCACGTAGGCGACCACGCCCCGGCAGAGCCCGCGCAGCACCCCCAGCTTGGTCGCGAAGGATTTTCCGCTCCCCGAGCGCGCAAGGACGGCCGTGTTGGCGTTGAGGTGGGTGCCGTCCCAGGGGTCGTAGACGACCGGCGAGGACGCCCGCAGGTCGATACCGCGCAGGTCGCCCCCGCGCGTGTCCAGGTCGGGCGGGGAGAAGGGGTAGAGCATCGCCAGCGAGGTGGTGTCGAGCGTGCGCCAGGCGGCGACGGCGTTGAGGCCCAGGGGGAGCGTCGAAAGCAGCCCCTCGCGCTGGCGGAAGGGCAGCGCGTCGAGTTTTCCCAGCGTCGAGGCGAAGTGCGCCTTCGCCGTCTGCGTGATCTCGGCGAGGGACTCCTCGTCGGGGGCGTGGAGGGTGAGGGAGAGGGAGGCGTGGAATAGGCGCTCTCTGCCGCGCTGCACCTCGTCGCGCAGCCGCATCACGTCCTCAAGCGCGATCTCGGCCTCCGAGGACAGGCTCTTGCCTTTTCGAATGGAGAGGCTCTGCGCCGACTCGAAGCGCACCTTCTGCCACTCCAGCGTGCGCGCGGCGACAGCGGCCGGGATGGGGCCAAGGTGGAGGGAGAGGTCCATCGGCGCGCCCGCCGCGAGCAGCCCCTGCAGGAAGACGGGGCTGAGCGAGCGCGGCCACTTCGCCAGGTGCAGCGAGCGCACGAGGTGGCTCCCTACACTGACCTCTCGGCGGTTGACCTCGACCTCTACCGCCGTCTCCTCGTCGATCTCGCGCGGGGAGCCGCCGAGCGCGGCGGCCAGCACGAGCATGCGCAGCGGGCGGCCGCTGAGGGGGTGGATGGAGAGGCCGGCGCGCACGAGCAAGGAGCGCAGTTCGTCCATGCGCTCGTGCTCGCAGACGGCGTAGAAGCGGCGGTCGAGGATGCCCTCGCGGGTCTCCAGTTCCCCCAGCAGCCGCCTGAGCGACTCCGCCGCCGCCTTCGTGCGGGGTGGCAGGTCTTCTGGCTGCGCAGCTTCAAGATCGTCGCGCAGCTTGCCGAGGCCGGGCGGGTGCTGGCGCACGAGCAGTTGCAGCGGGAAGTCGCAGGCGTTGAGCGCGCCCGCGAAGGCCCCCAGCTTCGGCTCGTCCAGCTCCAGGCCCAGCACCTCGCAGATGCCGAGCTTCTGGCCGTCGAGGCGCACCGGTCCGTCGTCCTCGAGGTGCGAGAGCATGAAGGCGAGGGGCAGACCCGGAGGCGCCTTCGGCTCCACGGCCTCGGGCTCGGTGCGGTGAGGCTTCAACCTGTCGATCACGTATCGCATCTGTGGGGCTCCTTGTGTTGTCAGGGGGTGAAGAAGGGCAGGACGCCCGCGCGCAACAGGGCGGCGACGCCCTTGGCCGAGAGGACGAGCGCGAGGCCGGCCACCGCCAGGAACACGGCGCTGCGCGCGCGCCCGAGGCCGCGCTCCTCGGCGCCGTCGGCCATGAGCAGGAAGCCCGCCCAGACGAGCGAGAAGACCGTCAGCCCGGCTGCGGCGTAGGCCATCGCCGTGAGCGCCGCGTCGAAGGCGTCGAGCATGGCCAGCTCCTCCTCCGGGGCCGCGCCGGTCGTGACCAGCGCGACCCCGGAGAGGAGCAGGACGGTCGTGAGCCGCCTCACCAGACCCACTCCCAACCCAGCTCCTCGAACCACTCGCTCAGCTCGCCGCTGCCGGCGGGCACCGGCGTGACGGGTGTGGGCTCCGGTTCGGGCTTCGGGAGGGTGAGCGCCCGGTAGGCGTCGTCGGCCCGGACGCTCGAGTCGAGCGCCAGGGTCTCCGCGCGGGTGCGGGTGAGCGCCTCCCGCTGGGTGACCGCAGCCTCGACGCGCTCGTCATGGACGACGCTGAAGACGACGTCCTGGCTGACGGTCGAGGCCGGGACGGAGCAGCTCGCGGTGACGCTGTGCTCCGTGAACGTCCCGTCCTCGTTGGGGATGCTGACGGTCTCGGTCACGGTGTCGCCGTAGGCGGGGATGCCTACCACCGCCGTCTCCGTGAGCCGCTCCGTGCGCTCGGGACGGTGGGTGAGCTGCACCAGCGGCGGGAGGGGGACGCGCAGCGTTGCTTGCAGCGCCGCCTCGACGGCGACGCTCTGGACGCCCTCGCCCGCCACGATGGGCAGCCGGAAGCGGGTCTCGCCGTCGGCCACGAGGGCCACGCTCGTCTCCCTGACGCCGCTCGTGACCGTGACGGTCCCGGCAATGCCGGTGACCTCGGCCTCGATCAGCGCCGTCGTCGTAACCTCGGCGTGCCCGGCCACCGCCTGGAGGGAGACCGCCTCCTCGATCGTGCTCACGCACGTCGAGGCGACGGCTCCCGTGACGGCGCCCGGCGTCCAGCCGAGCGAGACGACGCGCAGGTCGCACAGCTCGCCAGAGGCGGCGGGCAGCGGCCAGGGGAGCCGCTCGCCGTCGAGGGAGAGCGCCCCCGCCTGCCGGAGTTCGTCCCGCCAGGAGAAGACGAGCGACGGCGATGGACCGTCCAGGGGCAGGTCGTAAGTGGCGCGCTCGCCCTCATCGAGGGATGCGACGGCGTAGTAGCGCGCCGTCTCCCCTGCGGGGCCGCCGTAGGCGCGCACCGTGAGCCGCAGGTCCGTGGCCGCCCGCAGGACGACCTCCGCCTGTTGTCCCGTGACGGTCAGCTCCTCGACGAAGAGCCGCCGCCCGGGGACCTCGGGTGGAGGCTGGAACTCGATCTCCTCGGAGGTCCAGCCCTCGTCCGCTGGGCTGTCCGCCAGCGCCACCGCGAGCGGCAGCGTGGCGAGCACGATCAGCGCGAGGGCGGACGCCGCGAGAAAACTCTTCCAGAAGCCGCGCTTCCCGCGCCGCTGGCCGAGCCGTTGCTCACGGTCCTCCCGGGCCGCGGCCTGCGCGCCGTCCGGCTCCTCGCCGCGCTTCCGCCTGCCGAAGAGGCGCTGCGGACGGAGGGGCAGGCGCCCGTTCCGGCGCTCGCCCTCCTTCCGCTTCTGAAAGGCGCGGCGCGTCCGGCGCAGCACTCGCCTTGCCAGGAGGCGCAGGGGATCGCCCGCGCGGTCCCCTGGCGACTGCACGGGCGCAGGCGGCTCGCTCCTTGCCAGCTCGGCCGGGGGCCCGGCGTAACTCCGAGCCCCCAGCGCGTACCTGAGCAGGTCGGCCGCCACCAGCGGCAGCCGCCTGCCGTTGATCCGCCCCGCCACGACCGCGAGGCCGCCGAGCCCGAAGAGCGCGGCGGCGGCGATGCGCACCCCGGAGGGACCGACGGGTGCGTAGTGGTAGAGACCGTAGGCGAGGGCGCAGACGGCCGTCATCGCCACGATCTGGGGAAAGGTCAGCCACAGCAGGACGCGGTCCTCGGCCTGCACGTGGGTGGGGACTTCGTGCGCTCGCACGGCTAGCCTCCCGCCTTCGGCGTCGGGAGCGCCTTCGGGTCGGGGACGTCACCCACCTTGACGGCGGGGTTGACGACGGCGTCCATCACCAGTTCGACGACGCCGAAGGCGACCATCGCCAGCACGATGCCGGCCAGCGCCGTCATCATCGCGCTCTTGCCGCGCTCCATCTGGTGCGGCGCGCCACTGGCGGTGAGGTAGAGGTAGGACCCGTAGATGAAGAAGCCGACGCCGATCGCGCCGACGACCCCGAGCAGGATGCCCACCAGGTTGGAGATCGTTTGAACCAGGTCTTGCATTTGTTTTTCGCTCCTTCGCGTGTTGTCTGTTCGTTCGTCTCTCGGTGCTGCTGTCTCGTTCCCTACCGGCACATCGCTCCGCTCCTTCGTTCGTCGTCGTGGGTTACTCGCCGCTGCTGCGCGGCAGGCCCGAGCCGGGCGCGGCGTTGCCGCCGCCAGCTGAGGGCGTCGAGGACTGAGCGGCGGAGCTCACTCCAGAGGTGGCGGCGGATGCGCCAGCGGCCCCCGCAGCCCCGGCGGCAAGCGCCGCCCCGGCGGGGCCGCCCGCCGCGCCGCCACCGGCGAGCAGGCCGACGGAGCGCGCCGAGCGCGCCAGCGAGCCGGGCAGGGACATGCCGAAGTAGAGGGTGTGCAGCCAGGCGTCGAAGGTGCCGGCGTTGCCCAGCATCGAGGGCACGCGCGTCGCCAGGTAGATGAAGGCGAGCGACATCAAGAGCTTCCAGGCGAGGTCCTGCATCGCGTCGGCGCCCCCGATCGCGGCGTACTGGTTGAGGAAGCCGATCCCGAGTGCGAGCGCCACGAGCTGGATCGCCTGCTGGAAGACGGTCGTCATGAAGAGCCGCAGCCAGTGCCGGCCCCAGCCCGCCGTGTGCGGGAGGATCCAGAGCCCGAGGGCAATGGGCGCCAGCGCCAGCAGGATGTCGATGAGCGCGAGGCGCAGCACCATCTGCACCACGAGGTAGAGCACGAAGAAGGCGTAGACGAGGTAGATCAGCGCCAGCAGCAGGGCCATGCCCACGCTGCCGACCTGCACCGCCCGCAGCAGCGTCTCGAGCGTCGAGCGCAGCATGTCGCCGGCGGTGACGCCCAGTTCGGCGGCGATGAAGCCGGACACCGCGTCGGCCACGTCGATGACGAGCGCGCACCACCAGAGCGAGGCGGCGGCCGCGATCAGCCCGAGCGCGAGGCGCGGGACCAGCTCGCGCCAGCCCGCCTGCGCGCGGCCCACGTGGTCGCCGACGATCAGGCTGAGCCCCATCCACCCGACGATCACGACGAGCGCGCCCGAGGTGACGACCCAGACGGCCATCCACGCCTGGCGCACGATCTCGTGGTCGTAGGTAAGACCCGCGGGGGTGCCCGTGAAGATGTCGCTCACGGGGTTGCCTCGCAGGTGTCGGCGTCTGCGCCCGAGGCGCGCTCGACGACGCCGCAGAGCGTCCCGTGCGCGCCCTCGATCAGCCAGCCGGCGATCGCCCTGCCCCAGCGCGGGGGGTCGAGCGCGCGCAGCACCTTGTTCCAGATGCCGCCCGGCTCGTGGATGGGGATGACCGCGTAGAAGTGCCCGTTCACCTCCGCCCAGCTCTTGGCGAGCATCACGAGCAGGTAGGGGCGCTCGGGGTCGAGCTGCGTCTGTCCGTCCTCGAAGGGGTACTCGAAGCTGTACTCCCAGCCGTCGCGGCGCTCCTTCTCGCCGCCGCGCAGGCGGTACATGGGCACCACCCACTCGCCCGTGTCGCCGTCGCGCACGCCGAAGTAGACGATCGGCAGTTCGCGGTCGAAGAC
>LXNI01002948.1_pt1 | contig 10651 bp, 7 predicted proteins | sample 809091 | NCBI WGS metagenome assembly LXNI01 (sample SAMN04870527, study PRJNA318959) | sponge metagenome | biome: 01000161; feature: marine sponge reef; material: water | host: Sarcotragus foetidus | place: Greece: Milos, Mediterranean Sea | collected 2013-05-29 | depth 5-7 m | reverse complement strand
ACGCTCTTCGAGGCGGCGAGCGGCCTCGGCCTGCAGCTCGGCCGCCCGGCGCCAGAGCGCGCGGGCCTCCACCTCGGATATGCGGGTTTCGTCCTGGCTCATGGAATCTCGGCGAAGGTTTGATTGCCGCGAGAACATACGGCGCGGCTGGAAAACAGGACAAGTGCGCTGCTGGTGCACGCCAGCTGCGGTTTCTACCTTCGGAGCCTCATCCCTTCGGCCCGACGCTCACCCTGCCAACGCAATGAATCCGTCACTCATCAAGGGCATCATCATCCTTCCGGGGACCGCCTTCGTTTTCATTCCCGCGCTGATTCTCCGGCTGTCGACGGGCTCCGGATGGGACACGATGCCGGCCAATCCCACACAAGCGAGATACTGGATCGGCTGGCTCGCGGTGGCGGACGGCCTCGCATTGGCCGTGTGGTCGGCCAGATTGTTCGTGACCAGGGGCGAAGGCACGCCCGCGCCGTGGGATCCGCCCCGCAAGCTGGTCGTCTGCGGACCCTACCGGTACGTGCGAAACCCGATGCTGACAGGTGGGCTCCTCATCCTGGCCGGCGAGTCGCTCCTCTATGGCTCATGGCCGGTGGCCGGCTGGATGCTCGCTTTCTTCCTCCTCTACACGACCTACCTCCTGCGGGGAGAGGAGCCGGGCCTCGAGCGGCGATTCGGTGACGACTACCGCCTCTACAAGGCCAATGTGCCGCGCTGGATTCCCAGCCTGAAGCCGTGGAATTTGCCCTGACGACTCCGGGACCGCCACGTTTGCACCCTCGCCGCCGCCGGCGACAAGTACCCACCGGTGTCACGCCCCCTCAGTCGGAGAAGCCACCATGCAGCGCTCCACGACGACCACTCTGGTTCTGGCCCTCACATGTGTGGCCGCCGCGCACGTCGCCACCACCACCGCCACCGCCCAGACCCCCGACCGCGTCGCCGCCGGCCTCACCTGGCGCTACATCGGTCCCGCCATCGCGGGCGGCCGCATCAGCGATGTCGAGATCGTGCCGGGCACCCAGTCGCACATCCTGGTCGGGGCCGCGTCGGGCGGCGTCTGGGAGAGCGTCAACCACGGCACAACGTGGACGCCGATCTTCGACGATCAGCCCAACCTCTCCGTCGGCGACATCGCGCTCGCCCCGTCCGACCCGCTCGAGATCTGGGTCGGAACCGGCGAGGCCAACAACCGCAACAGTTCGCCGTGGGGGCAGGGCGTCTACCACTCCTCGGACGGCGGCAAGACGTGGCGGCTCACCGGGCTCGAGGACACGAGGCATGTGGGCCGCATCGTGGTGCACCCCACGGATCCGGATCGCGTCTGGGTGGCCGCGGTGGGCCATCTCTTCGGCCCGAACGAGGAGCGCGGCGTCTTCCGCACCAACGACCGGGGCGCCACATGGCAGAAGCTCCTCTACATCGACGACAACACCGGCGCGACCGACCTCGCCATGGACCCGTCCGACCCCGCGATCCTCTACGTGGCGATGTACCAGCGCCAGCGGCGGGCGCACGGATTCATCGGGGGCGGGCCCGGCAGCGGCATCTACAAGAGCACGGACGGCGGCGATACCTGGCGGGAGTTGACAGAGGGTTTGCCTGAGGGCGACAAGGGCCGTATCGGCCTCGCGGTGTCTCGCCGCAATCCGCAGCTGGTCATGGCGGTGGTGGAAGCTGACGAAGGCGGAATCTTCAAGTCGACCGATCGTGGTGAATCGTGGACGCGGGTCAACGAGCTGAACCAGCGCCCCATGTACTACAGTCAGCTGCGCATCGATCCCAACGACGACGAGACCGTGTACCTGGTCGCCGGCTCGCTGCACCGGACAACCGACGGCGGCGAGACCTTCGCCACGGTTGCGCAGGAAGTCGTGTACAACACCGGCGTGCACGTGGACCACCACGACCTGTGGATCGACCCCGAGAACTCGGCGCACATGATCCTCGGCAACGACGGCGGCCTGTATTCGACCTGGGATAACGGCGACAACTGGACCTTCATCTCGAACATCCCGATCCAGCAGTTCTACGACATCGACCTCGACATGTCCGACCCGTACTTCGTGTACGGCGGGCTGCAGGACAACAACTCGTACCGGGGACCGAGCCGGACGACGCGCTACCACGGCATCCTCAACCGCGACTGGCAGGTCGTCGACTACGGCGACGGGATGTACGCCGAGACCGATCCCTCGGACACCGGCATCGCCTACATCACCTCGCAGAACGCGGGGATCATGCGGGTCGACATGGCGACCGGCGACCGGAAGGCGCTCAAGCCCTTCCCGCAGGACACGGCCGACGAATACAGCTTCGACTGGAAGTCCCCGATCCTGGTGTCGCCGCACAACTCCGATCGCGTCTACCTGGGCGGCAACCGGCTGTTCATCTCGGACGATCGGGGCGACAGTTGGCGCGCGACCGAGGAGCTGACGCGGGGGATCGACCCGGACAGCCTGCCGATCATGGGGATGATGCCGGACTCGACGACGCTGTCGAAGCACGACGGCACGTCGGGGTACGGCGAAATCACGGCGGTGTCGGAGTCGCCGGCTGCGGCGGGGGTGATCTGGACCGGCGCGGACGACGGCACGGTGCAGGTGAGCCGCGACGATGGCATGACCTGGACCGATGTCACGGCGAACATCCTCGCCGCAACCGGGGCGCCGTCCTTCGCCTACTACGTGAGCTGGGTGGAGGCGTCGCACTTCGAGGCGGAGCGCGCGTACGTCAGCCTGGACGGCCACTGGGACGACGACTACGCGCCGTACATCTTCGTGACCGAGGACATGGGGGCGACGTGGCGGCCGCTCACGCGGAGGTTGGCGAGCGCGACGGTCAATGTGGTGCGCGAACACCACGCCAACCCGAACGTGCTGATCGTGGGCGCGGAAGACGGAGCCTTCGCTTCGATCGACCGGGGCGCCACCTGGGGCCACCTCGGCTCGGGTATGCCGGCCGTGCCCGTCGACGACATCGAGATCCACCCGCGCGACAACGATGTGGTCGCCGGGACGCACGGCCGCGGCATCTACGTCCTGGACGACATCGGGCTGATCACGCCGTTGTTGTACATCGAAAGTGACGGTGTGGCGGCCACCATGACGGAGATCGACGAGCCGATCTTCACGGCGCCTCGCCCCGCGACGATGTTCCTCTACCGCAACGACGTGCCGTCACAGGGGCAGGGGATGTACCGCGCCGCGAATCCGGCCTACGGCGCGTGGTTCGATTACTGGCTGCCCGAAGCGGTCGACGACGGTGCGCGCTTCGAGATCCATGACGCGTCCGGTGAGGTTGTGCGGATGCTGGACGGTCCCGGCGCAGCCGGCCTGAACCGCGTGACCTGGGACCTGCGCCACGACCCCATCCCGCACGACACCACCCGCTACGACGTGCCGAACCTGGACTCGGGCCCCGACGGGCCGTTCGTGCTGCCGGGCGAATTCACGGTGGTTATGAGGGTCGGCGACGAACGCCGCCAGCAGGACCTCACCGTGCGGCCCGACGAGCGGCTGCGCGTCTCGGAGGCCGACCGTCTTGCGCGCTACGAGTTCACGCTCGAACTGCACGAACTCAAGCGGCTGGCATACGAGGAAGGCGTGGCCGCCTACGACCTGGAACGAGAGGCGAACGAGGCGCTCGAGGCGCTGGAAGATGCCGACGACGTCGACGAGGACGACCTGGAGCGCGCGGAGGTGCTGGCCGCCGAGATCGAGGAGGTGGCCGCCGAGTGGCGCGACATCAACAGCAACGTGCGCAACTGGTGGACCGGCCTGCTTGGCAACTTCGATGGCGGACCGTCGACCACGGGATCTCTAACGGGACCGTCGGACGACCAGCGACGCCGGCTGGCTCGGCTGACGGAGGAAGCGGGCGCGGCCGGGGAGCAACTGGACGAACTGGAAGACGCGATTGAGGAGTTGCGGGAACTCCTGGAGGAAGCCGGTTCCTCCGGGTAGTCCCGGCGAGCGCGGGAGCCCCACGGCTGCCCGGCCTTCTCCTGGTGGCACGGCCCAGGGCTTGGCAGCTGCGGCCTAGCGGCTCAGCTCCCACAACTCCACGGACTCGATGTCCAGTTCGCCGGTTCGCTTGCCCAGGATGTAGTCCGCGCCGATCTCGTAGATCGTCAGGCCCGACGGGGTCTCGACGAACCCCAGCGCGCGGCCCTCCGGGTCGAAGACCGTCCAAACCGGATTCTCGCTCTCGTCACCGGGACGCTTGAACTCGCGGACCCAGAGGTAGCCGAGCGCGTCACCCTTGATGCCGGCATAGGCGGGAAAGGTCTCCACCAGCGGCAGGTTCGCGGCGACCTCGAGCCTGGGTGCCCGCTCCTCCTCGGTCAGGTTGGCCAAACGCTCGCGAAGGTGCGCATCCTGCTGCTCCTGCGTCGGCGCGCCGGGCACGTGGTCGCGGCGCACGATGCGGGCGAGGGATCCATCGCTGGCAAAGGCTTTGATCTCGTACGTTTCGTTGCGTCCGACCGCCACCAGGCCGCCCCACGCCGAAGTGACAGTGGTCTTGCCGAAGGGGTGCCGCAGGGGCATCACGTAGACCATCCTTTCCTCCTCGACGTGGACGCTCTCGGAGTACGTCTCGGGTCCGGGATAGTCCCCGAGAGACATGCTGCCGGTCCCGTCGGCCCTAGCGAGACCGTAGGTATGGTCCCAACGCCAAAGTCCCTCGGTCATGTAGCCTCCAACGTCCCTGGTCAGGAGCGTCCCGTCCGGCAGCACACCCATCATCCGGTGATCGGCAGGGTCGGTGCTGATCTCCTTGAAGAATCCGCCTGGAGCACCCTTCAGTGTGGTGGTCCTCCCGTGGTTGCCTTCCAGATCGAAGACGGAAACGCGTCCCTGTTCCGAATCGGCTGCGATCAGAGAGTCTCCCGCCAGGCGATGCACAGTGGCCAGCGACCGGAATTCGCCGGGCCCGTCACCCTGGCCCGCCCAGGCGGCCAGGTAGTTGCCCGCCGCACCGAATACCAGCAGCTGATTCGAACCGCCGTTCGCGACGACGATCCGTCCGTCGGCGAGCCTGGTTGCGTCGCCGACCTCGTACAGCTGGTAGTCCGCTTCGCCTACCGCGACGCCGAGGGAAAGCTGCGGCGTGGCGCCGACTTGCCAGCCGAGTCTGGAATCGGGGGCGGGCCGCCGACTCTCGACGATCGTGATGCCGGCGCTGTCCCTTACCCCGTAGTCGAGTCCATCGGGCCGGTCGGCCGGGTCGGGATCGATGTCGCAGGCCGCGATGGCAGCAGCCATGTACGCTCCAGCGATGGTCCAGCCAACGCATGCCACTCGGGTCCGGGCTGTCATGTCATCCTCCTGGTGCGCGCTATTGTCGCCTTTCGAGGACGACCGCCGGAGGCGCTACCTCGTCGCGGCCAGCCTCACTTCCCCCGCGCGATGCACTCGATCTCGACCCTCGCGCCGAGCGCCAGGCCGCTGCCGGCCATGGCGGACCTGGCGGGCGGCTCCATGCCCTCGAAGTACGTGACGTAGACCTCGTTCATCGCCGCGTAGTCGGCCATGTCGGCGAGGAATACCGTGCACTTCACCAGGTCCTCGAAGCCGAGCCCTGCTGCTTCAAGGATGCGTCCGATGTTGTCCATGGTTGCACTCGTCTCCGGGCCGACCCCGCCTTCGACGACGCGCAGTTCGCCGCTGGGTGGGGTTCCGATCGCGCCCGAGAGGAAGACGAGGTCGCCGACGCGGACGGCCGGCGTGAAGACCGGCAGCCGCGCGACGCCCTCGGGGACGATGTGCTCGATGGGAGTGGGTTCGGCCATTGCGCTGCCCTCTTGCTGTGCGCCTTCGCCGGGCGCGGGGGATGACTCGCAGGCGATGATCGCGGCGAGTGCGGCCAGGGCGGGCATCATGCAGGCGCGCCGTGGGAGGATCGCCGCCGGCTCGGCGCCGGGGCGTGAGCCGGATGTGGACGGTCGCGCTCTACCGCTCATACTTCACCTCTCCGCCCACGATGGTCACGTCGACGCGCGCGGCCGCCAGCTCCGTGTCGGACACGGTCAGGATGTCGCGATCGATGACGACCACATCGCCCAGCTTGCCGACCTCGAGGGAGCCCTTGTACTGCTCTTCGAAGGCGGCGTACGCGTTGTTGATCGTGTAGCTGCGGAGCGCCTCGATGCGGGTCATGTTCTGCTCGGGGTAGAAGATGGACCCGTCGGCCGTGAGGCGGGTGACCGAGGAATGGAAGCTGACGAGCGGGTCGATGTCCTCGACGGGGACGTCGGTGCCGTTGTTGATGGGCACGCCGGCCTCGAGGAAGTTGCGCCACAGGTAGGTGCGCTCCCTTGAGCGGGTGTCGCCCAGGCGGAGCGGTACCCACGGCCCGTCGGAAGTGGCGTGGACGCCCTGCATGGAGGCGAGAACGCCGAGGTCCGCGAAGCGCGCGATGTCGTCGGGATGGACGTGCTGGGCGTGCTCGATGCGCCAGCGCAGGCCGCCGGTGCCGCCGGCCGAGTCGAAGACGGACTCGTAGATGTCGAGCACCTCGCGGTTCGCGCGGTCGCCGATTGCGTGGGTGTTGACCTGAAAGCCGTGCTTGATCGCGACGTGGGCGGTGCCGGTGATGTCCTCTACGGTTTCGAGCACGAGGCCGGTGGAGGTGGCCATGTCCTCGTAGGGCTCGAGGAGCCAGGCGCCGTGGGAGCCCAGGGCACCGTCGATCTGGCGTTTGATGGAGCGCACGGTGAGGTAGTCGTCGCCCTCGGAGGGCATGTAGTAGTCGGCGAGGCGCGCGTCCATCTCCTCGTTTGAAGCGCGGCGCACCATGATGTAGAGGCGGACGGGCAGTGTGCCCTCGGCTTCCATCTCCATGAGGCGATCGATGGTGCCGAAGCCGGTCCCGGCGTCCTGGAACGAGGTCACTCCCTTGGAGAGTGCCTCCTCGGCCGCGAGCATCACCTCGCGGCGGAACTGGGCGTCGATCTCTTCCGCAGTGCGGCCGGACTGCGACTCGGCGAAGGCCGCGGAGACCGGCCTTTGGGCAGTTTCGCGCAGGAGGCCGGTGAGTTCCCCGTTCTCGTCGCGGACCAGTTCGCCGCCGGGCGGCGGTTCGGAGTCGCGGGTGTAGCCGCCGAGTTCCAGCGCCAGGGCGTTTGCGAAGCCGGCGTGGCCCGACGCGTGGCCGAGAAGCACGGGGTTCTCGGGGCTGGCTGCAGTGAGTGACGCGTGGGTAGGGTTGCCTTCGACGGCGGGCTCGGGCGGCTGGTCCCACTTCTCCTGGTGCCAGCCGCGGCCGCGGATCCACTCCCCGGGCTCGGCCTCGACAGCCGCTTCGGCGACCATCGCCACGATCGCGTCCCAGTTGGCGGCGTCGTTGAGGTCCAGGATGGTCTTGGAGTTGCCGAGGCTCATGTAGTGGCCGTGTCCCTCGATGAATCCGGGTGCGGCAAACCGGCCGTCCAGCTCGATGACCTCGGTCTGCGTGCCGATCAGCGGGTCGACGTCGGCGTCGCTGCCCACCGCGACGATCCATCCGTCGTCGATCGCGACGGCTTCGGCCATCGTGTCGTCGGCGTCCACCGTGGCCACGACCCCGCCCCGCAGGACGAGATCGACACCTTCGCGCGTCTCGCAACCGGCCACGAGGAGGGCGGCAAGCGCCAGTGAGGAATAGGCGCGCGTCGGTGCGGAATACCGCTCTGTCGTAGCACCATGTCCGATAATGTCAACTCGACTTGTCATATTGTAATGTTGCCTTTACAGTGTGATTGGTCACGACGGACTTCTAGGCCCCCTGGAAGGCGCGCCACATCGTCAGAACTTCGGCTTCGCGCTCGGCGCTGACCCCGCTGCGCAGCGCTGCCTGCCGCTCGGGCGACCGCGAGAAATGGAATTCCAGCGTTGCGGCCGTCGTGTCGGCGAGCGACCTGAAGGTGAGCCCCTTCTCGACCTCCGGCGTCAGGTCGAAACGCGCGAACCCCTCGGCCCCGTCACGCGCCGGGCGCCACACGGGCAGCTCGCCGTAGGGGCGCAGCCCGGCGTTGATCACGAAGTCGGTGTCGACCCAGGTGAAGGTCGTCTCGGCGGTCGTCACGGCCCGGATCCCGTACAGCAGCTCGGACATCGGGCGCGGCGTGCGCGGCCCGATGACGTTGTAGGTGCCGGATTCCTGCGCCTCCGCCATCCGGATCAGCCAGTCGCCGAAGTCGCGCACGTCGATGATCTGGACGGGGTCGGTGCCGTCGCCCGGCGCCAGGACCTCGCCGCCGCGGTGGATCCGCACGGGCCAGTAGGTGAAGCGGTCGGTCGGGTCGCCGGGGCCGATGATGAGGCCGGGCCGGAAGACGATGGTGCGGTCCTCGCCGAAGGCGTCGCGGGCGATCTGCTCGGAGAGCGCCTTGCCGAGTCCGTAGGGCAGCCGCTCGGCGCCGGGTTCCACATTGGCCCGCTCGTAGGTCCACACCGGCGCGTCGGTCGTCATCGGAACCCGGCTGGTGTCGGCGTAGACCGACCTCGTGGAAACGAAGATGTACCGCTCGCAGGTGTCCTTCAGGAGGTTCGCGCTCCGCTCGACCCAGGGCGGGGCATTCGTCGCCGAGTTGTCCACGACCGCGTCCCAGCTTCGCCCTTCCAGCGCGCTGAGGTCGGTTTCGCGGTCGCCGACGAGCTTTTCCACCTCGGGGAAGAGGTGCGAGTTCGTGCGGCCGCGGTTGAAGAGCGTGACCTCGTGGCCGCGCGAGAGTGCGTACTCGACCTGGTGGGGACCGATGAAGCCGGTGCCGCCGAGGATCAGGATCTTGAGCGGATTGGCGGCCTGGTCGCGCGGGGCCGACTCGGACCCCGGGATGGGAGCGTCCGCGGAAGTGCTGCCCGCAAGCGCGGAGGCCGCCGTGCCGGTGGCGAGCACGCCTCCGGCGGCTACGGTTGTCTTGAGGAAATCGCGCCGGTTGGTGTCCATGTCTGGCTCCGTCGTGGATGAAATTGGGTCTCGCCGGATCGTCCGGGCTGTCAGAGATCTCGTTTGCGCATGCTCGCGAATGCCACGGCCAGGAAGACTGCGCTATAGGCCAGCATCATGCCGAGCAGAAGTTCGAAGTCGTGGAATTCCAGCGGCGCTCGTCCCTGCTCGGCACGCATGGCGTTTTCCTGCGCGAGCCGTACCGGGTAGTGCAGCCGGGGGTCGATGACGTCAGTGAAGGTTGCGAATGGCAGGAAATCAGACACGGAGCGCAGCAACTCACTCGTCTGAGCGATCAGCTGGGACAGCGCTAAGCAGACGATGCTAATCAAGGCAGTAGATCACGTAAGTTCAACGAGGGCTGCACGATCTGCCATTCCTGCCGTTGAGCGTTGTCAGGTCCCGTCGCTTCCATATGGCCGGCTTCCCGGAGTCGATTGGCGGGAGTTCCCGCCGTCGTCTCCACGCGACGATGAACACGCCGGAGCGGTGTCCTGTGGGTTCAGAACGTGAAGTCGAGGGCAAGTCTGAGTCCGAGGTTGTGTGGTTGTCCGGGGAGTTGGTTGTGGGATCCTTCGGCGCCTAACCGGAGGGTCTGGCTTACCTGGTATCGGGTGCCGACGGATAGGGACCGGCTCAGAGCGCCCGCTGTGAGGCGTGTGTAGCTGTCGAGTGCGCCTCCGGTGCGCGTGTCCTTGATTGCGTAACCGGCTTCGGCGTCGAGACGCCACTGCCGACTCGGCGGGCCGGGGGGAGCCATGGCCCCGAGCTTTCGGCCCTCCATGAGTCCGTGGATGCCGCTTTGGTCATGTCCGTGGACGGGACTGATCGCAAGCCGGAACCCTTCGCCCCGGGTGCCGGGATCGAACGCGAGGCGTAGCGCGGCGCCCCACTCGCGGTGCCGGTCGGAGCCGAGTGCGAGCCTGCCCCGAAGATCGAGGTCGATTCCGTGACCGGCGTATCCGATTGTGGCCCCGGTCTCGGCACCGCCGCCGGTGTCGGCGTCTCCGGCGTCGTAGCGGGCGCCTGCCCGGGTGGCGAGCTTGAGTCTGCCCTGCGTCCAAGACGCTTCGAGAAGCGCTCGTGCGCGCGACGCCGAGCCTTCGCGCCGGCCTTCGCGGGTCTTCATGCCGACGGTGAACGCATCGCCCGTGAGCGCGAGTCCGAACGCGCCGGTGCGCGCGAGTGGCACGTTGACCCCGCCCGAGAGCATGCGGAGCGACGCGCCTGTGTCGCCGTGGCGGTCGTCGTCCCCGACATCTCCGCTTCCGTAGCCGGCCATGGCCCAGAGTCCGATTCCCTGCGACGGTCGGAGGAACAGGTAGGGATGCACGCTGTTCATGGCGTGGCCGAGCGAGCCGCCCGTGGAGCGGTTCACGTAGTCGAGGTCGCCGTCGCTTCGCATGAGGGACACTCCGAGGAGCGCCGAGGACCCGATGCGCGCGTCGGCGCCGACGGTGAGCGCGCGGAGGCCGCCGTCGTAGTCGACACCGGCGGGCTCGCCCCGGAAGGACTGGGTCGAGCCTTCGGCCCAGAGCCCGAATCGGGGCAGGACGTGTGATGCCCGGGACCCGAGATCGGTGGCGAACGAGACGCTGGGCAGCAGGCGCTCGGCAGCCTCGCGTCCGGTGGGCAGATCGGACGAGCCGGATCTGCGGGCCATATCGACCGACGACGATGTGTTGAGTGGCACGCCGACGACAGAGGCAAGGGTGCCCGCTGC
>LXNI01002947.1_pt1 | contig 10663 bp, 7 predicted proteins | sample 809091 | NCBI WGS metagenome assembly LXNI01 (sample SAMN04870527, study PRJNA318959) | sponge metagenome | biome: 01000161; feature: marine sponge reef; material: water | host: Sarcotragus foetidus | place: Greece: Milos, Mediterranean Sea | collected 2013-05-29 | depth 5-7 m | reverse complement strand
GCCAGAGGCTTTTGAGAACGCGTTTACTAAGTTCAAGGCGCTTGCCGACAAGAAGAAATACGTTTTCGACGAGGACATAGAGGCCCTTATAAACCAGGAGTTTCTGCGTTCCTCTGATTATTACGAGTTCGCGGCCGCAAGCTACTCGGGCGGAACGGACACATCACCCGAGGCAAGCGTCACTATCATAGCGGGTGGAGAGGATGAGGTCTCGGTTTCAGAGACAGGCTCTGGGCCTGTTGACGCTATTTTCAAGGCGGTTAAGAAGGCTACGGGGCTTGACCCCAGGCTTGAGAATTTTTCGGTGTCCTCGATAACGGGCGGAACAGATGCCCAGGGAGAGGTTACGGTCAGGATATCGGATGACGGAGTGATATCGCAGGGACAGGGAGTGGATACGGATATTTCAGTTGCGAGCGCGAAGGCTTTCGTAAGCGCTCTTAACCGGCTTCGCTGGAGAAAGGAGCATCCGCGAAGGGGCTCCGAACTTAAGGGAATTTAGCGTGGTTCTGACCGTTCGGGTTTTTGGAGCCGGGGAGGCCGGATGTTTGCAAAATGCGGCTTTCGGGTTATAGTCTCGGTTCAGGTTTAAAATGGTTGAAATTCAGATTTGTTAGAGTTATTCTTTGATTTAGATGGGGGGGGGATTTCTGTTTCCTTGGATTTCTGTTTTCCGAGGCGGTTGTATTCAATGAAGTTGAAAAAACATGTTGACACTTCAGTGTGTTTTCATGTAAATTAGTTAGCGATGATGTTAAGCTTTACTCGAAATACGGAAACAATTCATGAGGAGGTAAATGAATAAGATGTTTAATTTTAACGGAGTACCTTATAAAAGGTTAGGACATGCGGGGGGTAAGAGCGTGTCCATGATGGGCATGTTAGTGTTTCTCTTAGCCGCATTGCTCGTTCTTCCGTCGTGCTTTGACGATGATGATACGGTAACGGAAACGGTAACGGAAACGGTAACGGAAACGGTAACGGAAACAGAGTATGTATGTCCAGGTGGGGAGATTACCGTCGATAGCGCAGACGATTGCCCGGGAATTCAGGTGACCTCAGAGAAGCCGTTTACGGGCAATGACCAAGACGAAGAAATAATGGGTGTGGGCAGCGATGGTGTGACGATCAACGGTGCGGGCGGCAATGACACGATCAGTGGTAGCGACGGCGATGACACGATCAATGGTGGCGAAGGCAATGACACGATCCATGGTGGCGAAGGCAATGACACGATCCATGGTAACGCTGGCGATGACACCATTGATGGTGGCGAAGGTACTGATGTCATTGCTGGTGATGCTGGCGATGACACCATTGATGGTGGCGAAGGTACTGATGTCGCAAAATACGTAATGAACGTGATGGACACAGGCTTCGAAGAAGATGTAATTGCAAACCTGAAAGAAGGGGTAGCGAAGGATGATGGTAGTAATGGCAGAGATACATTGTCCAACATTGAAAATCTCCATTGCGCTACACCAGATGCTGTCACGGTCTCAACAACCGCTTCAGAAGTGAGAATGGTCGAATTCACAGGAGATGACAACGATAACCACTTGGTAGGTTGTGCTGGCAATGATGTACTCAAAGGTGGCGCTGGCGATGACACACTTGAAGGCAAAGGGGGTGGAGACACACTTGACGGTGGTGCCGATAGTGACACTGCAAGTTATGAGAGCTCGACTGTTGGCGTGACAGTTGACATCAGCATAAGCTCCACTTCTGGTGAAATTACGAACGATGGTTCAACTGGTGATGCAACTGGTGATACCATCGTAACAACCGACAGTGAAACTTACGACCATGACAGTGAGGATACCACTGATGAGGTAAAGGTGAGCAGCATTGAAAACCTTACAGGTTCTCCCGTAGGCGACACTCTCGCGGGCGATCATAGAGCAAATGTGCTTAAGGGTGGTGACGGTGTCGACACGCTCACTGGTAATGCAGGTGATGACATTCTCTATGCTGGTAGTGTCAAAGGCGCTGGCGACGCAGACGTTGACGTTCTTACTGGTGGAGCCGGCAACGACACGTACATGGAGGTTGAAGCAGGTGATGACATTATCGAAAATCCCGATGCCGCTGACGCTGAGGAACCAAGTGTTGATGTGGTGTACTACATAGGTGCAGCCGCCGATAGCGGTATACCAGCAACTGCTAGTGAGACAATTCCCTCAAATGTTGAGATGGTTTTTGGTACGAACAATGCCGATTTCTTGACTGCTAATGCTTCTGGAGTGACCATTTTAGCTCGCGGCGGAGATGATACGCTCACTAGTGGTGATGGTGGAGATATACTGGTTGATTGTGCCGGGAAAGACACGCTTAATGGTGGAGATACCAACAGCGGTAAGGATATTTTCGGTATAGTCAACGACGGCGAAGAAGGGGACAGCATTACTTCATTCAATTTCGCAGCAGCAGGCGATGAGATTCATCTTAAGGGCTTTGACGGAGAAGATATAATAGATGTTGTTCTGGCTCCCGGTACCTCTACAGCAGTTAATGTTACGGTAGGGGGAGAAACGGTAGCTTCGGTCACTCCGTTTGATGCAGATCTGACGGATAACGCTGACGCAACCGCGGATAATACTCACCTAGAGGAATTGATACGTCGCCTAAAGGGTACTACGGATGATAGTGACGGCGACCCGGTTGCTATAATCAGGCATGTTCCCTTTGATATGGCTAAATGCAACTAAAACAAATCAGCGTTCAGCTGGGTGGTTTTGATTAAAAAGCCGTCTGGGTGATCGCCGGATTAAAGGCCGGGCCTGCTGTCTTTAAGGATTGCAGGCCCGGTTTTTTATTAATTGCTTTCCATGCACATGGAAGACAGATCATCCATCCATGCCTTGATTCTGTCCCGGACAAGATTCCGCATGGTTGATTCTCTGGCGCTTGTTGCGGCGGTATTGCTGCCTCTTTCAGTCTACGTGCTTACATCATCCCACGATGTAGCGCTTGAAGACGACGGACTGTTTCTCATGACGGGCGCTCATCTGGGCATAGCGCACCCTCCGGGATATCCTGTCTACACCCTAATTCTTCACCTGTTCATGCAGTTGCCGTTTGGAACTCCTGCTTTTCTGGGACATCTTTTAAGTGCTGTCCTGGGAGCGCTTTCCTGCGGCGGTGTTTACCTTTGTGCTAGAATGGTTGGCGCGGCAGTCCTTCCCGCTCTTGCGGCCGCGTGGCTTTTCGGAGTCTCGGAACATGTATGGTCCCAGTCCATAATAGCAGAGGTTTACACTCTTAACTCATTGTTTTTCTTTGCGGTCTACGCGCTTCTGCTCTATAGACTGAAAGGCGAGAAGCGTCTTTGGGCCTTCATTGCGGCGGCGGTGCTCTACGGAATGAGCCTTGCCAACCACTGGCCGCTTATGATTCTGACGGCGCCCGGTTTGCTTCTTCTTGTTTTGCCCGCCGGAAAGGCAATGTTCCGCAGGTTGCCGCTGCTCTCCGGTATTGTCGTCCTAGGGGCGGCGGTTCCCTACGCATGGATGTTCCTGCGCGCCCAGCAGAACCCCAGGATCAGTTTCTACGGTTCCATGAACGGTCTGGGTGACCTCTGGTATCACATCAGCCGCAAGGGCTACTCTCACTTCTACGGTTCCGCTCCGAGGTGGAATGACAATCTGGAGTTTATTCGCTGGTTCGCCGGGGAGACCGTGTGGCAGCTGACCCTTCCCGCTTTCTTGCTGGCCATGCTGGGTCTTGCGGTTCTGCTGCGCAGGCGTCAGTTGGCGGAAGCTGGCTCAGGTCTTGTGGTGTTTCTCGGGCAAAGCGTCGTTCTCATAATGCTGACTAACTTCAGCTTTAACTATATACAGGTCGGAATGTTCCGTCCCTATTCGCTTGTCTGCTACGGATTGCTGGCGATATGGTCAGCTGTGGGATTCCAGGCGCTTATGGGGTACATGGGTCCGAAACTGCGTCCTCACCAGGGCCGCAAACCAGTTCTTGAAGTCTCTGTGGGTGTTGTCCTAACCCTAGCGATGGTGGTTTTTTCCGTACAGGATAACTGGCGGAAAAATGACCGTTCCGAAAGCAGATTTCCGAAAGAGTATGGGGAGATGATGTTCAGTAAGATGGAGCCGGACGCGATAATGCTGGTATCTAATGATATGGAAACCGCGGTGCTTGGTTATTACCACTTTGTTGAGAACCTTCGCCCGGACATCACTCTTTTGCCCAGGGCAGGATTGGTTTACAACAACGAGTTTAACCGTCCCGCTATGCCCTTTAAGGAACGGCGAAAAATCCTGCGGGAATTTATCGGTGAAAGTGACCGACCGGTCTTTTTTGCCTCTGGTACCCGCCGGGATTTCTGTCCGGGTTGCGAAGTAAGGAATTACGGATTCATAAAGAAAGTAATAAAAGACGGGACTCCACGCAGGGAGTATGTGCTCTATAATCCTGAAGGAGAGGAATACTTCAGGAAATTACTGTCCCATGAGCCTGCAGACGCGTGGGAGCAGTACGTGAAAAACAATCTGCTCAGACTTTACGGGGAATATCTCGGTAAATTCATCATTTCCGGCGACCCGAAGTGGCGGGGGAGAGTAGAACACCTGATACGGCTTGCGGAGCGGGATTTCTACAGTCTCATGAGCATGATGGAAACAGTAGTTTCGCGGTGGGACTCTGAGTATCTTGAGCAGGCGGAAAGGTGGGCGATGAGGGCGGAACAGCTGCGCCCCCCCGCTTTGCTTAAAAGGGATGACGAGGCTAAACTTTTCTATTTTAAAGGATTTGTACTCCTTAAAAGCGGCGATAGAGATGCCGCCGTCTCGGCATTCAGAGAATCGGTAGCTATTTACAACAACCCGGAAAACATGTCCGTAAGGATGCTCAAGAAACTCAAATAACCTGCAGATACTGACTGCTGTTCCGGCAGAGTTCCGATGGTAGAGGAAAACGGAAAACACCCGCTGAGAAAAACTCACATTCTTAACTCTCTTATTCACTCCCGAAACCTGGACGAGCGGCCTTGGAAATATTTTCCTCTTGTGCTTGCACTCGGTTTCATTGCCCGCGCGGTCGTTGCTCTCTCGGGCGATTTCGTCCTACATCCGGACGAAATCATGCAGTATCTTGAGCCGGCGCACCGGCTTGCGTTCGGAAACGGCGTAAGCTACTGGGAGTATTTCTACGGTGACCGCTCATGGCTCGTACCCGGGACGGTTGCCGGAGTGCTGAGACTGTTTGACATTGCCGGTCTCGGGGAGCCGTTCTGGTATGTAGGGGGCGTAAAACTTTTTTCTGTGCGGTATCGCTTCTGATTCCGGCGGGAATGTATTTTTTCGCGAGAAGGCATTTCAGCGAGGAAGCGGCCAGGGTGGCGCTTGTGACCGGCGCCTTCTGGTATGAGTTGGTTGCCTTTGCCCACAAACCAATGACGGAATTTATGGCCACGGCCCTGCTGATGAGCGCATTCGCGTTTTGTCTCCAAAGTTCCAGGAGAGAATCTTCAGAAAAAAAAAGAGACCTTGGCGGCCGTCTTGGCGGTCCTTGCGGCGGCCATTCGGTTGCAGTACGCGCCGCTTGCGCTGCTGGCACTGGGGACGGCGTTTCTTAAGAGCAGAAGGAAAACATGGATTGTCATTGCGGCAGTCGCGGTTTTTTTCGCAGTCGGCTTGTTTGACGCGGTCACCTGGGGCGGCGGCCTGTTTCACTCATATATAGTCAACCTGCGCTTTAACATTGCTCTGGTGCGGGTGGGAGAAAGCCCGTTCTACCAGTTTTTGTTGTGGCTTCTGCTCTCGAGCTGGGGATTGAGCGCGTTATGTGTCGTGGCCGCGCTGTCTTGTCTGCGGCGTTATGGGTTTCTGCTTGGCCTGATTGTTCTGGTTCTGCTGTCCCACTCCCAGCAGGCACACAAGGAATACCGTTTCGTTTTCGCCGTAATCCCCCTCTGGCTTCTGATCGGTTCGGATGTAATGGCGCGTATTGCCCGCAAAAACTGGGGACGGATTGCAGCGGCGCCCATAATTGCTGTTTTTGCGTTTCTTTTTCTGGCCGGAATTTTCAACTCTCTTCCCTACCAGAAGTACGTGTATAAAAGTTATTTGGGAGAAACCGGGATCGTGGGTTTTGTGCGGAACCAAGATCCGGTCTTCGCCGCCTACCGCTATCTCGCGCGTGCCTCTGAAGTCGAAGCGGTCTGGCACGTTGACCGTCCTTATTTCAACTCGCCCGGCTACTATTACCTTCACCGCAAAATACCTTTCTACGACAATGTTGGGGAGTGGGTGATCGACAGGAGTCCGAAAACGATTTCGGGGTCCGTAACCCACATAGTATCCGAGAACCCGGAATTCTCCATTCCCGGGTTCTCGCTCAATAGGGAATTCGGTAATGTCCGCATCCTGCGACGCGACGAAAATGAGCCTCAGATCCGATTGTGGGAGAACTACAATCCTGTCATAGTCGGTAGAATACCCAGGAAAATAATGAAGCGCGTAGACCCGGACTCCCCGGCTCCCTCTGCCAGAAGAGGGGTAAGTTTTGTTGCCCGCAACAAGCAGGGAGAGACTGAGGAGCCTCCCTGAGGCGGATAAGCGCGTATAACCGGAGCTTCGACGCACCAAGCGGAACCTGAACCCTTCCTCTCTGTGTGGTTTCCGTCTGTCCGCGCGACCTGCGCTCCTTGACTTCCTTTGTTTTTCACCGTCCCTCTGCCCGCTCCGCGGGCGGTTCCGAAACCCCGCTTCGATTCAGTATAATATTCCTTCGTGAGCAAAAAGACCCCGCTTATGAACCAGTACCTCAGCGTGAAGAAGGAACACCCGGACGCGATACTCCTTTTCAGGCTTGGGGACTTTTACGAGATGTTCTACGAGGACGCAAAGGTCGCGTCCGAAATACTCGGAATAGCCCTTACCTCTAGGGACCGTTCGAAGAAAAACCCGGTGCCTCTCTGCGGCGTTCCGTTCCACAGTGTGGAGCCCCACATATCAAAGCTTCTTGCAAGCGGAAAGAAGGTGGCGGTCTGCGAGCAGATAGGCGATCCGAAGCAGGCAAAGGGGATCGTGGAGAGAAAAGTTGTCAGAGTTCTAACTCCTGGGGTTGTTCTTGATTCAGAGAACCTCGAGTCAAAAACCAACAACTTCCTCGCATGCGTCGTGGATGCAGAGGACGGCCTCGGACTTTCTTTCTGCGACATCTCAACTGGAGAGTTTCGCACCTCTTTTTTCCGCTCACAGGAGGACCTTCTCTCGGAGCTTGCACACATCGGTCCCAAGGAAATCCTCATTCCAGATCAAGACGCGGATTCACCTTGGCTTAAATCCCTGCTAGACTCAATCCCCTGCGCTGTTGTAACCAAGGTCGATTCCTGGAAGTGGGAGCCTGAGCGCTGCGGGGAGATTCTCCGAGACGGTTTTTCCGTGCTTACCCTCGAAGCCCTCGAGATCGAGAGAAGGCCCGGCTGCATCCTAGCCTGCGGGGTGCTTTTCGATTACCTCCGGGAAACGCAGAGAGACTTCCTGCCCCAGATAGAATTTCCTAAGTACTACGACACTGTCGACTACATGAAAATAGACGAGTGGACCGCGAGGAACCTTGAGCTAAGAAGCTCTACGGAAGGTTCCGTAAAACACTCTCTGCTGGGCGTAATGGACGAAACCCACTCGCCAATGGGCGCGAGGCTCCTCAGGCGCTGGATGAGCTACCCGCTGCTTGACATAGAAGAGATAAAAAAAAGACAAGGGGCGGCAGCCGAGCTGCTAGAGGGCATCTCCGCTAGGGAAGACCTGATGGAGGCGCTTCACAAGACAGGCGACCTTGAGAGGTTGATACACCGAATCGAAACCCCGTCGACCAGGCCCAGGGATCTCGCCTCGCTTCGGGATTCCTCGTTTTACGTGGAAAAACTCCGCGACTCTATGCGGGATCTTCACTCGGAAGCCCTCGCGTCCCTTCGGGAGAGAATGGATGATTTCCGGGAGCTTCGCGATTATCTAGAAGGGGCGCTCGTCGAAGCCCCGCCAGTTTTCGCGCGGGAGGGAGGGGTGATAAGGGAAGGATTCTCCCCCGAGCTTGACCGCCTTAGAAAGATCCAGAGCGACGGGCGGAAATGGATATCCGAACTTGAGGGGCGGGAGAGGGAGAGAACGGGGATATCCAACCTTAAGATCGGCTATAACAGGGTATTCGGCTACTACATTGAAGTAACGAAATCGAAGTTCTCACTCGTTCCCGAGGACTACTCAAGAAGACAGACCCTCGCCGGGAGCGAGCGTTTCACCTCGCCTGAGCTAAAGGAATACGAAGAGCGGATACTAACGGCCGCGGAGCGTATAATGGAGCTTGAAGCCTCGCTTTTCGAGCAGGTCCGCGTGCGCGCGGCCGCGGAGGCCCCACGCGTAAAGGCGACGGCGGCTGTGGTCGCGGAGACCGACGTTTTCTGCTCCATGGGGGAGATTGCTTCTCGCTACGGTTACTGCGTTCCCGAGTTTGTCCCGCGTTCCATGGTGGAACTCCGCGATTCCCGCCATCCCGTGGTAGAGAGGATGAGCCTTGAGAAGGGATTCGTTCCGAACGATGTCACCCTCGATTCGGAAGCGGAGCGCTTCATGATCATCACGGGACCCAACATGTCGGGCAAGTCGACCCTCATAAGGCAGGTGGCGCTTGTATCGCTAATGGCCCAGATGGGAAGCTTCGTTCCGGCCCGGGCGGCCCGGCTCGGGATAGTCGACCGGATATTCTCAAGGGTCGGGGCGTCAGATAACCTCACGGCGGGGCGGTCAACCTTCATGGTCGAGATGGTCGAGACGGCGCACATCCTGCAAAACGCCACCCCGAAGAGTCTCGTCATACTCGATGAGATCGGGCGGGGCACCAGTACCTTTGACGGGATGAGCATAGCGTGGGCGGTTTCAGAGTATTTATATGACCTGGGCCCCCTTGCCCTTTTCGCTACCCACTACCACGAGCTCTCTAACCTCGCGGACGTAAAGCCCGGGATCGCTAACGCTAACGTGTCGGTAAAGGAGGAGAGGGGAGAGATACTGTTTCTGAGAAAGCTTCTCCCCGGAGCCACGAGCCACAGCTACGGCATACAGGTGGCCCGCCTTGCCGGCGTTCCCCCCAAGGTTCTTGCCTCCGCAAGGAAGGTCCTTTTTTCCCTTGAGAAGTTAAAGGCCTCTTTGTCCCAGTCGATGCTCGGCGGGCAGCTTCTTTTATTCGACGCGGAGGCGGAGGGGGAATCTGAGGCCGTGTTCAGAAAAGAGGAACTGCTGGCTGAGGATCTCGCAGCCCTTGATCCCATGAACATGACTCCTATTGAGGCGCTGGAGAAACTGATCGAGCTTTCTGAGAAGGCGAAGAAATGAAATCAACTCGAAACCATCGCTTTTCCACATGCTCCAAAAAAAGAGTGGACAAGGCGGGAAGTAATTTCAGAAACCGAAAAGACAACGAAGAGGATACAGAAGTTCTGGAGAATTGGCGGGCTTCGCACGGGCAGGTTCTGAATACGTTTCAGACGCTTCTTAGAAATCGTGCCAGGCGCACGGAAGGGAAGATTATGGTTGTCCAGAGACACAAGAGAAAAGACACCATTATTGACAAGCTGAGAAGGCATCCAAGGATGAAGCTTTCCCAGATGAACGACATAGCGGGATGCAGGGTGATTTTCGAGAATGTAGAGACTTTGTATGAGTTCCGCAAGAATTTCCACAATTCCAGGTTAAGACATCATTTGAAAAATGACCCGGACAAGTACGACTACATAAAATTCCCGAAAAATGACGGATACAGAGGCGTGCATGACGTCTATTCTTACAACGGCAATTCTCGATACGCGGGGCTGCTGGTTGAAATTCAGTACAGGACACTTGTTCAGCATTCCTGGGCGACCGCCGTTGAGATTATGGGATTCGTTACGGATAACAATCTGAAATTCGGACAGGGAGATAAACGGTGGCTCGAGATTTTCCGTTTTGCGAGCGAAATGCTGGCAAGGGTTTTTGAAGGCAGGAAATCATGTCTGGGAAATCTTGGCGACAATGAAATCGTTGAGGGATTTGACAGGCTGAATTCAGAAATCGGGTTTGTAAAGAAGCTGAGACTTCTTGAAGTAATCCAGGAAGATGTATCAGAAGCGAAGAATATCATTCTCATGTTTGATGATGAAGAACGCAGGTTGTCCAAGTGGGATTTTCCAACTGCTCCCAAGGCGTTGCGGAAGCTTGCTGAACTGGAACGGGAAAAACCCGGGAAGAACATCGTGTTTGTAAGGGGAGAGAAGGGAGAAGATATAAGAGAGGCTTTTAAGAACTACTTTTCAGACGCAGAGGATTTTATTGATGGAATTTTTCAAGGACGTTCTTTGCTTTCTGGCAAGCTGACGGAATCCGATTCGGGTGCTTGGGTAAAATTAAGAAAAAATTGGGAAACAAAGACCTTATGATAAATCTTAAAAAAGTAACATTCCATAAATATAAATGCACATAGAAAACCCTTTCCTCTCCCTTCATATCAGCGGGGCGCAGAGCTTAGTTGCTCTTATCAAGCAAGAAGGAGGTTATGTGGTCGACATCAAGCTTCAAAACAAAATCATAGGGAAAAGGGTTTTAACTGTTACCAGAACATAGGAGGAGCCTTTTTATGAGCAGTACCGCAACCACAATCCAACTCCCAACAACCC
>LXNI01002946.1_pt1 | contig 10663 bp, 10 predicted proteins | sample 809091 | NCBI WGS metagenome assembly LXNI01 (sample SAMN04870527, study PRJNA318959) | sponge metagenome | biome: 01000161; feature: marine sponge reef; material: water | host: Sarcotragus foetidus | place: Greece: Milos, Mediterranean Sea | collected 2013-05-29 | depth 5-7 m | reverse complement strand
GAGGTCGACCGGAAGGTGCTGGCAGATCTCGCCGTCCACAATAAAGACGCGTTCGCACACCTGGCGGAGCAGGCCAAACAACGTATTTGATGCGGGTCTGCGCTCCCGTTTTCTCATGGACAATCTAGGGGATTTGCTTGCACGGGCGCTGGGTGATGTTGCCGCGGCTGCTGACGAGCACAGCCTGGATGTGGTGCGCGTCCGTTACCTGGGGAAAAAGGGCGAGGTCACGCAGCAGTTAAAACGCCTGGGCAGTTTACCGGCAGCAGCAAGACCTGCCGCGGGCCAGGCCATCAACGAGGCCAAGCAACAACTCCAGGAAGCGCTGGGCCGGCGTAAAACGGCGCTGCAGCAGGCACAACTGCAACAGCAGCTTGCCCGGGAGCGCATCGATATCACCTTGCCGGGGCGCGGCCAGCGCCGGGGCGGCCTGCATCCCGTTACCCTGACCTTGCAGGAAATCGAACGCGTGTTCATGGAAATCGGGTTCACCGTTGCAGACGGCCCCGAGATCGAGGACGACTACCACAATTTTGCCGCCCTGAACATCCCGGAACACCACCCGGCCCGGGCCATGCACGATACTTTCTACTGTGATGCGGGCCTGCTGTTGCGCACCCACACCTCGAACGTGCAGATCCGTTACATGAATCAGCACAAGCCGCCGCTGCGGGTCATCGCGCCGGGCCGGGTCTATCGTTGCGATTCCGATATGACCCACACGCCTATGTTTCACCAGGTGGAAGGTATCGTGGTGGATGAGGGCATTACCTTCGCACACCTGAAAGGCGTGCTGGAAGAATTTGCCGAACACATTTTCGGCGAGGGGGTACGCACCCGCTTCCGCCCCTCGTACTTCCCGTTTACCGAACCGTCCGCCGAGGTGGATATCATGGGTGATAACGGCTGGCTGGAAATCCTGGGCTGCGGCATGGTGCACCCCACGGTGCTGGAGAACGTGGGTATCGACAGCCGCCACTATTCCGGGTTCGCCTTCGGCATGGGGGTGGAACGTATCGCCATGCTCCGCTACGGCGTCAACGACATCCGCCTGTTCTTCGAGAATGACTTGCGTTTCCTGCGCCAGTTTGGCTGACCCGAATATCCCACCAATACGCTTGCTGTAGTCTGAAAAATGAAATTCAACGAACAATGGTTACGCGAGTGGGTGAACCCGCCCATCTCCACTGAAGTCCTGGCAGACCAGCTTACCATGTCGGGCATGGAAGTGGATGAGGTCGTTGCCGCGGCGCCGAACCTGGACGGCGTGGTGACGGCCCGGGTGGAGGCGGTCAGCGCCCATCCCGATGCGCACAGCCTCAGCGTGTGTACGGTGAGAAAAGACGCGGGCGCGCCGGTGACAGTCATCACCGGCGCGCCGGGTGTCACCCCCGGCCGTTGTTATCCTTACGCCGGGGTGGGCACGCGTCTGCCGGGCGGCGTGGTGATACGGGAAATGAACATCCGCGGCGTCACCTCCTCGGGCATGCTCTGCTCCGCGGCCGAACTGGAACTGTCGGAGGAGGCGGATGAATTGCTGCTGCTGGCCGACGAGTCTGAGCCCGGCGTCCCGTTAACACAGGCCATGCGCCTGGACGATCAAGTGTTCGACGTCGGACTGACACCCAACCGGGGTGATTGCCTGAGCATCCACGGTATCGCCCGGGAGGTCGCAGTCATCAACCGCATGCAGCTTGAGTCGCTGCCGGATACCTCGCCGGCGCCGGCTGCCCACAACCGTGCCCGTGCCGTCAATCTGGCCGCGCCTGACGGTTGCGCGCGCTACCTGGGACGCATCATCAACAATATTGACGTGACCCGCCCCAGCCCCTTGTGGCTGCGGGAGAAGCTGCGCCGTTGCGGCCTGCGCAGCCTGAACCCGGTGGTCGATATCACCAACTACGTGATGCTGGAACTGGGCCAGCCCATGCACGCCTTTGACAACGATAAATTGAACGGTGGGATAAGCGTGCGCTATGCCGTCGAGGATGAGGCGATTACCCTGCTGGACGGCGTCTCCCGGGTTATGCCGGCATCCACCCTGGTCATTGCCGACGCAGACCGGGCGGTGGCCATGGCCGGCGTCATGGGCGGACAGGACTCGGCAGTGAGCGCTTCGACCCGACACATATTCCTGGAAAGCGCGTTTTTTGCCCCACTGGTGGTGGCCGGTCGGGCCCGGCAGTTCGGCCTGCATACGGATGCCTCCCATCGCTTTGAACGGGGAGTGGATTTTACCCTGCAGCCGCGCGCCATGGCGCGCGCGACACGCTTGATACTGGAGGTTTGCGGCGGCGCGCCGGGCCCGGTGACCGAGGCCGTGCATGCACCGTCATTGCCGCAACGGCAAACGGTCGGCCTGCGTCCTGCGGCGGCAACAGAATTGTTGGGGGAAGCCATAGCAGAAGAAACCTGCGTGGAGATTTTAACCCGTCTCGGCCTGCAGGAAACAGCGGATGGCGCCGCGGCGCGCCACTTCAGCGTACCCCCTTATCGTTTTGATATTACCCTGGAGGCAGACCTGGTCGAAGAAGTCGCGCGCATCCATGGCTACCGCAACATAACCAGCGCACTGCCGCCGGCGCGGCTGGGCATGCGCAAGCCGGGTTTTCGGGAACGTCTCGGCCAGACGCGCGTGGCGCTGGTCAACCGCGGCTACCAGGAGGCCATCACCTACAGCTTTGTCAGCCATGCGTTGCAATCGCTGTTGTTCCCGGACGTGGCCGGCATGCGCCTGCTGAATGCCATCTCCGCCGACATGGAGCGCATGCGCATCAGCCTGTGGCCCGGTTTGCTGACGGCATTGCAACACAACCTCAACCGCCGGCAGACGCGCGTGCGCCTGTTTGAAACCGGCAAGGTTTTTCGCAGCAACGGTGAACTTCGGCAGACCCTGGCCATAGGCGGACTGAGCTGCGGTCCGGCCGCGCCGGAACAGTGGGGGCAGCACAACGTCAACGGTGATTTCTACGATATCAAGTCTGACGTGGAGGCGGCGTTGGCAGCCTGCTGCGGGCCTGTTGCCCCGGACTACCGGCCCGTTGCCGTTGCTGCGCTACACCAGGGCAAGGCGGCGCAGGTCCTGTGCGACGAACAGCCTGTCGGCCTGGTCGGCGCCTTGCATCCTGCCATACAGTCGCAACTGGAAATAGACACAGAGGTGTACCTGTTTGAGTTGTACCTTGAGCAGGTTTCACCCAGGGAGGGACTGCGCTACCGGGACATTTCCAAATTCCCGGTGGTGAAACGGGACATGTCGGTGCTGGTTGATCACGATCTTCCCAGCGCCAGGCTGTTGCAGAGCATCAGCGACCTCAAACTTACCCTGCCAGTCCCGGAATCTGCGCAGGGGGAAGGTGTGCCGGTACAGGAGAATTTCCTGGCTGACCTGGAATTGGTGGACGTATACCAGGGTGACCCCGTGCCCGCCGGCAAAAAAAGTGTAACATTGGGCTTGACCTTTCAAAGAATATCAGACACTCTTGTAAACCAGCAGGTGGATGACATGATGGCCCGGATACTGGAAGCCTTGCACGAGGAGTATCACGCGCAGTTGAGAAAATGACAATGGCAACACTGACAAAAGCGGATATGGCCGAGCGGCTTCATCTTCAGGATGGCCTCAACAAGCGCGAGTCCAAGGAGTTGGTAGAGATGTTCTTTGAGGAAATTCGCTCAACGCTGGAAGTGGGGAGAAAGGTCAAACTTTCCGGCTTCGGCAACTTCGAACTGCGAAACAAAAATCAGCGACCCGGGCGTAACCCCAAGACAGGAGAGGAAATCCCCATCAGCGCCCGCCGCGTGGTCACGTTTCGCCCCGGACAAAAACTGAAAGCACGGGTAGAAGCCTATGCTGGAACCGACGCAGAATAGCGAATTACCCGCCATCCCCACCAAACGGTACTTTACCATTGGGGAAGTCAGCGACTTGTGCGCGGTAAAATCTCACGTATTACGCTATTGGGAACAGGAATTCCCCCAGTTGAAACCACTGAAACGGCGCGGCAACCGGCGCTATTATCAAAGACAGGACGTTATCCTGATCAGGCAGATCAGGAGCCTGCTGTATGAGCAGGGCTTTACCATCAGTGGCGCGAAGCACCGTCTGTCAGGTGATGAAGCCAGGGAAGATTCCAACCAGAGCCAGCAGATCATCCGCCAGTTGTGTACTGAGCTGGAAAAAGTCAGGGACCTGTTGCGGCGTTAGCCGTAATGGGTTTCTTTCCCGCAGGTGCGGGCAGACGGCGGGTAACTATTCCATCATGTCGCAAGATAACGGCCGGGGCGTGGCGCAGTCTGGTAGCGCACTGCAATGGGGTTGCAGGGGTCGGAGGTTCAAATCCTCTCGCCCCGACCAAATATATTCATGCTGAGATTTGCGTTTATCCTGCCGCTTTACCTGCTCCTGCTCGCAACGGGTTGCGGCAGTGAGAAAACCGCGCGGCAGGCGTTCGAAGCCGGCGATTACACTACCGCGTACAAGCTGTTCAGGCCCCGGGCGGAAGCCGGCGACCTGGAAGCCCAGAGTTACCTGGGAGTGCATTATTACCTGGGGCTGGGTGTGCGGCGGAACTGGCAACAGGCGCTGCAATGGTATGACAAGGCGGCCAAACGGGGAGAGCCGCGGGCGCAACTCAACTACGGGCTGATGTTCCAGAACGGTTACGGCACCGACTCGGATATGGGCGCGGCGTTCATGTGGTATTACGCCTCCTACCGGCAGGGCAATGCAACCGCCAAACGTTACATGAACCTGCTGGCGGCGGATAACCTGCTGAGCCCGAACCAGATCGATTATGCCAAAGTCCGGGCAAAGCCGTATATTGCCAATCCTGTCATCACAGAGCAGGGTACGGAGGGCACTTTGTTTCGCACCAGGCCAACGTCCGCCATGCACTGAAAATGAGAGTTCACTCATTGATAAAGACTTCTGGGGTCAGAGTAAGAATTTCGCCAGAAATTTTACTCTGACCCCAGGATATCCGGATAAATTTACAGGGGTCGGAGTAAAACTCGTGAGATTCGGGTCAAGGTATATTATTTCAAGGGGTTGTTACCCTGACCCCATATCTCTGACCGAAGTTAACGGGGACTACTGATGTGCGGCATCGTCGGCGCGGTTGCGGAAAGAGACGTAACGCCCATCCTGCTTGAGGGGCTGCGCCGGCTGGAGTATCGCGGCTATGATTCCGCCGGCATCGTGGTGTTGGACGAACGCGCAGGTTTTGATCGCATCCGGGTGCAGGGCAAGGTCAATGAACTGGCGCAATCCAGCGGCGCCGCGTCCCTGAGCGGCAGCGCCGGCCTGGCCCATACCCGCTGGGCCACCCACGGCCGTCCCAGTGTCAGCAATGCTCACCCACATATCTGCAGGGACGAGATCGCGCTGGTGCATAACGGCATCATTGAGAATCATGAAGCGCTGTGCAAGGCACAGACCGCAGCCGGTTACAGCTTTGCGTCGGAAACGGACACGGAAGTCGTCGTGAACCAGATCCACCACCACCTGCAAGACAACCCTGACCTGCTCGCCGCAGTAAAACAGACGATGCCGGAGCTGGAAGGCACTTATGCGCTGGGCGTGGTTGATAAACACCGGCCGGAGCGTCTGGTGGCAGCCAGGAAAGGGAGTCCGCTGGTCATCGGCGTAGGCATCCGTGAGCATTTTATCGCCTCCGACATCTTTGCCCTGTTGCCGGTCACGCGGCAGTTCATCGTGCTGGAAGAGGGTGACCTGGCTGAGGTATACCGGGATCGGGTAGTGATACATGACCGGCATGGCAAGCAGGTGCAGCGCCCCGTGCTCACCTCGGAGTTGTCTTCGGACAGCGCCGACAAGGACGGTTATCGCCATTACATGGCCAAGGAGATATTCAACCAGCCCGCGGCCATCGCCGACACCCTGGAGGGCAGGGTTGAGCATGGCGCCATCATCGAATCCGAGTTTGGCATGGCTGCCGCGGCGCTGTTCCCGCGCGTGGAAAACGTTCATATCATCGCCTGCGGCAGCAGTTACCACGCGGGCCTGGTCGCCAGGTACTGGCTGGAAGCCGAAGGCATCCAGTGCAGCGTGGATATCGCCAGTGAATACCGTTATCGCAACACGGTGGTCCCCGCCAATACCTTGTTTCTGACCATTTCCCAGTCCGGCGAAACCCTGGACGTGCTGGAAGCCGTGCGCCTGGCCGCCACCCGGCCCTATCTGGCCAGCCTTGCCATCTGCAACGTCGCGGAAAGCTCCCTCACCCGCGAGGCGGACATGGTCTTTTTCACCCGCGCCGGCATAGAGATCGGTGTCGCCTCCACCAAAACCTTTACCACCCAGTTGGTGGCCTTGTACATGCTCACCATTGTGCTGGCGCACCGGCGCCGCGTGGACAAGGAGCAGACATTACGCATGGTCAGCCTGCTGGAGCGGTTGCCGGGCCAGATCAGCCAGGTGCTGGAGCTGGACCGGCAACTGGAACAACTGGCCGAGGAGTTCATCCACAAGCAGCACACATTGTTCCTGGGCCGGGGGACCATGCTGCCGATTGCCATGGAAGGCGCGTTGAAGCTCAAGGAAATCTCCTACATCCACGCAGAAGCGTACGCGGCCGGGGAACTGAAGCACGGCCCACTGGCGCTGATAGATGATGAAATGCCGGTCATTGCCGTAGCGCCGAACAACAGCCTGCTGGGAAAACTGAACTCGAACTTGCAGGAAGCCCGCGCCCGCGGCGCCAGGCTGTACGTGTTTTCAGACGCCCATGAGATCATGCAGGAAAGCCCCTCCATCAAGGTCTTCCAACTGCCCTCGATAGCAAACAGCATCGCCCCCATCGTCTATACCGTGCCCTTGCAGCTACTCTCCTACCACGTGGCCGTCCTCAAAGGCGCGGACGTGGACCAGCCACGGAACCTGGCAAAATCCGTTACGGTGGAGTGAGTCATAAATTACAAATTTCAATGATGAATTCTTTCAGAGTTTTGGTTGCCCAGATGCGGAATTGGGTGGCCTGGTAGCTGTTAACCCGGTATCCAACGGCAATGATGGCATCGAGGTTGTAATATTTGGTTTTGTAGTTTTTGCCATCGGCGGCAGTTGTTTCCAAAATGGAAACAACTGAATCCTGAATTAGTTCGCCGGATTCAAAGATATTTTTAAGATGTTTACTGACAGCCGGCACCTTTACATTGAACAGATCAGCCAAGACCTTCTGGGTCAACCAGAAATTCTCATCGTGAAACAATACACCGACTTTTTTGTCGCCGTCCGGGGTGCTGTAAAGGATGATTTCGTTGTTTTGCTTCATACTTCTCACCCAGGGATGCGATGTGCCAGCTCCTTAACAATCCAGTCAAGAATGGTTTCGGGGGTCTTAATCATTTCAACAACCCCCTGCTAAGTTTAGTGTTCGTTTTACAAAGCCATGCAATTCGTCTTCTGACAAAGTTTCAGAATCCGCACTCTGATCATGGTGGTATTTTTTGGAGTAATCATTGATCGCTTCGATTTCTGATAGATCAGCTTGGGCGGGAGACAGTCCATCGGCATCGCTTGCGTTTCGGATTTTGACAATGAAATCACCAAGCCATTCATTTGGTTGAAAGTGGCCTGTACTCTGCTGGTGAATCAAATATTTGACAGTCACCCTTGGAATCAATACAATCTCAGAATAGCACTCGACATGCAAGAGTGCTAATTTTCGTTGTGTGCCTTAGCGCATTTTTATTATAGAAATTTGATTAGTTGACCCTTTTCATATCACTGCTGTGAGTAATGTGGGATAACACACGATCCTAACTACACTGATATATCATCCTTCCATGGAGAAAAAGTAATGGCAGATCCTAGAGCTTTCATCAGTTTCGATTTCGATAACAACCTGACCGATAAGAACCTGTTTGTCGGCCAAATCAAGAATTCCAGGACACCATTTTCTGCACAAGACTGGTCTTCAAAAGAACCTCTTCCTCAATCCACGTGGGAGCGGCAACTTAAGGAAAAGATCGGTAAATGCCACCTCATGATCGTGCTCGTCGGGAGATCGATGGGGAGTGCCGCTGGGGTCAGAAAAGAAATCAATTTTGCCAAAGATCAAGATGTTCCATTTTTTGGGGTCTACGTCGACGGTGCTGATACAAATAGTACTCTTCCTACAGGCCTTGCGCGGAACCGAACAATTTCATGGGACTGGGATAAAATTGCGGATTTTGTCGACCAGATGATGGGCGAAGGCAAAAACGAATAGGAGGTCGAGATCATGCGGCGAGCGCTGATTGTTGGAATCGACGACTACGAGCAAGCCCCACTAAGTGGCTGCGTAAATGATGCGGACTCAGTTGCCACAGTTCTTGAGACACATGGCACCGGGTCACCAAACTTTGATATACGCCTCGAAACGTCGCCATCGAAGAATCTCTCAAGATCGGCACTACGCAATGCTATCACAAAGCTTTTTGAGAATGATTGTGACATTGCTCTCTTTTACTTCTCGGGCCATGGCTTCGCCCGTAGTGGTGACGGCTACATCGTCACCAAGGATGCCAAGCAGTACGATGAAGGGATCGCAATGACCGAGATTCTTGGCTTGGCAAACAAATCTAGAGTGAAGAACAAAATCATCATTCTTGATTGCTGCTATTCCGGGAACATGGGTACGCCGAATATTGCAGATGATGGTGTAGCGCAACTCGCCGAAGGGGTTACCGTGCTGACAGCCAGCCGCGGGTCGGAAGTGGCGATGGAACAGGGTGATGGGGGAGTATTCACCGACCTTGTTGTAGCCGCACTACAAGGTGGCGCTGCTGACCTGCGCGGACACATCACACCAGGGTCTATCTACGCGTACGTCGACCAGGCCCTCGGCGCATGGGACCAACGTCCGATATTTAAGACAAATATCACACAATTCACTTCATTGCGAGAGGTTCAGCCTCAAGTACCATTGGAAACGTTGCGGAAGCTCGTCAACTATTTCACTATGCCACAAGACAAGTACCCACTTGACCCGAGTTACGAGTACACGGAGGGGGGGAGCAACCCGGATAACGTAAACGTCTTCAAGGACCTCCAAAAGATGGAAGGAGTAGGCCTGATTGTACCCGTTGGCGAGGAGCACATGTACTACGCGGCAATAAATTCAAAATCGTGTCGGTTGACCGCACTCGGGGCTCAATACTGGCGCCTCGCCAGCGAGAATAAACTCTAAACAGAGAATATAACAAGGAACCTCTTACATGGACCATTTCAGGTCTGATAGGGTTCTTTTTTGGTATAGTTATATACAGTGTCTTTGCATGTTATACACCAGGTTCACCATCCCAATGGCCAGGGTACTGCGCGCCAGCCCAATGCATCGTACCAGCTTGGTGCGGGTCGCATACTGCGTCCCGAACACGTGCTCCACCCGCACCCGCACTTTGGTCCGCGTGCGGTTGCCCTGCTGCTCCCACGCCGTCAACGGCTTGTTGCGCGCGCCCTTGCGCTGTATGTGACTGCGGTACTGCTTCTCCCGCAAGCGTTGCTCCTGCTCCCCGGAGCGGTACGCGCTGTCCGCCCAGAGGGCCTTGCTGCTGTTGTCCTCATCCAATAAGTCATCGAGCAGTTGGGAATCATGCACGTTGGCCGGGGTCACCGCATAGGTACGCACCAGCTTGTGCTGGTTATCCACGTTCACGTGGTTCTTGTACCAGTAATGATTCTTGCCGTGTTTCGTCGTCCAGCGCGCCTCCACGTCCTTCTGGCGCCGCTTTGCCCTGGCCTCCTCCCCTTCCCACTCCGCCGGCACCTCCCCGGCCTTGAGCTGGGCATTCTCCGCCCGCGTGTTGCGCTGCACCGGCGCCGGCACCAGCGTGGCATCCACCAACTGCCCCTTGCGCGCCTGATACCCCAGCGCCTGTAACTGCCCGGCAAATTGCGCAAACAACTGGTCCATCAAGCCCAACGTCACCAACTGCTCCCGGAACGCCCAGAACGTCTTCGCATCCGGCGCCCGATGATAATTGTCCATCCCCAGGAACCGCTGGAAACTGCGCCGGTCCTCCAGCTGCTCATCGCTCAAGCCATACAACTGCTGTATCACCAGCCCCTTGAACATCAGCACCTCGTCCCGGCGCGGCGCCCCCGCATTGCTCTTGCGTTCGGCGGGCCGGATACGGGCCAGCAACGGACGGAACGCCTCCCAGTCCACCACCTCGCCTAACTGCACCAGCGGGTCCTTCAGCTTCGTCAAACGGGCGTCTTGCAGGTCAAAAAAGGAACCGAACAGGTCTGGAGTCTTCATAAGAGTACCTTGAGCAGGAGAGTTGATATCAGTACCCCGTATTATATCATTGGGCTGAATTAATAGAGATTCCTTAAAGTTGAAAAGTATGATACTTTTTTGTAAACGTACATACTTATGCCAATATTGGAGAATGCTGTGTTAGTAGAACTGATTGATAACAAAGAAATGAGTTTTTTAACGATCATCATCATTCTGATTCTTGGTACGGTTATTCTCGTGTTGATTAGGAGGCTTACTAATGACCTCTATAGCGGAGTTTCAGCAAAACTTAGTAAATGGTGGAATAGCCGACAGGAAAATCCACCCGCCGAAATTAAGGAGATTGAAGAGGAAACAGATTATGAGGAAGATTGGAGCAAGAGTAAATCAGTTCTTTCAGTAACTACATGGTT
>LXNI01002945.1_pt1 | contig 10669 bp, 11 predicted proteins | sample 809091 | NCBI WGS metagenome assembly LXNI01 (sample SAMN04870527, study PRJNA318959) | sponge metagenome | biome: 01000161; feature: marine sponge reef; material: water | host: Sarcotragus foetidus | place: Greece: Milos, Mediterranean Sea | collected 2013-05-29 | depth 5-7 m | reverse complement strand
AGCGGTGGTGCTTCACGTCGGCGGTTTTGAGAGTTTCAGCTGCACGGGCTGGGTCGTGTAGGTCCGCCACACCCGGACAACCGTCGTCAGGTGCCAGGTCTCACCGCGGAGGGGGCTGTAGCCGCTCAGGTTGAGCAGGGCGGCGATACGCCGGTAGCCGAGACCCTGGGCGCGGTACGCCTCGATGACCGGGCCGACTTCTGCGGCCAGGTCGAGGATCTGGCTTCGGCGAGTGGCCAGGGACTTCTTGAGCAGCTCCCTGTACCGCCTCGGGGGTAGTTCCTGCCAGGGCATGATGCTCTCCCGGATGCCTGGTGAATCGTACACGTTGGTATAACCATGCTATCGTGTACGGTATTCGTCAAGCCCTGGTCGTGCGGGTATCGCAAAGCGGAGGATAACCTTGGCGTAGGGGTTTATGATGCACGGTGTCGTGTACCGGACGGACTCCCCGGCTCTGCCGCCGTCCGGTGCGCATAGGGCCGCAGGTATCGAGACTCCCTCCCCTGCGGCCCGCTCGTGTTTTCCACACCGGCGAAGGGAAAACCGGCTACGGTCCGCATCCAACACGCTGAGGCTGTGTGGCTTGAACGGATTGCCTGGAAGATGGGCAATCAAGGGCAGGGCTGCCGGGCCGGTGGAATGGTCTGTTACGTAACGACGGGGAGGAGGCGGAGGAAAACGTCGTGACCGAGGGAGAGTCTCTTGCCGATCGCATTTGGCGCCAGGTCGAGCACGGAATTGATGAAGACCTGTTGCCACTCCTGGTGCCATCCAGGGAGTACCGTGCGAAGTCCTTGGCGAGGAAGCTGGACCGCGATCTGGACAAGAATCGCTGGCGCATGTTCGTCTCCGCCTGTGCGCACACGATGGCGAACGGCAATGGTCCGCAGCGCCGCCATGCCGAGGCTTGGCTGGTCGACACGGTGCGGTGGTGGCGCGGACAGGTGGCCGATCTGCTGCCGGGTCGGGACGCTGACCTGAGGCGCCTTGTCGAGGCCGGTCTTGAGCGCCCGGGGCTACCGCCGCGCGAGGACTGACGGTGCCAAGCGTGACATTTCGCCCTTTTCCGCAACCGATCCCTTGGAGGGAAACCGAGACATGGCGACACAAGCCGAGACACAACGCGGTTTGAATCTGGCGAAGACGAGGGACTGGCTGGCGATTGCGGCGGCCGTCGCCGTTGTCATCGGTGCTTTGGCAACGAGCATCCAGTGGGCGGTGTCGTCTGCGGTTGCGCCGCTATATGCCGAGCTGCGCGGCATCAGCACTCGCATGGACGGCCTGGATAAGCGCATGGACGGCATAGACAGCCGCATGGACCGGATAGAGAGTCTGCTCGAAATACTGCCCGAAATCCGTGAACGGCTGACACGACTTGAAACGATCCTGCTTGAGCGAGACAAGGAAGCACCCTGAGTGCGAGGCGTCCCGCGGCGCCCTCTTTAAGGTACCAGCCCGACTCTACACGAATCTGGCTAATACCTTGATGACCGGAAGCCGCGTTGCATAACCTGCCGTCACATGCTGTACCTGACGCCGGAAGGGGAGTGTCAGAACTGCCGTTACCTGGCGTCGGCGGCGGCTCGCGCTATACTTTGCAAAGTCCTTCTATGCCATTCATGTCGAATGATCTTACTCACTCCGTCGCTGTCATAGAGTACCAGCTGCACTAAGAAGGCCCCTCCTTTACCCACCATACAAAATTTCAGTTCAAAAGATGGTTCGGACATGAGCGCGGCAGCTGCGTCTCGATCATTGTGGGCAACCTCCATTGCCATTTCATTACGGTGCGTCCACTCTGGCATCTCGGCCCCTGGGTCCCATAGCGCATGGAAGTTTTCCTCCCCAGCCCTGTCCACGAGAAAGCCGGATACCACCCTGAGTCCCTTGTTGGAAATATCTCGCTTCTCCATGCTCCCATCTCCTTTCGTGAACCCTCACTTCGAGTAATTGAGGGACAAATAACCCTTCTGAATTGCGAAGATCAGGCCCATCCTTGGCAGAGCCGTCCGTCTTGCAGTTCGCAGAGTAGAAACCGCCTGACCTCTTCGCTATATCGGGCTGTGCTCCTTTCGTTAAAGGGTACTAGCCAGATTCGTGTGTAAATGCACGCTAAGGACCGGGCTGGAGTCTCCTGGAGTCGATGAAGTGATACAGGGTTGGCCTGGAGACGCCGGTGATCTTGGCGATGGCGTTCTTGGAGACCCCGAGGCGCAGGAAGTGACGGATTTCATCCTCCTTGCCGTCGAGGCGCGAGACACCGAGCGATCCCTTGGGCCGGCCGAGTTTCTTGCCGGAGGCCCTGGCTTTGGCGAGACCTTCGCGGGTGCGTTCCGAGATCAGGTCGCGCTCGACTTCGGCAAACAGGGCGAAGAGCGTCGTCATGACTTTGGTCTGGATGTCCTGCTTGCCCTCGATGCGGATCTGTTCCTTGATGGCGATGAAGGCGATGCCTTCCCTGGCCAGCGTGTCGAGCATGGCGACGATCTGGCCGAGCGAGCGGCCGAGGCGGGAGAGCTCGCTGACAACCAAGCGGTCTCCGGATTCGAGAATGCCCATCAAGTCGTCAAGGCGGCGGCGCATGGGCGACGTCCTGGCCGAGGCGGTCGCTTCGATGAACTCGTCGATCCGGAGGCTGTGCCTGCGGGCATACTCGAGGATGGCGAGGCGCTGCCCCTGCACGTCCTGGCGGGTGGTGGAAACTCGGAGATAGGCAACGGTTTTCATGGCAGTGTCTATGGAAAGCGTTTTCTGGCATTATATCTTACACCTGAGACATAAGGAACTGGTCACGTTTCCCCTTGTGTATTGACTCATCCAAACGAGCATTTTATCCTGACACACCCATCAGTCATGATCGTCCCCGATCCCAGCATCTCCCAACCTCGTGTGACCCGCGTCCTTGGCCGTTTCCCTCAACAAGCCCGCTTGAAGATCGAGCCGGAAATCCGGAGGCTGACGACGCCTTGCAGTGCATTTCTACACGAATCTGGCTAGTACCCTAACGAGCAAGGCGAGGTTATGAGGAAGTGGTGAGAGGGCCTCGGGCGCTTAGCGTGTCATTCGACACTTTTCCGCAACCGACCCCTTCGTAGTCGTTCGGGGTTTTTGTGATCGAAGAGGGGTTATTCACAGAACGGAGACGGTTTCCCCCTGACCCATTCGACAGCCGTGCCGTCCGTTTTGAGCCTGAAATACCGGATCCTGTGATTTGCGTACGGCTTCTCGTACCCGTCTAGCGAGACTAGCAGGTAAACCACGTCTGGCCGGCCGTGGCAGAACGCTTGAACGTGTTGGGCGAGGTGATTGGCCATAGCTGGTGCACGGTGCTGTCCTTCAGCTGGCGCACCATCTATTCCATCCCAATCCGTGAAATGCTCAATGATCATGAGACGCACGTTGGCATCTGCCAGTAAAAGCTTTTGGAAGTCTTCGGCGATCGCTGCAACTGTCTGCCCCAACTCACTCTCTGCAACCACGGGGGCAGCATTTATCTTGCCTTGGCCACGCTGTAGCCAGGTGATGTCCCAGAGGAGTTCACCACCATCGGGTTGGACTCCTTCAGCCGGATCGTATTTGCCCTTCTTAACCCTTGCTTGGAAGTGAAATTCTTGCCCAACTCGGCATAGGGCGGTGTTGATGGCTCGGGTCCAGCCATCTCTCCCCGTAAGAGGGCCTTTCTTATTTCGCCAAGGGACCCAGACACGACGGGTGCGGTCTGAGGCTGTATATCGAAAACACAGTTGGTCAAAGGCTTCCCGAATGGCCTCCACAATCTGGCATGCTGTTGCAGACATTGCTCTTCCTCTCTTTTCGCTTTTCCCTTTATCTCGAAATTCTCCTTAGAATTGATTCTGAGGCGTTTTTGTGGTCTCTTGGCACTCTTACCCTGCCTAGGCCATTGCGTTCAAAATTCCCCACTCTGCGGCCCAAAAACAGCCATTCCTGATGTATTCCACCCACCGTTTCGACTGAATCCGGCGTTTTCCCGTCATCCGGTGGGGCGTTTCGCAGTTCTTTGGGGTCAAGTCGCGCAAGCCCAGCAACGACGCGGGTTTCCGCATTCGGCAAAGTTGACATAATGCGTCCTATCGGAAGTTGGGTGTGGATTTGAGGATCCCCGCGTCGACCCATTCTGGGAACGAATGACTGATGAGCTGGACAAAATGCTGACCGCGAAAGAAAGCAGGAAAGCATTGCAGGATGCGCTTGATTGGGCATTAGTGCATAGACAGATGCATGGATGCTGATTTCCTAGGGAACGAGGGGGCGACATGGCAGCAAATACGGAGGTTGGCAGAGGCGGCTTGAGCGCCGAGTTCTGGGCGATTATCGGTGTCGGTGTGGCGCTAGCTGCAATAGGTGCAACGGCCATCACCCTGGGGTGGAACATGTATGCACGCCTTGATGTCCGGATGGAACGCATCGAGGGCAACATTGGTGATGTGAAAGAACGGCTATCGCATATTGAGGGTTGGATTCAGGGGCGATTTAGAGAAGGGGCGGCGAATGAGTGAGCCGCTGAATCACAGTCTGGGGAGTACGCCGACACATTCCGCCCGGGTATTGGCGGCAGTACGCATGGAAAAGGGGATGGGGGATCACAGGGGGGGATGCTGATTTGGAAGCTGTAACAATGATCTGATATTTGTGGACTCAAAACTTTTCCGCAACCGACCCTAGGTGCCAGATTGTGCCATTACAGGCGCGGCTTATTCGCTCGCCGGTTCCGATTCTATCCTGCTGTATTTCTCATGCGTTCGCAGCGCGAATTCGAAGAGTTCGCGACACACGTGCGACAGAGGCATGCGGTGCTTCCAGGCAAGTTCCCGTAGCTGTTCGTGCATCTCGATTGGTAGTGAAATGTTCATCTGGGAGTTCATCCGTCGGCCCATGCGGCCCGGCGGTTGGGGTACCGATAGTTCGTCCGCCGGTTGTAGCGTGTCCTTGTATGTCGCCATGCCAATTCTCCTTAGCCGAACGAATTGCACACGATGTCGATTTGTGTTGGGTTATCGTTGACGAAGGTATTGGAGTAGAATAAAGTTGTCAACAGGGTAGGACGGATGCTCCGTTTATCCAGGTTTACCAGGTGGGCGCTCAGGCACCGGGGTTGCTTGGATGTATCGGGCTGTCCATGGTGCCTGATCGCTTTTGGCTGGAGACGCGGCGGCCGTGCTATCCACTTTCAGAATCAACACCTGATGAACATTGGATAAGGAGTCATTTTGATGCAACGAACTCTACTCATGAGAATGGCCTTGGCCCTGTTGGTTGCGGCCACTCTGGCGCTAGCGGGTTGCGGTGGGGACGACGGCCTGTCGGTTGCGGATCAAGCCCGCATCGACCAGGCCGAGGCTGACAAGCTGGCGGCCGAGCAACAGGCCGAGCGGGACAGAATGGCGGCCGAGCAGGCCGAGCGGGATAGGCTGGCGGCCGAGCAGGCCGAACAGGACCGAAGGGGTCGTATTGAAGCGGCCCGGCAGGCCATCGCAGCGGCCGCAACGGCGGAAGCTGCTCAGGAAGCCTACGATGAGGTCGAGGACGACGCCAACGCCACGGAGGCCGCAGCGCTGATGCAAGCCGTCCAAGACCGGAGGGCGGCGTTGGCGACAATGGACAGTGCAACCCAGCAGCTGACGGCGCTGATGGCGGCCGCTGGCAATGTTGACGTCACCGCGTTCGATCTGACGACGACGGCAGGTATCGCCGCAGCGGAAGCGGCCATCGCCGCGCTCGAGGTGGCACTGGCTGCCGCGGTAGACGTGAGCGATGCCGACAAGGGCGTGTACCAGCTGCAGTTGGATGCCGCCTCAGCGCCCGTGATGGTGGCGCGCGCCGAGGCGGACAGGGTAGCTCTCATCGCGTTAGCCATGGAGGCCATTGCAGCGGCCGGCACTGCGGAAGCCGCCCAGGCAGCCTACGATGCGGTGAAGGACGACGCCACCGCCACGGAGGGCGCTGGACTCCAGGCAGCGGTCGACACGCGCATCAGAGAGCTGGCGACAATGGGCAGGGCGGACACGCAGATGATGGCGCTGACGACGGCCGCCGGCAATATTGACCTCACCGATCTTTCGACTGCGGAAGCTGTCGCTGCTGCGAACACCGCCATCGCCGCGCTCGAGGTGGCACTGGCTGCCGCGGTAGACGTGAGCGAAGCCGACAAGGCCATGTACCAGTCAAGGGTGATCGCGGCCAAGAACGCCGTGATGGCGGCGCAGGGCGTTCTCGACCACACCGCGCAGACGATGGCACTGGCGAGTGCCGTTAGCGACCTTCAGGCCATTGACCTTTCCGACCTGACGACGCAGGCAAAGATCGACGCGGCTGACGCGGCTATCACCATGCTTCGGGAGGCGCTGACCGCGGCGACCGAGCTGAGCGATGCCGAGAAGTCCGCAGCCATGGCCGAGCTGGCGACGGCCAGTCGGACCGTGATGATGGCGCAGGGCAGAGTCGACATCGCGGGCCAGAAGATGATGCTCTCGGAGGCTGTTAACGCCCTTGACGCCATCGCCCTTGACGCCCTGATGACGGCGGAAGATATCCGCGCGGCCGAGGAGGCCATCATCGCACTCGATCTGGCGCTGGAGGCGGCGACCGATCTGACCGACGCCGAGAAGCTCGACGCCACCGTCGACGTGACGTTGGCCAAGCGGAGGGTGATGGCTGCGAAGGAAGCTCTCGCCACCAATATCAAGGGGCAGACGGATGCGCTGACGATGGCCGGCACCGCCCTTGGCGAGATCAACCTTGACGATCTGGACACGCCGGAAAAGATCACCGCTGCCAATGCAGCTGTCGAAGCGCTCAAGATGGCGCTGGAAGGCGCGACCCACGTGAGCGATTCCGACAAGGCCATGTACCAGACGCAACTGGAGATGGCCACGGAAACCGTGAAAACGGCGCAGACCGGCATGGACCTTACTGGTCGCATGGCGTCGCAGCGCACGGCACTCACGAACGCCCTGATGACGGCCCGGACGGCGGTCGCGGGTGTGGACAACGACTCGACCGATTCCGAGGTGGCGGCGGCAGACACCGCGATTGCCGATCTCCAGGCAGCGATTGACGGCGCGGAAGACCTTCCCGAAGGCGATGCCGATGTTGCCACCGCCCAGGGAACGCTCGACACACTTACGGGTCTGCTCACCGTTGCCAAGACGGCCCGCACGGAGTATTTGGCCGACAAGGGCGACGAGGACATGAAGGCGGCAACGGCAACGGGCAAGGCGCTGCACGCGGCGCTGGGGCCACCGGTAACGGATGGCTCGACCGCGTTGAGTAATGCCGCAGTTTCCCTCGTGGTGGCGGGCCTCACGATTACTGCCGCTGAGGGCGCGGGAGCGATTCCCGCTGGCACAACCCCTGATCCCGTGACCCTCGAGGCTGGCGATTCCGCTGGAGTGCTGGGTTCCTGGAACGGCATGGACTATGCCCATTCCAACGAAATGACCGGCGATGCTTTGATTACCAACGAGGCGCGGGTCTACACGAACCAGGGAGCGCCGACGACGAGGCCGTTCGTGGTCGTAGGCGACAATGAGGGAAAGTACACTCTCACCGATGGGACGTTGGTAGTTGCTGACAGCGCCGATGCACGTGCGCTCGTCATGGCCCCTGCCTTCACGCACTCGGGAACGCAGACGCACGCGATTCCAGAGGATAGGAGATGGTTCTCAGTTCGTGGCACATACGACGGCGCATCGGGCGAATTTCGCTGCACGACGGGGCCTTGCTCCTCGTCCAATGACGGCAAGGGGAGTCCGAGCGGCTTGGCCGGCACCTGGGTGTTTAAGCCTGACACGGGTGCGATGGTCTCCGAGCCCGATGGCCACTACCTGTACTACGGCTGGTGGGTGAGCAAGGACAGCAAGGGCATGCCCACGGCGGCCAGCGCGTTCGCCGGTAGATTTGGAACGGACGCCACTGATGGCACTGATGGCCTGGACCCAGCCGGTGATCTGAGCACGCTGACCGGCCCGGCGACCTATGTCGGCAACGCAGCAGGCAAGTTCGCCATCAGCAATCCGCTCGACAGCACCGGCAACGGCGGGCACTTCACGGCGGACGCCATGCTGAGCGCCGAGTTCTCGGGCGACGACCCAGGCGTGACCGGTACCATCGACAACTTCCGGCTCAACGACGGGTCCGAGGACCCGGGCTGGAGCGTGGCGTTGATGAACGGTGGCTTGGGCGGTGCTGGTGCGATCACGGCAGCCACAGGTGATGAAGCTTTGAGCACCGTCTGGTCGATCAACGGCAACAAGGCGTCGGCGTCCGGTACCTGGAGCGGTACGATGTACGACGAGATGCCCGGAAATGCACCTGATGGCGACGGCAGCAACATTCCGACCACTGTGATCGGCACGTTCTATTCCGAGTTCAGTACCATCGGACGGTTGGTCGGTGGGTTCGGCGCGAACAAGCAGTAGACGACCCGGGACCGGGTCTTGCTTCCACGCGAAGCTGATCCCGGTCCTCAGCGTTGAGTAACGAGGGTGGCGCTCTATGCGCCACCCTTTTTTATTCCCTCTTTTCTTCAAAGGGCTCTGATGCATCGTCGATTCCTCTGCCACGCTCTCGCCATTGTCGCCTGCGTTCTGATTGCCGCCCCGGCTTGGGGGACCGACAGTGCGGCGGATCCTTTGGCGCCGTCCGCCCCTGTGGAAGGCTCCGCTGCCGTTGGCTCCGCCCAGGCGCTGATCGATGCCGGCCGCTTCGAGGAGGCGATCGTCGCGCTGCGGCCGCTGCTCGGAGAGGAGACGGTCCACGCCGACGTCCTCTTCCTCTACGGCGTGGCATCGCTGGAGGCCGCCCAGATGCCACGCCGTAGAGGAAGAGGACGTCGCTGCCTTCCGCGCCATGCTGGTCAATGCACCGGGTCTGGTGCGGATACGGCTGGAACTGGCACGGGCGTTCTTTCTGCAGGGCCGCGACGGCTTGGCGCGGCGACACTTCGAGCTGGTGCTGGCCGGCGGCGTGCCGGACACTGTGGCAGCCAAGGTGTATCAATTCCTGAATCTCATGCGTGCCCGCAAGCGCTGGAGCGGTTATTTTGGTACGGCCATCGCCCCGGACTCGAACCTCAACGCGGCTTCCGATACCGAGATCATCTACATCGATGTATTTGGCGCCCGTCTGCCCTTCCAGCGCGAGGGAGACTTTGGTTCCCGTTCGGGCCTGGGCCTATCGATATGGGGCGGCGGCGAGTACCAGCAGCCGCTGAGCCAGCGGTTGCGGCTGCGCGCGGGTGCCGACGCGGTGCAGCGGGAATACGCCGGCCGCGAGTTTGATCAATACTTCCTGGCTACCCACGTCGGGCTACGCTGGCTGACGGGGCCTCGTACCGAGGTCAGCCTGCTCGGTACGGCGCAGCGCCAATGGCTCGGCGGCCATCCTTACGTGGACGAGACCGGCATGCGCCTGGAACTGGACCGCCGGGTGGGGCTGCGGTTGTGGGCGCGAGGCACGGTGTCGGCGCGCGAACGGGACCACAAGCAGCATGACTTTCTGGATGGTCCGCTGACGGATTTTGCCCTCAATCTCGCTTGGGCGACCGCGCCCGTCCTGCAGGTCCAGATGTCGGTGGGCTACGAACGAGACTATGCGGCGTCGGTGCACTGGCGCAATTTGTCGCGCTGGGTGCGGGTGGGTGCATCGCTCGCCTTGCCGTTGGGCTTCACCATGGGTACTAGTGTTCAGATGCGGCGTACGCATTACGAGGGGAGCGGCAGCGTGCATTTGACGTCGGATGGCAGGCAGCGAATGGACCGCACCCGCACGTTCAGCGTATCGGTGCTCAACCGCGCCTTCACCCTGTTTCGCTTCAGCCCTCAACTGGCTCTCATTCACGAAGCCCGCGTGACCAACGCCCAGGCGCAGGACTACGACCGCAACCTCGCCGAGCTGCGCTTCGTGAGGCAGTTCTGAGGAAGCTTTCATAGCGGTAGGTGTGACGAGCGCCAAATGTCCCACAAATTCATCCTCGGGATTCTTCCACCTTCGTACGACAACCCCGGAGGCGCGGTGGTTTGCGATCTGCGAGCGGCGCCACCGTGCAGAGTAGGTTTCAATTGAGGGTACCAGCCAGATTCGTGTAGAGTCGGCAACTGGCGCGGTAGTGGTAGGCCTCATCGCAAGGTTTGTACCCAGAATTACTCCAAGGCCACATAAGCCATCTGCACGGCTTCAGAAGAACGCCTTCGCGTTCTGTAGTCCATGGCTTCATCAATGCCCAGGTGCTTGGTAATCCGTTGTGGCGTCAAGGCAGTCTCGGCAAGTATTTGTGCGGTTGAAATGGCTTTTTGTTCACGGGGCGAGCAATCCCATGTCTCTTTAACGATCGATTCGGAGACACCCTCTGGAGGCTTCGCGATTCTTCCGTTCAAGGCGCCGAATTTGTCTCCCTATTCGTCTCCATGCTCCAGACAGTCTCAAAACGGGTGTGGGTATTTCTGGGACACGTATTTTGGGCGTCATCGCATCCCAAGCTGAGTAGTCACACGCGGCTTAAAGTAATTTCAGCTACAAACCTTGCGATGAGGCCAGAATCGGCATCTTGGGACGTGTGATGAAGCAATACGTGACAAAGATCTGATATTCGTGAACGAGAAGGCGAGGTTATGAGGGAGTGGTGAGAGGGCCTCGGGCGCTTAGAGTG
>LXNI01002944.1_pt1 | contig 10671 bp, 10 predicted proteins | sample 809091 | NCBI WGS metagenome assembly LXNI01 (sample SAMN04870527, study PRJNA318959) | sponge metagenome | biome: 01000161; feature: marine sponge reef; material: water | host: Sarcotragus foetidus | place: Greece: Milos, Mediterranean Sea | collected 2013-05-29 | depth 5-7 m | reverse complement strand
CAACCCCTTCGAATAACAACGAAAACTCCTGCATCTCAAACCCCCGAACACCAAACCACGTGCCCGGTAGTCTGAATCCAAAAAACCAACCCGTCACAAAATCTTCAAAAGCGATTCCCCTGTTGGGCCAGGGCCTGCGGCGAATGGCGGTATGCCGGCGGAAACCGGGAGGAAAGGCCATGGCGGGGCAGGCGAGCGGACCCCGGCGCAGTTTTATGGCGCAGACCGGCCCCGTTCGCGGGTAAGGTGGGGCGTTTCCGGTTCCGGCGGTTTGCCATGCTCGACGATCCCGGCAAGCGCAATGTGCTGCTGCTCGCCGTCTGCCAGGCGCTCTACATCTCCGGCACGGCGCTGATGATCTCGACCGCGCCGCTGGTCGGCCAGATGCTGGCCGAGGACCCCGGCTGGGCGACCGCGCCGCTGTTCTTCCACCATGGCGGCGTGATGTCCATGACGATTCCGGCGTCCCTGCTCATGCGCCGGATCGGCCGACGCGCGGGCTTCATGCTCGGCGCCGTGCTCGGTTGCGTGGGAGCGCTGATCGCCGTCGAGGCGATCTATGAAATGAGCTATTGGGGCTTCTGCCTCGGCTTGTTCGTGATCGGCTGGTTCAACGGCTTCGCCATCTTCTACCGCTTCGCCGCCGCCGACACCGCAGCGCCGGAGTTCCGGCCCAAGGCGATTTCCCTGGTGCTGGCCGGCGGGCTGCTGGCGGCCGTCATTGGCCCGGAGCTCGGCAAGCAGACGCTGGGCTGGCTGGAGCCGGTGTTCTACGCAGGCAGCTATCTGTCCCTGGTCGGCCTCTATGTCCTCACCTTCTGCATCGTCGCCTTTGTGCGCATCCCGACGCTGAGCGCGGAAGAGCGCCGCGATACAGGCCGGCCGCTGCTCGAAATCCTGCGCCAGCCGGCCTGCATCGTGGCCATTCTGGCGGCGGCGGCCAGCTATGCCACCATGTCGCTGGTGATGAGCCCGACGCCGCTGGCGATGCTGAGCTGCGGCTTCAGCGAGTTCGATGCGCTCACGGTCATGCAGGCGCATATGGTCGGCATGTTTCTGCCGGCCTTCTTCACCGGCCACCTGGTGTCCCGGTTCGGGGCGCGGCCGGTCATCCTGGCGGGCGTGGCGCTGATCTCCCTCTGCGCGGCGGTCAATCTGTCCGGCATTGCCTTCATGCATTTCGCCGTCGCGCTGTTCCTGAACGGCGTGGGCTGGAATTTCATGTTCGTCGGCAGCTCCTCGCTGCTGACCGAAGTGCACACGCCCGCCGAGCGCGCCAAGCTGCAGGGCGTCAATGATTTCGTCGTCTTCGGCTCGATCGCCCTCTCATCGCTGTTCTCCGGCCGCATCCTTGAGGATTTCGGCTGGGACTGGATCAATATCACCATCCTGCCGATGATCGCGGTGTCGCTGCTCGCCACCCTGATTCTCGCGCGCCCCCCTCGGCGCCCGGCCGTGTAGGGCCGCCATGCCCGATAGCGCCGCCACGCCCGGCCACCCTCCTTCCGCTTGCGCCGGTCGTGAGTCGCAACCCGGCGCGGCTTGACCGCCCGGGCGCTTGCAGCGTCTAATCGGAGCGTCCGAGGCTGACAGGAGACGGCGCATGGAACCGGTGCGCTATATCGACCGCACACGCGAGGATTATATCCGGCAGGGCTATGAGCAACCCTATGAGTGGGCGCATTTCGAGGACGTGCCGTTCGCCCGGCTCGCCAAGCCGCTCTCGGAATGCCGCGTCGGGCTGATCGGCACGAGCGAGATCGCGGTGCGCTACGACCCGGAAACGGAAGAGAACCCCGTGGTCGAGGAGGACTTCCGGGGCGTCTATTCCTTCGCGGCCGACACGCCGGCAGAAAAGCTCTACAGCCGCACGAGGTCCTTCGACCGTTTCGCCACGCATCTCGACGATGTGAACGCCTACTACCCGGTGGACCGCCTGCGCGAGGCGGTCGCGGACGGGCGGATCGCGGGCATTCCGGACCGGCTCTATGGTTGTTATAACAATTACAGCAAGCGCAAGGTGATGACCGAGGAGGCGGCGAAGGCTCTCGCTTATTGCCGCGAGGACGGCATCGACGCGCTCCTCATGGTGCCTGTCTGACCCGTCTGCCATCAGACCGTGAGTCTGATAAGCAGGCATATCGAGGCGGCGGGCATCCCGACCGTGGTGATCGGGGCTGCGCGCGACATCGTCGAGCATTGCGGCGTCGCCCGCTATGTCTTCACCGACTTCCCGCTCGGCAGCCCCTGCGGCGAGCCCTGGGACACCGACCAGCAGCGCCGCATCTTCCAGATGGCGCTTGACCTGCTGGAGACCGCCGAGGCGCCGCGCACCACGCGCGAGGCCGGCTTCCGCTGGCGCGCCGGCGAGGACTGGAAGCGGCTGGTCTTCACCGCCGAGCAGCCCTGGCAGGACGAGGCGACGCACGCCCAGTGGATGGCGCGCAAGGAGGAATACCGCCAGCTCCGCGCGGCGGGCAAGCTGTGACCGGCATGGCGGCAGCGCAAGCTGTCACGCTCTACACCACGCCGCTCTGCGCGCCCTGCGAGCAGATCAAGCGCTATCTGGAATCGCGCGGCGTCGCCTTCACCCGGCGCGACCTGATGATGGACGAGGCGGCGCAGGACCGCCTCGACGCCGCCCGCATCAGGGGAACGCCCGCCATAGAGGTGGACGGAACGTTCCTCGTCGGCGACGGCCTGACCCGCGAGGCTCTGGACCGGCTGCTCGGGCTGGACTGACAGCTTATGGCGGAGCCGGTCGTCCTCTATGAGGAGCGGGGGCCGGTGGCGGTGGTCTCGCTCAACCGCCCGCACCGGCTCAACACGCTGACCGAGGAGATGGTCGAGGGCGTGGCCGACGCCATTGACCGCGCCTCTGCCTCGCGCCCCGTGCGCGCGGTCGTGCTGCGCGGCGAGGGGCGGGCGTTCACCGCCGGCTATGATCTTGAGGCGACCGGCGCATCGCTGGAGGGCTGGTCGCAGCCCTTCGACGCGCCGCGCCCGGAACCGCGTCCCGGCGCTTGGGACCCGGTGCGCGACTACCGCGCCATGGGCCGCAATGTCGAGCGCTTCATGAAGATCTGGGACTGCCCGAAGCCGGTGCTGGGTGCGATTCACGGCTGGGCGGTGGGCGGCGCGACCGACCTCGTGCTCTGCTGCGATCTGCTGTTCATGGCCGACGACGCCTATATCGGCTATGCGCCGTCCCGGATCTTCGGCACGCCCACGACCATGCTCTGGGTCTATCGCCTCGGCCTCGAACACGCCAAGCAGTTCCTGCTGAGCGGCGACGCCATCGACGCGGCGACCGCGCACCGCATCGGCCTGGTCTCCTATGTCTGCCCGCCGGACGAGCTGGATGAGCGCGTCGAGGCCCATGCAAGGCGCTTCGAGCATATTCCGGCCAACCAGCTGGCCCTCAACAAGTTGCTCATCAACCAGGCCTTCGAGAATATGGGCCTGCGCACGACGCAGCTGCTCGGCACGCTGTTCGACGGCATGACTCGCCATACCGAAGAAGCCCATCGCTGGGCCGAAAGCCTTGCCGAACAAGGCATGCGCCGCACCGCCGCCGGCCGCGACGCCCCCTTCGGCGACTACAGCGCAAGGCCGCGCAAGGACTGAGCGGTTTCCCCCGGCAAACGCGGCCGGACTTCTCGATCGGGACGCTATCCCGGATTGCTTTCGAAGCCGTCCCGCCGGTCGCGCTCGGCGAGGCCGGGGTCACGCTCCTGCGCCGGGCCATAGCCGCCCCCGCCGCCGGTGCGGACGATGAGCCGGTCGCCGCGGCTCAAGGGGAATTGCTGCTTCGAGCGCAGCGGGATCCGCTGGCCGCCGCGCTCGACGAAGGTTTCCGCCTTCGCGCCGGGGCCGCCGCCGAACAGGCCTTCGGCGGCGAAGCGGAACCGGTCGCCATAGGTCGCGAAGGTCACGCCGTCCTCGATGATGCGGTAGATGCGCTGGAAGCCCATGCCGCCGCGCTGCCGCCCGCCGCCGCCCGAGGCCGAGCGCAGGCTGTAATCCTCGACCCGGAAGAACGGGTAGTCGCTCTCCATCGCCTCGATCGGGATGTTCGAGCAATTGGAGAGCATCGAGTCCACGGCGTCGCAGCCGTCATTGTCGGGGCCCGCGCCGTAGCCGCCGCCGAAGATCTCCAGATAGATATTGTAGCCGCCGTCATGCTTGTGGCTGAGGCAGCTCACCGTTGTCGTGTCGAAGCCGGGCGCGATAACCTTGTCCGGCACGGCGCCAGCGAGCGCGTTCATCACCGCATTCACCACCCGGTAACTCGGCAGCAGGCGGGCGCGCACTGGCGCCGGCGGGCGCGGATTGACAAGGCAGCCATAGGGCGCGGTCACCTGGATCGTGCGCTCCGCGCCTTCGTTGAAGGGGATGTCGGGGTCGGTCAGCACCGCCTTGATGCAGGCGATGGCCGAGGAGGCGGTGGAGGCGAAGGGGCTGTTCATATTGGTGGCGACCTGCGGGGCGGTGCCGGCGAAATCCACGGCGATCGAATCTCCGTCGATGGTCAGCGCCGCCCTTACCGGCACCGGGTCGTCGCCCGCGCCGTCATCGTCGAGCCACGCCTCGCCGCGATAGACGCCGTCGGGCGCGGCCCGGATCGCCGCCCGGATGCGGCGCTCCGAATAGTCCAGCATCTCGTCCATGGCCGCGAACACAATGTCCTGCCCGAATTTGCGGCAAAGCCCCTTGAGCCGTTCGCCGCCCACGGCATTGGCGGCGAATTGCGCGTTGATGTCGCCGATCGTGGCCTCGGGCATGCGCACATTGGCGCGCACCAGCCGCTCGAACGGGCCGCCATTCCAGTCCCGCTCGACCGAATAGCGGCTCGGCGGAAAGGTGATGCCTTCCTCATGCACATCGCCCGCATCCGGATTGAGGCCGGGCGCGCCGCCGCCGAGGTCGATATGGTGGACGACCGTGGCCGTGACCCCCACCAGCGCGCCCTTCAGGAAGATCGGCGAGAACAGGAAGATGTCCGGCAGGTGCTGGCCACCGGCATAGGGGTTGTTGTTGATGAGGAAGTCGCCCTCGCACAGCGTCTCCAGCGGGTGGTGTTCGAGGCAGGCGCGGAAGGTATGCGTGACGGAACCGAGCTGGATCGGGATGAGGTCCGCCTGGGCCACGACCCGCCCCTTGCGGTCGAGAATGGCGGCCGAGCAGTCCTGGGCTTCGCGCACCACCGGGGAATGGGCCGAGCGGATGAGCTTGATCCCCATCTCGTCCGCGGCCGCGATCAGCGCCTGGGTGATGACCGCCTGATCGACCGGCGATACCGTCATGGTCCTGCCTCCTCCTTCGTCAGAATGGCATTGCCATGCGCGTCAGTGGCGGCCATCCAGCCCGGCGGCGCATAGATCGTCGCATTGCCATCGTCGATCAGCAGCGGTCCCGCCATGGCGTCCAGGCCGAGCTCCGCGCGGGTGAGCAGGCCGGCTTCGAGCGTCTCGCCGCGTTCGGTCAGCATCGTGCGGCGGGGCGCGGCCCGGCCATTCGCCTGCGCCCGGCCCATCGCCGGCATGGGTGGCGGCGGCGCCCGGACGCCGACGCGGAAGGACACCACCTCGACAGGATCGCCATGCGGCTTCGCGAATTCGAACACCCGCCGGTGCGCTTCGCCGAACAGGGTGGCAAGCTCTTCGGCCTGCAGGCGGCCCAGCTCCAGGCCGGCGAGCGAAACCGGCACCTCGAAGGCCTGGCCCAGATAGCGCATCTCGAGCACCCGGTCGAAATCCGCCTCCGCCTCGATGCCGAGTCCGGCCAGATAGTCCCGCGCTTCCGCCTGCAGGCTTTCGACAGTATCGCAAATGGCGGGCATGTCGGCGTCGGTGACCGGAAGCCGCCGGGTCCGGGTCCGGTAATGCACATGGTCGGAGAGCAGCAGGCCGGAGGCGGAGAGCACCCCGGCATGGGGCGGCACGACCACCGCGCCGATGGCGAGCTCTTCGGCCACCCGCGCCGCATGCAGCGGGCCCGCGCCGCCATAGGGCACGAGCACATAGTCGCGCGGGTCGCGCCCGCGTTCGGTCGAGACCTGTTGTATGGCGCGCACAATGCTGACTTCGGCGAGGCGGACCACGCTGTCGGCAAGCTCCTCGACCGTGAGGCCGAACCGGGCGGCGAGCGGCGCCAGCGCCCGGCGGGCCGCCGCGCCGTCCACCGCCATGCGCCCGCCGAGAAAGGCGTCCGCCCGGATCGTGCCGCGCAGGAGGTGGGCGTCCGTCACTGTCGGCCGGTCGCCGCCGCGCCCGTAGCAGGCCGGCCCCGGCGCCGCGCCGGCCGAATGCGGGCCGACCCGGAGCAGGCCGCCGTCATCGACCCAGGCGAGCGAGCCGCCGCCGGCCCCGACCGTGACGATGTCGATGACCGGCGTCTTCACCGGCAGGCCGTCGATCCGCGTCATGGAGGCGAGCTCGGGCCGGCCGTCGGCGATCAGCGCCACATCGGTGCTGGTGCCGCCCATATCGAGCGTGATCAGGTTGCGGAAGCCCGCGCCGGCGACGCTCCTGACCGCGCCGACCGCGCCCGCCGCAGGCCCCGAGAACAGCGCCGAGATGGCATTGCGGGCCATGGCTTCAGCCGGCATCCGCCCGCCATTGGACTGCATGATCGAGAACCGCCCGGCAAAGCCCCGCGCCGCGAGCGCAGCGGAGAAGCGCCCGACATATCCCGCCATGACCGGCTGCACATAGGCGGCGAGCGCCGCCGTCGAGGCGCGCTCATATTCCCGGAACTCCCGCGTGACGTCGCTCGAGCAGGTCACCGGCAGCGCCGGCGCCGCCTCGCGGATGAGCGCCGCGACCGCGCGCTCATGCTCGGGATTGGCGTAGGCATGCAGGAAACAGATTGCCGCCGCCTCGTAGCCGCCTGCCGCCAGCGCCTGCCGGACCAGGCGGGCGGTGGCGGCCGGGTCCGGCGCCTTGAGCACGCGGCCGTCCGCCGCGATGCGCTCGTCGATCTCGAACACGTCGCGGCGGGGCACGACCGGCTCCGGCTTGCGGTAGCGGAGATCGTAGATCGCCTCCTTGTCGTGGCGCTGGAGCAGCAGCAGGTCGCGCATGCCCCTGGTCACGAACAGACAGACCGCCGCGCCCTTGCGTTCGAGCACGGCATTGGTCGCCACGGTCGAGCCGTGGACGAGCTCCTCAATCTCCGCCGGTTCGATGCCGGCGGCGTCGAGCGCATGCATGGCGCCCAGATCGGGGCTGGCCGGCGTGCTCGGCACTTTCGCCGTCAGCACTGCCTGCCGGTCAACCGCCACCAGGTCGGTGAAGGTCCCGCCTACCTCGATGCCGACGCGCATGCCCGCCCCCGTTTCCGACGCCCCGCGGCCGGCGACCTACAGCTTGTTGGTGTATTGCGCCACGAAGTCGAAATCGAGCAGGCGCTTGTAGGCTTCGATGAGCTGCGCCGTCACCGGCCCGGGCACGCCGGCGCCGACCGGCCGCCCGTTGACCGAGGAGACCGGCACCATGCAAAGGCTTGTCGATGTCAGGAAGCATTCGTCGCTGGTAAAGGCGTCGAAGAGATCGAGGTCGGTCTCATGCACGGCGAGGCCTTCCGCCTGCGCCAGTTCGATCACTGTCTCGCGGCTGATGCCGGGCAGCACGAAGCGGGCGCGCGGCGTGAATAGCGCGCCCTCGCGCACGAAGAAGATATTGCTGCCGAGCCCTTCGGCGAGATTGCCGTCATGGTCGAGCAGGATGGCCCAGGCCTGCGGGTCCTGGGCGCGGACCTCGCGGTCGGCGATCTGGAGATTGATGTAGTTCTGCGTCTTGGCCCGCGGGCTGACGGCGTCTGGCGGCGTGCGCCGGGTCGCCGGTATCTGCACGCGCACACCGTCGCGGTAGAGCGGCGCGCGCGCCTTGAGCGGCAGCGGCGTGCATTCGACAATGACCGTGGGCTGGGCGTCGCCGTCGCTCAGGAAGGGATCGGCCGTGCCCGGGCTCACACGCTGGAACAGCCAGTAGTCCTCGTCGGGGCCGATGAGGTGCAGGTTGCGCGCCAGCACCTCGTGGGAGATCGACAGCATCTCCTCCCGGCCGAGACCCGAATCGATCTGGAGATAGCGCATCGAGCGGAAAAGGCGGTCGATATGCTCCTCGAGCCTGAACGGCTTGTGCCGGACGGTGCGCGCCGTGTCGAACACCGCCTCGCCATATTTGAACCCCCGGTCGCGGAACGAGACCAGCACCCGGCTTTCCGGCTTGATCTCGCCATTGTGGTAGGCGACGCGCTCATTCGCCTGCTGAACCATGACACGCGCTCCCGTGCTGTGACGCCGTCTGTTGTCGGGGTTACGCCGCGCCGGCGAGCGCGGCAAGCGCAACGGCGATCACCCTGGCGCCTTCGGCCAGGTCTTCCGGCTTCGCGTTCTCCGCCTCATTGTGGCTGATTCCCTTCTCGCAGGGCACGAACACCATGGCCGAAGGGCAGAGCCGGGCCATGTTGCGCGCATCGTGCCCGGCCCCGGAATAGAGGTCCATGTGAGATGCGCCGGTGACCTCCACGGCATGGCGCACGGCCTCGATCGCCGCCCCGTGGAAATCGACCGAGGCGGCGGCCTGCGGCTCCTCGATTCGCACGCTGCACGGCCCCGCCAGTGATTCGCAGAGCGGCAGGATACGGTCTCCGAGCCGGGCGCGCAGCGCATCGTCCGGGTGGCGAAAGTCGATGGAGAAGCGCACCCGCCCCGGCACCACGGAGGGCGCGCCCGGAAAGGCCTCGAAGGCGCCGATGGTGAAGCGCAGCAGGTCGTCGGCGTCCTCCATCATGCGGTGCAGCGCCTGCACCATGCAGGCCGCCGCAAGGACCGCGTCCCTGCGCCGCCGTCGGGGCGTGGTGCCGGCATGGGCCTCCTCGCCGGTCACTTCCACCTGGAATTTGCGCGTGCCCTGTATGCCGGTGACGATGCCGATGCTGTTGCCGGTCTCCTCCAGGCGCGGCGCCTGCTCGATATGGCCTTCGATGAAGGCGCCCATCGGCGCGGCCAGCGCCCGCTCACCTACCGGAGCGACAGAAGCGAGTACGGGTCCGAGCTTGCCGAGCTCATCGCCGAGCCTGAGGCCCGCCTTGTCGCGCACCTCCAGCATGGTCCGCAGCGTCGGCGGGTCGGCATAGACGCCCGAGCCCATCACGCCCGGCACGAAGCGTCCGCCCTCCTCATTGGTCCAGTTGACGACCTCGACCGGGGCGCGCGTGCGCAGCCCAGCGCGCTCGAGCGCGAGCAACGCCTCCAGCCCGGCCAGCACGCCGAAACTGCCGTCGAAGCGTCCGCCGGTCGGCTGGGAGTCCAGATGCGAGCCGGTAGTGACGGGCGGCAGGTCCGGGTCCGTGCCCTCGCGGCGCAGGAACATGTTGCCGATGGCGTCCATGGCGAGCGAGAAGCCTGCATCCCGGCCCCATTCCGCGAAGGTGCGGCGCGCGTCGAAATCCTCCGGCGTCAGCGCCTCGCGGCACACGCCGCCCTTCGCCGTTGCGCCGAAGCGCGCCATCTCCTCATGCATCTTCCAGAGCCCGGCCTCGTCCACGCTGGCTGCGACACGCTCCAGAACCATGACGGCCTCCTCGTTCCCGATTCTGCCCGCAGGCTGTAAACTCCGCCGCCATGCAGGGCAAGACCGCACTCGTTACCGGCGGCACGGCGGGCATCGGCCTCGTCACCGCTCGCGCGCTGGCGGCGCAGGGCGCGGCCGTCACCCTTGTCGGCCGCAATCCGCAGCGCGGCGAACAGGCGGCGCGGGCCATCCGCGCGGCGGTCGCGGGGGCGGATGTCCGCTTCGAGCGCGCCGACCTCTCATTGCTCGACGAGAACCGCCGGCTTGCCCGCATCGTGGCCGAGTCCGCAGACAGGCTCGATGTGCTGGTCAACAATGCCGGCGCGATCTTCTCCCGGCGGCGGGTGACGGCGGACGGCCTCGAAGCCACCTTCGCGCTCAACCATATGAGCTATTTCCTGCTGACCAACCTGCTGTTGAACCGGCTCCGGGCGGCGGAGGCCGGGCGCATCGTCGTCGTCGCCTCCATCGCCCACCGGCGGGCCCAGCTCGACTTCGACGACCTGCAATGCGAGCGCCGCTACAGCGCGCGGACCGCCTATAGCCGCTCGAAGCTCGCCAATGTGATGTTCGCCTATGCGCTGGCGCGGCGGCTGGATGGTAGCCCGGTCACGGTCAACGCACTGCATCCGGGCCTCGTTGCGAGCCGTTTCGGCAGCAATAATGGCTGGCTGTTCCGCAATGCGGTGAAGCTCGCCTTCCGCCTGGGCGGGGCCATCGGCGTCGAGGAGGGCGCGGAACTCAATATCCGGCTCGCCTCTGACCCGGCGCTGGCGGGCGTCAGCGGGCGGTATTTTTCCGGCGGCAAGGAGGCCCGGTCCTCCGCCGCCTCGCTCTCGGTCGAGGACCAGGAGCGCCTCTGGGCCGCCAGCGAGGCCATCGCCGCCGGACAATAGCGGATGCAATTGTCATGGCGTCGCGGTCCCCGTATAGCCATTGCTGTCCGGTCCGCAGTCAGCGAGTCGGGCGCGTAGCTCGGGCCACCAGCTGGTCCAGCTCGGCAAGGGATCCTTCGGCTGCCAGTTCGAGAGCCTCCAGCACGAATTCCGGCGTGCAGAGCGGCAGCCTGGCGGACGCTGGAAGCGGGGCT
>LXNI01002943.1_pt1 | contig 10672 bp, 8 predicted proteins | sample 809091 | NCBI WGS metagenome assembly LXNI01 (sample SAMN04870527, study PRJNA318959) | sponge metagenome | biome: 01000161; feature: marine sponge reef; material: water | host: Sarcotragus foetidus | place: Greece: Milos, Mediterranean Sea | collected 2013-05-29 | depth 5-7 m | reverse complement strand
TTCGTGCCTGGAGAGATTCGAACTCCCGACACCTGGTTCCGTAGACCAGTGCTCTATCCACTGAGCTACAGGCACTTAGCATCCCAAATCATACTCGGCTCGCTTCAGGAAGTCAAGAGGCACATGCGCTCGCTTGCCGCCCGAAGGCTTTGCGCGCTTGCGGGATTCTCCCCTATAATGGAGATCATCAATGACGTCCCGGGCTGGCGCGGAATCCCGCATTTGCCCAAGCGTTCATTCACGAGGAGAGACTCACCCGTGCCCGCCGCGCGACTGAAGATCTTTCGACCCGCCGCCGTGCAGATGCTGCGCTTATGGTCCGCCGCGCTGGCGCTGGCTGTGGCGCTCAGCGGCTGCAGTCTTGAAGCGTTGCTGCCGGCCACCGCGACCGTTACGCCTACAATCACAGCAACGTTTACACCCTCTGATACCGCCACGCCGACGCTATCGCCGACGGCGACGGCGACATACACCGCAACCGACACCGCTACAGCGACAGCGACCGCCACCTCCACCAACAAGCCGACGGCGACGCCGACGGTCTTTGGCATCGTCCGCGCGCGACAGCGCATCAACGTGCGCAACGGACCCGGCACGCAGTTTGCCGCCATTGGATCACTGGCGCCGGATAGCGGCGTACAGGTCATCGGGCGGAACGACGCCGGCGATTGGTATCAAGTCCGGCTGGAAGATGGCGATGAAGGTTGGGTGAGCGCGTCCTTGCTCCGGATTGAAGAGCCGCCGCCCACCGCTGAGCCGGCGCAGCGGATAAGCGAAGAAACACGGATCGTCGTCGAATTGGGCGATGCCGCCGCGGTGGCAAGCGACGACGCGGATGATGGCGTCCTGGTCGTCAATGTGCCCATCGTCGATGTCGACGCCATGCGAATGACCGCGACGGTATTGGTCGGCGCAGACATGACCGCCACAGCCGCTGCCGCGCCAACGCTGCCGGCCGAGCCGACTAGCCCGCCGACGGTCCAGCCGCGCGCAGCCGCCCGCCCGCTGGCGACGCCGCTCTATAATGTCAAGGTCTTCGCCTTCTGCAATGACCCCGCCTTCGGCATCGCCGCGCCATCGAACTTGACCGCCGGCTCGACGATCCAGATCTTCTGGGCTTGGTTCGCCAGCGCGGAGAATTATCTGCGGCAGCACATGACCAACGCGACGCACGAACTGCGGATTAATGGCGCGCCAATTGAGAACGTGAACCTGTATCGGCGTAATCCGACGCGCAGCGGGGCGCAGCACGTCGTTTACTGGTATGTGCCTTTTGGTCCGCTAGAAGCCGGTCCCTATGTCATCACCTATCGCGTCACCTGGCGCAATCCCATCAGCGATGGTTACGCCTCATACGGTCCGGGCGCCGATACCGAATTTGAAGAGGAAAGCTGTAACTTCACCGTCAGGTGAGCTGCGATGCCTCCGCTAAACCAATGGCAGGCGACCGAGCTCGGCGGCGGTCTCGTTCAGCAGTCAACTGAAGAGACAAGCCTTGCGCTGCCGCCGGGAACCGCTGCCGCCTATCATGATGCGCAGATCAGCGACTACAGCGCGGCCGCTTGTGACTTCGTCGATGAACCGCCGCTGCGCCTGGAACTGCGCGCCCGCGCCCGCGGCGAGATAAACGGCACGGCCGGATTCGGCTTTTGGAATCATGCCTTTGTCCCCGGTGAGCGCCGATTTCGTCTGCCACAAGCCCTCTGGTTCTTCTTCGGCGGGCGAGCGACCGACATCGCGCTTGCTCAGGGCCTGGCCGGCAATGGCTGGAAAGCGGCCGCCTTTAATGCGAAGAACTGGCGCTTTTGCGCGCTGCTGCCATTCGCGCCGCTTGGTTTTCTGCTCATGCGCAGCGGACCGCTCTACGATGCGTTTTGGTCTATCGGGCAAGCGACCATCGGCGTCAACGAGACGGCGCTTGACCCGTCCTTGCTAGAATCGTTTCATACTTACAGCATTGAGTGGCGGCGGGATGGCGCAGTCTTCGCCGTCGATGGCGCGATTGTGCTGCGCGCGAGGGAGGTCCCCAAGAGCCGCTTGGGCTTCATCGCCTGGATCGATAATCAATACGCGATCGTCACGCCCCAGGGCCGATTCGGCCATGGCCTGGTCGATATCCCGCATGAGCAATCGCTGCGCCTGAAGGACATCTCAATCACTCGTCTGTGATGCGCCTCTGCCGAGCTTGTTGGGCTGGCTCTGACGAGATGATACAATGAGCGTGAGACCGACTGACTGGAGCGAGGCGCTGTATGGCTGAATCGACCGGCGCGCTTCCCTGCGCCGCGCTGTTGGAGGCGGTGGAAAGCCGCAAGCGCATGCTGCTGGATTATCTGATGCAGGCGCGCTTCATTGAGCGATTCCGTCCGGCGCATATCCGCGAGGCCGTCTACAGCTATGTGACGAGGGGCGGCAAGTCGCTGCGCCCGGCGGTGACCATGCTAGCATGCGGCGCGCTCGGTGGCGACGAATCGCGAGCCTTGCCCGTTGCCGCCGCCATCGAGATCTACCACACCTGGACCCTGGTGCACGATGATGTGATTGACCGCGACGATACGCGCCGCGGACGGTCCACCGTGCACCATGAATTCGCGCGGCGCGCGGAGAAGGAGTTTGGCTGGGGGGCTGACGATGCCGAGCACTACGGACGGACGATCGCCTTGCTCACCGGCGATGTGCAGCAATCTTGGGCTTGGTCGCTCTTGTTCGAAGCGCATCTCAAACGCGGCGTGTCGGCGGCGGTCGTCCTGCGGCTGGCGCAAGAGCTTGCCATCCAGGTGACGCCCCGGCTGGTGGAGGGCGAAGCGCTTGATGTGCAGTATGCCGGGCGCGCGCGTCAACTCAGCGAGGATCAAGTCCTCGACATGCTTTGGAAGAAGACAGGCGCGTTATATGAATATGCTGGGCGGGCGGGCGCCGCTGTCGCGCTGAATGACGCCTCGCCAGATCTGCCCGAAATTCAGGCGATCGCCCGCTTTGGCAGCCTTTGTGGCGCCGCCTTTCAGATTCAGGACGATATTCTCGGCGTCGTTGGCGATGAGACGCAGCTGGGCAAACCGGTCGGCTCCGACATTCGCGAGGGAAAATCCACCTTGCTGACGCTCAAGGCGCTGGAACGGGCTGATGAGCGCCAGCGGGAGCGGTTCCTGCGCAGCCTGGGCGACAATGCCGCAAGCGCCGCTGACATTGCCGCCTTGGCCGCGCTCATTCGCGAGCTGGGCGTCATAGACTACGCGCAGGAGCTATCGCATCGATATGTGCGCGAGGCGCTGACGCAGTTGTCGAGGCTGCCGGAAAATGAAAACCGCCGTCTGCTCGCGCTCTGGGCGCAGTATCTCATTGAGCGCGAGTTTTAGCCCGGGTCTGCGCAGGACTGAACTCGCGCCCGGGAGAGCGAAAGTCACTCGTAGCCGGTAGACATGAATGAGCGTCGAGCGACGATTGGCTGCCTGGCGCGTAATGACCCCTAGACATGTCATCCCGGAAGAGGCGAGAGGCGCGTATTGACCAGTCGAATTGCTTTGTTCATCATTGCTGCGCTGTTTGCTTGCGGGGGGCTCTCGCAGGCGCAAGACGCGTCGACCACTGCGCCTGAGCTTCTGCTGAATGATGCGGCCGCGCAGTTGCAATCGGCGGAGAGCTTCCGTTTGGCGATTGAGCAGAGCGGCCAGCCCTACCAGTTGTCGCTGAGTTTCGACGGCGTCAATATGCTGCGAGCCACGCTCGAAAACGCCGACGCGCAAATCATCAGCCCCAACGAACTGTATATCAGCGCGCGCTTGCGCCTCTTCATTCCCTTGTCAATGGACATCTATGCGCGGGAAGATCGTCAATGGCTCAGTTTCCCTGGCGGCGCGCCCTGGATTCAGCTGCCCGCATTTGAAGGTTTCGATGTCAGCCGTTTGCTGGCGCCTGGAGACGGCATCGAAAAGATGATGAGCGATCTGCGAGCGCCGCAGATCGCCGCCGCCGCGCTGCTTGACGAACGGCCCGCCTGGCATATTCAAGCCACCGCCGCCGGTGATGCGGTGGAGGGTCTGCTCTTCGGCTTTATCGATCCCGCCGACGATGTGGAAATCGATGCTTACATTACCGTTGAGGACGGGCGCCTGGCGCTGATCGAGATCCTCATGCTGGAGACGGCGCGCGATCCCGAGGTGGAGCCGTCGGTCTGGCGCATTCGGTTCTACGACTATGACGCCCCGCGCGGTTTTGACCCGCCCGCTGGCTAAACCCGCTCCAGCTCAGCGGCTTCGTCGACGGCTTCGCTGCGACGCCGCTCGCGGATGAAGTATATCGGCTTGTGCTGAGATTCGTGATACGTGCGCATGATCATATCGGCAACGATGCCAGTGCTGATGAGCTGCACGCCCAGCACAATCAGCAGCGCCGCCAACTGCAAGAGCGGCCGATCGCCGATTTTGTTCTCGGTCAGCAGCTTGAAGACGGTCAGATAGGCGCCAAGCAGCGCTCCGACGCCGCCGACCAGGAAGCCGGCCGCGCCGAAAACATAGAGCGGGCGATTGAAGTAGCTGAGAACGAAGACTACGACGATGAGATCGAGGATGACCTTAAACGTGCGGCCGAAGCCGTATTTGCTGCTGCCCCAGCCCCGCGCCCGATCTTTGACCGGCGCCTCGGCGACGCGCACGCCCATCTGGCTGGCCAGCGCCGGGATGAAACGATGCAGTTCGCCATAAAGCCGGATGCCTTTGACCACATCAAAGTGATAGGCTTTCAGCGTACAGCCGTAATCATGCAGCTTGATGCCGGTGCTGCGCGAGATGAGGCGGTTCGCCAGCGCTGAGGGAATACGACGCAGAAAAAGCGATTCTTGGCGGTTTTGCCGCCAGCCACTGACGATGTCGTAGCCCTCGGCGAATTTGTCGAGAATCCGCCCGATATCGCGCGGGTCATTCTGCAGGTCGGCGTCGATGGTCACGACGACCTCGCCGCGCGCCGCGTCAAAGCCAGCCGCCAGCGCCGCCGTCTGCCCGAAATTGCGCCGGAAATGAATGATGTGCCAGCGCTCGTCCCGCGCTTGAACGGCGTTTAGCAACTGGTAGCTGCGGTCCTGGCTGCCGTCATTGATTGCGATGACTTCGTAGTCGCTTCCGATTTCAGCCAGCGCTTCGGTCAGCTCCGCGTACAGCCGCTCGATATTGCCTTCTTCGTTGTAGATGGGGGTGACGACGGACAGCGCCAATTCGGGACCATCTGTCTCATTCGGCACGACGCTCATGGATCTTCTCCGCGGGCTTGATGCGCCCATTCTAGCATTCCAGCAGCGGCATAACCAGATTACACGAGCTTGGTCGGTAGCGCGCAAGATGTCTGTCACGCTCGCTGAGAGCGTAGGTTACTCGGTGGCGAGACGCCTAGCGCGACCGCTTCGTCTGTTTTATTCTGATAGAATAGGCGCGAGCGCAGCACAGGAAAAGCCATGGTCCGAGACGGCAAGCGGCGCCGCGGGGACAGCGAAGACCCCGACAGCACCGATCAATCCCCGAGGCTCCCGCCGGCGGATGATGATACGATGACCACCGAAATGGTCAAGGTGGAGCGCGGGACGGATGCGCCATTCGCCTTGCCGCATGTCTCGGAGCTGGAGGAGACGACCCCGCGCGACGCCCGCAGCGAATTAGTAACCCTGCCCGCCTATGGACAGGCGGCCGCGCCGCTGCCGCGCCAAAACAGCTTGAGCCAGCCCCTGCCAGCGGACTTCGACGACGTCCCTGGTCGGGCGAACGCCACTGCGCCAACGCGCATATCCAAAGATCAGGCGCCCACGCTCCCTCAATTCGCGGACGGCATCGGTCCTGCGCCCGCTGTCGCGCAATTGCCGGGTCTACCGGCCGCTGATTCGATCAAACTGGCGCGCAAACGCCGGCGCAAGCGGCGCTTCCTCGGCGCCCCCGTCGGCTGCCTCTGGCTGTTGATCGGCATGATGCTGACATTCTGCGGCGGCTTGACCCTGCTGACGGCCGGCGCGGCGATGGCTTTTCTGCCGCAGGTCGAGGCGGAGTGGACCGCTCGCATCGCTGAAGTCGATAACTATCGTGGCTTCGAAAGCAGTTTCATCTACGATCGCTATGGCAACGAACTCTACGAGGCCTTTGGCGAGGGGCGGCGGACGAGGGTCAGCTACGACCGCATCCCCGACGCGCTTGTCTTGGCGACCATCGCGATTGAAGACGATTCCTTTTGGACGAACATCGGCATTGATGTCGGTCATACGGCGCTGGCCGCGCTCAACTATTTGGGCGCCGCCGACCGCGACAGCACACCCGGCGGCAGCACCATCACGCAGCAACTGGTGCGAAACATCTTCTTTGACTTCGAGAAGCGCGCCGAACGCAGCATCGCGCGCAAAGCCGAGGAAATCCTGCTGGCGATTGTGCTGACGCAATCCCGCAGCAAAGATGAAATCCTCGAGATGTACTTCAACGAGATCTATTATGGCAACCTGGCTTACGGCGTGCAGACGGCTTCACAGACCTTTTTCGGCAAAGATGTCGATCAGTTGAGCGTCGGGGAAGCGGCCATGCTGGCCGGCTTGCCGCAGGCGCCCGCCTGGCTCGATCCGCTGAATCCCGATCCGGCGGCGCAAGCGGCGGTCGATGAGCGCTGGCGGCAGGTGCTGGGCGAGATGGTCGAGGAGGGCTTCATCTCACGGGAGCAAGCTCGGCTGGCGCTGCAGGAGGGCTTGTCCTTCGCGCCCACCAACACATCGCTGGTCGCGCCGCACTTCACCGTCTACGCCCAGGGCGAGTTGGAGCGGCTGATGCGCCGATTGGGCTACAGCCCGGAAGACATCACCGGAGGCGGTCTGCGCGTCTACACCACGCTTGATCAGGACGTGAACCGCTTGGCGCAACGCAGCGCCGCCAATCAAGTGGCGCGGCTTCAAACGAAGAACGTCAGCAATGCGGCGGTAGTGGTCACCAAGCCGGCCAGCGGCGAGATCATCGCTATGGTCGGCAGCATCGATTACAACAACGAGGCGATCGACGGCAGCGTTAACGTCACCACCGCCTTCCGTCAGCCCGGCAGCACCATAAAGCCCTTCACCTATGCGGCGGCGCTGGAGCGGGGCCGGTCCACGGTTGATGTCCTTTGGGACACGCGCACGCAGATCGCGCTGCCCGGCGCCCCCGATTATACACCGCGCAACTTTGACAATGTCTTCCACGGACCGATGACGATGCGCGCGGCGCTCGCCAACAGTTATAACATCCCGGCGGTGCAGACGCTTCGTCTGGTCGGCGTGGATTATCTGCTGAGCCTGCTGCGGCGGCTCGGCATCAGCACGCTGGACGAAGACGCCTCCAATTACGGCTTGTCCCTGACGCTGGGCGGTGGCGAAGTTACCCTGATCGAATTGACCAACGCCTTCGCCGTCTTCGCCAATCAGGGCAATTATGTGCCGGTGACCTCTATCCTCTGCGTGATCGACAGCGATGATCAGATTCTTTATCAATACGATGACAGCTGTCCCGAGGGGCAGATCAACGAGCGAACGGTGCAGCGCGGCGCGGCGGCCGCTCGCGTCCTCGATCCGCGGGTCGCCTTTGTCATCAGCGATATGCTGGGCGACAATCGGGCGCGCTCGGGGGCAATGGGCGCCTACAGTTCGCTGCGAACGGACGGCATCTATGCCGCGGTCAAAACCGGCACCACCGACGATGTCAAGGACAATTGGACCATCGGCCACACGCGCAATGTCGCTGTGGGCGTCTGGGTGGGCAATAATGATGGCGACCCCATGATCGATTCCTCCGGCTTGACCGGCGCGGCGCCGATCTGGAACACAGTGCTCAGCGGGATCTACGCGGACAATCGGCTGCTCGCTGCCTTCGCCAGCGACGGGCAGTTGTTGAACGATCAGCCGATTCCGCCCAGCGGCATGACGCTGCGGCAGGTATGCGACGCGCGCCTTTTGACCGAGCTATCGACGCGCTGCCCGGCGACAATCTACGAGTGGACGTTGAATTCTCCCGCCGGGGTTCCCGATGGGCAGGGTGGGCTCGCCTATCCGCCGCCGGCGCAACATTATGCGACGCCGGTCCCCACGCGGGGTTCGGTCTTGCATGAGGTCTCGCCCGGTGTCTATCAGACGCTCGTTTATCCCTTGCCGTCCGATGTCGCCGCCGGCATCCAATTTCAAGTCCGCTCGGGCGAGAAGCCGCCGGTTCCGCCGAATTTCTGCCGCGTGCCGGCGCAAGAAGCGCAAGAAGCGCTGGCCGCCGGCGCCCAGAATCTCTTGTTCATACAAGGACCAACCACATCGCATGATGACGCGGTCGAAGCCGAACGCTACGCGCGCGAAAATGGCTTGGCATATTTGCCAACGGTGGATTGCTGGCCCGGCGTCTATAGCATGCAGGCTATTGGCAACGTTGGCGCGGCATTGCAGATCCAGCAGCCCGCCTCAGGCCAATCGGTCAGCGGCGTGATCCCGATTATCGGCACCGCTCACTTTAGCCCGAGCCAAGCCGAAAATTATCATTTCTATATCCGCGGCGGTCGGTTTGCCGATTGGACGCCCCTCGGCAATCCGCATCACAGTTCGGTCGTTCAGGGTCAGCTGGAGACGCTGCATGCCGACGCGTTGGCGCCCGGCAACTATGTCTTGCGGCTGGCGCTTGTCCAAGGCGGAAGCATCGTGCAGGCGACCGATGTCATTTTCGTCGTGCCCTGAATTCGATGTCTTGTTCGCGCATGTCGATGAATGTGCAGGGGCTGCCCATTGGGTCGCCCGACTAGAGAAACGTGTATCATAGATCAATAGACGTGATTTATCGCAGACAATGACTGAGCGGACACAAGGACCGGTTGACGTGCCGGAGGCGCTGCTTTCGGCTGAGTCCCTGCGGCAGGCGAGCGCTATGCCCTGGAAAGCCGGCAACGAGCTCCGCCGTTGGCTGGCGCTGCCGCTGGCTTGGTGGGCGCTGCGTGGAATCGATATCGGGGCCGGCTGGCGTTTCTATGGGCTGCCCATCATTCAGCGCCACCGCGGAAGCCGGATCCGCATCGGCCGCGCCATGAATCTGCGCTCAACGCCGCGCAGCAACCCGCTGGGACCGAACCACCCGGTCATCATCAGCACGCGTCGAGCGGGCGCCGTCCTGACCATCGGCGATGACTTCGGCATGACCGGCGGCTCGCTCGTCTGCGATGAGCGCATCAGCATTGGCGATCGCGTCTGGGTGGGCGCCAACGCAGTCATCAGCGATACCGATTTTCATCCGCTCGATCCCGATACGCGGCGAAGGAGACCACTGGATGGCAAAACAGCGCCGGTGGAGATCGGCGATGATGTCTTCATTGGCATGAATGCGCTAGTCCTAAAAGGGGTTCGCATCGGGGCGCGGGCGGTGCTTGGCGCTGGCGCTGTGGTCAGCCGTGATGTCCCGGCGGGCGCGATCGTCGCCGGCAATCCAGCGCGCATTATAGGCGAAGTGCCGACTAGTCCTGATAAACCAGAACGTAGCTCAACAGAATAGACTCTCCCAAGGCGATGTTGTCGCCATCGTTCAGGCGCGTTCGTTGCGAGACCGGCCGGCCGTTGACGCGTGTGCCGTTGGTGCTGTCCAGATCTTCCAGGTGATAATCTTGATTCTGCAGGATGAGGCGCAAATGATAGCGGCTGACCTGCCCGTCGCGAATGGCGATATCGTTGGCGAGGTCGCGCCCGATGTTGACCAGAGCCTGCTCCAGTTGATATATCTGGTTCCGCAGCGGTCCGCGCCGCATGACGAGCCAGTAACCCGGTTCCGTCGGCATAACGCTGTTGTCGATGTCTGGAGGCTCATCGGCTGGCGTCGCCGTCAGTCGCATGTTGGCGGCGGCGCGCGCCATTTGTCCGTTGAAATCCGCCACGAAGTGATCCCAGAAGTGGTTTTCATCACTGAAACTGCGGGCGTCGTAACGCGTGACCGTGCTCAAGCGCGGATGTTCAGGCGCTTCTTCATAGATGATCGTGAAAACCGGCAAGCCTGCGCCCAAAGCCAGCGCCCACTCATAAGTAACGAAGGGCGAGTGGACGGCCGCCACGGTCACGAGAACGATGAGCGCGTCGGCCGCTTGGATCCCCGCGTCCATCTCATAGTGCCAGCGCGCCCCATCGATCGGCTGGGGGTCAACCCAGGGGCGATGTCCCTGGGCCAACAGAATCCGGCGCAATTCCTCCGCTCGTTCGTTGTCTTCCGGCGCGTAGGAGAGATAGACGTTCTTCATGAGCCTATCCACCTAGCGCAAAACCTTCTCATAAACCGCGATGGTGCCGTCTACCATGCCATCGACGCTGAAGCGCTCTTCCAAGCAGGCGGCGCCAAGCAGCCCCATGTACTTGCGTAGCGCGCGATCTTTGAGCAGGCGCGTCATCGCCGTCGCCAATTCATCGACATTGCGCGGCTCGACTAGGATGCCGGTTTCGCCGTCGCTGACGATTTCCGGTATGGGACCGACGCGGCTGGCGACAATCGGCACGCGGCGTGACATCGCTTCCAGCAGCACCAGACCGAAACCCTCGTGCAGGCTGGGCAGCAAAAAAACGTCAAAGGCGGCCATCAGATCAGCCGCATCCGCTCGCCAGCCCAGCCAATAGACGCGATCGGCGATGCCCAGCTTGCTCGCCAGGCGCCGCAGCTCGCCGGCTTTCTCGCCGTCG
>LXNI01002942.1_pt1 | contig 10674 bp, 6 predicted proteins | sample 809091 | NCBI WGS metagenome assembly LXNI01 (sample SAMN04870527, study PRJNA318959) | sponge metagenome | biome: 01000161; feature: marine sponge reef; material: water | host: Sarcotragus foetidus | place: Greece: Milos, Mediterranean Sea | collected 2013-05-29 | depth 5-7 m | reverse complement strand
CAGGGTACCGGCAGGTAGGGTACTGACGGCTGGCATCGCCCGGCTCCTGGAAGGACTGCGCGTCGCTCCGCGCGGTACGTCGGAGGCGGCGAGGTTTCTGAACGTGGCGGCCGACGCGCTGGTGGAGGCCGGGAAGCTCGGAATCTTCACGCCGAGTCACCTGGTGCACGCAAGAAGGCCCCGCGTGAGCGGCCCCGTGTAAGGAGGAGGCGGGTTTGCTCGCTTGTTGGCACGCCGGACTCGAGAGCCGACGTATTCTGGGCAGGAACCCCAGGTGTGCCGCGTCCGGATCGGGTTCGGGAGGCTCCGCCCGTCGGGCGCCGCGCCAGCCAGGTGTGCTCCGGCATGGCCCGGCATGGCCGAGTTCGTTGATACGGGACGGGCGCTTCGCCCTGCCGATCCCGCGCCATGAACGGGCATCCGCTTCCTGGCGTGGTCCCTGGGCTTCGCCGCGCTGACCGTGCGCCGCATCGATGCCAGTCCGCGCTTCGACCGGGAGGAGGAGGACGTCAAGATCTCACGCCGCCAGGTGTACGCCACCATCGCTGCGACCAGTGTCGCGGTGGGCGACGACGGTGCGTTGCGGTGGCTGTTCGACCGGGCGGCGCCGTCGATGCCAAGTGCGGGCGCGGTGCGGGGCGCGACATGAGCGACGACCTCCCGCTGCAACCCGCTTTCCCGCGGACGACGGGACGCACCGGCCCCGCGATCCGGGTGCTGCCGCTCGCGGCGCTGATCGTCACGGCGCTCACCGTTCCCGGCATCGCGGTGCGCTACTTCGTACACGCGGATGTCGGCGTCCTCCACTGCCTCCTCAGCGTCTTCCTGTCGCTCAACCTGCTGATCTGCTACTGGGAGGCGTGTCTCTTCCTCCGCCGGTCCTACATCGAGACGCGCACCGAGTACTGGGGCCAACGGCGACTGGAGACCGGCCGGACGCCGGCCCGCGAGTTCTTCGCCACCAGCGTGCCGTGGACCCGTGCCCTCTCGCCGACGCTCTGGGCCGATGTCTGGGCGACCTACTCGCAGTACGATCCCTCGTTCGCCGACCGGCGGACGTTCGGGTTCAACGCCGACACGGCGAACGGTTTCTTCACGGCCCTGCCGACGCTCCTGCTCTATGCCGCCCTCACGGTGGATTTCCTGCCCGCGCTCATCACCGGCCTGCTTGGCCTCGCGCTCTTCTGGCAATGGACGTACGTGACGAGCGTCTACCTGGCGAGCTTCTTCATCGCGGGACGCCACGCCCGCATCAGCCGCAGCGAGATGTGGGGGTACGTCCTGGCGACCAACGCCCCCTGGGTGGTCTTCCCGCTGCTGGGGCTGTACGTCTCCGTCCGGCTGGCCCTGGACGGCAACTACGGCGTCGTCGGACTGTAGGGAACGCCCTTGCGGCGGCGCGTCTACGATGCGTTTGCGTCGCGGGCGTGCGCCTTCCGGAAGCGCCACCCGTACATCATGCGCCCGTAGAAGTTGAACCACTTCCGGGTCTGGTCGTCCTCGAACGGATAGTCGGCGCCGAGTTGCCGCGCCGTGACCAGGCCGGTCACGAAACACGTCTCCTGGCTGTTGATCAGCGTGTGCGCACCGCAGTGCCAGGTCCGCTTCCTGCCCTGCACCAGGCGGAACAAGTGGACCAGGAGGGCGATGTGGCGGACGTCGTGCACGACGTGCTGGAACCACCACCGCTTGACGACCTTGCTCTCGTCGATGCGGCTGACCGGGTTGTAGGTCACCAGGCATGGCTTGTCCGATCTTTTCGCCCACGGCTGCTGGTTGTGCATGATGTAGGTGATTTCGTAGTTGTCGGGTCGGGCACCGTACTGCTCGATGTGGTTGCTGCGGGTGTCGAGCGGCAGCGCCGCGTTGTCGGGCAGCACCGAGGCGTCGGAGTGGACCACGACGTGGTTGTGCAGCTCGCTCTCGTAGCGGATCGACGTCAGCAGCCAGCTCTCGAGAAAGCTCGGCCTGTCCAGGGCCATCAGCGTCTGGTTCGCGTTACAGGCGAACACGACGTCGTCGAACGTCTCGACTGCGCCGTTCTCGTCCTCCACGACCACCGTCGACCCCGACCGGACAACCTTCTTGACGCGTCTTTCGAGGTAGATCTTCTCCCGAAACGCTTCCGTCAGCTTCTCGTAGATCCGCCGCGTCCCGCCCTCCCAGGTCCGCATCGGCGTGGCGACTTCGATGTTGAAGAACTCGAGGTACCGGGAAAACAGCGAGGCCGGCATGTCGAAGACATTGGTCGCCATCAGGAAGTTGACGAACATCGGCTTCAGCACCTTGTACCTGAAGTCGCCGGAGTACCGGCCGAAGTTGAGGACGGCGCCCATGCTCACGTAGTTGAAGGGGTTGAGGGCGTTCAGGAGCCTGGACCGCGAGCGGTTGAGACGGCCGAACCGATGCAGGCGCCGCAGGAGCCGCTGGAACTTGTCGATCTCCGGCCGCAGCTCCCGGCTGATGTCGCTGTCCAGGTCGTGCGCGTAGATGCCGCCGCGGTACGCGACGCTGTAGCTGAACCGGGTGTCGACGAGCTCGACGCCGAGTTGCCGCGCCAGGAGCAGGATGTGGTGATAGACGGATGGAATGCAGGCGGTCACGGAGATGTCGAACGGAATCGACGTGCCGTCGTCCTGCGGCATGTCGGCGGTCACCGCGTTGCCGCCGAGATGCGCCTCGGCTTCGAACACGCGGAAGTCGAACCGGCCGGGATGTCGATGCAGTGCCCACGCCGCACCGAGGCCGGCGACCCCGGCGCCGACGATGGCGACTCTCCTTGGCATCGAGGCCCGTCCTTCGCGCATCGGCTACGTTCGGTTGCGGCGGCGCCCGGCTTCTCAGCCGGCCGCTCTCGCGGCGTGGTCGACCGGGGCCGCACAACCGGTTCGCGCGCGCCGCCGCCCTTCGTAGAGCGCGAGCGCGTGGAGCGGAAAGTACTGGCGATACAGCGCGTAGTCCAGAAGCGCGGTGCGGAAAAACACCCCCGCCATGTCCTGTCTCTGCCACGTCCCGTCCGCGTGTTGCCTGTTGCAGAGGAACTCCGCGCCCCGGGAAATCGCCGTCCAGTCCGAGTCGCCCGCCTCGAGCAGGGCGGTCAGTGCCCAGGCGGTCTGGATGACCTGGCTTTCCTCGTGCGGCACGTAGCGGCCGGCCACGCAGCCACTGTGATGCTCCCCCCAACCCCCGTCGCTCCGCTGGCGGTCGAGCAGCCACCGGCAGGCCAGGCGCAGGGCCGCATCGCCCGGCGGGGCGCCGGCGGCGAGCAGGCCCCTGATGCCGAAGAACGTGCCGTAGATGAACTGCACGCCCCACACGCCGCGCCACGACCCGTCGCTCGCCTGCGTGCGGCGCAGCCACACATCGGCGCGCGCCATGGCCCGCGCCGCGGCCGGGCCGGCCACGCGCGAAAAGTGTCGCCGGCAAGCGGCGATGGCGGACAGGCAGGAGGCGGTGCACTCGACGTAGGAGTGCTCGGTCATCGAGTCGCCGAACATCTCGGCCGGATTGAGCCACTCGAGCCCGAACATGGAGCGCCGCGCCTCGTAGCTCCCGAAGCCGCCGTCGCGGTTCTGCCCGCGCAGCATGAACCGAACCGCGTCCGCCAGCGCCCGCTCGTCCACGCCCTCGCGGTCGGCGGCGATCGTTCCGAGCACCGCTTCCGCGGTGCAGTCCGTCACCGGCCAGCCATGCCAGACGCCGGCAAAGCACCACCCGCCCCGGGGGTCGGCCCGCCCGGCCTCGCGAAACCCGTCGAAACTCGTGCGGATCTGCTGCCCGCGGAGGAAGTCGGCGCCTTTGTGCAGGGCGTCCGGCAGTCCGGCGAGACCAGGCGCCGCGGCCAGCGCCTGCAGGGCGAATCCCGTGTCCCACGAAGCGCTCCTCGCACCGGTGACGCGGGCGCCGCCCTCCTCGTCTTCCCAGATCCAGTCGTCCACCCGGTTCAGCGCTGCGCGGCAGTCGGCGTCGTCCGGGTCGTCGAGCCACAGGGCCAGGATGTTGAGGAAGCCGCTGACGGGCGAGATGCTCGTATGACTCGAACTGCGCAGTTCCCAACGGATGCGCCGGGTCAGCGCATCACGGCACCGTTCGCGCAGGCGCTCGCCGTGGAACCGTTCGAACACCCACGTCGCGCCCTGGGCGGCTCGGCACGCGGGCGTGGGCCGGGCGTAGAGATCCGCCTCCCGCAGGCGACTGCGGCCGGCACGGAAGTCGACGTTGGCAAAGCCGTCCGGGAAGAGTTCCTCGCGTAGCGCCGCGATCAACGGCGTCACGGGCGTCGTGTACCGACGCGCGTAGATCGCTGCCATCCCCATATAGATGTGCCGGGTGTGGCAGTACCACTTGGCGGGATGGAAGGGCAACCACGGCGGCAACCGCCAGAGCTCCGGCAACATCGGGTGGACGCCCCGCCAGTCGTACAGGCCGAGCAACGCGAGCCAGAACTTGCCCCACGTCGGGATCGCGAGTACGCCCTCGTTGCGCATGAACCGCCCGGCCCGCTCGATCAGCGCATCGCCGCGCTCGACCCCCGTCAGTCGCGCGGCCACGTAGACCAGGGTGGTCACGAAGAGGTACGGCTGCGAGTGCTCGTGCAGGCCCCAGGCGCCGCCCGGCAGGCGGGTCTGCGCGAAGTGGCGGAGAATGCGTCGGCGCCGGCGGGGCGCGAGCGGCCGGCCGACGAGGTGATGCAGCAGCACGTACTGCGCGGCCAGCATGGGGCACCAGGTCATCTCGCCTTCCCAACCGCCGTCTTCGTCCTGGAGGTCCAGCAGGCGCCGCGTCGCGCGCCGCAATGCCGTATCCGCGTGCACGGATGCGACCGTGCCGGCGCGGCCGGGCCGGACATCGCCGTGGCGCGAGCCCATGGAAACCAGAAGTCCCTTCGCCAACCTGTCCGCTGCTTTCACTTCCCGGTCGGCACTCGTGCCTTCGGCCTTTCGCAAGTCGCGAAAACCGCTCCGGCAGTGGCCGATACGCACCGCGAGCGCCTGTACCGTGTCGCGCGCCCGACGCCAGGCGCGCGGGTCGCCGGATCGCGGCAGCGCGGCCGCGACGGCGCCGGCCACCATGCCGTAGAAGGCGATCCCCAGGCGGGCGACCGACGTGTCTTCGCAGGCGAGCAGGCCCATGGTCCGCTCGCGTGTCCCGGCGCTTGCGCGCCATTTCCGGTACACGGCCTGGCGGAGCGACGCCGCTTCGATCCGGTGGTCGGCAAAGACCTCGTAGAGCGACATCGCCAGCAGCTCCGGACCGCGGGTGGCGTCAAGGCGGCTGCCCGTGAAGTCGTCGAAACTCTCCCGCGCCTCGGCCAGCCGGAGGGCATCGCCGAATCCGAGGGTCAGCCCCACCGCCGTCAACGGGTGATAGTGCCCCGCCGCGTCTCCGACCAGCACCCTGCGCGAGGTCCCGTAGGTGGCGCGGAGCCTCAGTTCGTTCGTCGCGGCCTTGAACCTGCCCTCGCGCAACGCGTCGAGGAACCTGTCCCTCACCGCTTCCGGCAGGACATCGGCATAGGAGTCCCCGAGGAGGGCCATCCGGTCCTGCGTCCAGTGGTCCAGGGGAACATCGACGACGATGCGAACGCGATCCTCGTCCAGGCGGAACATGAGAACCGGCCCGGGTCCGCCCAGCAGCACGTGTCCGTATCCCTCGAACGGCAGGGTCACGTCCTCGATCGCGATGCCGATCATGCGCGAACACGTCAAGCGCGCCGTCGGCAGGCCCAGCGACCGGCGCACGATCGAAGCGCGACCGTCCGCACCGACGATCCGTTCCGCTCGCAGAGAGCGTTCCCTGCCATTGAGCGCGAAGCCCACGCGCCGGTCTTCGACCGCGCGCACCCGGGTGTTGGCGTGGTAGTCGACCCCGGGCTCGTTTTCGAGCGCCTCGTGCAGGGCCGAGACGAGCACCGCGTGCTCGCATGCAACGCCCGCCCTGCCGCACGGGTAGGGCAGCACGATGGGCTCCGAGCGGTCTTCCGGCGACACCACGAACCCCTTGCCCGGGGCACTGCGGGGCTCGGCATCGAGGTTCAGTCCGAGCGCACCCAGCATCCGCACTGCCGGCGGATGCAGCCACTCACCCGCCAGCCGGCGCGACGCCTTCGGGTTCGCCTCGAGCAGGGCCACCCGAGCGCCGGCGCGGGCGTGGGCGAGCGCACAGAAGCAGCCCACCGGACCGCCGCCGACGACGGCGACATCGTAGTGCGGCGAGGCGGCCACGCTCAACGGAAGACGCCCGTCCCCGAGCGACGCCGGTAGCGGAGCACGCAGGGCGTCCTCGGGCCCGTCACCCAGCTGCCGTAGTTCGGCGCTGGAAACGCGCCGTCCAGGCGGAAATCGAAACGGTCGAGCAGCGCCGTCCACATCGCCTTGATCTGCAGGATCGCGAAGTGTTTGCCCATGCACCGGTGCTTGCCGCCGCCGAAGCCTATCAACGTGTACTGGTGCTGCTTGTCCTCGTACGCCGGCGCGGCGAAACGGTCGGGAAGGAACCTGTCCGGGTCGGCGAAGACGTGGGGCAGCCGATGGGAAACCGCCGGAGACACCATCGCCAGCGTGCCGGCGGGAACGACCTGCCCGCGATACACCATCGGCTTGAGCGCCTTGCGCATCAGGATGATCAGCGGCGGATGCAGGCGCTCGCATTCGCGCACGGCGTTCTCCAGAGCCGCCTGTTGCTTGAGACCCGCGAAGGTCATGCAGCGCTCGGCGCCGTAGACCTCCCGCATCTCGTCTCTCACACGGGCCAGGTACGCCGCGTCCTGCACGAGTTCCAGCCCGGTCCACGTCGCGAGCACCGCGCTCGTGTGCTGCCCGGCGAACAGCGCCGCGAGCAGGATGCCGGTGATCTCGTCGTCGCTCAGGGCGCGGCCGTCCTTGTAGCGGGCTTGCATGAGCGTCTGCATGAAGTCCTGGGACTCGGCGCCGGACCGCCGCCGCTCGCGCATGATCCCGGCAAAGAGCGCCGTCACGGTCCGCCGCGCCCGGTCCCGGCTCAGGTGTCCCGGCGTAGGCAGCCGGGGCAGGAAGAACCCCAGGGTGTTGATGCCCTTCTGCAGGTCGTGGTAGGCCTCGGCGAAGCCCGCGTCCACGGCGCTGCGAACCTCCTCGCCGAGGAAGCAGCGGCTGGCGATGTTGACGGTCAGCTCGTTCATCGCCGTCGGCAGGTCGAGTGCCCCCTCGTCGTCGAGGGCGTCGGCGTAGCTGTTCGTCTCCTCGAACATGATCCGCGCGAACCTGCGCATGGACGACTCGCGCAGTGCGGGGAACAGGAAGCCCAACTGCTCGGTCATGAGTTCGGGCGAGACGTCGTAGGCCACGCCGCGGCCGAAGATGGGCACCGTGAACCGGTAGACGGATTTCGCGTCGAGCTGATCGTCCGGCGATCCGAAGTACGCGTCGTGGGCCTCGGGCCCGGCGAACAGCACGAACGGCCGCGGCCCAAGGCGGAACCGGGAGAGCTCGCCTCCCTCCCGCGAGGCGCGGGTCAGCATGGCCACCGGATCCCGCTGGAACTCGCCGAGGTGGCCGACCAGCGGCCGCCCGCCGGCAAGTTCCGGAACGGGTGCCGGCGTTCGCGGAGGGTGTTGTCGCGAACGCGGGGATTCCACGCTGCGGGCCTGGCTGGGCATCGGCGCTAGCTTGCGTGACCGGGGCTCAGCTTCGCAGTCAGGTTGCATTTCTCTGGCCGTTTGCCGGTCGTGCTTCTTGCTGGGGCGCAGCGCCGCTAATAGATGTACGGCAGCATGGAGAACCGGGCGCGCTCCGTGTAGCGGTCCCAGAGTTCGCCGTACTTCGCGCGGCAGCGGCGCTCGTCGCGCCGGGATCGATGCGCCAGCAGAACGGCCAGCCATGCCGGCAGCAGGTACGGGATGAAGGACGCCAAACCCGTGGTGAGCGCGAAGGCGGTGTAGACGCAGATCTCGCCGGTGTAGTTCAGATGCCGTCCGACGCCCCAGAACCCGGAGACCAGCAGGCGCCCGTCCAGCGACTCGGCGGTCCTGCCCCAGATTCTCGCGCCAGGGTTCTGCCGGAAGCGGTGCTTTTGGCCGTTCGCGCCGCGGAACAGCACGAAGCCGAAGACGAACAACGCGACGGTTCCGGCTGCCGCCGCGGGAGACAGCGACGGCCCGGCGGCGTCGACCAGCCACCAGCCGGCGATGCAGTAGAAGAAAGGCACCAGGACGTAGTCGCCCCAGACCAGCATCCACCCGAACCGTTCGCTCACGATGTCCCAGGTGTGGACCATGCCGTGCTCGAACTGGAAGTAGTTGAATACGTACAGGAACGTGAAGACCTGGTAGAGCGTCATGGCAAGCGTCAGCTTGCCATGGGCCTCGTACTGCGCGACCGCGAACGAGGCGTTGAGCAGCGCCAGGCCGATGAGGGACGGCCGGTAGCTGAACAGTTTCAGGTCCACGCCGAACCAGGCGGGGTTGAGCTCCGGGCCGAAGAAGAAGCCGCGCCAGAAGCCCCGCGGCGCATCGCTTGCGCGCGCGCCGCGCCAGTAGAGCCAGCCGGCAAGACCGAAGGCGAAGACGTTCGCCGCGACGAACAGCGCGCCGAACTGCGCGTGCAGCGTGGCGAGGGAGAACCAGCCGGCGACCTGCGCGGTCCCGGCCACCGCGACGACGATCATGAACAGGGCCAGTCCGTTGAGCTTGGCGCGCTGCCCCTGCGCGGTCCCGGTCCCCAGCCGGCGACCCGGGACCACTATCGAGGCGACGAACAGGGCCACCACGAACGCCAGCAGCATCGCCGCGGCCTGGAGCAGGGCGGCCATCGACAGCACGGACGCCGGGATGTGCTCAACCAGCGGCACGGGCGTTCTCCGGCTGCTCGAGATGCTCGCGCCACTTGCGCACCGTCACCTCCTGGAACGCGCGCACGGCCGGGTTCAGTTCGACCGGTGGCGCATCCCAATGGCGTTCGTAGCCGCGCTGCTCCGCTTCCACGGCGAACCGGTCCTGGTCGAGCAGCGGGCCGATCGCCCACCGGTTCGAGAGTTTCATCACCGCGGTCATGGCGGCCCGGGGGATGCGGATGGGCAGCCCCGGGATCTTCAGCGACCTGAAGTAGAACAGGAAGAACACGCGCGTCGTGCGCTCGTTCACCGGCAACACGAACAGCCAGTGCTTGATCGCGTCATCCGTGTTGGACCACTGGTACGGGTACTCGTAGCAGAGCTCGATGCGGCCGGTGTCGACCCGGTCGCGCTCGACGAAGCGGCCGGTGATGCGCCCCCCGCCGATGCGCGTCTGGTAGGCGACATGCACGCTGTCGCCGACCGTGTCGCAGCGGGTCAGCGTGGCGTTGTCGAATGGGCGGTAGCGACGATGCAGGTGGGCGTGCGAGAAGTCGCTCACGTTGTCGATCACCATCGAGTGGTGGGCGGACCAGTCGAAAGACAGTGGCACGCAGGCCCAGGGCGCCGGGCCCTCGATCTCGGGGATGTCCGGTATCCGGCGTTCGGACGCCTTTTCGGGGTCTCCCGGGAACAACCAGACCAGGCCGTAGCGAACCTGCACCGGATAGGTTCGCAGCGTGAGCCTCGGGAAGCCCCGGCCGTAGCGCTCGTGCGGGATCGCGACGCAGCGCCCGTCGCCGTCGTACTGCCACCCGTGGTACGCGCACACCAGGTTGCAGCCCTGGACCTCGCCCAGGGAGAGTTTGAGCTGACGGTGCGCGCAGCGGTTCTCGACGGCGCGGAACGCCCCGTCCGTACCTCGGAACAGCGCGATGGAGCGCTTCCAGAAAACCACCTCGACCACCGTGCCCGGCTTGACCCGCCGTACCTCCTCCACCGCGTACCAGTAGTCGGGGTCCATGCCCGCCGCGCGGGCGCGCTGGCGCAGCGTCGCGCCGTCCGCGAAGTCGGGCGGGGGAGCCTGCGCGCGGCTCACGCCGGCTCCCCGCCAGGCGCCACGGGGACCGCCTCGCCTGCGCCGGGGCCCGGTGCACTCCCCACTGGCTCTGCGCTGACCCGCCTGGCCTCGGGATTGGTGATGGCGTTGCGCTGGTAGTGGAACGCGTAGGCCTCGTGTACCGCCGCCCGGATGCCCGTCGGCTGGAATCCGAGCTCGCGGCGCGCCTTGGCGGTGTTCGCGCGCCGGCGCAGCTTCAGCAGGCGGATGGCGCCGGGCGTGAAGCGTTGGGGGAAGCGCGGGTGGAAGCGGCTGAGGTAGAAGCTCGCCGCTTCGGAGAAGACGTACATCGCCGAAGTCGGGATCGCCCGGTGTGGTCGCGGAATCCCCGAGGCCTCCTCGAAGAGATCCAGGATGTCGGAGATGGTCTTGAACTCGCTGCCGAAGATGTACTTTTCGCCGGGACGCCCCTTGCGCATGCACAGCAGGTGACCTTCCACGATGTCCCGCGCCGCCACGAACTCGAAGCCGCCGTCGACGTAGGCGTGCAGCTTCCCGTTGGCGAAGTCGCACAGCGTCCGCCCCAGTCGTGACGGCATGAAGTCGGCGCCGCCGACCACCGCGCAGCACGTCGCGACCACGACCTCCTGGCCTGCCGCCACCGCGCGCAGGCATTCGTGCTCCACGAGTACCTTGCTGCGCTCGTAGGGCATAGTCCGCGCCATCGGATAGAACTGCATCGTCTCGTCGCTCGGCGTCGACGGATCGTCGAGGTCGTAGCCGACGGCGCTGAAGGAGCCGGTCAC
>LXNI01002941.1_pt1 | contig 10675 bp, 8 predicted proteins | sample 809091 | NCBI WGS metagenome assembly LXNI01 (sample SAMN04870527, study PRJNA318959) | sponge metagenome | biome: 01000161; feature: marine sponge reef; material: water | host: Sarcotragus foetidus | place: Greece: Milos, Mediterranean Sea | collected 2013-05-29 | depth 5-7 m | reverse complement strand
ATTACGAGGTAGAAGGCAAAACCCTGGCTGGCCCAACTGACCAAGCCGATCAGGACCGAGGTGATCAGGTATTTGGGTTGGAGGAGAAAGTAGCTGCTTTCGTAGAAGGCGGCCAGTTTGTCGGCGAAGCGGTTGACTAGCGGTATGCGGTGTCCCAGGGCAAGGCACCAAAGAGCGAGCGGTCGTATCTGGATGGCAACGATAATGGCGGCGATGACCAGCAGGGCGGCCACTGCTGCCAGCCGGATTGTCTCGTCGTCGATTGCAAGCAGTCCGATGCCGGCCAGCAGGATCATGGCCAGGCCGTCGGTCATGCGCTCGGCCAGCACGACGGATGCGACGACGGAGACGGGTGCACCGCTGACATTGCGAACCATGAAGGCGCGCACGAATTCGCCCACTTTTCCAGGTGTCATCATCATCAGGAAGCTGATGCCGTAGATGCGGGCGCTGTCGCCGAAGCTGATTGGCGTTCGGATCAGGCGCAGATACCAGTACCATTTGAGCAGGCGGACGCCGAAATTTACAAGTGTGAGCCCCAGAACAGGAGGGAGCCAGATCCAGGGGAAGCCTGCCAGCAGGGTGGTTAGCTGGCGCCAATCTCCATATAGTATGAGCGCTATGTATACCAGCAGGGCCAGCAGCAGTGACCAGAGAAGCTGGATTCCCAGCCGTTTTCGGTCCATATTTTTTCCGTCTAAGAGAGCGGTGCGAATGAACCTAGACTTGCCGGCTCACTGCATGCAGTCATTATAGTACTGGGAGGCAGGATTGGTTAATTCCGGGGTACTGAACCACGAGAGTTGAGCAGAGGGTCTGCCAGCTTTACGGTGCGCTCGGGCGAGAGTTGCCAGTCCTGCTCCAGAAGTTGAGGACTGCCTGCGTAAACGCTTGCGGCCTTTCCAGATGGACGGCGTGACCGGTTTCCGGGAATTCGATCAGGTGCGATTGGGCCATCATCTGCGCCATGTGCCGGTTGACTGTGACGAATTTTCCGTCGTCTGCGCCAACGATGAGAAGGGCAGGCGCGGACACGGAGGGCAGATCGGTGTGGAGGGCGGGTTGGGCACCGGTGCCCATCCCCCGCAGGCTGTTGGCGAGACCGACAGGGTTGTTCTGGAGGCGCTGCTCTCGCAGCTGGCGGCGCTGCTCCGGGGCAAGGTTGCGTTGCTGGCTCTTCCACATGGGCAGGGACTCCCAGTGGTCGACGAAGGGGGCGATGCCGTCCCGTTCGATGCGGTCGGCCAAGGCGTTATCGCGGCGGCGGCGTTCGGCCCGGTCGGTTGCCGATTCGATGCCCGGTGAGGCGCTGACCAGTGTCAGGGAGCGCAGGCGATCGGGGTAGGTAAGGGCAAAGTAGAGCGCAAGCCGGCCGCCCATTGAGTAGCCCAGAATGTGGGCGGCGCCGTCAGTTGACTTATCCAGCAGGGAGGCCAGATCAGCGGCGGCGCGGGCCATGTGGTAGCGTTCTGGATTTGAGGGGGCGGGCGAGCGGCCATGGCCGAGCAGGTCGGGCGCGAGGGCACGATAACCGACGGCGGCGAAAGACTGGGCGGCCTCGGCCCAGCTGCGGCCGTGTCCGGTGAACCCGTGGAGGAGCAGGACGGGCGGCGCGGATTGGTTGCCCCAACTGTGTATGTGGTAGGTGAGAGTTGGGGTCATTGGCGCAGACGCAAGGTCATTCTGAAGTCGTTGAAAGCGCCGCTGGCCTGTCAAGGGGCGCGGCCAGTTTTCCAGCTGGTGGCGGCACAGCGGATGGCATCGACCGCGCCGCCACCGATTCTTGCATCGTCGACTTTCAGCGACCGTTCTTCGGCATTGAGAGTGGAAACCCTTCGCCCATCAGTTTTTCACCGTCCTTCACAGTGAAGTTTGGGATCAGGGGATGGTTCGGCGCCTGGTCGATCTTCACTTTGACGCCGTCGGCCATGAAGATGATGACATGGGCGCGGCGCTGCCGGTTGGTCACATTGGCGGGGGTGGCGTGAAAGTTGAGGCAGTGGTGGAACATGCACTCGCCGGCTTTCAGCTCGACAGGTTTCCCGATCTCAGCCGGTTCATAGGCCATTTTCTGGCGAACAGTTTCCTCCGCTTCGCGGCCTTCGGCCTCGGCGGCTGCGCGCGCGGCCAGTTCGGCGGCATAGGACTCGAGGCCGAAACGGGGGTCCTTGTGACTGCCGGGCACGACGTGCATGCAGCCGTTTTCCGGGGTTACATCATCGAGCGCGAGCCAGCAGGTTACGATGCGAGGCTCATCGAGGGGCCACAGGTAGAAGTCCTGGTGATAGCGGAAGTGGCCGTTGTCGCCCGGCGGCTTGGAGATGACCTGATCATGCCAGAGGCGGACGCGGGGGGAGTTCAGGAGGGCGCAGGCGACGCCGGAAATGACAGGGTGATGGAGCAGCTGCTCGTAGGAAGGCTCCCGCTTGAACATATTGACGTACTGGGTGAGGACGCGCGGGCGTTCTTCCTGTGCTGTGGTGTCCATCGGCGCCCCGCGGCGGTGTCCGAACTGGAATTCCACTTCGGAGTCGTCGCCGCCGGCAGATTCGATGGCGATGACATTGTCGAGGGCGGTGCGGAGCTCTTCGACTTCGGCCGTGTCGAGGACGGGGCCGTAGCGCAGGTAGCCGTTGTCGGCGAAGTAGTCGATCTGTTGTTGGGTGATCATGGTAGGTATTCCTCAGGGTTTATGAAAGCTGTAGTCTTCTACGTCTGCTTCGTGGAAAGAGCAGTAGTGTTCGATGGTCCACTTCTTGGCGGCCAGCATCGAGGAAAACGTGCGACGTTGACCGTCTAAACGGGATAGCAGAGAGTACAATTTATCTTCTTTCGATATATTGCCTTCGGCAACCAGCATCTCTTCAACAAACAGTCGGAAGCAGTCGCGTTCAGCAGGAGAGAGCCACGCAAATGACGCTCTGAGTTCAGAACTTTGCGGAGGCGTTGCGGGATGGCGTCTGGAATCGAAATGGTTGATTGCCCAGCGTTTTGCGGCATGCATTGTACGGAAAGATCGAGACGTTTTGTCAAAAAGGGAGTCAATCGAGAACAGATCCCGCTTTTCCGAAACATCTCCTTCAGCCACTTGTGTCCCGTCAACAGACAACTTGAAACTTGTCCGGATGTCGGAGGATGCCCAGGAAAGAGCAGCCCTGGAAGTAGCTGCGTGGGGTAGATCTGCCAGTGCGTGGTGAAAATCATAATGCTCAACGGCCCAGTTTTTGGCATCCCTCATCGTGAGAAACGAATGGGTAGTTTCGTCAATTGCAGACGTAGTAGTAAACAGATCTCGTTTTGCTGAGACTTGACCACTGGCAACGCGCGTCTTATCCACAAACAGGTCAAAACTCGTTCGACTTTCAGGAGGTTGCCAAGAGATCGAGGCTCGGACGTGCGGCATCATTTCGTGGGCCGGGCTTGCATGGCGAAACCAGTCCTCATCCAACTCAAAAGCGTCCGGGTCGGCTTCTATTCCGGCCTGGATAGCAGCCTCTTCGCCCTCCTCGGCCGCGATCTCGTCGAAAGTTCTCTTTCTACTCTTGTTCATATCGTCTCACCTCTCCCGGATCGGCTTGGCGCAAGCTTATGATTCGAGTCCTGACGCCGCGATCGGTATACACAACCACGTGAAGCCTCACCCCGATGTAGCCTTAGGCGACGAAGCGAAGCTCAGAGTGGCGGAGGTCCTGCTCCACGGACGCGGTAGCCCAATCAAAATCATAGACGGCAGTGAAATCAATCCCATGTTTCTCACGATTTGCGCGGCGCTTACTGTCATCCCAGTCATAATCCTCTTCCATTTTCTATATCATATCGGCAAACGCCTTTGTGTCAATTATCAAGGCAGGGTCGCCAAGGATTCCCTTATCGTGTCACTGTTGGATTGAAAGGAGTTATGAGTCGGACGGCACTGCGATTCCCGACTGCTGAGAGTCTGCCCAGCCGGCCAGTTGTCTCTCCACCTCCTGTCGGGCGATCTTCCCGGAAGCTGTCTGGGGGAGTGCGTTGACGAAACGGATCAGGTTGGCGGCGGGCTGCTTGTAGCCGGCAAGACGTGTCCGGCTGAAGGCCAAGAGCGCTTCGGGGCTCAGAGTCTCCCCTGAACGGAGCTGCACTGCAGCCGCGCTGCGCTGTCCCCACTCGGCGTCGGGCAGGCCTACTACGCAGACGTCGGCGACGGCGGGATGTTCGCGCAGGGCGGCTTCCACTTCGGCGGGATAGATATTTTCGCCGCCGCTGACGATCATGTCGGTGCGGCGCTGCACTACGTAGAGGTCGCCGTCGGCATCGAGCCGGCCCATGTCGCCAGTATACAGCCAGCCATCGCGCAGGGCTGAATCGGTGGCGGCAGGGTTGCGGAAGTAGGCTGCCATCACCTGCGGCCCGCGCACCAGAATTTCGCCTATCTGGCCATGGGGAAGCGTGTTGCCATCGGCGTCGGCGATGCGTGTCTCGGTGAATAGCAGAGGCCGGCCGACGCTATCGGGTTTGCGCTGGACATCGGCGGGCAATGCGGTTGCCACCTGGGAAGCGGTTTCGGTCAGACCGTAGGTGGCGGCGACGGGCACGGCGGCTTCTTTGGCGGCGTTCAGGAGGTCGGCGGGTGCAGCAGCGCCCCCCAGCAGGACCATGCGCAGGGATTGCGGCCAGTCGGTTGGGGGGGAACTGTGCAGCAGCCGGTGGAGCATCGTCGGCACGAGCGAGGTAAGGGTTACTTCGTCCTGACGCAGGCTGCGCTGGAACTGTTCCAGGTCGAAGCTGCGTTGGAGGACGATGGCGGTGCCGTATAGGCAGGAGCGAAAGACGACGGCCAGGCCGCCTACGTGGTAGAGAGGGAGGCAGCTGAGCCAGCGGTCGTTGGTGTGTACCCCAAGGTGGTAGGCGGAGGCGGAGGCGCTCCAGAAGTGGTTGTCGAAAGTAAGTTGGACACCTTTGGGCGTGCCGGTTGTGCCGGAGGTGAAGATGATGGACTGCACCTGCGGCTCCCCCGGTTGGGGTGGAGACGGGCGCAGTGCTTGGGGTTCCAGGCCGCACTGTGGTTCGTGATTAACCAGATCGGCCATGGTGCGTATCTGTTGCGGCTTGCTGTCACCGTTTGCGGAAACAGTTTCGTTGTCAACGACGAGCAGTTGCGGCTCGACCAGGCTCAACTGCCGCGCTCGTTCTGACGCGGTCAGCCGGATGTTGAGGGGAACGAGGACTGCGCCGACGCGTGCAACTGCGTGGATGAAAGCGATCGCCTCGATGCTGCTGTGCAGATGTGTTGCGACTGTGTCGCCAGGTTTAAGTTGGCAAGCCGCGAGCGCGGTGGCCAGTCCGTCGGCTAAACGATCCAATTCGGCGTAACTCAGCGACCGCGCCTCAAAGAGCACGGCCAATCTGCGGGGCGTCGCCAGGGCGCGCCAGCGTAACCAGTCTTGTCTCATTGGGAACATAGCAAGTTCATATTTCAAGCGAGGGGGTAGCTAATCCTCGACTCATTCTTCTCCTGTACCTGCTAAGCCATATCCAGTGCCTGTGTGGACCAGACCTTCATTCAGGCCGTCATTCGGGCTATCTCATCGTGTAATCGTTGGCAGCCGCCGCCATGCTCGCCAGCCGACACGTTGCGAAGAATGCACAACGTCGGTGAGGCATGTTTTTGTAGGGGGGCGTTGCGGGGGCGCAGCCCCTGCACAAGGGAGGCCGCTTGCGGCCGACCGCCCATAAAACAGAGAGTGAAGAGAGAGTAAACGCCTTCGCTCCCCTCCTCCAGGATCGCAAATCAGTTGTGGCTGAGTAGTTACGTTTTCTCAAGGCCTCCAGGGAAATTGGCGGAAGTCAGGTTTGCGTTTTTCGTTGAAGGCGTCGCGGCCCTCTTTGCCCTCTTCGGACATGTAGAAGAGCATGGTGGCGTCGCCGGCCAGGACCTGCAGACCGGTCTGACCATCCAGGTCGGCGTTGAAGCCGGCTTTGAGGAAGCGAATCGCGATTGGAGATTTACGCAGAATCTCCTGGGCCCAGTCGACGCCTTCCTCTTCCAAAGCCGCTACGGTCGGCAGGACTTTGTTCACCAGACCCATTTCGAGGGCCTCCTGGGCGGAATACTGGCGGCAGAGGTACCAGATTTCGCGCGCTTTTTTCTGGCCGACGATTGAGGCCAGGTAGGAGGCGCCCAGACCGCCGTCGAAACTGCCGACTATCGGTCCGGTCTGGCCGAAGACGGCGTTTTCGGAAGCGAGCGAGAGGTCGCAGATGACGTGGAGAACGTGGCCGCCGCCGATTGCGTAGCCGTTGACCAGGGCGATGACGGGCTTGGGCATGGTACGCATTATGCGTTGGAGCTCGAGCACGTTGAGCCGGGCAACGCCCTTGTCATCCATGTAGCCGGCGTGGCCGCGAATGTTCTGGTCGCCGCCGGCGCTGAAGGCGTGGACGCCGTCCTTGGGCGAAGGTCCGTTGCCGGTCAGGAGCACGACGCCGATCTGGTCATCGGCCCAGGCATCTTTGAAGGCTTCGATCATCTCGTCGATGGTTTGGGGGCGGAAGGCGTTGCGTTTCTCCGGTCGGTTGAAGGCGATGCGCGCCATGCCATCGGCCTTGTGGTAGGTGATGTCGCCGTACTCGGCGACTGCTTGCCAGTCGGCGCTATCAGGGATCGTCACGAAAAATCCTCCTTGCTTTCGATTAGGGTCTTGTTCAGCTTTCTGCGCAGGCGTTCGTCGCGTGCGCCGTCGGTGGGCACTTCTATGATAGCGGGTCGGCGGCTGTGGAGTGAAGCGCACAGCGCTTGGGCCAGGCCCGCCCTGTCGTTGTCGGGAATGCGCACATAGTCGAGGCCGTACATGGCGGCCGCGGGTGCGAAGTCGAGTCCGTGGGGTGTGAGGAACAGGTCCTCGAACCGGGCATTGTCCTGGGCGATGGGCAGACGGCGGAATACGCCGCCGCCATTGTTATTGAGCAGCACGATTGTGACGTTATCCAGCCTGTGTTTGCGCACGGCCAGCAGGCCGTTCATATCATGGTAAAAGCTGATGTCGCCGATGAGCAAGACCACCGGCGCGGCACGATCGGCGGCGGCCACGCCGAGCGCGCTGGAAACGAGGCCGTCAATGCCGCTCGCGCCGCGGTTGCCGTAGACGTGGAGCTGTTTTTGATCGGGCGGGGCGAACTGGTCGACGTGGCGGACGGGCAGGCTGTTGCCGAGGAACAGGTTTGCGCCATTGGGAAGCGCATCCACGACGGCAGCTACGGCGGCTGCGTCGAACCAGGTCTCCCGCAGAAATCCTGTCTGGACGCGACTGCTGCGCTGGTCGGCGGCCATGACTGCAGCGGCCCATCTGTCAAGGGGGCGCCGGCATCGCTCTGCCACCCGGAGGCAGAAGGCGGTCTCGTCCACCTGAAGAAAGTGGCTGACGCGGTGGCTGTCGTCGGCCCAGACGCCGCTGCCGCGCACGTGAATCTGATAGGGCGGCGCGGTACGCTCCAGGTAGTCGTTGAGGTATTTTGAGGTTGGGACGGCGCCGAAACGGATAATTGCTTGCGGGGCGTCGAAGTCGGTCGGATGCTGGAGGAAGCTCTCGTAACTGCCGGTGACTGGCGCCGACTCTGTATGGGGACCAAAACGCAACCCTGAAAGCGGGTCGGCGAGTATGGGGTAGGCGGTGCGGCGACTCAGTTCGGCCACGGCCTCAACCATACTGGATGGGGGGCGACCGGCCCAAGGTCCGCAGACGATCCAGCCGCGTTCGTGGGCAGAAATGAGGGCGGCCATTTGTGCGAGCTGGGCTTCGGTTGGGACAATGGCGCCGTGCTGGATGGAGGTTCCGTGTTTACTTTCGAAGCAGGGTCGGTAGGGGGATGGGGGCTCGAGGGGCTTGCGGAAGGGAAGATTGATATGGACCGGTCCTTTGCGCAGGCCGTCGGCGATGGCATAGGATCTTGCCGCCAGCGTGCGCAGGTTTCGCAGTGCGACTGCGGGCGGGTCCTCTTCCGGCAGCGGGGCATCCACGGCCCACAGGAGGTGGTCGCCGTACATTTTGACCTGGTCGATAGTCTGGTTGGCGCCACTGTGACGCAGTTCCGGGGGGCGGTCTGCTGTGAGCAGGAGAAGGGGCACGCCGGCCATGTGGGCCTCGACGACAGCGGCGTGGAACTCCAGGGCTGCGGTGCCGGAGGTGCAGACGAGGGCGACTGGGCGGCCGGTGGCCTGGGCCAGCCCGAGCGCAAAGAAGCTGGCGCAGCGTTCGTCGAGATGGAGGAAGGTCTCGATATCGGGATGGGCGTCAAAGGCAAGCGCCAGCGGTGTCGAGCGAGAGCCGGGCGCGATGCAGACAGCTTGCAGACCGGCACCGGCCAAGGCGGCGACCAGTGTTTCGGTAAGGAGTAGATTGGGGTTTGGCCCGTTCATTTCAGCGCTCATAGTGGCAGATCACCAGCAACTGAACTGATTATTGGCTGAAACTTCCATCCTGTTTCTTGCCACTCCTTTATTGGAACGGAATCGGGAACGATACCGGCGCCGGCGTAGGCCCAGGCGCGCTCTTTCTGCACGATGGCGGAGCGGATGGCAACGGCAAATGCGCCCTCCATGTTGCTATCGATCCAGCCGACAGGGGCGGCGTACCAGCCCCGCAGCGTCGGCTCATTCGCCTGGATAAACTCCAGCCCCAGCTCGCGCGGTGTTCCCCCCATTGCCGGTGTCGGGTGCAGTGCTTCCACCAGCGGCAGCACTCCCTCCTCCGTTTTCAGTCGGGCCTCAACCGGCGTGTATAGATGCTGAATGTTGTTGAATGAAAGCACCGTCGGTTCTGTGGCAATGGTTAGCTCGCTGCACACTGGCTGCAGGATATCACGCAGCACGTCTACGACCAGTCTGTGCTCATGACGATCCTTTGCCGAGGCCAGCAGCGCCTTGGCCAGTTCTGCATCTTCGGCCGCGGTCATGCCCCGTTGGATCGATCCCGCCAGCGCCATCGTTTCCAGCCTCTCTCCCTGAACACGCACCAGGAGTTCAGGGGCAGCCCCAAGGAAAGCGTGTCCTGCCTGCGGTTCGAACAAGAAACCGAAGCAGTCCGGATAGTCTGCGCAAAGATGCGTCAACATCTGACTGATGCGAATCGGCTGTCGTGCCCGCAATTGCGCTATCCGGGAAAGCACTACCTTTTGCAGCGGCGTGGCGTCGAATGTACGCTGGGCATTCTCGATCAGTTTAGCCCAATCGGCGTACTGCAGCGGGTAGTCGATTTCCGGTCCTGGCTGCTCTTCTTCAAGGTTCCGAAAAGGCGCTTCGACTTTCTGGTTTTCGCGGCTATGCTCATTTCTCGTCAACAGTTCAGCCCGTGCATCCAGTGCCTCCTCCAACAGAGGGAAAACTGCGGTCGCGTCTTCTTCGGGGGGCAACAAGGCGTTGATTGTGAGCCAGGTGTGGCCGTCCTGCGACACAAACTGGTAATGGGGCAGGATGAAGTGGCCGGGATGGAAGCCCGTCCAGGTCAAGTCCGGCACAAAGTCCTCTCGAAATGCGAATCCGCCGAACAGACGCGGTAGTGCCAGCTCCGATCTGGGCGCGTGTTGGTGGCGAGGCGAGAGATGAATTTCGGCGAAGGAGAAAATCTCTTTCGCCTGTCGCTGTATGGCGGCAATCCGGCTGCGGCCGTAGCCGATGAGATGGGCAGCCACCCCAGTCCCTGCGAAGGTGATGCCCTCTCTCCCGTCGCGCCAGAAGAAGCGCTCCTGCCCGATAGCCGCCCGCAGAAAGCGCTCAAATGGCAGGTCGGCCACGGGACGGCTGGCGCTCAGCAGGCGGCCGTGGCGTTCGACGCTGTACTCGTCGCCGCCGCCTCTTTCATCGTCCTCCAGCCAGCGTGCATCCTCGGCAGCATCTGGACTGCTCTCGCTAAAGGCGCTCTCTACGCGTTTTTGCAATTTCATTTTATGTCAACCAAGCAACTTCCTGACGTTGTTCTGCCAGATCACGTCAAGCCAGCTGCGCAACTGGAACTGTTCAGTCCTTCTTGTAGTTCACGCTGCGCAACAGCATTGGCACCAGCGTGCTGACAATTCGGGCAGGCTCAGGTTCTCCACTGTATACCCAGCGAATCGTCAGGTGGTAGATGCTTCCCATCCAGGCATAGGCGATTACGTCGGTGTCAACGGCTTCGATCTCGCCGGCGGCGACGGCCTCATCCAGGTAGATACGGATAAGCCGGGCGAAGCGCTCGTTGATTTCGAGCCGTTTTTCTTCGAAGACGGTCCCCAAGCCTGTGGCTTGGACGAGCATGACTTTTGCGGGACGGCGGTAGCGGCTAAAGGCTTCCAGGCAGGCCTCGAGCGCGGCCTCGACCTTGGCCATTGGGCTGGCGTGCTGCTCGATCGCTTCGGTGACGCGGCGTTCAACCAGGTCTGCGAATTTTTCCACGAGCGCGAGGAAGAGGCGTTCCTTGTTGGGAAAGTGGAAATAGATTGAGCCCTTGGATGTTTCGGATTCGGCGACGATTTCGTCGAGGCGCGTATCGTGGTAGCCCTTGTTGCTGAAGACGCTCAAGGCGGCATCCAGAATGCGTTCTTTGGTTGATTCGGGACTGCGGTTTGGTGTTTCGGTCATTGAATTCACATTTCGTGAATGGTTAAACCGACTGGTCAGTCGAAAAGCCGGCGAAAAAAACGTGTCACTATTTTCCTCGAAATGGCG
>LXNI01002939.1_pt1 | contig 10677 bp, 7 predicted proteins | sample 809091 | NCBI WGS metagenome assembly LXNI01 (sample SAMN04870527, study PRJNA318959) | sponge metagenome | biome: 01000161; feature: marine sponge reef; material: water | host: Sarcotragus foetidus | place: Greece: Milos, Mediterranean Sea | collected 2013-05-29 | depth 5-7 m | reverse complement strand
CCCAGTTCGCGCTCCCATTCCAGAAGCGAGCCCGACCAATCCGCCACGCTCATCAATCCCTCTCTCCGCAGCCGTTCGGCCCAGAGAGCCATAAGTCGCAACTAAACGCAACTGTAGTACTAGAGCGAGTCCGACTTTGACGGACGCGCGATAGGCCGCGCTAGCGGCCCGCCGCGAATGCGGCGCGCCCGCGCAGGCGCCGGCCAAAGGCCGGCTGCCGTGAGCGATAAAGGCATAGAGCGTTTCCGTGCAAGACGGATACGGTCTAGCCGTTCCCTTCAGCCCGTGCCAGCCTCCAGGCCTTCCTTCGTTTCCGCGAGTATCTGGTCGACTACGTGGCGCAACGCCTGCTCTTCGGGATCTCCCTCAAGACGACGCAGGCGGTAGAGGTCGACCTGACGGTCCGCCCCGGTCCCTTCCCTGATGATGGCGAGCGCGCGGCGCACCTCCGCCTCGCACCCGAGCGCGCGGGCGTCGTTCGCAAGCTCGTCAACCAGTCCCGCCGCGTAGTCGTCAATATCCACGCGGCCGCCGCCGGAGCCCCGGTCGCCGAAGAAGGCGTGCACGCCGTAGCGCTGGGCGATCCAGCGGTCCATGCCGATGAACTCGGTGAGCGGTTCTGACGGCAGCGCGCCGTCTCGATCCTGCCGCACGAGCCGGCGGATGAGGGAGGCGTAGAGCGCCGCGATGGTCACCGCGTCCTCGAGCCGCGTGCAAACATCGCAGATGCGCAGCTCGATGGTGGGAAAGGCGCTGGCGGGGCGGATGTCCCACCAGAGTTCTCTGGCGTCTCCGATGTATTCCATCCGCCGATACTCGCCGACGAGCCGCTGGTAGTCGGCCCGGGAATGCAGCGGGCCGGGCAGGCCCGTGCGCGGCAAGGCGCCCATCACGGTGAGACGAAAGGACTTGAACCCGGTCTCGTGCCCGCCGTTGAACGGCGAGGAGGCGGAGAGCGCATGCAGCAACGGCAGGTAGCGCCTGAGCGCGGTCATCACCCGGATGCGCGAGTCTTCATCGCCGAAGCCCGCGTGAATGTGCATGCCGCCGACGACGGCGCGCCGCAGGGTTTCCTGGTACGTGGTGGCGAACTGCTTGTAGCGCTCTCCAGGCGTCGGCGATTGCTCTCGCCAGGATGCGAAGGGGTGGGTTGAAGCCGCCAGCACCCGGGCGCCGTGCGTCTCCGCCGCCCGGACGACCAACGCCCGGGTCTCGCGCAATGCGGTGCGCACGCCGGCTACCGAGTTGCACACGCGTGTGTTGGTCTCGATCTGAGAGCGCAGGAATTCGTGCACGACCGTGTGCGGCCCGCCGGCCTGCTCGCAAGCCGCGAAAATGCCCTCGTCGGGATCGGCGAGGAGGTCGCGGGTCGCGGGATCGACGAGAAAGAACTCCTCCTCGACTCCGAGCGTGATCCCGAGCCCGTCACCGGTATCGGCGGCGTTCATGGCCCTCTCGCGGCCCGAGGCCGCGCCGTCCTGTGAGCAATCATCGCCAAGACCTCGCTATCGCCTGTCGCGCCGTCGCGATCGAGAGCCGCACCTGGCCGCCCGCGAGCGCTGTGTGGGAAGGCGCAGCGGCCGTTATGCGCCAAAGGGCATACTGCATTATTCGCGCGCGGCCGTGCCCGGCGCAATCGGTTAGTATGGCTGCGAGACAATCGCGAAGAGAGACCATTGGAACTCCAGACCGAACGACGCCTCGCCGCCGAGGCGCTCGACCGCATCGGCCGCGGCGCCTTGCCGGAGGCCGAGGCCACGATGGCGATCGACGGCCGCCGCTACACCTGTGCCGACGCACTGGTGGCGGAGAAGGCGACGCTCTTCCGCCGCCACCCGCTGCCGCTTGCCCTCGGCTGCGAGATCGAAGAGCCCGGCGACTACCTCACGCTCGACATCGCCGGCGTGCCGGTGCTGCTGATCCGGGACGACGACGGGACCGTGCGCGGCCTGCTCAACACCTGCCGGCACCGGGGCGCCCGCCTGCTGGATGGCGCCGGCCACGTCGGCAAGGCCTTCGTCTGCCCCTACCACAACTGGGCCTATGACCGCTGCGGCGTGCTCAGGGCGCAGCCGGCGGCCGAGCACTTCCCCGGCATCACGGTCGGCGAAGAGGCGCTGGTGCGTTTCCCCACCGAGGAGCGGGACGGCTTCATATGGCTGCTGCTCGACCCCGCCGGCACGCTCGACCTCGACGACGCTCTCGGCCCGCTCGGCCCGGAGCTTGCGGCCTTCGGGCTCGCGGACTACCGCCATCGCGGCAGTCACGACTGGACCAAGCGGATGAACTGGAAGCTGGGGGTGGATACCTTCCTCGAGTATTACCACGTGCCCATCCTGCACCGCGCCTCCATCGGCAAGACTCTGTTCGGCACGGTTTTCCTCTACGAAGCCTGCGGCCGGCATGCGCGGCTGGTCGCGCCCCGCCGCAGCATCGTGGACCAGCAGGGCGGCGACCCGGCGACGTGGCGCGTCCTTCCCCATGCGACGATCGTCTACCGGCTCTTCCCCAACGCGGTGTTCGTCAGCCAGGGCCCGCACGTCGAGCTCGTGCGCTTCTTCCCCGACCCCGAGCGGCCCGACACCACGGCCTGCCGCTTCAGCTTCGCCTCGCCCGCCGACGACACCAGCGAGCGCGACTGGGAGGAGATGATGCGCCTCGCGCTGGGCGTGCTCGACACCGAGGACTTCGCCGTGATGGAGGGCGTGCAGGCCAACCTCGCCGCAGGGGTGCAGCGCGAGATCGTGTTCGGCCGGAACGAGATCGGCCTCCAGAATTTCCACCGGATGCGCGATGCCGCGCTGAACGGCTGAGAGCGGCGTCGGGAGCGCAAGCATGTCCAAGACCTACCTTTTCACCGTCGGCCCTTCGACCCCGCCGGCCATGACCATCGACCCCGGCGCGGAGATCGACGTGACGGTGGATGGCGCCTTCGACGATATCGAGGACATCGCGCAGGTGCCGACGCCGTTCACGCCTGCGTCCGAGGGGCATCCGCTCGCGCCGGTGACCGGCCCGATCGCAGTGCGCGGCGCGCAGCCGGGCGATTCCGTGGCGATCGACCTGCTCTCGATCGAGCCGTTCGGCGAGGGAGCCAACGCGGTGCTCCGCGACTTCGGCGTGCTCAAGGAGGAGTTCGAGGAGCCCGCCATCGTCGCCTGTCCGATCCGCGACGGGCAGGCGTGGTTCGGCGACCGTGTGGCGATCCCGCTTGCGCCCAATCTCGGCACGCTCAGCACCATGCCGCCGGAAGGCTACCGTCCGTCCCACGCCGGGCCCTACGGCGGTGACTTCGATCAGCGCGACGTGGGCGTCGGCGCGCGCGTCCACCTGCCGGTGATGGTCGACGACGCGCTGATCTTCATGGCCGACCCCCACGCCGCCATCAGCGACGGCATCATCAGCGGCACCGGCGTCGAGTGCTCGGCCCGGGTGCGGGCGCGGATCTCCCTGAACAAGGAGAGCCCGGTCGCGCGGCCGATCTTCGAGCAGAACGGTACGGTGCAGATCGTGGGCTACGGCCCCTCGGTGGAGGCGGCGACCGAAGACGCGTCGAACGCCGCCGTCGGCCTGGTCGCGGAATGGACTGGACTCTCGCGGCGCGAGGCCTACATGCTGCTCGGCATCGTCGGCGAACTCCGCATCGGCACCTCGCCCCGGCCCACGATGGCGGCGCGGCTGATCGTGGAGAAGGCCGTGCTCGCCTCTGCCGGCTGGGACGGCGCCGTGGTGCCGCCGGCCTGACGGCCGCCGTCGCTGCGCCCCCGTTACCCCGGCTACCTAGGCAAAGAAGTAAGGCGACAGGCCTTGCTGATTCTCGTCCACGATCAGGCGGCGGCCGGGCGGCGGATAGGCGCGCGCGCTGCAATCGGAGCGCTCGCAGAGCCGGCAGTTGATGCCGATGGGCGTGACGCCCGAAGGCCGCTCTGGGTCGAGGCCGGAGCCATAGACGAGACGGTTCGCATGGGAAAGCTGGCAGCCGATCGCAACCACGAGCTGCTGGCCCGGCAGCGCGTGGCCGGCACCCGGCCGCGCAACTGCGCGCGCAATCGTGAGATAGGACGCGCCGTCGGGCATCTCCACGATATCGAGGCGAGTCTCGCCCGGCGTCTGGAAGGCGCGGTGCACCCCCCAACGCGGACAGAGCCCGCCGAAGCGGGCGAAGCGGAAGCCGGCGGCATCGAAACGGCGCAGCACGTTGCCCGCGCAATCGAGGTGGACGAGGAAGAACGGCACGCCCTTTGCGCCGGGCCGCTGCAGGGTGATGAGTCGCTGGCAGACGTGCTCGAACGACGCACCGAAGCGCCGGCCGAGGAGGTCGATGTCGTAGTCAAGCGCCTCGGCGGCGGCGTGGAAGGGTTCGTAGGGCATCGCGCAGGCGCCGGCAAAGTAGTTCGCCAGGTCGATGACGAGCAGGCGGCGCGCCTCCCCCTCGAGGCCCGAGTGGGCCGCGATATCGTCGAAGAGCTCGTGCCAGCCGAGCAGCCCCAGCTGATGGGCGAGTTGAAAGGCGCGCTCCTCGGGCGACAGCGCGTCGGAGAGCAGGACGCGCCGGCCGTGGCGGTCGTAGCGACGGACCAGGTCGTGCATGACGTCCGCCGGCATGAGGCGGACCTTGAGGCCGTGGGCGTCCGTGAGGACGGCACGCAACCCCTCGTAGAGGGCATCCGGGTCGACGCTCTCGTCAGCCCGGAGCCGCTCGGCAGCCTCCTCGAGCTCGGGGAAATAGCAGGATCGGCTCTGGAAGAATTCCTGCACCTCGTCGCTTCGGATACCGGCAGCCCCGGCCAACGGCGCCGGCGGGCGGCCCTCTCCGGCGCTGCCCGGCCCCTCGGTACCGTCCACCGTGTTCTCCAGGAGGTCACGGTAGGCGCGGAAGAGGAGGATGACGGCATCGCCGAGCGCCGGGCTCGCCTGGGCCGCGTCGCGAATGTCTTGATCGCCCACCCGGCTTCGGGCAAACAACGGGTCGCCGAACACTTCCCGCAACTGGGCGGTGACGCGCCCCTCGTCGTCTTCCGCAAAGCGTTGGAGATCGATGTCGAACGCCTGGCCGAGCTTGAGCAGGAACGGAACCGTCACGGGCCGCTGGCTGCGCTCGATGAGGTTGAGGTAGCTCGTGGAAATACCGAGCTGCGCCGCCATGCGCGCCTGGGTGAGCCCGCGTTCGCGCCGGAGCCTGCGAACTCGCTGGCCCGCCATCACCTTGCCCTGCATGGCCCGCCTCTCACGCCAATGCCCGGTGCGCCTCGTGCGCACGCACACTGTTTTACTAAATTTACAATAACACAATGACTCACATACCAAACATGAATGAAATACACGTTTTTTTCCAATACGTTATGGACTTTCCCACCCCATCGCGCGACATTGATGTCGTATTGCGATGCAGCACGCAAGGAGTAGCACGCGATGCAGCAGAGCCGCAGGAAGGACGTCGAAGAGACTTGGGAGACCGGTGTCGAGATCGCCGGTCCCGCCGTCCCCGGCCGCGACGAAATCCTGAGCGCGGAGGCCGCGGCCTTCGTCGCCACGCTGGAGCGCCGCTTCGGCGACGAGCGGCGGCGTCTGCTCGGGGCCCGTGCTGCGTTCCAGGCGCGCATCGACGCCGGCGAGAACCCGGCCTTCCGGCCGGAGACCGCGGCGATCCGGGAGAGCGACTGGAGCGTCGCCGGCACGCCGGCTGACCTCGCCGATAGGCGGGTGGAGATCACCGGCCCGGTCGATCGCAAGATGATCATCAACGCGCTCAACTGCGGCGCGTCCTGCTTCATGGCCGATTTCGAGGACGCTGCATCGCCGACCTTCGAGGCGATGATCGCGGGCCAGGTCAATCTCCGCGACGCGGCGCGCCGCACCATCGCCCTGAGCGACCCCAACACCGGCAAGTCGTACGCGCTGGCCGACGAGACCGCGACCCTCATCGTCCGCCCGCGCGGCTGGCATCTGGAGGAGGCGCACCTCCTCGTCGATGGCCGCCCGGTCTCCGCGAGCCTCTTCGATTTCGGCCTCTTCTTCTTCCACAACGCGGCGGAGCTGCGGGCGCGCGGCTCCGGCCCCTACTTCTACCTGCCCAAGTTGGAGCACTACGAAGAGGCCGCGCTCTGGAACGCCGCCTTCGTCGCGGCCCAGGAGGAGCTCGAGCTCCCCGTCGGCACGATCAAGGCGACGGTGCTGATCGAGACCATCACGGCCGCGTTCGAGATGGACGAGATCCTGCACGCGCTGAAGGACCACATCGTGGGCCTCAACTGCGGGCGCTGGGACTACATCTTCAGCGTCATCAAGACCTTCCGGAACCGCGCCGACTGCGTGCTGCCCGACCGCGGCCTCGTCACCATGACGCAGCCCTTTATGCGCGCCTACAGCCGGCTCCTCATCAAGACCTGCCACCGGCGCGGCGCCCACGCCATGGGCGGCATGGCGGCGCAGATCCCCATCAAGGGCGACGATGCGGCCAACGCGCAGGCGTTCGGCAAGGTCCGCGCGGACAAGGAGCGCGAGGCCGGCGACGGCCATGACGGCACCTGGGTCGCCCATCCGGGGCTCGTGCCGATTGCCCGCGAGGTCTTCGACCGGCTGATGCCCGAGGCCAACCAGGTCCCGCTGCAGCTCGGCAACGTGACCGTGACGGAGGCGGACCTCATCGCCATGCCCGAAGGCGGGATCACCGAGGAGGGGCTCCGCAACAACATCCGCGTCGGCATCCAGTACATCGAGGCATGGCTCGCAGGCCGCGGCGCCGTGCCGCTCTACAACCTGATGGAAGACGCGGCCACCGCGGAGATCAGCCGTGCCCAGATCTGGCAATGGATGCGTCACGGCGCGAGCCTTGCCGACGGTCGCGTGATCGACCGGGCGCTGGTGGACCGGGTGCTTGCCGAGGAGATCGCAGCCCTCAAGGAGACGCTCGGCGAGGCCCGCTTCGACGGCGGGCATTTCGAGGACGCGGTCGCCCTTTTCACCGAAGTCGCGACCGCCGATGACTTCCCCAACTTTCTGACGTTGCCGGCGTATCACGTGTTGAACGCCATCCATGACGGCGAGAACGCCGATTGAGGAGGATGAGATGAGTGCGAGACCGACAGAGTCCCTGATCTACGACGCCCCTGACGGACGCTTCGCAGGCATTCGCCGCGACTACGGCGCCGACCAGGTCGTAGCGCTGCGCGGGACTCTGCCGGTCCGCTATACCTTGGCCGAGCATGCCGCCAAACGGCTCTGGCACCTTCTCGAGACCGAGGACTACGTCCACGCGCTCGGCGCGATGACCGGCGGTCAGGCCGTGCAGATGGTCCGCGCCGGCCTCAAGGCGATCTACCTCTCGGGCTGGCAGGTGGCGGCGGACGCCAACGGCGCCGGGCACACCTACCCCGACCAGAGCCTCTACCCGGCCGACAGCGGGCCCGCGCTCGCGCGGCGCATCAACCGCGCGCTGCAACGGGCCGATCAGATCGACAGCGTCGACGGCTTCGGCGTGACCTCGTGGTTCGCGCCAATCGTGGCGGATGCGGAAGCCGGCTTCGGCGGGCCGCTCAACGCCTTCGAGATCGCCAAGGCCTACGTCGAGGCCGGCGTCGGCGGCATCCACTTCGAGGATCAGCTCGCGTCCGAGAAGAAGTGCGGCCACATGGGCGGCAAGGTGCTGATCCCGACCCAGGCGCATATCCGCAACCTGAGCGCGGCGCGGCTTGCGGCCGACGTCTGCGGCACGGCCACCGTGATCGTGGCACGAACGGACGCGGACAGCGCCAAGCTCATCACCAGCGACGTCGACGAGCGCGACCGCCCCTTCATCAACGGCGAGCGCACGGCGGAAGGCTTCCACCGGCTGCGCGACGGCGAGGGCATGGCGCGCTGCATCGCCCGCGGACTGGCCTTCGCGCCCTACGCCGACCTGCTCTGGATGGAAACCTCGACCCCCGACCTCGGCCAGGCGCGGACCTTCGCTGAGGCCATCCGCCGGGAGTTCCCCGGCAAGATGCTGGCCTACAACTGCTCGCCCTCGTTCAACTGGCAGGCCAACCTCGACGAGCGGACGATCGCCCGCTTCCAGCGCGAGCTCGGCGCCATGGGCTACAAGTTCCAGTTCGTCACGCTCGCAGGCTTCCACAGCCTGAACCACGGCATGTTCGAGCTGGCGCGGGGCTACCGCGACCGCGGCATGGCCGCCTACTCGACGCTTCAGGAGGCCGAGTTCGCCTCCGAGCCCGCGGGCTATACGGCGACCCGCCACCAGCACGAGGTGGGCGCCGCCTACTTCGACGCGGTGAGCATGGCGATTTCCGGCGGTGCCGTCTCGACAACCGCAATGACAGGCTCCACCGAGACGGATCAATTCACGCACGCTCTCTCGAGCGCCGCAGAATAGACCGCCGGCGCCAGGGCGTTCCCGCCTGCAGCGGGAACGCTCTGGCCCTTTTTCGTTCGCGGTGGCCGGCCTTATGCGGCTGGCCCGGCCTGCGGGCCCCGCAGCAGGCGACCGGGCAGCGCGCCGGTCGCCTCGCCGTTGCGATAGACCGGGGCGCCGGAGACCACCGTCGCCACGTAGCCTTCGGCCCGCTGGATGAGGCGCCGCCCGCCGCCCGGCAGATCGTACACCGGCTCCGGGCAGTGCAGCGCGAGCCTGTCATAATCGATCACGTTGAGGTCGGCCTTGTAGCCGGGCTGGAGCAGCCCGCGGTCTTCAAGGCCAAGCGCAAGCGCGTTGTCGCGCGTCATGCGCTTGACCGCCCAGGGGAGCGACATCGGCTCGCCCTTGGCCCGATCGCGGACCCAGTGGCTCAGCATGTAGGTGAACGCGCTCGCGTCGCACAGCATGCCCACGTGGGCGCCCCCGTCGCCGAGGCTCACCAGCGTGTGCGGGTGGCGTAGCATCTCGCCCACCACGTCGAGCGAGCCTTCGGTGTAGTTGCTGACGGGCCGGTAGAGCATCGCCTTGCCGTCCCGCTCCAGCAGGTAGTCGTAGGCGACGTCCTCCGACGCCCGTCCCTCGCGGGCGGCGATGGCGGCAACGCTCTGCTCGGCGGCGGGCTCATAGTTGGGCGGCGTGCCGAGCGGGTAGAGGCGGTCCCAGCGGCAGACGCGCTTGGCGACGAAGGCATCCGTGCATTCCTCGGTGAAGAGTCGGGCGCGGAACTCGGGCTGCCGCAGGATCTCGAGCTTCTTCTCCAGCGGCAGATGGGCGATCGCCTCCCAGCTTGGCCGGCCGGAGAAGGGGTTGATCGATATTTCGAAGCCGAGCAGGACGCCGGTGGCGCGCGTCAGCGTCTGGCCGATCATCGGCAGGCCCGCGCGGTTCGCTTCGGCGATATGGGCGAGGATGCGCCGCCAGCCGTCTGGCGCGCGGTCGTTCTGCAGGATGGTGATTGCCATCGGCCGGCGGCTGCGCTCGACCACGCGGCGCAGCATGGCGAACTCCTCGTCGAGATCGTGGAAGTCCGAGATCACCTGCAGCCAGCCCGAACCGACCGTGCCCATGGCGGCAGCGATCGCGGTGAGCTCGTCCTCGGCCGCAGTCAGCGTCGGGATCGGCCGGCCATCCAGCGTCTTGTGGTTGAGCGTGCGCGAGGTCGAGAACCCGAGCGCGCCGGCGCGCACGCCCGCCGCCGCAAGCTGTGCCATCGCCGCGTTGTCCTCAGGCGTCGCGGGCTCGCGCTCCACGCCGCGCTGGCCCATGACGAAGACGCGGACCGGCGAATGCGGCACCTGCGCCGCGATGTCGAGGTCGTAGGGCCTCGCATCGAGCGCATCCATGAATTGCTCGAAGCTCTGCCAGGTCCACGGTAGCCCTTCGTCCAGCACGGCGCCGGGGATGTCCTCGACGCCCTCCATGAACTCCACCAGCGTCTCCCGCTGGTCGGGCCGGCAGGGCGCGAAGCCGACGCCGCAGTTGCCGATCATCGCGGTGGTGACGCCGTTCCATGACGACGGCGTGATCCGGCTGCTCCAGGTGGCCTGCGCGTCGTAATGGGTATGGGGGTCGATGAAGCCCGGCGTCACGATCTTGCCGCGCGCATCGATCTCCTCGTCGCCGGGGCCGAGATCGGGTCCGACCGCCGCCACCAGACCGCCTGCGATCGCGACATCCGCCTCGCGGGGCTCGCCGCCCGAGCCGTCCACCACGGTGCCGCCGCGAATCACCAGCGCGTAAGGCCTGCTCATCGTCGCCCCCTTGGCTCACCCGGAGAGCGGTTCATTAGAAGGAAATCGCGCGCGGCCGCAAGGGCGGAATGACGGCTGCATCGGGCGATCCTCGCGCAACAGCCCGGTGCGCTGCATAGCACATGGTCCAGGATGACGGGTCTGGCCCGCATGTCACACCAGGGTCACGGCCTGCGTCACGAGGCGCGCCGGAGTCCCGACCGTCGTGCGCGCCGCGCCGCGCATTCCGGGATATGCACGACATGTTTTTTTGCGTGTTTTGCCGAGATATTCCGAGACAAGGCGAGACAAGGCGAGACAAGGTGAGACAAAGTGAGACGGGGCAGGAGGGGCCGCGGAACCTCCGAACGGCCCCCGCAACGGCCGCGGCAGTGCTCATGCGGATGCTCATGCCGGTGCTCATGCGGGGCCGTTTGCCAGGGCGCCGCGCGTCCCCCGTCCTGCTTTCGGCCGCGGCAGCGCGTGTGCTCTCGTGCTTCATGGCGCGATCCTGACGGAGCGCGCGCGCACCCT
>LXNI01002938.1_pt1 | contig 10678 bp, 7 predicted proteins | sample 809091 | NCBI WGS metagenome assembly LXNI01 (sample SAMN04870527, study PRJNA318959) | sponge metagenome | biome: 01000161; feature: marine sponge reef; material: water | host: Sarcotragus foetidus | place: Greece: Milos, Mediterranean Sea | collected 2013-05-29 | depth 5-7 m | reverse complement strand
CCTGCACCGCCATCAGGTCCGATTTGCGGGTGACGGGCAGGGACGCAAGGGCGTCGCGGGACGTGATGTCGCCGGCCTCGATGCCGGCAAGCGCGCGCCGCCAATAGGGCGCCTTGTCCTTTGCCAGCGCGATCAGGCGGCGCAATTCCGCGAATTGCTCAACCTGCCGCTGCGCCGGGTCCCGGATCTCGAGACTGTCATAGAAGTCGCCCTTTGCGGTCATGGCCCCTCACACCCAGCGTTTGCGCCGACGATAGAATTTGATGTCCCGGTAGCTCCGGCGCCCGCTCGAGCTGAGGCCGAGATAGAACTCCTTGACGTCCTCGTTCTCCCTGAGGACCGCGGCATCGCCGTCCATGACGATGCGACCATTCTCCAGGATATAGCCGTAATGGGCGTATTTGAGCGCCATATTGGTGTTCTGCTCGGCCAGCAGGATCGAGCAGTTCTCTTCCTCGTTGATGCGCTTGACGATCTCGAAGATCTGCTCGACAAGCTGCGGGGCGAGGCCCATGGAGGGTTCATCCAGCAGGATCATTTGAGGCCTCGACATGAGCGCGCGGCCGATGGCGCACATCTGCTGCTCGCCGCCGGAAATATAGCCGGCGAGGCTTTTGCGGCGGCTTTTGAGCGCCGGGAAATATCCGTAAACCGTGTCGAGGTCGTCATTGAGCTCCGAGCGGCGCGCATGGCGCGTATAGGCGCCAGTCAGCAGGTTTTCCTCGACGGTCAAATGTTCGAAACAATGCCGGCCTTCCATCACCTGGATGACGCCCTTGCGCACGAGGTCGGTCGGCGTCAGCGCATCGATCTGCTCGCCGCGATAGAGGATCGAGCCCTTGGTGACCTCGCCGCGCTCGGCGCGCAGCAGGTTGGAGACGGCCTTGAGGGTCGTCGTCTTGCCCGCCCCGTTCGCGCCGAGGAGGGCGACAATGCCCCCCTTCGGCACGTGGAGGGAGACGCCCTTCAGCACGAGGATGACGTGGTCGTAAATGACCTCGACATTGTTCACTTCAAGCTCGTTGCGAACAGTCTCGTTCATGGGCTTCCAGGCCTCTCCCGCCAGCGGGATCGAGCCGCTCTTACGAGCAGTCGCGCGGGGTGATGTTGTTCTCCTCGGCGTATTGAGCCGCGTCCTGCTCGACGAGCGGGCGCACGACATCCGTCATCGCCGGAATCCAGTCCGTGATGATCTCCCAGGCCTTGCCGTTCCACTGCTGGATCAGGATTGCCGGGTTGGTGCCCTCATGGTTCAGGCAGGTCACCTTGGTAACCGGCATCAGCCCCGTCAGGCCGAGACCCTCGATATCCTCGGCGGAGAGGTCGAGATTTTCGAACGCCCAGCGCACCTGTTCGCCGCTGACGCGCTTGCCCTTGCCGTATTTCTCCTGGGCCAGCCGCACGGCTTCCACGATATAGGCCGCGTTCACCATGCCGCGATTGTAGAGCACCGTGCCCCTGTCGTCGCCGTCGCTAAGGCCGCTAATGCCCTTCATGTCCTCGAAGACCTTGTAGTCGGTTCCGGAACCGTTGAAGGTCGCGCCTTTGTAGCCGATAGCGCCGTCGCCGGCCGGCAACACGTCCTGCTCGGAAGCGGACCACCAGTTGCCGATGAACTTGCTCATGTCGAACTTGATGTTCGCGGCTTCCTTGACGGCGGTCGCGTTCATCACGCCCCAGCCCCACATGATGATGTAGGCGGGTTTGGTGCGGCGGATCTGCAGCCAGACCGACTTCTGCTCGGTTCCCGTCGCGAACGGCACCGGATACTTGTCATAGGTGAAGCCGAACTTCTCGGCCAGGATGTCGAAGGTCGGGATCGGCTCTTTACCGTAGGGGTGGTCGAGGAAGATGAAGGCGAAACGCTGGCCCTTCAGCGCTTCGAGCCCGCCCATCTCATTGGCGATATACTGGACGATGGCCGTGGCCTGGCTCCAATATGTCGCCGGGAAATTGAAGACATAGGGGAACACCCGCCCGTCGGCGGCGCTGGTGCGACCATAGCCCATCGACAGGATCGGAACCTTGTCGGCGGTGGCCTTGTCGATCAGCGCATAGGTGGTGCCGGTGGAATACGGGCTGACGACAGTCGCGCCGCCATGCTTGTCCTTCAGCCGGTCGTAGCATTCGACGCCACGGTCGGTCTTGTAGCCGTATTCGCACTCCTCGACGATGAACTTGACGCCGTTGACGCCGCCATCGCGCTCGTTGACGAGCTGGAAGTAGTCGGTGTAGCCGTTAGCGGTCGGAATGCCGCCGGGCGCGTAGGGGCCGGTGCGGTAAGTGAGCGCGGGGATGAACTGGCCTTCCTCGGCTTGCACAACGCCGATGGCGCCGGCCGCAATGGCTGCGGCCACACCCGCTGTCACCAGTTTCTTCGTGAGCATGATGGGGACCTCCCTTGGGTTTCTGCCTCATCGGGGTTGGGGGCTGTTTCCGCCTGGGTCAATAGGGAAACGGCCAGAGGCGCAGTTTTTCCTTGGCGATTTGCCAGAGCCGCGCCAGTCCATGCGGTTCGACAATCAGGAAGAAGATGATGAGAACGCCGAACAGCATGAATTCGATGTGTGTAATGGTATCGCTCGCTACGGAATAGCCGAACCATCCCGGTGCGCTGTTCAGGATAATCGGCAGCAGGAAGATGAAAGCCGCGCCGAGGAAGGAGCCGAGCACGCTGCCGAGCCCGCCGACAATGACCATGAACAGCACCTGGAACGACCGGTTGATGTCGAAGGCGGTCGGCTCCACGGAATTGATGTAGCACAAGGCCCAGAGCGCGCCGGCGACGCCGCAATAGAAGCTGGAGATCGCGAAGGCCGAGAGCTTGGCCGGCAGCGGCCGGATGCCGACAAGCTCGGCGGCAATGTCCATGTCGCGGATCGCCATCCAGGAGCGGCCGATACGCGAGCGCGCCATGTTTCGGGCGATCCAGGCGAGCGCGATGACGAAAGCCAGGACGAACAGATATTTGGCCTCATTGCCGGCGGCGGCGCCTGTGACCTGGAAACCGAAGACGCTGCGCGGGGGCGCCGGGGGTACGCCCGAGATCGAGTCGTTGACGAACCACGGCACCTTGACGAACAGCCAGAGCAGGAAGAACTGCGCCGCCAGCGTGGCGACCGCCAGATAGAAGCCCTTGATGCGCAGGCTCGGCAGGCCGAAGGCGATGCCGATGGCGGCCGCACAGAGCCCGGCCAGCGGGATCACGACCCAGATGGGCAGCCAGGTGATGTTGGTCGCGATCTTGTAGGCCATGTAAGCGCCGGCGGCCATGAAGGCGCCGGTGCCGAGCGAGAGCTGGCCGCAATAGCCCGTGAGGATATTCAGTCCCAGCGCCGCGATCGACAGGATCAGCACCGGAATCAGGATCGAGGTCATCAAATATTCGCTCGCCACGAGCGGCACGGCGATGACCGCAAAGGCTGTCAATGCGAACACGAACCACCGGTCGAGCGGGATGGTCAGCATCGCCTGGTCGGCGGAATAACTGGTCTTGAATTGTCCGGCTTCGCGGTAAAGCATCGTGTTACACCCGTTCGATGATTTTTTCGCCGAACAGCCCCTGGGGCCGGAAGAACAGGAAGATCATCGCCACGATATAGGCGAACCAGTCCTCTGTCGCACCCCCAAGGAGCGGCACGCCCCAATAATTCTCGAACAGCTTCTCGCCCGCGCCGACGATCAACCCGCCGATAATGGCGCCCGGGATCGAGGTGAATCCGCCGAGGATCAACACCGGCAATGCCTTGAGCGCGATGGTGGAGAGCGCGAATTGCACGCCGAGCTTGGCGCCCCACATGATGCCGGCTGCGAGCGCCACGAAACCGGCCACGGCCCAGACGATCACCCAGATATTGTTGAGCGGAATGCCGACCGAGAGCGCCGCCTGGTGGTCGTCGGCAACAGCGCGCAGCGCGCGGCCGACCGGCGTGAAGTGGAAGAAGAGCGCGAGCACCGTGACCAGGAAGGCTGCGATCACGCCGGCGAACAGGTCCGCGGACTGCACCAGGATTTCGCCGAAGCCCGCCTCCCAGAACAGCGCTGCATCCGGAATCCCGACCCGGACCGGGCGCACATCGCCGCCCCAGAGCGTTTCGCCGAAGCCCTCCAGGAAGAAAGCGATGCCGATGGTAGCCATGAACAGGATAATCGGATCCTGGTTCACCAGCGGGCGCAGCACCAGACGATCCACAACGAACGCAAGGGCGGTCATGATGCCGAGCGTGATGACGAAAGCGAGGATCGGGTGGAGGCCGAGGTCCATCAGCCCGACGAAATTCAGCGCCGCGAACAGCACGAAGATGCCCTGGGCGAAGTTGAAGATCCCGGACGCCTTGAAGATCAGCACGAAACCGAGCGCCACCAGCGAATACATGACGCCGGAAGTCAGCCCGCCGATCAGCACCTCCACCAGGAAGGCCGGCTCGACGACCATCTGGACGAAGGGATCGATGAATATCAGGTAAAGGGTTTCCATCGCCGCGCTGTCCTAATCGTGGCTTACGCCCAGATAGGCGTCGATGACTTCCTGGTTGCCGCGGATTTCGTCCGGCGTGCCTTCGGCGAGCTTCCTGCCATAGTCGAGCACCACCACCCGGTCGGAGAGGTCCATCACGACGCCCATGTCATGCTCGATCAGCGCGATCGTGGTGCCGAGCTCGTGATTGGTGGAGAGCACGAAGCGGCACATGTCCTCCTTCTCCTCGACATTCATGCCGGCCATCGGCTCGTCGAGCAGCAGCAATTCAGGCTCGGCGGCGAGCGCGCGCGCCAGTTCGACCCTCTTCTGCAGCCCGTAGGGCAGGCGGCCCACGGGCGTCTTGCGGATCGACTGGATCTCGAGGAAGTCGATCACCTCCTCGACCTTTTCGCGATGGGCGATCTCCTCCCGCCGGCCGCGGCCGATATAAAGCGCCTGCTCCACGAAGGAGGCCTGCATCTTGAGCATCCGCCCGGTCATGACATTTTCGAGCGTCGTCATGCCCTTGAAGAGCGCGATGTTCTGGAAGGTGCGGCTGATGCCCTGGGCCGCCGCCTCATGCGGGCGCATCTGGCGGCGTTCCGCGCCCTTGAAGGTGATCGTGCCTTCCTGCGGGTGGTAGAAGCCGTTGATGCAGTTCAACATGGATGACTTGCCGGCCCCGTTGGGGCCGATAATGGCGAAGATTTCGCCATCATGGATATCGAAGCTCACATCCGTCAGCGCCCGCACGCCGCCGAAGCGCAGCGAAATGTCCTTGACGCTGAGCAGGATGTCCCCCGGTCGGCTCATGCAGCGGCCCTCTCGCCGCCGGCCGGCGCGACGCGGGCGTCCCGGATCGCGAGGTCGCCGGTGATCGTGCCCGAACGCCCGTCCTCGAAGGTCACCGGCGTCTCGAGCAGGATACGGCCCTCGCCGCCGTAAAGCGCCTCGATGGCGGGCGCGTAGCGCTCGGAGATGAAGCGGCGGCGGACCTTCTGCGTGCGGGTGAGCTCGCCGTCGTCCGCGTCCAGCATCTTGTGCAGCACGATGAAACGCTGGATCTGCGAGCCGGCGAATTGCGGATCGGCCGCCAGGCTTTCGTTGAACTCCGAAACATGGCCCTCGACGATGTCGAGCACCTCGGGCCTGGCGGCGAGCTCCTGATAGCTTGAATAGGGAATATTGCGCCTTTCGGCCCAATTGCCGACCGCCTCCATGTCGATATTGATCATCGCGGCTACGAAATCCCGCTCATGGCCGAAGGTCACCGCCTCGCGGATGTTCGGGTAGAATTTCAGCTTGTTCTCGAGATATTTCGGCGCGAAGAGCGCGCCATTGACGAGGCGCCCGACATCCTTGGCGCGGTCGATGATCCGCAGATGGCCGTCGCCGTCGATCACGCCGGCATCCCCGGTATGGACCCAGCCGTCGCTCGTCTTCGTCTCGGCGGTAGCCTCGCTGTTCTTGTAATATTCCTGGAAGACGCCGGGACTGCGATAGAGCACTTCGCCTTCGTCCGTGATGCGCAGCTCGACGCCCGGGGCCGGGGGGCCGACGCTGTCGGGGCGCACATCGTCATTGGTCTGGATGGTGACGAACACGCTCGCTTCGGTCTGGCCGTAAAGCTGCTTCAAATTGATGCCGAGCGAGCGGAAGAAGCGGAAGATTTCCGGGCCGATGGCCTCGCCGGCGGTATAGCCCACCCGGAGCCGCGAAAGGCCCAGCACATTCTTGAGAGGGCCATAGACGAGGATTTCGCCAAGCCGGTAAAATAGCCGGTCTGCAAGGCCGACCTTGCGGCCTTCCAGAATATCCGCCCCGGCGCGGTCGGCGACAGCCATGAAGAAGCGGAACAGGCGCTGCTTGACGGGCGCTGCGTCCTCCATGCGGATCGTCACCTGGGTCAGCAGGTTCTCGAACACGCGCGGCGGCGCGAAGAAATAGGTGGGGCCGAGTTCGCGCAGGTCGTGCGGCACGGTCTCGGGCGATTCCGGGCAGGCGAAGGAGAAGCCGACCAGATGCGCCTGGCAATAGGAGAGCACATTGTCGCCGACCCATGCCATCGGCAGATAGGCCAGCACGACCTCGTCCTCGTGCAATTGCTCGAAATCCGCGCCGATCTTGGCGCAGAGCAGGAGATTGTCGTAGGAGAGCACCACGCCCTTCGGCGTGCCGGTGGTGCCGGACGTGTAGAGGATGATCGCCGTGTCGCCGCCCTGACCGCCATCGACCTCCGCGTCCCAGCCGCTCTCCCCGCCCATGCCGACAACATCGTCATAGGCGTGCAGGAACGGCTCGTCATAGTCCCGCATGCCGCGCGGGTCGTCATAGATGATCGTCCGCAGCGCGGGCAGGTGCTCCTTCTGGGAGAGGACCTTGTCGACCTGTTCCTGGTCCTCCGCCACGATGAATGCGGCCTCGGCGTGTTCCAGCACGAAGCGCATCTCCTCCGCCACCGCATCCTGATAGACCGGCACGGGAACGGCGCCGAGGCTCTGCGCGGCGCTCATGGCGAAATAGAGCCGCGGCCGGTTGTCGCCGACAATGGCGATTTTCTCGCCCCGCTTGAGGCCGAGCGCCTTCATGCCGCCGGCGAGCTTGCGCACGGCGTCGCGGAAATCGGCCCAGCTCCAGGTCTGCCAGATGCCGAGGTCCTTCTCGCGGACCGCCGCTACCGAGGCGCGATGCTCGGCATTGTAGCGCAGCAGCTTCGGGAAGGTGTCGTGTTGCGCAACATCCGGTAGGGCGCCGGCCATGGCTTCGGTCTCCCCTTGGGCGAGTGCGAGCGCTTGGATCGGGTCGATTACGGTCGCGATGTGTGAAGCGTTTGCGAGAGCTTGGTAGCCAAGCTATGCGCCGAGGCCAAGCAAAAAATGATACGTAACGCCGACTTTGGTGTCGCAGCGCGCGCCGCGGGGATATGTTGTCCGGCGGCTTGCCGCCTCTGCGGCGGCGGAAGGGAAGGCGCTTGACGATGGCTCGGTTCGCGGTGCGCAGGGGCGCTTGAAGATGGCGCATCCGGATTTCTCGGCGCTTCCGGCCGTGGACCGCCTGCTCGAGGACCCCGCCCTGGGCGCCGCGGCGGCGCAATACGGCCGCGCCGAGGCGCTGGCGGGCGCGCGGCAGGCGCTGGCGGCCGCGCGGCGGGCGCTGGCGGCCGGCGGCCCGCTCGACCCGGCGGCGCTCGGCCCCACGGCCGCGGCCCATATTGCGGCGCGGGGGCGGCCGTCGCTTCGGCGCGTGTTCAACCTGACCGGCGTGGTGCTGCACACCAATCTCGGCCGGGCGCCGCTGCCGCCGGAGGCGCTCGCCGCCATCGCCGCAGCCGCCGGCAATTGCAATCTGGAATACGATCTGGAGACCGGCCGGCGGGGCGACCGGGATTCCCATGTCGAAGCGCTGCTGACGGAACTCACCGGCGCACAAGCCGCCATCGTCGTCAACAACAATGCCGCCGCCGTGCTGCTGGTGCTGAACAGCCTCTCGGCAGGGCGCGACACGCTGGTGTCGCGGGGCGAGCTGGTCGAGATCGGCGGCTCCTTCCGCATGCCGGAGATCATGGCCCGCGCCGGCGCCCGCATGGTGGAGGTCGGCACCACTAACCGCACCCATGCCCGCGATTTCGAGGCCGCCATCGGTCCGGATACCGGCTGCGTGCTGAAGGTGCACACCTCCAACTATGAGGTGGTCGGCTTCACGGCCTCGGTGCCGGACGACCGCCTTGCCGGTATCGCGGCGGCGGCGGGCGCGCCCTATGCGGTCGATCTGGGCGCGGGCCAGCTTGTCGATCTCGCCCGTTACGGCCTGCCGCAGGAGCCGATGCCGGGCAAGGCGCTGGCCGCCGGGGCCGGGCTCGTTACCTTCAGCGGCGACAAGCTGCTGGGCGGCCCGCAGGCCGGCATCATCGTCGGGCGGAGGGACCTCATCGCCGCGCTCAAGCACAACCCCATGCGCCGGGCCATGCGCCTCGGCAAGCTCTCGCTGGCGGCGCTGGAAGCGGTGCTGCGCCTCTACCGGGACCCCGACCGGCTGGCCGAGCGGCTGCCCGCGCTACGCGTCCTTACGCGCTCCGTCGAGGAGATCGAGGCGCAGGCGCAGCGCCTCGCGCCGGCGATAGAAGGCGCGGAGGTCGTGACCGCCCAGAGCCAGATCGGTTCCGGATCGCTTCCGGTGGAGCGCCTCGAAAGCCGGGCGCTCGCGCTTTCCGCCCCCGGTGGGAAGGCGCTCGAGGCGCGCGCCGCGGCGTTCAGGCGGCTGCCCATACCGGTCATCGGGCGCATTGCCGAAGGGCGGCTGCTCTTCGACCTGCGCACGCTTGACGACGAAGACGCTTTCCTGTCCCAACTGGTCCCATGATCGTTGCGACCGCCGGGCATATCGACCACGGCAAGACCTCGCTGGTTAAGGCCCTGACCGGCGCCGATGCCGACCGGCTGCCGGAGGAGAAGGCGCGCGGGCTCACCATCGATCTCGGCTTCGCCTACTGGCAGGCCGGGCCCGGCCAGACCGTCGGCTTCATCGACGTGCCGGGGCATGAGCGCTTCATCAAGAACATGCTGGCGGGCGTCACCGGCATAGACGCGGCGCTGCTGATCGTGGCGGCGGATGACGGGCCGATGCCGCAGACGCGCGAGCATCTGGCGATCCTGGAACTGCTGGGCGTGCAGCGCGGCATTGTCGCCGTCACCAAGGCGGATCGGGCGGAGCCAGCGCGGGTGCAGGCCGTCGCCGAAGAGGCGCAGGCGCTTGTGGCCGATACCGGGCTTGCCGGCGCGCCGGTGCTGCCGGTCTCCGCGATAACGGGCGCGGGCGTGCCGGAATTGCAGCGCCTGTTGCAGCGGCTTGCGGGCGCGGTCGGACGGCGGCGGGCGGCGGGGCGCTTCCGGCTGGCGGTGGACCGCAGCTTCACCCTGCGCGGCGCGGGCCTCGTGGTCACCGGCACGGCGTTTTCGGGCGCGGTCAAGGTCGGCGACCGGCTTCTGGTCTCGCCCGGCGGCGTCGAGGCGCGGGTGCGCGCCATCCATGCCGGGAATGTCGAGACCCATGCCGCACAGGCGGGGCAGCGTGTGGCGCTCAATCTTGCCGGGGCCGGCCTTCGCCGTCACGCCGTCTCGCGCGGCGACTGGCTGCTGGCGCCGGAGGCCCACGGGCCGACGCGCCGGATCGACATAAGGCTGCGCGTGCTTGGCGGTGAGGCGCGTCCCCTCCGCGACCGCACGCCCGTGCATGTCCATCTGGGCGCGGCGGATGTGACCGGGCGCGTGGCGGTGCTGGACGGCCCGTCGATCGCGCCGGGCGAAGCGGGCTGGGCGCAATTGCTGCTGGACCGCGAGATCGGCGCGCTCGCCGGCGATGGCGTCGTGCTGCGCGACCAGTCGGCGATGCGCACCATGGCCGGCGGGCGCGTCGTCGATCCGTTTCCCCCGGCGCGCGGTCGCGCGCGGCCGGAGCGGCTGGCCGAGCTTGCGGTGCGGGCCGGGGAGGACCCGTTCGGCGGGCTGGTGGCGGCGACGCCCTTCGGGTTCGACTTCCCGCGCTTCGCGCAGGCCCACAATCTGAACGACGCGGAACAGGCGGCGCTCAGGCGGCGCCACGGCGTGGTGTTTGCGGATCCGGTAGCGGTCGATGCCGGGCGCTGGCAGGCGCTCTCGGACGCCTTCGAGCGCGAGGTGGACGCCTGGACGGCAGCGCATCCCGACAGTCCCGGCCTCGGCCCTGTGGCGCTGCGGCGCCGGCTCGACCCGGTGCCGCCGCGCGACGTCGCCGAGGCGGCGCTGGCGGCGCTGGCGAGGGCGGGCCGGCTCGCGCGCTCCGGCGGCTTCGTCCACAGGCCGGGCCACCGCGCGGCGCTCGCTCCGGAAGAGGAGGCGCTTTGGAAGCGCATCGAACCGCTGATTGTCGAGGGGGGGCTGCGCCCGCCGCGCGTGCGCGAGCTCGCCGAGTTGCTCAAGGTCGATCACGCCCGGGTGGAGCAGGTATTGCGGCAGGCTGGGCGTTTCGGGCTGGTGCGAAGGGTGGCGGACAACCGCTGGTTCCCGCCGGCCGCGCTCAAGGGTCTTGCGGACATCGCCGAGGCCCTGGCGGGGGAGAGCGCCGACGGGCGGTTTACGGCAGCGGCCTACAAGGACCGCTCCGGCATCGGGCGCAATGTCACCATCGAGCTGCTGGAGTTCTTCGACAAGGAAGGCTTCACCCGGCGCGAGGACAATGCGCGCC
>LXNI01002936.1_pt1 | contig 10680 bp, 8 predicted proteins | sample 809091 | NCBI WGS metagenome assembly LXNI01 (sample SAMN04870527, study PRJNA318959) | sponge metagenome | biome: 01000161; feature: marine sponge reef; material: water | host: Sarcotragus foetidus | place: Greece: Milos, Mediterranean Sea | collected 2013-05-29 | depth 5-7 m | reverse complement strand
GGCCCCTGCGTCACCACATAAGAGGAGGCTCGCCGGCCCCGGCCGCGCAGCCCATGCCGGGACCGGCGATAGGTCATGCGCCCCCGGCATCCGGATCATGACATCGCATGACATATGCTGACACTTCCGGGGGCAGGCGGCGCTGCTCCCTCCGGAGCGCCTCGTTGACATGGGCCCGGTTTCCGCCCAAACCGGGTCGCCGGGCCGGTGCCTTGCGGGGGCGCCGGGGCCGGCGTCGGCCGCGTCGGAAGGGCCCTCATGCATCTTGAGCTTCGCCTCTGGCGCTTCACCGAGGGCGTTCGCGGGCGCATCTTCTTCTCGATGGCGGTCGGGCTGCTGGCGACGGCGCTCGGCGTGGCGCGGCTGGCGCTGCTCGGCTGGCTGATCGGGCGCATCTTCGCCGGCGCCACGGCCGCCGAGCTGGCCTGGCCGACTGCCGGCATCGCGATCGTCATGGCCGCGCGCGGCGCTTGCGAATATTGGCGGACCATCACCGCGCACAGGACCGCCGCGCTCGTCCAGAAACGACTCCGGCGCATGCTGTTCGACCGCATTGCGGCGCTCGGGCCGTCCTATGCCGGGCGGCAGCGCTCCGGCGCGCTCACGCTCTCGCTGGTCGATGGCGTCGAGCAGCTCGAAACCTATTTCGGCCAGTATCTGCCGCAGCTCATGGTGTCCTTCGCCACGCCAGTGCTGATCTTCGCCTTCGTCGCGTTTATCGACCTGCCGGTGGCGGCGGTGCTGTTCGCCTTCGCGCTCGCCGCGCTGCTGCTGCCGGCCGCCTGGCACAGCCTCGATGTGATGAGCGCGCGCAAGCGCCAGACGGCCTATGCGGATTTCGCCGCCGAGTTCCTCGACTCGATCCAGGGCCTCGGCACGCTCAAGGCCTTCGGGCAGAGCGCGGCGCGCGCGGACCTGCTGGCCGGCAAGGCGCGCGAGCTCTTCCGCCGCACCATGTGGGTGCTCGGCACCAATGTGCTCTCGCGCGGCATCACCGACTGCATGATCGCCATCGGCGCGGCGGCGGCCCTGGCGCTCGGCGCCGCGCGCGTCTCGGCCGGCGAGATGGAGCTTGCGGGCCTGCTCGTCATCCTGATGATGGGCGTGGAGATCTTCCGCCCGATGCGCGACCTCCGCGCCGTGCTGCACCAGGGCATGGTCGGCCTCTCCGCGGCCCAGGGCCTCTACGCCATCCTGGCGGCCGAACAGGAAGTGGCGGACGGCCCGGAAAACGCCGAGGCGGACCGGCTGGAGCCGGCGATTGCCTTCGAGACTGTCACCTTCGGCTATCCGGGCGCGCGGGGGCCGGCGCACAAGGGGCTTTCCTTCTCGATCGCGCCGGGCGAGCGGGTCGGCGTGGTCGGCCAGAGCGGCTGCGGCAAGACCTCGATCGTGCGCCTGCTGCTGCGCTTCTTCGACCCGGACGCCGGGCGCGTCACGCTCGGCGGCATCGACCTGCGCCGGATGAGCTTCGCGCAGATCCGCCGGAATATCTCGGTCGTCAACCAGGACACGTTCCTGTTCCACGGCACGATCGGCGAAAACATCCGCATGGGCCGCCCCGATGCGAGCAATGAGGAGGTCGAGGAGGCGGCGCGGGTCGCCAATATCGAGGGCTTCATCGACACGCTGCCCGACGGCTATGACACCGTTATCGGCGAGAAGGGGATCAAGCTCTCCGGCGGGCAGCGCCAGCGCGTCGCGATTGCCCGCGCCGTGCTGCGCGACACGCCGATCCTGGTGCTCGACGAGGCGCTCTCGGCCGTCGATGCCGACAATGAGGCGGTGATCCAGGAAGCGCTCGACCGGCTGATGCAGGGCCGCACGGTGCTGATCCTGGCGCACCGGCTTTCTAGCGTCATCGGCTGCGAGCGCATCCTCGCCATGGAGGACGGCCGGGTCGTGGAAAGCGGGCCGCACAGCGAACTCATTGCGATGCCGGACGGCGTTTATGCCGCGCTCATGCGTGAGCAGGCGCGCGAGTCCGGGGCGCGGGAGGACGACCTCCTGATCGACGCCGCGGACCGGCCGACGACCGAAACCCTGGACGCCACGCCCGGCGGGGCGAAGCAGGCCCAGACCGAAGGCGTCATCAGGGCGGAGGGCCTCGCCTGGTTCCAGGTCGTGGCCGCGCTGATGCGCGTGATCCTGCCCTGGAAGGGCCGCCTCGGGCTCACCTTCCTGTTCGGTGTGCTGCGTGTGCTCGCCTTTATCGGCGTCGGCGCGGTGAGCGCGCTCATCGTCTTCAGCCTGAAGAACGGTGCGCCCTACGACCACCTGCTCGTCTGGCTCTGGGTGCTGGCGCCCCTGGCCGGCATTGTCCACTGGCTCGAATCCTGGGTGGCGCATGACATGGCGTTCCGCCTGTTGGCGGAGATGCGCGTCGATGCCTTCCGCAAGCTCGACAAGCTGGCGCCCGCCTATCTGGTGCGGCGGCGGACAGGTGACCTGATGAACCTCGCCACGCATGATATCGAGCTCATCGAGTATTTCTTCGCCCACACGGTGGCGCCCGCCTTCGTCGCGGCGCTGGTGCCGGCCCTCGTCATTGTGGTGCTGGGCTGGGCGAGCCCGTGGATCGCGCTGGCGCTCGTCCCGTTCCTCGTTGCGGTGGGCCTCAGCCCCCTCCTGATGCGCGGCCGGGTGGACCGGCTGGGCTCCAGGGCGCGCGAGGCGGCGGGCGAACTCGGCGCCTATGCCATCGACTCCGTACAGGGGCTCGGCGAGCTCGTCTCCTTCCAGGACGAAGGCCGGCGCGCGGACGGCTTCGACCGGCTCGCCGACCGGCATATAGCGCTCCGCCTGCCATTCTTCGGTGAAGTGACGCTGCAGGAGAGCCTGCTGGAGGTGCTGACCGGCCTCGGCGGGCTTGCGGTGGTGGTGAGCGGCGCGCTGCTGGTCCAGGCGGGAACGGTCGATGCCGGCCTGTTGCCGCTGCTGGCCCTGCTCGCCATGTCGGCTTTCCTGCCGGTGTCGGAGATCGCGCAGATCGGCCGGCGGCTCGCGGACACGCTCGGCGCCACCCGGCGCTATTACGCGCTGGAGAACGAGCCGGTGCCGGTGACGGACGGACCGGGCGCGGAAGAGGGCGCCGGCGCGCAGGCGGGCCTCTCGCTGGAGGGCGTGAGCTTTTCCTATCCCGGCCAGGCGCGGCGCGCACTCAGCGAGGTCACGATGACCATCCCGGCCGGGCAGACGGTGGCGCTGGTCGGGGCCTCGGGCGCCGGCAAGACCACCACGGCGCAGCTATTGATGCGCTTCTGGGACCCGGATATCGGACGCATCGCGCTCAACGGCGTGGACCTGCGCGACTACAGGCTCGACGAGCTGCGCAGCCGCATCGCGCTGGTCTCGCAGGACACCTACCTGTTCAACGACACGCTCCGCGCCAATGTCACCATCGCCCGGCCGGGCGCGAGCGAGGCGGAACTGGCCGCGGCGCTCGAACATGCCGCGCTCGGACCGCTCATCCGCACGCTTCCGGACGGGCTCGAAACCGTGGTCGGCGAGCGCGGCGCCAGCCTTTCCGGCGGCCAGCGCCAGCGTGTCGCCATCGCGCGCGCCTTCCTGAAGGACGCGCCCATCCTGATTCTCGACGAGGCCACCAGCCATCTGGACGCGCTCAACGAGCGCGCCGTGCGCCGCGCGCTCGATATGCTGAAGGCCGACCGGACCACCATCGTGATCGCGCACCGGCTCTCCACCGTGCGCGATGCCGACAGCATCGTCGTGCTGGATGGCGGCCGGCTTGTCGAGACGGGCGCACATGGCGAATTGCTGACAAGGCGCGGCCTCTACGCCGCGCTCGTCCACCGCCAACTCGCCAGTGCGGCCGCTGCCCAGTAACCCGGATTCAGCCGTCAATCCCATGAACCGGCCTCGCGACCGCATCGGACTGGCGATCCTGCTCGTGGTCGGCGCCGTGGCGCTCTTTTCCATCCTCAATGCGGAGGTGAAGATCCTGCGCGCGGATTTCGGCTCCGTGCAGCTTGTCTGGGCCCGCTATATCGGTGCGCTGCTCTTCATGGTCGCCGTATTCACGCCCATGCGCGGCCCGCACTTCTTGCTGCTCAGGACAGCGCGCCCGGCAGCGCAGATTCTGCGCGGCGCCTGCCTGCTCGCGGCCTCGCTCTGCTTCTTCCTCGCGATCAAATGGGTGCCGCTCGCCACGGCCGCAGCGATCACCATGCTGGGCCCCGTATTCATTACCGCCCTGTCCGGCCCGGTGCTGGGCGAGCGGGTCGGCCCGAGGCGCTGGTCGGCGGTCGTCATCGGCTTTGTCGGCGCGCTCGTCATCATCAGGCCCGGTTTCGGCGACACGCCCTGGCAGATCGTCTTCACGCTCGGCTCCGCCATTTCCAGCGCCTTCTACGCCCTGCTGACGCGCAAGCTCTCGGCGGGCGAGGACGCGGCGACATCGGCGACCATCGCGACCGTGGTGGGAACGGCGGCGCTCAGCCTTGTCGTCTGGAGCGACTGGCGCGCGCCGTCAGGCGCCGTCGAGATCGGCATGATCGCGTCCCTCGGCCTGCTTTCCGGCCTCGGCCATTATCTCTACACCGTGGCGCTCGGCTGCGGTCCGGCATCGGTCATCGCGCCCTTCAACTACAGCCACCTTATCTTTGCGGCGCTGCTCGGCTTCATCGTGTTCGGCTACTTTCCGGACCTCTGGAGCTGGGCCGGAGCGGGCCTGATTGTGGCGTCCGGCCTTTATATCGGCTATCGCGAGGCGGTGCTGAGCAGGCGCGCGGGAGAACCGGGACCTTGAAGAGAAACGCCCTTGTCGTCGCGTTCGACGCCAGCGAGCGGGACCGCGACATCATCGCCGAAGCCTGGGGCGAGGCGGGGCCCCTCTTTTACCTCGCCGACGCTGCGTCGCCCAAAGCCCGCGCGCTCGTGCTGCAATGCGCAGCGGCCCTGCTGGCGCGGCATACGGGGAACGACTTCCGGCGGGAGGAATGGCCGCTCCTGGCCGGAGCCCGGCTGCTGCAGATGCTGCCGGCCGGCGTGGACTTCATGCCGTTGAGGGACCTGCCGCCCGAGCTTCCGGTCGCCGGCAATGGCGGCGCTTCCGCCGAGCCGATGGCCGAGCACGGCGCCGCCATGGCGCTCGCCGCCGCCAAGCGCCTGTTCGCCGAACAAGCCGAGCTCCGCGCCGGGCGCTTCAACCAGTTCCAGCCCAATATCAGGCTGGCCGGCGGCGTGTGCGGCATATTGGGTTTTGGCGGCATCGGGGTGGCGGTCGCCCGACTGATGCGCGCCTTCGGCATGGCAATCCACGCTATCAATCGGCGCGGCGCCAGCGACGAGCCGGCCGACTGGATCGCAACGCCGGACAGGCTGGATGAGTTGCTGGAAGCGGCCGACATCCTGTTCATCACCGCGCCGCTCAGCGCCGCGACGGAAGGGGCTATCGACGCGGACGCGCTCCGGCGCATGAAGGACAATGCCATCCTGGTCAACCTCGCGCGCGGCGAGATCATCGACGAGCGCGCGCTCTACGACCACCTTGCCGCCTGGCCGTCCTTTACCGCCTGCCTCGACGCCTGGTGGGTGGAGCCGATTCGCCACGGCAGTTTCCGCATCGACACTCCACTGCTCGACCTGCCGAACGTCATCGGCTCGCCGCACAACTCGGCCTCCGTCGGCGGCAGCCGGCGCCCGGTCGTTCTCGGCCGCGCCGTCGCCAATTGCGCCCGCGCGGCCCGCGGCGAGACGCCGCTCCACCTCATCCGGCCGGAGGAACGGATGCAGTGAAGCCGGTTATTTCAATATTTCGGCGTTGATGACATTAGCCGGGTCAAGCCGGCCTTCGAAGCAATCGACGACATTCTGCGCGGCGGCGGCGCCCATGCGGAACATGGATTCTTCGCTCACGCCCGCCGAATGGGGCGAGACGATGATGTTATCGAGCTCGAACAGCGGTTCGTCAGCCGTCGCCGGCTCCACGACGAACGGGTCGATGCCTGCGCCCGCGATCACCCGGCGTTTGAGCGCGTCGTAAAGCGCCCTTTCCTCGACGATATTGCCGCGCGCGGTGTTGACCACGAAGGCCGTTGGCTTCATCGCGGCGAGCTCGGCCGCGCCCACCATGCCGTCCGTTTCCTCGTTCTTCGGGCAGTTGACCGAGAGGAAGTCGATCTCCGGCAGCGCTGCCCGCCAGTCCTCGACCGGCGTTGCGCCTGCGGTCGCGATCGCGTCCTGGATGACATAGGGGTCGTGGACCAGCACATTCATGCCCATCGCGGTGCAGCGCGGCACAAGCCGGCGGCCGATGCGCCCGAAGCCCAGGATGAGCACCGTCCGCCCGGCGATGTCGTAGGCCGGGGTCTCGAAACGAATGTCCCAATTGCCCTTGCGGAGCTCGCGGTCGTAGAGGAGGGCGCGCTTGGCGAGCGCCATCATGAAGAACAGCGAATGCTCGGCGACGGTGATCGAATTGGCCGTGCCGACGACAGCGAGCGGCACGCCCGCCTCGGTCAGCGCTGGCACATCGACCGCGTCGTAGCCGACGCCGTGGCGGGCGACGATCTTCAGCCGTTCGGCATTGCCGATGATGCGGCGGGTGAAGGGCGCCACGCCCAGGATCGCCGCGTCATAATTGGCGATATGCTGCAGGATGTTGTCCTCGGTGAGTTCGGTGAAGCGCTCGACCGCGATATCGTCGCGTCCCTCGAAGACCGATTTGATCCCCGCCGTATAGGGCATTTGCAGCATCACGCGATAGGCCATGCCTCGTCTCTCCTGTGTGTCTCGTTGTTCCGATACGCCGCCGGGCCGGTTTTCGCCCACGCCCCGAGCCGCTAAGCTTCGCCGCGAATACAGCCGGAGGCCGGTCCCATGTCAATGAGTGCGCTGTCGCTGGCCAAGGCCGATCACGCGCCGCCGCCGACCGGCGCCGGAGCGCCTTTTTCGTGACGGCGCGCATCGCGGTTCTCGGCATCTTCGTCGTCGATGCGACCTTCCGCACCCGGCGCCTGCCGCGGATGGGCGAGACGGTCATCGGCGAGAGCGTGGCGCTCAGCCCCGGCGGCAAGGGTTCGAACCAGGCGGTGGCGGCCGCGCGGCTGGACGCAACTGTCCGCTTCATCACCCGGGTCGGGCGCGATTCCTTCGCCGACATGGCCGATGCCGTCTGGGCCGAGGCGGGTGTCGAAGCCGAGGTCATGCGCTCGGACAGCGCGGCCACCGGCGCGGCGGCGGTGCTGGTGCATGCCGCCAGCGGCGAGAACGCCATCGTCGTGTGCCCCGGGGCCGCATCCGAAATCTCCGAGGCGGATGTCGACAGGGCGGCGGAGGCAATCCGGTCGGCCGCCGTGTTCGTGACCCAGTTCGAGCAACCGCTGCCAGCGGCGGCGCGGGCGCTCGCAATTGCGCGCGAGGCGGGCGTGACAACGGTGCTGAACCCCGCCCCGGCCGCGGACGCCCCGGAGGGGATGCTCAGGCTCTCGGACTATGTGACGCCGAATGAGGCCGAAGCCGAGGCGCTCACAGGCATTGCGGTCGATGACGAAGACGCCGCGCGCCGGGCGGCCGCTGCGCTGCGGGAACGCGGCGCCGGCGCTGCCGTCATCACATTGGGCGCGCGCGGCGCCTTGTTCGACGGTCCGGGAGGTGTTGCATTCATGCCCGCCTTCCGCGCCGGGCCGGTTGTCGAGACGACCGGCGCCGGCGACGCCTTCAACGGCGCCTTCGCCGTCGCGCTGGCGGAGGGGCGCGAGCCGGCCTCGGCGGTGCGCTTCGGCTGCGCCGCCGCCGGCATTTCCGTCACGCGGCCGGGCACGGCGCGGTCCATGCCGAGCCGGGCGGAAGTGGAGGCGCTGCTCGCCCGAGGATGATAGCGGTCGACACGCGCGCCGCGGTTGAAGCAGCGGCGGGCGGGGCGCTATCCTCCGCAGGCCGCCGCTGCAAGGAGCGCTTCCCCCGTGAGACCCTATTCCGCTGCTGCGGGATGGCGCGAAGAGCCGCGCTATCCCGACCCGCTGGTCGAGGCCCTGGACCCGCGCTTCGAGCGCTACCGTATCTTCAGCGCGGCCGTTGAGCGCCTCTGGACGGGATGCCGTTGGGCCGAAGGGCCGGTCTGGTTCGGCGACGGGCGCCATCTGCTCTGGTCGGACATCCCGAACAACCGCATCCTCAAATGGGAGGAGGAAACCGGGCGGGTCTCCGTCTGGCGCCGGCCCACCGATTTCGCCAACGGCCACACGCGCGACCTGCAGGGCCGACTGGTGACCTGCGAGCATGGCGGCCGGCGCGTCACGCGCACCGAATATGACGGCAGCGTCACCGTGCTGGCCGACAACTGGCAGGGCCGGCGGCTGAACTCGCCCAATGATGTGGTCGTAAAGTCGGATGGCTCCATCTGGTTCACCGACCCGCTCTTCGGCATTCTCGGCGATTACGAGGGTCATAGGGCCGAGAGCGAGACGCCGATGGCTGTCTATCGACTGGACGGCGCCACCGGGGACATGCGCCTCGTCGCCGATGACATTGCCGGGCCGAACGGGCTCTGCTTCTCCCCGGATGAACATATCCTCTATATCGTCGAGTCGCGCGGCGAGCCGACCCGCAAGATTCTCGCCTATGATGTGGGCGAAGACGGCGCGCTCTCCGGCAGGCGGGTGGCGATCGACGCCGGCCCCGGCGGCACGCCGGACGGCATGCGCGTCGATATCGACGGCAATCTCTGGTGCGGCTGGGGCATGGGCTCGCCGGAGCTCGACGGCGTGATGGTGTTTGCCCCGGACGGCGCCCCTATCGGGCGCATCGCCCTGCCGGAGCGCTGCGCCAATGTCTGTTTTGGAGGCGCGAAGCGCAATCGGCTGTTCATGGCGGCCAGCCGGTCGCTATACGCGCTCTATGTCAACACAAGGGGCGCGCATCACGTCTAGGGCCGGCGATTCCGGCAGGCGCGGACAGCCGCCCCGGCGATGATCGAGGCGCTGGATGGCGTCTCGACGGCCGGGCTGGCGGTGGCCGGGGCGGCGGCCGTCATCGGCGGGCTCGTCAGGGGCTTTACCGGTTTCGGCGGCGCGCTGGTGATGGTGCCCGTGCTGAGCCTGATGCTCGGGCCGGGCGCGGCGCTGGCGGCGGTCTGCGCTTCGGGCGTTCCGGTCATCTTGCAATTGCTGCCGGCGGCGCTGCGCCATGCGGAGCGCGCCTTCGTGCTTCCCTTCGCGGCCGGCGCCTTCGTGGCGGCGCCGGCCGGGACATGGGTGCTGGTCGCGGTGCCGCCATCGGCCATGAAGGTGGCGATATCGCTGGCCGTGCTGGCGATGACTGCGATGATGGCCTGGGGCTGGCGCTTCCCCGCCCATGCCGGGCGGGGACTCATGGCGGCGCTTGGCGTGGCGGCGGGCCTCGTCCAGGGGGCCTCCGGCGTCGGTGGACCGCCGGCGGTTGCTGCTGCGCTCGCCCGGCGCGGCCAACCGGAAACCCAGCGCGGCAATGTCATCGGCGCGGTCTCCGCCCTTGGCCTCTGCGCCGCGGTGCCCTACTGGCTGCACGACCTGTTCACGCTCGAGGCGCTGGCCGTCGCCGCCGTGATCCTGCCCGCCTATATCGGTGCGACCTGGGTCGGCATCCGCCTCTTCTCCGGCCGGGGCAAGGCTTGGTACCGCCGTGCGGCGCTCGCCGTGCTGACCGCCATTGGCCTTGCCACGCTCGCCTTTGCGCTGCATGACTATGGCGCGGTGGCAGGACAGGGAGGGCCGATCTCGTGACCGTCACTATCTGGCACAATCCGCGTTGCAGCAAGTCGCGGCAAACGCTGGCGCTCCTGCGCGAACGCGGCATCGAACCGGAGATCGTCGAATATCTGAAGACGCCGCCTCCGGCCGATGACATCGAGGCGGTGCTGGGCAGGCTCGGCATGGAGCCGCGTGACCTCATGCGCCGCAAGGAAGCGGCTTACCGCGAGGCTGGCCTTGATGACCCGTCGCTCGGGCGCCGCGCGCTGGTGGAAGCGATGGCCGCGCATCCCGTGCTCATCGAGCGCCCTGTCGTGCTCGCGCAAGGGAAGGCCGTGCTCGCCCGCCCGCCGGAAAGCGTGCTGGCGATTCTGTAGAGCGCCATCCCATCACCGGTCTGCGTACTGGCCCCACAACCGTCGCCCCGGCCGGAGCGGAGAGCCGGGGTCCATCTTCTGGTCTTCCCACCGGATCGACACGGCAGGGCTGGGACCCGGATCGGGGTCCGGGGCGATGAAAGGGGTCCGCTCTATGTCTCGTTCATCCGCAGCGCAGCGATGAAGGCGCTTTGCGGGATGTCCACCTTGCCGAAGCTGCGCATCCGCTTCTTGCCCTCCTTCTGGCGGTCGAGCAATTTTCGTTTGCGGCTTACGTCGCCGCCATAGCATTTGGCGGTTACATCCTTGCGCATGGCCGAAATGGTTTCGCGGGCGACGACGCGGCCCCCGACCGCGGCCTGGATCGGGATCTTGAAGAGCTGGCGCGGAATCAGCTCCTTCAGCCGTTCACAGAGCTGGCGACCGCGGCCTTCCGCGCGCACGCGGTGGGTGATGCAGGCGAGCGCATCGACCGGCTCGTGGTTCACCAGCAGCGAGAGCTTCACCAGGTCGCCTTCGCGATAGTCCTCGATCCGATAGTCGAAGCTCGCATAGCCCCGGCTCAGCGATTTCAGCCGGTCGTAGAAGTCGAACACCACCTCGTTCAGCGGCAG